>Ga0233422_10001244_pt1 | contig 11487 bp, 10 predicted proteins | sample Watercolumn_Mata_2_FD_182724 | JGI IMG/M metagenome (GOLD analysis project Ga0233422, IMG submission 182724) | Freshwater microbial communities from Lake Matano, South Sulawesi, Indonesia - Watercolumn_Matano_2014_110_MG | ecosystem: Environmental > Aquatic > Freshwater > Lake | place...
AAGAGGTTCAAAAAGTCGGGCAGGAGCAAATACATGGATTGCTATTCAGCGACAAGCTGAGCTGGCAGGCTATTATTTACGATTTGATAAACACAGAGCAGCTTGATCCCTGGGATATTGATATTTCTCTTTTGTCGCAAAAATTTCTCGAGAGGGTTCGCGGGCTGGAGGGGGCTGATTTCTTTGTTTCTTCAAAAGTGCTTCTTGCTGCTGCTTTGCTTTTGCGCATAAAATCAGAAATTCTTCTTGATGAGGATATACAAAGCCTTGATGACATTTTGTTCGGAAGAAAAGAAGAAAAGCACTACCATCAGGAAAGGCTTGAGCTTGATGAAGATATTCCAGGGCTTGTTCCGAGAACGCCCCTGCCGCGCTTTAGAAAAGTTTCTCTGCAAGAGCTTATTTCTGCATTGGGAAAAGCTATATCCACTGAAAATAGGCGCATAAAAAGAGTTGTTCTACACAGGCAGCAGGAAATTGAGACTGCTTTGGCGCTGCCGAGAAAGCGCTTCAACATAAAGGACCAGATACATGGAGTTAATAAGATGCTTGAGGAGATTTTCAAGGAGAGAGAGTCTAAAATCAGCTTCTCTGAAATTTCAGGGCAGACTAATGAGCAGAAAATAATGACTTTTATTCCTCTGCTGCATCTTGACACCCAGCATAAAATATGGCTTGAACAGCCGCAGCATTTCAAGGAGATATGGATTTTGCTTAAGAAGATTTATGAAAGGCAAAATGCCGAGACTCTTGAGAAATTGAAGAAGGAAGTTGAGGAAGCAATAAAAGCAGAAGTTGCTGAAGAGAGGATAGATGATGCTTTAATTGAGGATGAGGGGCCCGAAGATCATGACAGGTTTGCTAATATAGGCAAAAGCAAGAAGCTTGAGGATGAGAAAGAAGATTAAGCAAGCAGCAGCTTTATCATTGACTTTTCTGCGAGAAGCTTTTCCTCTCCAGTTGCCATATTTTTTATCTTGAATTTGTTTTTCTTTATTTCATCGCTGCCGATGAAAATTGCGAAGGGGATTGAATAGCTGTTTGCATATTCCAATGCCTTGCCAACTTTTTCGTTTGTGTCAATGCATGGAATTCCTGCTTGCCTGAGCCGTTTTGCTAAAAGAGTTGTTTCATTATCCTGATTTATTGAAATGAGAACCGCCTTTGTGCTCTCTGTTTTTGCTGCTTTTGCACATTCTGAAACCCTATCAAGCCCGAATGAAATCCCAACCGCAGGAATTTCCATACCTAAATATTTTCCAATGCTTTTATCATAGCGCCCGCCCGCAGCAATTGTGTTTTTTCCTCCCTGCTTTATTTCAAATATGTTGCCTGTATAATAACCCAGGCCCCGAATCATTGTCGGCTTAAATGATGCCGATAACCCGTATTTTTTGCATAAGCGAAGAAGCTCATAAACTTCTTTTGCCCCGTCAAAAGCATTATCCTGGAAGAAAGCCAAATCTTTTTCAAGGAGCTTGAATAAAGTTACAACCTGGTTTGTATCCGCGTATTTTTTTAGGTTTGCCTTTACCAAATCTTCTCCTATTTTATCAAGCTTGTCAATTTCTTTCATCACAGCAGACTTATTCTGAATCTCAATACTCTCAATTATAGCATTGATTAATTTGCGGTTATTTACTATTATCTCTGAATCAATATCTAGTTTTTCAAGAATATCTGAAACCATCATTAGGCAGTCTAAATCAGCTTTAATTGAAGAATCTCCTATAATGTCGGCATCGCATTGTATGAACTGGCGGAATCTTCCCTTTCCTATTGGCTCATCCCTGAAAACCGGGCCAATCTGGTATCTTCTGAATGGCAGCTTAATATTCGGATTTTGCTTCATTATTCTTGCCAATTGGAATGTGAATTCGTACCTCAGGCCAAGGTTTCTTCCTGCCCTGTCCTTTAGCCTAAAGCGGTCTGAAACTGCTTCATCTTCCTCCATGTCATCGCCTTTCATAAGCTCATCAAATTCAATAACAGGCGTTTCTACGGGGAGAAAGCCGTAAAGCCCGAAGGTTTTTTCTATAGCTTTCTTTACTGCTTCTCTTTTCAATGATTCTGGCGGAAGAAAATCCTGAAATCCCTTGACTGTTTCTACTTCTATTTTCATTTTAATGTCCCCGGGAATTTAAAACATAAGGGCATTATAAGATTTGCGGTTGTATTTTTAATTGAGCTATAGCTAAAGAAATCTGCCCCTGTGCCGGTAATTCCGCATTATGTTCATGTTATTTTGATTTTTAGATGGGTTTTAAATCTTGCGCTTGCATTAAGCCATAATGAAAATTAACCTTCTGTAAAATTAATTAATTTGATAATAATACTTAAGAGGATAATTAATAAAATTAGATATTCCTGCTGACTTGCATGGCTTATATTAATTAAGGCCAAAAAAACCCGCGTATGCGCCCTCTTCATGAGTTCTGCCTGTTTGCCTCTCAAATTCCTGAAGCACAAGCAATACTTCTCTGATTGCATCTCTTTTAAAACCTTCAACACTATCCACAAGCGCATCTGGTGCAAGTTTTTCTTCTTCTATAAGCCCCCGATATAGCTTTTCCTCTTCAGGAGTTGGCTTGAAAAGCCCTTTTATTTCAATCTCTCCTCTTGCTCCGGCTATTGTGCCTTTCACATAATCTCTGTCTATTCTTTTAGGGATATGATAATTGCAAATAGGAAGAGCCCCTCTATAATGCTCTCTTAATTTATTTCTGTCTCTTGCAAATCTTTCAGTCATTGATGCTGTCATAAAAATAGGGTTAAATTAGGATTTATAAACCTGTGGTTAGTGCTTTAGCTTTTCCCTTAGGTAAGCAATTATCCCCGGGAGAAGAGAAAGGAAAATTATTATTATAATTACCAAAGTTAGGTTGTTTTTTATTAAAGGAATTTCGCCAAAGAAGAATCCTGCGAAAAGGAATAAACCAGTCCAGAGAATGCCGCCGGTTATGTTAAATGCAAGAAATCTTGCATATTGCATCCTGCCTATGCCTGCGACAAAGGGGGCGAATGTTCTTACAAAAGGCATGAACCTTGCAATTATAATTGTTTTTCCGCCATGTTTTTCATAAAATTGCTGTGTTTTGATTAAATGCTGTTTTTTGAATAACTTGCTATCTGGATATTTGAATACTTTTGGGCCAAGATATGAGCCTATTGCATAATTTATAGAGTCTCCAAGAATTGCTGCAATTGCCAAGAGAATGAAAAGCAAGAATACATTTAAAGAGCCTGCCGCAGCAAGGGTTCCAGAAACAAAAAGCAACGAATCTCCTGGGAGGAAAGGCATTATTACCAATCCTGTTTCAACAAGAATAATTAAAAATAAAATAGGGTAAACAAGAAGACCATATTGGCTTATTATGCTTATCAGGTTTGCATCTACATGAAGCAGGAAATCAATTAGGCTGGAAAATATATTCATTGCTTATTAAGGAAATGTGGTTTATTAAAGGTTTTTATGAAAGAGCGGGAGAGTTAATTTTAAGGAGCCCAGCTATCAATTAATACCATGGGTATTTGCCAATTATCTGCCACTACACCTAACCTAGCCATAACGCTTGTTGTTCCATCATGATAATCAACTTCATATCTCATTTTTCCTGTCCCTATAATTGCTCTTGGGATAGTCAATTTGTCAGAACCCATAAAGAACCTACCTTTAATTCCAAAAAAACCATTCCAAAACTGTGAGACATTTGAACAAAAAGAATATTGCTGGGGCGCTGGATCAAGGTTGAGAGTAGCTATTCCTTTTAACAACCTTTCCCCATATCTTGCTTTTGAGCTTTCTATTTCTCTATCTAACTGCCTTTTATGTTCTGCATAAAGGGACTCATTCCATGCCTTAGCTCCTAAAACTATATTGCCCATAGCCCCGACTTCTACATTTGTTCCTGTTAAAAGAATTCTGTCTGATTGCTCTGCTTCTGTTACTGGCGGATCACCATACATTAAATCATTACTATCAGGGCTTCCTAGAGCAACTAAACATCTCCAATATTCTATTAAAGAAAGAGGTAAGGCTTGAGGATTATTCATTCTCACAAGTTCTTCTATGTCAGTAAATCTTTCACTTCTAGTTTTAATTTCATCTTTTAACTTCTGGGCTTTTCTTTCTATTAGTGCAGGATGTTTATGTCTCTTTATTACCATAAAAATTATGTTATAAATCCCTTTTTAAACTTTTTGATGCGGAAATAAGCGGGAGGTGGGAGTTGAACCCACGTCTTCAGCGCCACAAGCTGACATTCTACCGTTAAACTACAACCGCCATGAATAAATGACTTTCAGGCAGTTTAAAAGCGTTTCTTTGCCTTATTTAAAAGCGGATTTTAGCTTGCTGGCAATATTTTTGCTGTCTTTTTGAGAGTCTTGCTTGGGAGAAGGCACTTTATTTGTTCTGCCTTTTCTCTTTTTATATGCAATTATTCCAATTATTATTCCAGCTATTATTATGAGAGAGCCAAGCACAATGCTTGTCCAAACCCAAATTGAAAGCCCATTATTTTTGCAGGATCTTGAGGTTTCCCCGGCATTATTCGGCGCAAGGCATTTATTGCTGTCAGTGCATTTTCTTGTTTGCTGCTCGCCGCTTGAGCATCTTTCTGGAGCCCAATCTGTGCAATTCCAGTCTGAAATGCAGTTGTCCCCTTCATAAACATAGGCAAAGACATAAGCTGTTTCCAAAGAATAATTCTTTATTACCGAGCCGGCATTGAATATCATTCTCTGCTCTGTAGACTCTTGGTCTTCAAAATATTCTCTTTGCGGGAATTTGTTGTCTGCAATCCAGTTTCCAAGCGGCTGCATCTTGAAGACAGCCATAAATGTTTGATTTGAATTGTTGTTTTCGCTTGGCCTAAAATCAATATTTGCTGTAGTTAGAGAGCCAAGGGCGAGAAGAGAGTAATCTTCATCCGGAACCAAGTTATCAAAAGCCTTTATTTTATTAATTGCCAAATCATTAAAGCTTCCATGCCCCGCGGAGAATTTTATTGTTCTTTGCGATTCATTTCTTGTTGTGAATCCAACAAGAATGTGCATTTCTTTTCCTGCAATGCTATATGCAATGAAAGAATTGCAATATCCTTTTTCCAATGCAGCAGACCTTATAGTTATTGCTTCTGAAGACTTATAGAAAATTGAATCCCAGGCTGATTTTATTGACTCATCAGAGCATTCTGTTGGTATTGGAGGGGTGAATATTGCTTTGCCTGTGAAGCCCTTTGGCAGGATTAAAAGGACGATTATTGTGGTCAGAACGATAAGAGCAAGAACTGCTGTAACCCACTTTTTCATTGAATATATAATTGTTTGGGGTTTTTAAGGCTTGCTTATTAGCTGTAAGATTTACTTAACGCTTATCTATAAAGATTCAGGTATTCCTGCTGGTTATTCAGCCTTTGGTTAAACCTTGGAGTATATTCTTTTTTTAATATCAGATAAAGAATTGCCCCAAGAGCCGCAACTGCCAGCGCTGACAAAATAATTATAATTATGATGAACCCGATTTCTCCAGAGCCCATGCTGCTTGAATTTGCGCTTGGCAAGGTTGTTCTAGAGCTTGATGAAACATTTGTCAATGGCAATGAAACGCAGCTTTCATTCAATGGGGGCCTGCCCGTAGCATTTGCGCATAAACGGGTGTCTACGCATTGCCTTACTCTTATATTGTTTGTACATGCTGTCCATGTGGTGCATTGCCAGGAGGAATTGCATCTTGCGGTGCTTGAGCTTGCTGTTGATGTTGTTGATGTTGTTGAAGATGAAGTGCTTCCTTCTGGCAGATATTCTTTAACTGCAGAGTGCTGAACTCCTGAAATAACGAAGGTATTATTAATAATTTCGCACTCTATCATACCAGATTCAGACTCTCCAGGGCAGTTTATCAATTCTTCATTGCTTTCATCGCAATCATCGCTAACGCCCCCTATTGAAGAGACTATTGCCTCTTCAAGGCAGATTGAATCGCTTCTAGAATCCTTTTTTGCAACCTTTATTGTTTTTGAGACATTCACTCCATTTATGATTGTATATCCAAAGCCAGAGCTTGTTGTCTGCCTTTTTAGCTCAATTGCCCTGAGATTAAACGGCTCGGCAAAGGGATAAGTAAATTCAACAAGGGTTAAGTTTCCTTCTTTTAGCTTTATATTTGAGGATTGATTATATTTTCTTGAGTCATTTAAAAGCGCATTGTTGATATATATTTTTATATCTGCGTTAGACGAGCCTATTTCCTTGTCAATAATCCCATTGGCATTGTTATCGCAATCAAGAGTGTAATTGCTTGGCATGCTTGCTGTTGTATTGCAATAATTTGAATCAGCATACCATATTAGCCTGGAATCTTCTGGCGTGCATGATGTATTGTTCATTCTTGTCCAATTTGTGATGCAGGGGATATGCTTGTTTTCATCAATAGAATCGTATATTAAATATCGAATGCTGTAATTTTTAGATACAAATCCCCCAATCTCTCTTGAGTTATTTCCTTCTAATAGGCTATCAAGGAAAGTAAATAATGTCTGGTTTTCTTCAAATCTTTCGGTGTATTCTGTGCTGGGGATGATAAAGATTGAGGAATATATTGCATTAGCGTCTTCCAATAATGCTATATTTGTTGGTTTTATGCTTCTGTCCATAAATTCCTTTGAGTCTAAGTTTTCAATGAAATTTGCGTTAAAATCAAATGTCGGAATTGAATCAATAAATATCTGAGTGAAATCTCCCTGTATTGATATAACGGAAGTTCTATTTTCTTCTTCAGAGATATTTTGCTCTGCATAAAGCATAAAAGCATTTTCTCCTAAAATCTTATAAGCAAAATATTTTTCACAGAAGCCGTTTTCATTAATCTTACTTAGTACTAATATTCCTTCAGAGCTTTCTTTAAACATTGCTTCCCAGACTAATTTTATATTAGCTTCGGTGCAGTCTGCCTGCTGCGAAATTTCCGGCGGAGCCATTAAGATTTTTTCCCTGGATAAGAAGAGAATAAGGGCAAGCAAAATCAAGGCCAATCCTATAAATACGAAAACCCCTTTTTTCATGCTTTAATGTTGTTTAGCTTTTTTATAAACCTTGTTCTTGAAGCTATGCCCCTGCCGGGATTTGAACCCGGGTTTACGCCGCGAAAGGGCGTCGTCCTTGGCCTCTAGACTACAAGGGCATAAGGAGACGAGCAAAAAATTACTTTTAAACCTTGCGTAAGCAAGCCTTAGCTTTGTTAAACTTTATTTTGAATCTTCAGTTAAGAGCAATATGTTTCTTTATTCAGTAGTAAAAGGCAAAAGAGAAAGTCTTAAAATGGGTCCCACACTATTAAAAATATGGAAATTAATGATTTAATTTTCAGGGAGCTGATTAAGAGAGGATATTCTCTTGAGGGCAAGACGAGGGTTTGGAACATTGCTGATTCTAAATTGTGGTATTTAACGCCTGAACAGGCACAGGCTTTTCTTGATTTGGAGCAGAGCCAAGATTATCAAAAGGATGTTATTCAGAAGGAAATTGATTTGATTGAGCAGAACATCGGCCAAATAATAAAGAAAGTTGACAAGAAGCCAGTCAACATAATTGATGTAGGGTGCGGAGATGGAAAGAAGGCTGTTATTTTTATAGGGCATTTAAAGGGAAAGATAAAAATGAGATATTGCCCTATTGATATTAGCGACTATATGATTGACAAGGCATTAGAAAGAATAAAAAAGATAAATGCGGGAGAAGTTGTTGAATCGCAATGGAATGTTTCTGATTTTGAAAATCTTGAGAATATCTCTCACTTGCTCAAGAAAGGGCAGTTCAAAAATAATTTCCTTCTTCTGCTTGGAAATACCTTGGGAAATTTTGAGATAAACGAGCTTCTTTACGAAATTGAAAGCAGCATGTCTGAGGGAGACATTCTGCTTGTAGGCAATGGGCTTGATGTTAGAGAATCTAATGAGATTCTGAAAGCTTATAGTAATCCTTATCTTGATTCTTTGCTTGTTAAAATGCTGACTCAAATCGGCTTATCAAAAGATGATGTGGAATATGGCGCCAGATTCAGGAATTCAAGAGTTGAAATGTATTATGCTATTAAGAAGGATGTAAAGCTGACATTTTTGGATAAATCTTTATATTTCAGCAAGGGAGACCAGATTGTTGTCGCTCTTTCCTACAAATACAACAAGGACGATTTCAAAAAATATATGAAAATGTATTTTGATGACGTGAAGGTTTATACTTCTCCTGACGAATCTTATGCCCTTGCTTTATGCAAGAAGTAAGCTTTAATAAGCTGTTTTTGCCTGTTTTATTATGAGAAAGGCGCTTATTGTCATATTCTTTGCTATTATTTTTATTTTAGTTGTTTTGGGGATTTTTTTTATAAGAATGACTGGAAGAGCAGTAGTTGATTTTCCAGGGGGAGATGTTAGATTTTCTCCTGGCGAGCCAATAACATATTCTTTTGCAAAGCCTGGCGGGCTGTTTGAAAGAGAATGCAGGAGTTATGAAATAGATAGGGTAGTAGAGGCGTTTGATATTCTTTCAAATCTCACTGAGGGAAGGCTTGAATTTGCAAATGCTAGTTCTGATGCCTTGATAAAAATAAAGTGTTATAAGGCGAAAGCAAATGGGCTAGGATATATGCTTGCTGGAGAGGGGGGATACAGAGCAGAAGCACAGAAAATTGTTGGAGCAGAGCTTAAACTATATACGCATATGAATTGCGGAACCTGGCCTGATTTGGAATTGCATGAGATACTTCACATATTTGGATTTGGGCATAGAGATGACAAGCAGAGCATAATGAATCCTATCCTGGTAAAATGCGATTTGGGAAAGATAGACAAAGATATAATTGGGAAACTAAACGAATTATACAGCTAGCAATATTTATAATCTTTGAATTGCAGGGCATTTTATGAAAAATGGAACAGTAATTGCTTTTGATCTTGATGATGTAGTGTTTCCTTTTGTTCCTGAGATGAATGATTTTTATAATCGCGCTAATGGGACAAATTTTAAACCGGAAGACTACGACAGCTATAGTTTTCATAGGGTTTGGGGAATATCTAAAAGATTAGCTGCCAAAAGAGTTGATGATTTTATTGATTCTGATTATTTTAGGAGAATGGAGCCCACTCAAGAAGCTGTTGAAATTTTGCTTGAATTGGCAGGCAGAGGACGCGTTCTGCCATTTATAACTTCAAGACATGAGAGATTAAAAGAGATAACTCTAAGATCCTTAAGAAGAAATAGATTAAAAGTTCCTGAAGTGATTTCAGGAGTTTATTTCAGCAGAAATCATTATACAGGGCATGGCTCAGGAAATGGAAGTAAAGCAGATATATGCAGAATGCTTGGAGCAAGATTCCTTGTTGACGATTCTCCGCATTATGCTTTGCAGTTTGCCGAGGTCGGAGGCTATGCATTCCTTGTTGACCAGCGGTGGAACAGGCATTTTAAAGCAGGAGGAAGAATAATAAGAATTCCCTCTGTCGGAAAAATACTGGAATATGCCAATTAATTTATCTTAAATGATCTCTCGCGAGGCATTCGCTCAAGTGATTTGAACCGGTTCAAATCATTATTATGATCCCACTGGGATTTGAACCCAGGACCCCCGCCTTCATTACTTAAGGAAACCAAGGTTTCCTTTAAGGTCAACTTTCCTTCTCAGGCGTTGATGAAGCATTCCTAGCGGAATGCGCTCTTATAAGAGCGGTGCTCTAACCGGGCTGAGCTATGAGATCAAAATTAGTGATTTAAGAAGATATTTAAAGTTTGGTTTTTGAAGTACTTTCATGCTAGTTGGAATTGTTGGCAGGCCAAATTCTGGAAAATCAACATTTTTTAAATCTGCGACGCTTGCAGATGTTTTGATTGCGCCGTATCCATTTGCAACTATAAAGCCAAATCATGGCATGGCTTATGTAAAAATTTTAGACTTGGCTCCTGAATTTGGGAAAATAAGCAATCCAAGAGAGGGCTATGTTAAAGGAGAAAAGGGAAAATACAGATTTGTTCCTTTTGAATTAATGGATGTTGCAGGGCTTGTTGAAGGCGCAAGCCATGGAAAAGGGCTTTGAAATGAATTTTTGAATGACTTGTCAACAGCAGATGCGTTTATTCATGTTGTTGATATGTCTGGAGAATCTGATGGAGAAGGCAAGCCTGCTGAAAATTATAATCCTGCAAAAGATATTAGAATTATAGAGAATGAGCTTGATTTATGGTATCTTGGAATATTGAAGAAAGTGTGGGCAACTTTTGCAAGAACCGTAGAAATGCAAAAGAAAAAGTTTGCTGAAGCAGTTGCAAGGCAGTTTTCCGGCTTGAAAGTTACAGAGGAAGATGTAAGCCATGTTTTAATTAAGATGAAAGTCAATCCTGAAAAGCCGACAGGCTGGACAGATGCGCAATTGGCTGAATTTGCAAGAGCGTTGCGCAAATATACAAAGCCAATGGTAATTGCTGCAAATAAAATGGATAGGCCTTTAAGCAAGGAGAATTTCGAAAAAATAAAGAAAGAGTTTGATTATCCTCTTGTTCCTTGTTTTGCCGAAGGTGAATTAGCTTTAAGAGAAGCCGATAAACACGAGCTTATAGAATACATTTCAGGAGAAAAGGATTTCAAGATTTTGAAACCCTTGAGCGATAAGCAAAAATCTGCTTTGGAAAATATAAAAAAGATAATGAATGAATACAGCTCTACTGGGGTGCAGGAGGTTTTGAACAAAGTTGTTTTTGATGTTCTGAAATATATTTGCATATTTCCTGCCGGAAGCACAAAACTTGAAGATTCTCAAGGAAGAGTTCTTCCTGACTGCTTTTTAATGCCTCCAAATTCAACTGCACTGGATTTTGCTTTTAGATTGCATACAGACATTGGAAATAATTTTGTAAAAGCAATTGATGTTAGGACAAAAAAAGCAGTTGGCAAGGATTATGAATTGAAGAACAGGGATGGCTTGGAGATTATGGTCAAATAGGATGATAATATTGTTAAAGTTCGTCTGAATTTTTCCGAAAGCAGAATTGAGAAACAAGGCTATTGAGTTTAAGGCATAATAATCCTTATATATTTGATTTATTGTTTATTGTAATGAAAATAGTGTGCAAATTGAGGTTTGGGTAGTCCAAATCTAAAATAGAGTCTTTTGGAAGCGGGCGTTATCTGATATATTTGCTTTCTGAGAAAACCGATGCAGATGTGAAAGATGAATTATATGCGATTCTTTCAAGGGCTCTTGGTGTTCCGCCAAATAGAATTGAGTATGCAGGGAAAGATATAAATGGGGATGCTGTTTTTGAGACTTAACTGAAATTAAAAAGAGATAAAATGAAATACGAGGATGCACCCGATTTAAAAGAGAGAATGAAAGAGGTTATTGCTTTGCTTAGTATGGAACATGTTGATATAGAGAGGGTTGAATGCCTCCGCAGTTATGGGAGCTCAACGAGAAGGACAATAGCAAGATGACATGC
>Ga0233422_10001245_pt1 | contig 11484 bp, 6 predicted proteins | sample Watercolumn_Mata_2_FD_182724 | JGI IMG/M metagenome (GOLD analysis project Ga0233422, IMG submission 182724) | Freshwater microbial communities from Lake Matano, South Sulawesi, Indonesia - Watercolumn_Matano_2014_110_MG | ecosystem: Environmental > Aquatic > Freshwater > Lake | place...
GACTTTACGATCGAGGTAGAACGGTGCTTGCGCGTTCTCGACGGCGTAGTCGCGGTGCTGTGCGGGGTCGGAGGCGTAGAACCTCAAACGGAAACCGTCTGGCACCAGGCCGACCGATACAAGGTGCCGAGGATCGCGTTTGTGAATAAGCTTGACCGGTTGGGGGCCGATTTTCATCGCGCGGTCTCCATGATGAAGGAACGGCTCGGCGCCCGACCTGTGCCGATACAGCTTCCTTTGTACTCTGGGGACGAGTTCCGGGGAGTCATCGACCTCATCCGCATGAAGGCTATTTTCTGGGACCAGGAGAGCCAGGGAGAACTTTTCGAGTTCGAAGATATCCCGACGGGTTCCCTGGATCAGGCTCAGGCTGCCCGCCGGGCCATGTTGGAGGCCGCGGCGGAAATGGATGAGGAATTGCTCGAACAGTACCTGGAAACTGACGATCTTGACGAAAAGCAGATCATTAAAGGTTTAAGGCAGGGTACGCTCACGAATCGTCTCGTGCCGACCCTGTGCGGTTCTGCGCTGAAGAACCAGGGAGTACAACCGGTCATCGACGCGGTCATTGACTTCCTGCCCTCTCCTCTTGAGGTGCCGCCTATCGCGGGAGTGAATCCGGAAACGGGGGAAGTGGAAGAGCGCTTTCCGCAAGTCAAGGCGCCGCTTTGCGCGCTGGCGTTCAAGGTAGTGATGGACCAGGGACGCAAAACCACGTACCTCAGGGTCTACTCCGGCGAGCTCCAGGCTGAATCCGAAGTCTACAATGCTACACGCGGGGTGAAGGAACGCGTCGCACGGCTTTTCCTCATGCACGCCAACAAACGGGAGCGCATCAAGTCGTCCCCAGCCGGCAGTATCGCCCTTGCAGTCGGCCTCAAAGACACGGTGACCGGCGACACATTGACCGCGCCGGCAGCCCCGATCGTCCTCGAGCCAGTCGACACCTATAAGCCGGTGATTTCCATCGCGGTTGAGCCCAGGACCCGCTCGGACCAGGAAAAATTCCTCACCACGCTCGAAAAAGTTAGCCTCGAGGACCCCTCCTTCACCTCCCAGGAGAACAAAGACACCGGGCAGATGCTCATATCCGGGATGGGAGAGCTGCACCTTGAAATAATCCTCGACCGCCTGAAGCGGGAATACGGTGTGGAAGTAGTGACCGGAAAACCCCAGGTCGTGTACAAAGAGACGATAAGCTCCACTGGCAAAGGCCACGTGCGATTCGACCGCGACATCCACGACGTGCGTCATATCGGGGAGGTCACATTGACCGTGGAACCCGCTCCGAGAGGCGAAGGCGTCTCGTTCTCGACAGACCCCGTGCTCCAAGTGATACCTGAGGAGTTACGAGACTACCTCGAACAAGGCGCGCGTGAGGCTACTCTGGCAGGTGTGGTGGCGGGCAACGAAGTTGTTGACGTCAAGGTCACCTTTACATCGGTAGGAGAAGACTGGCCCGCCATGACCGGTCTCGGCATGAAGGTAGCGGCAGCTCAAGCATGCAAAGAAGCGTGCGAGAAAGCCGATCCCATCCTGCTGGAACCATACATGAAGGTGGAAATCGTCGTCCCTGAGGAATTCGTCGGCGAAGTTATAGCCGACCTCAACAGCAGGCGAGGGAGGCTGGATCAGCTGACACCAAAGGGAAAGACTTCCACAATCCAGGGGGTAGTGCCGCTTGCTACCATGTTCGGATACTCCACCGCCTTGCGATCGCTCACCCAGGGCCGCGGAATCTTTACCATGCAATATTCCCACTACGACTCAAGGGTGTGAAACGCAAGTGCGCCCCATCAAGTAACGCCTCCGGTATGGCTCCAAACCGTTTGTAGGGGCGGGTTTCAAACCCGCCCCCACTCCACAGCGTGTGCGCCTTGCTATTAGTCCCTGTGTCACTCTCCCCCAGACTTCTCAAAAAATTCCCGTGGCCCGCCTACGTTCTGAAAGACCGAATTGAAGTTGCGGTACAGAGCGTGATAATCGGGTATGCGGTGCCATTTCTTGAGATATCCCGGCGGGAGGTCGTCCCGCTCTTCAATGCTCGTCCATCCTCCGGGAACAGGATACGCATAGTACGGCAGATGCTTGGGCACGCCCCTGACAAGGACCACTTGAGGAATTATCCACTCTCGCAGCGCCATGTACACGCGGTGCATCCCATCATTCACGATCAGATGAACCGTGCCGTCCCGCTCGATTGACTCTTCGACTATGGGGGGCAGGAGGTCCATCGGCTCGTCGTACCCTTCGAGAGCGATCGTCACGTACCCGTCCAGCTCGAATATGTTCACGCCGTGATCCTCAAGCGCCCATTTCAGTTCCCGGACCTTTTTCAGCTCCGACCGTAGAATGTAGTTCTGCGGAGGGGACAGGCTTTTCACCGCAATGCGTTCCAGCGAGATGAAAGCCCGCTCATACACCTTGACTTCCGGGGCTTTCAGCATCGTCACCCCGCGAAGGTTCTCCACAAGCACATCCTCTGGAAATCTGCTGACCGAACTGATCTTCATTGTTTCTCCCCGGATTCCGCGGCGAGACCTGCCTCAACCTGTTCTCTCAACCTCTGGAGATCCAATTCTCCAGCCTCGTCGGGCGCGGTGGCGCTCAACTTCCTCGCGGACGAGTCCTCAAGCTCCCGCATCACTAAGTCCAGCGCCTCCCTGGAAATCGAGATCTGGCGAAATACCTGTATGCCTTCATGGGACTCCATGATTTGACGCCAATACAGGTCGAATTCCTTGTTCCGAGACTCGTACGCCTCTTCGAAGTAGATCTCCTTTATCCCGGCTTGGATCAACTGCTTGAAACACCAGTTGCACGGCTCCAGAGTGCAATAGAGCGTTGCTCCTTCGAGCGATATCCCAAACCGAGCCGCCTGGTCCACTGCATTGACCTCGGCATGACTGGAGAGGCAGTAATTGTACTTTTCCGCATCGTGCGCGCCAATGGCCCTCCTCAGGCAGTAACCGGGCCCCTTGTCCGTGCAGTGGGGCGCGCCGTGGACCGCGCCGTTGTACCCTGTAGTGAGGATCCTGTTATTCTTTACGATGACCGCGCCGATCTTCCGTGAATTGCACGTGGACCGAACGCTCACCAGTTTTGCCAGCAACATGAAGTACTCATGCCAGGAAGGTCTTGTCATGCGAACCACTCCTCAAAGGGGCGATCCCCTAGCCTGCTATGCGATCTTCATGGGCTCTACGAGTTCTTTGATCCTCATTGAGTCCACATCTTCCATGAACTGTTCCCCCAGTATCTTACTCTGTTCACATACCGTGTCCCATCTCCGTATCCTCTCCCGAGGATCGTCCACGAACCTCACGAAGTCATCCCGGTCAGGCAACCGGGAATCGGGGAGGAGTCCAACGAAATCCGAGCTGGGGTACACCTGTAGCACGCGATCCAGGCTCCCCTTCGGCGGCCTTCGCCAGGGGAGCTTCTTGTCGAACCAACCGGGAGATATTCTCTCCTGATAATGAAAGAAAAGCGTTAGCGCTTCCGTGCCCGGGCAGTAGTCCTGATTGAGCTGATAGTCCTGCAATCCGCCGTCGCGATACACCCCTTCGGCGCCGGGAACCTGCCTCACACCAGCTACTATATAAGGAAGAGAACCGGTGGCAAGCGCGGCGTACCGAAGATTCTCCCTCGTGAGCCGCACCATCCGTCCGCCGAACGATTGCTGAACAAACAGCGGAGTCCCGCTACCGGCAAAGAAGACCACCCGCTCGTAAAAGAGATCCATCGTCCTTGACCAGACTGCATTCGCCAGGGCAGCCACAAGTAGCGTAAACCCTTCGATCCCCCGATTCCCGGACGCAGCCGGCCCCTTCGCACGTACGGTGTTGACTACCAGGTCAAAATGCTTGTGCTCGAGAATGTGCGGAACGTCTTCTTCCCTGATGAAAGATTCCACGTTGCGCCTGAGCGCGGCACTTACGGTTGCGGGCGTGTCGTCACGGGTAAACACGTTGCGAGAATACGCGATGCGCAGACTTTCGTACGCGTCCTCTGGGTCACGACACGCCATGGCAAGGCATCTCCACGCCCCTGCTGAAGCCCCCGCGAGGAGCACTCGCTCGTTACGCTGCTGGAGAAAACGCGTCTGCATCAACGCCCGGTCGAATCCTACGGAAACGAACCATTTGGGGCCTCCCGCGGGACCGGCATAGACCGCCACACGTTCGGGCTTCAACCCTTCCTGTCGGATCACATCGAGGACAGCCGGTCCAGCCTTGTAGAGGAGGTACCGTTTCATGATGGGAGAAGATACCACCAGAAGGAGGGTTGGCCAAGGGCGGAGAAGCACCGGCTGACTCGGCTACTTTGAATCGTTGTTCCGGCATGTTATCTGATACACTGAGGCCGCGATATTTGCGGCAGCTTCTTTCGCGTACGTTCTCATGACTTCGGTGTTGTCGAGATTCATTGTCTCTTTACCGGCAAGTTTGATTGCGATTGGAGAAACGGTCCAAGACCGCGGTCAGCCATGTCGCGCACATAACCGGTCCTCATGGAATTGTACATGATGTGTCCGGCAAAGGGCGACCGCAGCCGCCCCAAGCCGGACAGTAGGGGAAGCTGACAGTTACTTGCTGCGCATCATCCGTGCAGGCACCGCCGATGTCGCGTCCCGCTCCTGAAACGGGCTGAACACCCTGACGGGCGATGCTTGGCCTGTAGGCATCGACTGCAGCACCGCTTTGTGCTGAACAGGGTTAGATGCCCTGACGGGTGATGCTTGGATGGGGAACAATTTGGGCGAATCTCTGCCCAATGTCTGAGACAGCCCTTGGATACGTTGGCTCTTCTGGTTCAATGCCTCAACTGTCTTGGCCGATGGTTCGGATCCCGAACCTGTGAAAGCTCTGGAGGTTTGGTTGGAGACCCTCGCCGAGGCTTTGCCGCTTGACAATCCGGGATTTTGCTCGATGGAGCCCCCGGGTTTCAGGATTTTGAGACCGCCCTGCGTGGCCAAAGAAGCGCCGGGCTTGACCGAAGGACCGGGAATGGCCGCGACCGGCGGTTTCTTGGCACCCACATAGGGGGCGTCAGGATCTTTCAGAGGCGGCTTTGTTTGAGCTGGAATGATCCCCGAGAATATCTTGGTCACTCCAACGGTCTGCCCGGAATCCGAGGCTTTGCCATTTGGCGATCCGGGATTCTGCTCAATGGAACCTTCGGGTTTTGGCGTTTTCAGACCGCCCTGTGGGAAAAAGGGGATGGCCAGCTGGACCGAAGGACTGGGAACGGCCGCTACCGGAGGCTTGTCGGGCGTGCCCGGCTTTCTCTCAGGCGACCCCTGTGTGGCCGGTGGCGCCGGCGGTGTGGATGGAGCCGGTGCCGGTTCAGATGCCTCAGGTTGCCTCACGGGATAGTCCTTGCTCCCTATCCCTGGATCCTCTTCCTTCTTGTCAGGCTTCTCGTCATACCGATAGGGGTCGTTGCTTGAAGTGTTCTTCGGCGGAAAGCAAAGGCCCGCCAGGCAGACCCAGTCTTTGGGGCAGTTGCTGTCCACACTGCATTTTGGCGGGAGTACCAACCCCGGATGATACACTGGTGATGTACACATGCATGTTTTGGGGTCAGGAAACATGCCAGTTAAGTCGTACGAGCAATAATCTCCCAGTTTCTGACATGTTCCGTCCGGCTTTTTCCTGTCGCACGGGCCACACTTGGGTTGAGGATTCGGGTTTTCATTCGGGTTTTCACACGCACATGTAGTCTTGTTGCGAGTCTGGCCTTTAGGGCATGGTTGAGGGGGCCTACAATCCATCTTCCCGTTTGCGAGGTTAACAGTCTTTTCATAACAGTCCGGGCACTCGCAATCACACGTTTTCTCGTTGCGTTTCCGGCCTTTCGGGCATGGTTCTTCAGGAAGACACTTGTATCCTTTCTTATGCCCATAATAAATCGCTTTCCTACAGTCGCCGCACCCATAGAATTTCTCAGGGCTAAGTACACATCCGCAATGAGACTGAGACCAAGTGCCCCCCAAATCTACACACTCCGCATATACAGGAGGAAGCGAACAGTTCACGCTGTAGGCATCCCATGACTGACACGGCGGGCATTCTTGTATCCAACATTTCCAATCATAAGTGCACACAAGCCGTTGATTGGGCTTCAGGGCGCCCGCGCTCGCTGCAGGTACGTCGACATAGCCGCCGTAGGTCAAGCACCTATAGTCACCAGTGGACGTTTTGGTACAAGCGTCCGGATTGAAGATCCAGAGTTTCTTAGCCTCTTCCGGGCCAAGGGAACCAACTTTCACAGGGTTGGTGATCGCTTGCGACAACTTTCCGGTAACGTCTTCCGGAACTTTCTGGTTCCCGCAGTTGTGGAGCCACGTATCAAGCGTTACTCCCGACGGTCGCTCCTTGCAGTAGTCACTGGGCGGCGGTTTCTGGTCCGGCGCTGGCGGAGCTTTCACTCGCGTAGGGTCATCTCCAGGCGCCGGTAGCTGGAGCTTGTCGAATGAGGGGCTCGGTACCATCGGTACCATTGGATAGATTGGAGGTGAATCTTTGGGCGGATTCTTGGGCGGATCCGCCGGCTTGTCAGGCCCACCGGGTCCAGGATTGCCAGGCCCACCAAGCCCAAGATCGTCGGGCCAGCCAGGACCCGGATTCCCAGGCGCTGCAGCCAGCATTGGAGGCGGCTCGAAAGCCGTTGGCGGCAGTGGAGTATCCGGCATTGGGACAGAAAGACTAGACTCCTCACGGACAACAGCGTTCCCGCAGGACGGAATGGCCCTGGGCAACGAGCCGGGGACAGTGGTCTGTGAGATGAGTGCATTCATCCTGTCTGCGGAGACCCCGCTGGGCGGTAAAGGCTCCCTTCCTTGCTCCACCAGAACCGCCCGACACGAACTGAGCAGTCTCGCCTCAGTCAGCTCTTCGGCAATATTCTTGACCACGACCTTTCCCCAGAGGACCGTGACCACAGTCCTTTGAGAATCGATAACTTCAATCACGAAGTCCGCGGCCTCCTCGGTCGGCACGACCTGCACCAGAGCTGTTGGAGTTGCCAGAACAAAAGCAGACGCCGGGTTAGTGCCCTCAAGCTTCTTGATAAACCGCACAGACCCGTGTTCGACCCCCGCAACAAGAGATGAGGTATCGCCTTGAACCTGGGAGGCGAAGAACTTGAGCAAGGAATTCGCCCCCAGTGATGCATCGGCCTGGTCTAAGGCCGTTCTCTCAAGATTGCACCAGAGCTTACTGTTCGCTCGAGTGAGGATTGCGTCCTGAACATAAACACTGTCAAAATCGCTGAGCGCCTTTGGCTCTTCCTTACCGCCGCGCATCACAGCTACGGCTCCTTGGGCCTGTCTGACTTCGCCGATTGGCTCCGCCTCTGATCGGCCTGAAGCAGCCCAAGCTATTCGGGCCCCAGGCATAGACCACGGACCCGAACCAATGAGAATCCCGAGCATCAGGCTCACAATTTTGACTGCCATATGCCTTCGAGTAATTCGGTTCATTGTCCGACCCTCCTGGACCAAGGATTTCGTTCGTCAAGTACACATTTCGGAAAGGCCGGAGAAGTACTACACGGACGACCGATCTTTCTCTGCCGATCCTCCTCATGAGTGTTTCGAAACACTGTTTGTAGCTTTTTCGTTGCTCTTTTTGTGGTTCATCGCGTCCAGAGGCCAGATGGTCGTGGCACTTACCAATTACTGGTTCTTTTGTCTTGAGACTGCCAATTAGGAGGCATATCCAGTTGCATTAGAAAGTACTTGTCTTTACCGATATCCTGCCCCCAGTTGGAAGCCCAAACCACTTTGGCGCCGTCCCTGGTAATAGTCGCCTGAGTTTCCTCCCAATATGACTTGGTGGTGTTATGGACTCTGGCCAAATAGAAAACTTCTGGCTTTTGCCTGGACAGTCGCACCAGGATAATGGTACGATCCAGCCAGTTCCTGGCCGCTGGCTGCGGTGGGGTGTATGTAGAGATGACGGCATATCCGGGTGCATTGCAGGAAAGATGAATCCCGCTTTTTAGTCCATGTGGGGAAGAATCGGCGTAGAACAGCCGCAGCAGCGGAATGATATGGGATTTCTTGTAGTCACTGCCTTCGGTTACCGGTAGCGTATCCCAGGCGAGGGGGATTAGGTCGACATAGTCCGTCCTGCCATTTTGCATGACGATGACTTCCTTGCCCTCGGCATCCAAGCCGACGTCGGCGTGCGCCGTGGCATGAGCCAGCCGATGAAATTTGCGCAATTCCTTATCGGCCAGATTGAGGCCACCGAGAGTCCTGCCGCTGGGAGGCCAATCAGCATCAGCGCCCACCACCACCCAATTGCCCAAAGGCGACATACCCACCCAATCCAACAGACTGGCCTCTCTTGCCGGGATTTTGTAGAGACCGAGAACCCGGTCGTCTTCGCGATCCCAGGTGAAGATATAGCGTAACCGATAGTCTTCGGTTGTTCCCTGGAGAAAGAGTGCCCAGAAGCGTAGGTCCTGAGACGGCTCTCCTTCTCCCTTGGTAGTGATACGATATAGGTCGGTCTCGGAAGAGATAACCGGCCCCAGGATAGGGTCCTCGGCAAAATCTTTCACTATCCTGAGTTGGCCGCTTTGCACATCCATTTGGATAAGGCGGAATGTCCGGTGCTCTCTGCTTAAGCCCCAGATAATATTAGGGTCAGTCGGGTCCCACCTGCATTCGGCCAGGTCTATTTCCGTCACGAAATTGGCGTCCTGGTCATACGGCGTGGAGATAGTTCGATAGATGCGCCAAGCCCCCGTAGCCGGTTGATGCAGGATAATCATGGATTGATTGGCGTTGAAGGGGTCGAAACGTGAATACTCGTGGCGCAGGCCAATACCCAGGGTAACCCGGGTGAGGATGGTTCCGAAGGAAGGATCGAAAAAAGACTGGCCAGCAGTTGGCACAGGCTGGGCAGGTTGCGGCTTAACTGGGTTCTGCTCCGCCAAGGGCTGAGGAACCTTCTGAAAAGTAAATTTGGGAGGGTAATCGAGTCCCCAGGAGATAGAGGCTGAAAGAGTTATCCCGGCGTAAAACAAGATCCAGGTGATGAAGAAGCGCATACCCATGAAATAATCCTCCCTGCTGCCTCTGGGTGAAGGCCTCGTCCTCGAGACAAGCAAGACCAACGAGAGCGTGCAAGCATGCGCGGCCGATGAGGGCCGTCGGACAAAGCAGTTCAGATTTTGAGTGATATGTGAGAACCGTAGAAGGGCGCTAAATCAGTACCAAAAGGGTCAACCCTTCATCCGCGGCACATCGACTGTCCGGGCAACTTGCATACCTCCGGGCTATAGTCAACTGCATTGAAATAAGCGCTTTCGCCATGCAGTCAGCTTCCCCCTCCCCCCTCCGGCCAAGGGAGGGGATATTAAGACCCTCCCCCCTTGCCGGAGGGCAGGGTGGGGGGTAGCCACTTTGACGCCGAAGCCCAGTTTTCTATGTCGGACACTGTAGCTCATCCCGCGCATGATCACTGCAGCCACAACCCTCCCTTCAAACATGATGACACCCCGTCCTGGAATCCGCAATGCGCGATACCATAGTCCCGCGCTGGCTGCTCGTATCACCGACCCAAGTCTTGTCGAGACAACAGATCGGCCGCGACGATACGCGAAAAGGGCCGGTGACACCTTCTCTCCTTAACTACTCATCAGTTCGCAATTCAGTCCTTGTCCCCTGCCAAGACAAATGAAGACCAGAAATAGGGATGCTCAAACCCTTGCTGTCGGATTAGGACTTTGCTTCTGGTCCATGCCTCAGTCTTGCCGAGGCCTTGCTTCAGGCCCCCAAAAAACTCCTTCATGAGCATGATCGATGGGTCTTCAGCCACAGACCAGAGGCTCATGACAACGGACTTAGCGCCCGCGCATTGAAAACCTCGCCCCATGCTCAAGACGCCTTCGCCCGCCAGTCTCGATCCAACACCGGTGTTGCATGCGGTGAGCGCGGCAATTTCTATATTCATCTTAAGCCCTGCAACTTCAGTCATCGTCAAGAATCCGTCAGTCCCCTTGGGGAACAGGGTCAGCGCCAGAAAAGGCTCCATCAAAGTCGGCGTATCGTTTCCCAGAAATCCATGGGTCCCGAATACAACAAACTTGTACGGATTGACGCGGCCGGAAACTCGATTCAGGAACGTACCCTTCGTACATTGAAGGCCGGTGTAGACCTCGCACGACTCTCCATAGAGATTCTTCAGCCGGTTGCCGAGCTGCTGGCTTTCCTTAAGCCTGCGGAAGCTGAACCTTCCGGCCAAATCACGCTGCGGCGCGGCAGTCATCTCCGTGCCGGGAGTCGGCGCATCAGAACCCCGGGTCCTTTCATCTGCCTCGTTGAAAACCGGATCAGCCATTACAAGCACCTCCCCGCCGGTTTGCTCCCTCTTTGCTCGTGCACGAGTGAGTGTCATAGCCGTCAATGATTGAGAATAGATGACGGGATTCCGGTCTCCCAAGTAGGTTAGCCCGTACGGAAAAGGTCCATGCTTGCCGGCAAGCCACTGAACCTTGCCGCCAATCACGAGGGCCTCAAAGGGTAGCAATGCCAGCATACCATCAGGGACAATGAGTAAAGGAGAACCCTGAGGTACCAGGTCCACCACGTTAGCAGTCAATCGCCTATGGAGCGACTCTGCAACCTCAACGCGGAACTTGTTTAACTGAACCTGCTCAAAAGGCTCCCTGAATTTGCGCACATCGCCTTCCAGATCTCGGGGATTCCATTCCAATAGTGATGCCTTAAGGATTTTTCTTCCCTTCAGCAATCGGATGGCCACGCTGTCGCTGAGGATGTCGTACATGAGCACGTACTCGTCAGGCCGGATATCGGCCTTGTCCAGGCCCACGGGGGATGGATGCTTCGCCGCGCAATAGTCCCCATAAGATCCGCATAGGGTCCTAATAAATCCCCGATACTCCTCCTCTAACCGCTTCATCTCCTTGGTCAGGTCTGCATGGCGCTGGTCGTCCATAGACTTCGGCACCACCCCAAGCGCTCTTTTCAGCGAAGCCACCCGCTCGGCGAGATTGGCCTCGCGTTCAAGGAAATCGGCAGGTAGTCCGAAATGAAGGTTGTCCACCTTGCGCGCGAGGTTGTCAGCGAATTCACGGGCTCTAATGGCCTCGCTGGGATATATACTGCGTTCCGGCTTTTTCTGTTTCAAGGTTACGCTTATCAGACCCTTGGCAGGTTCGACACGGAGGAATCCGCTAATCTTGGCAGCAAAGAAGTTCTTTCGCTCTGTTACAAGCAATGAGGAGCGTATATCCTCGGTCATCTGCACCGCCTTTGAATAGTGCTGTTCGGCCCGATTCCAGGCGCCAATGGCCTCAAAGACCTTCCCGAGGCCGGTGTGAGCGGCAAAAAGCTCGTCAAGGTTGCCTTCCTTCTGAGCTGCTCGCAGAAGTTGTTCGAAGTGCTTCCTGGCGACCTCGGGCCGCCCTTGCACGAGATACAATCGGCCCAAGCTAAAATCATAG
>Ga0233422_10001248_pt1 | contig 11465 bp, 9 predicted proteins | sample Watercolumn_Mata_2_FD_182724 | JGI IMG/M metagenome (GOLD analysis project Ga0233422, IMG submission 182724) | Freshwater microbial communities from Lake Matano, South Sulawesi, Indonesia - Watercolumn_Matano_2014_110_MG | ecosystem: Environmental > Aquatic > Freshwater > Lake | place...
CGCGGATCACGCGTGCGACGAATACAAGTGGCAGCGCAGTGACGATCATCACGAACGGAATCGCGCCACCCGTGCGCGCGTTGCCAGGATTTTCGACCGGGAACGCAAGGGCAAGTGCGGAGGGCATCAGCAGAACGAACAATGCGATCAGCAGATGCGCGTGCATCGCCTCACGATAGCGCGCCAGGCGATAAACCGCCGTTACAATTCCCAGCACGAACAGCCCACCCATCACAAAGTCGAGCGCGGGGTCGAAGGAGATGTTATTGGGCCACGCCTGATCGCCGAGAACGTTGAACATCAGCAGAACGTTCTTGACGTTCTCCGCGAAGATGAGGAGCGGATTTCCATTCAATTCCTGCTCAGTCGCAGTGACGCGCGTGAGAACGCGATGCCACAGCATTTCTGGGTTGTCCACCATGTAGCGCAGCAGCGGCATGAAAACGAGCAACGCAAGAAAAACGACCAGAAGCACATTGGTCGCATAGCGCGGCAAATCCTCGCGGCGAATGTTGCGCTCAACCATGAGCCACCAGACGAAAAAGAACGCGACGAGCAGCGGCACAATGCGAAACGCGTTATAGCCGTACAGCCCCGCTCCCAAACACAAGCCGAGCATCAAAAAGTCGTTGCGCTTTTGATACTTGAGCGCGCGAAAAAGAAAATACATCACTGGCGCGACGAAGAATGGCGTGAGCGAAAACCGCAAACCGATGCGTGAAATCATCATCAGCCATTTGCTGACTGCCACCAGCGCTGCGGCGAGGAGTGCCAGCAGGTCATCACCGAACATCTCGCGCGCCAGGAAGAATGTGAATGGAACGGCGAGGAAGCCGAGGGTCGCAGTGATCCACTTGAGTGCCATGTGGTCGAGTGGATGTCCCGTTAGCGCGACGAACGCGGCAGTCAGGTAGAACTGCAGTGGCTCACGACCAGTATTGCGGATGAAAAAGATCGGCCGCTCGCCCTGCAAAACATCGTAGACATCCAGAATCTTTTCCGCATGGTCGGCTGTCATCTCCGCGGGAATGCTCTCAAGACGATGGTAGAACGAGATCACCGCCAGCAGCATGATCGCGATCAGCGCGAGCGCACGCCAGGGGATCACGACGCCGTACTGCCATTTTACGCGCACACTGGCGATCGCACGCTGCACCGCCGCGCGCCATTCCGCGCCGGTCTTCTCTGGCTCCCAGAATATGTAGAGAAAAACGGCAACACTCAGTACCCAGACCAGTACATTGTCTGGCGTGAAAGTGTTTTCTGTCGCCATCAAGAACGTGAGTAAACCTAATGTTGCTGTGCTTACCGCCAATGTCCTCGACATCTGGCGGCGTGGCGATGGCGCGTCTGCACGCGCGGGTGCATGCATGGTGGCGAAGCCGATGCTACCAAAGAGCACGATGATCCATAGTACGAGTGCCGCCGCGTAAAGAACGATTGCCACGCGCCCTTCCTCTAATCGCGTGAAAGCGAACTGTCCCATCACGGCAAGGGCGATAGCGGCTAGAGCGAACAGAGGGACCAAGCGGCGGTCGCGGAGCAAAGTCCGAAGGGAGCGGCTGCGTGGCAATTCATCCATGGTACTGTGAGATGTCCAGTACATTGTGACGGTCGTCGAAACAGAACCGCAACTGATTGAAGATGGAATAACGACCGAGCAAGTTGAAACCAATCCCTGACTGGCTGGAAAAACCAACTTCGCTTGTGAATCGGTGATCTGCAATACGTATGCCGACGCGGTCGAGATGCAAAGCGAAGAACTGCCCATGGCTGCCTGCCAGGTACGTCAGTCTTCCTGCTTGCACCTGTATGCCCAATGCTTCGGCTACATCTGCAAGGAAGATAGAGTAATAAGATCCGGAATCCACATAGGCTTCCAGGTTGACCTGCTGGTGATCGTGGAACAAGTCCACAGTGACCAGAGGAGATGGTCTACCTCTCAGCAAACGATAGGATACCCTTGATATTGACGTGTTGGGATTTGTCATTTCACCCACTCGACTGGAAAAGGAGTCAGCAAAAAAGGCACGTCTTCTGCACGCGGGATGTACGTTACCAAGGGAATCACATCCGGGCGCGTCGCCGTTGCGGCTTTGTACGCCTCGCCCCAGGTATTGCCAGTCGCAATAATCTGTTCATCCCAAATTGCAAGATACTGTCCAGGATTTTTCTCCTCAAACTCCCTGGCGTGTTCGTTGAGCCAGCCCTGCCAGCGTAGTGACTGTTGCCACGTGGCGGCTTGCCTTGCGCTCACGGAAATCACTGGCTGCGCGATCTGCCTGGCTGCGCGCGGGCGTGCCGCGCGGCGTGCGCGTGGTCTGACCGGACGCGCACGATACGCGACACGCGTTTCCCGCACTGTCTTTGCCTTCGCTCTGGTCATCGCGCCCCTCCTTTCATCGCTCCTTCCCGGTCTCTTCTTATTCTGTCAGCAGCCCGTCAAACAGGCGCTCATACTCTTCCAGCGTACGTTCCAGCGCGAACGTTTGCTCGATCTCGCGGCGCGGACGCACGTACCTTGCCTTGTTTTGAATCACCTGAACAATCGCGGCAGCCAGCGCACGCGCATCCTTGATCGGCACGACCTCGCCCATGCCGGTCACGCGCACCGGCTCGCGCACGCCTGGCAGATTCGACGCGACGACTGGGCAGCCGCTCAGCATCGCCTCGATTTGCACCAACCCAAATGACTCGGTCGAGTTGATGCTGGGGACCGTCAACACATCGCACGCGCCGAAAAAGTTGCCCATCTGCTTGTTGGGAATGGTGCCCAGAATCTCGATGTACTGCCGATTACGCTCGATCTGCGGTTGCAAGCGCTCCCATACGTTCTCGCCAATGACCTTGAGGGTCTCACCCGCCAGCAGGTACTTGACCGATGGAATCTGTTCTGCTACGTAGGGAATGGATTGGATCAAATAGTCAATTCCCTTTTCTTCGGCAAACCGCGCGGCAAAGCCGACGACGCAGTGACCATCGGCGTGATGGCGCGAGCGCAAATCAGTCACTGCGTCCGGATCGGGCAGCGGCATCTCAACGGGCGGATAGATCGCCTTGATCTTGTTCTTGAAGCGGGAAAGCAACGGCGAATTGACTGCGTAATCTTCGGTGTACGCGACAAGGCGATCAGCAAAAACACCCGCGCACAGATTCGACAAGAAAACGAGACGGTCTACAGCCTGATTGAGAATTGCATGCGGCAATTGCACGTCGCAGTGATACGTGAGCACCACCGGCTTGCGTGCCACCAGTCGCCCCAAGAGCGATAGCGGACCGCCCTCCGCTTGCGGCAGGTGCACGCTGACTACGTCGTGCGCGCGCATCAGCCAGAGCGCGTGATTCAGAAAGCCAGGCATGATCGCGCCTTTGCTCAGTTTGAAGAGCACGGGATGGCGAACGACAGTTACACCGTCAATTTCCTCGCGATACGGCAACTCGCGCGCGAAGTGAGAGGTCAAAACAGTGACGCGGTGCCCACGCGCCGCGAGCCCGCGCGCCAGACGCTCGACATAGATGGTGAGTCCACTAATGTGAGGGCGATAGTAGGTGAGAGCGATCAGAATCTTCATTTACGTTTTCTGATTTTCGATCTACGATTTACCGAAACAACTCCGCGTTCTCCTTCACCCAATCGTACAACTTTTCAACTCCAACACCCACCGATACCTTCGGCTCCCAATTCAACTCACGCTTGGCTTTGGAGATGTCGTAGATGCAGACTTTTTGATCGCCCGGTCGCCAATCGCCGTGACCAACGGGAATGTTCTGCCGATGCAAGCGTTCGAGCATCGGTCCGAACTCGGTCCACACAGAAATTGTGTTGGTGGGACCGCCGCCCATGTTGTACACCTGTCCCGCAGTCCGATCAATCCGTGTAACCGCCGCGTCATACGCATCCAGTAGGTCATCAATGAACAGCATGTCGCGCACTTGCTTGCCATCGCCGTAAATCGTGATCGGCTTGCCGGTGACCGCGGCGATGATGAACCATGCGAGCCAACCCTGGTCTTCTTCGCCGAACTGGCGGTAGCCGTAGATCGCCGATTGGCGCATCACGACTGTGCGCAATCCGTAGATACGATAATAGTCACGGACGTATTGATCTGCAGCGCCTTTACTACAGCCGTAGGGAGAATGCAGGTCTAGAGGCTGCTGCTCAGACACACCGCCGTGCAAATCGCGATACTCGTACCGCGACGCTTTTTCGACGACGGCGACCTCTTCCATCCCACCGTACACCTTGTTCGTGGAGGCGAAAATAAAAATCGGATTGCGCCCCGAGGCGCGCGTGGCTTCGAGGGCGTTGAACGTGCCGAGCGCGTTGATTTCGAAATCCGTGCGCGGATCAGTCACCGAGGTCGTCACGGCGACCTGCGCGGCGAGATGGTAGATCACGTCCGCATCGCGCGCGGCGTCGGCAATCGCGCTGAAATCGCGTATGTCCGCGCGAATCAGCTCGAACCGGGTGCCATATTTCGCGCGCAGCCACTCTGCGTTTTTCACTGCGCCGCGCCGCGAGAGATTGTCGAATGCGATAACACGCTCGCCGCGCGCAAGCATACGGTCCATCAAGTTGCTGCCGATGAATCCACAACCGCCTGTAATAAGAGTCTTGTTCACTTTAGTTTTCTTCCGTATCGGTTTGTATGCTCTGCAAGCGCTGGTACGTCAACCCCTCCTGCCCCATCGAATAGATGCCAAGCGCGATGAGCCAGAGATAGGGAAATGCATGCACGACCACCGCGTAACTGAGCGCGCTCTCCTTGTCAACGGCGAAGACACTCGTCAGCGTAAGTTGCGCGGCATAGTGATATACGCCGATGTAACCTGGCGACGATGGCACGACCACGACGAGCGATGTGACTGTCATCACAAGGAATGCTGCTGTGATAGGCAAGGTCATGCCCATCGCTTGCATCACGACCCAGTACACCGCTCCGCCCACGATCCACGCCCAAAGCGAGCAGAACACCACGGCAATGATGGGACGCGGCGAGCGCAGCACGGCAAAGCCGTCAATCAACGATTCCAGCGCACGCCACAGACGCGGATGCTGCAAGAATGGAATTGGCGCGGTCAGCCGACGCAACAACGCCAGTCCGCGCTCTTTCTGAAATGAGATGAGCAGCAGAAATACCAGCCCGCCGATTCCGGTCGCCGCAACCACCATCGCGCCCTGTCGCGCTTCAGTCGGAATGTTCGGGACGAAGAGCGCGGTCACCGCAAGCACCAGCACAACCGTCAGTCCATCACTCAATCGCTCGACGACGACGGTGGAGAGCGCGCGCGCTTTGCTCACATTCTCTATCTCGCCGATCAGGTACGCGCGCACGACGTCGCCTAGGCGCGCCGGCAGAACGTTGCTCAGCAAATAGCCGATATTGAGCGCGTTAAAGACCTTGGCAAACCGCATCTTTTGCGGCGAGAACAAGAGTTGCCACCGCAACACGCGCCCTACGTAACTCAGGAGGAACACGATAGATGCTGGAACAAACCAGAGATAGTCAATACTGCCAAGAGCCGCGATCAGTTTGTCAAACTGAATACCTTGAAACGCAAAGTAAAGACAAACCGCGCTAACCACCAATCCGATCCAGAAACGAGCCGACTTGAGCATTTTCACTTCCAATCCGCCCAGACGTTCACAGCGCGTGCTATTTTATCATCAAGTGCGTGGATTGGCAAACCGAAAAGCCATTGCCAATCCAGATTCCCATTGACTAGTCTTCCAAGCCATGCTAAAATGGTTGCAAGAGAGGACATCAAGATCAATCCCAATTGCGAGGACGTGCGATGAAAGCGATAAACCGTGTTAGCAAACCACTGACATTGCTATTGCTTGTCTGTGCAAGTTTTTTCTGCATGGCAACCCTGCGCGCTGCCGCCGCACCACCCGAGCCGCGCGAGATCAGAGTGAGCGCGGTAGATGGCGGACGCCAAGTCGAACTTGCTGAGGGGCAGGTCTTGACTATCGCGCTGGAGGCTAACCCATCCACCGGATATATGTGGGAGTTGGAGGGATTGGACGAAACTCTCCTACGCCAGACACAAGTTTCGCAGTTCGAGCAAACCTCAAACTTGCTTGGCGCTCCAGGCAGGCAAATCATCCGTCTGGCAGCCATCCGAGCGGGACAAACAACTCTCAGTTTGGCTTATCGGCGTCCCTGGGAGAAAGAACTACCCTCTGCACAAACCTTCTTGCTTGGAGTACGTAGTGTCGGCGCGTTTCAGAATATTGCCATCCCCAAGATCATTTCCCCTCCGCAATCATCCATCACCAGTCCTGCGCTAGTTGGCGATTCGTCTACTCCACAACTTGCAAGTAGTTACAATTGGTGCGATCTCGGCGGCTGCACACCCGTGAAGAATCAAGGCAGTTGTGGAAGTTGCTGGGCATTCGGCACGGTCGGTTCTTTGGAGACCAACATCAAGATCAAGGATGCACAGACCAAAGACCTGGCAGAGCAGTACTTGCTCTCGTGCAACACCGAAGGGTATTCATGCAACGGTGGATGGTGGGTGCATGACTATCACAGGTCGAAGATTCCATCAGGCGAGCCAGCGGCGGGAGCAGTTTACGAAGCAGACTTTCCCTATCGCGCTTCCAAGGTGGCATGCAATCCGCCTCATTCACACTACGAGAAAATCGCCAGTTGGAGTTACATAGCCGGTTATAGTGTCCCATCCGCGACGGCGATCAAGCAGGCGATCTACGATCACGGTCCGGTGGCGGCAGCGGTGTGTGTCGGTACCGCTTTTCAGGCATACCGCAGCGGCGTTTTTTCGACGAACGAAACCAGCGCGTGCGGCACTGGCGTAGTGAATCACGCTATCGTCCTTGTCGGTTGGAATGATGCCGATCAGACATGGGTTCTGAGGAATTCGTGGGGAACGAGTTGGGGCGAAAGCGGCTACATGCGCATAAAATGGGGAACATCGAACGTAGGTTATTCTGCCAACTACGTCGTCTACAACGGCACCACCAGCGGGTTGGCTGCTCCCAGCAATCTCACAGCCACTGCTGCCTCGACAACGCAGATCAACCTGTCGTGGCAAGACAATTCGTCTGACGAGTCCGATTTTCACATTGAGCGCTCGCCCGATGGAAGTTCGGGTTGGACAGAGATCGCGACAGTGAGCGCGAGCACAACCGGCTACTCGAACACCGGACTGACCTGTGGTACAACATACTACTATCGCGTGCGCGCGCATCGTCACAGCGATAGCCAATACTCTGACTATAGTAGCACTGCCAATGCCACGACGACTGCTTGTTCCTGCCTCGACGCATACGAGCCCGACGCGACCTACACGACTGCCAAATCAATCGCCGTGAATGGAACGGTGCAGACGCACAACTTTCATGCGACCGGCGATGCGGACTGGGTCAAGTTCGCGATGACTACAGGCGGCACTTATACCATCGCCACATCGAACCTGGGCGCGAGCAATGATACTTACATGTACCTGTACGACACAAATGGCACGACCATCTTGGATCAGGATGATGACAGTGGGACCGACTGGGGCTCACAAATCGTGTGGACCGCAACGCAAAGCGGCACGTACTATGTGCGAGTGCGACATTACAGCAGCACAGGCGGCTGCAAAGGATACGACTACGACTTGGTGGTCCAGGCAAGTGGCGCGGCTGTTCCGACTTCGCCGAGCAACTTGAGTGCGACTGCCATCGCGCCAGCCCAGATCAGGTTGACCTGGACCGACAACTCTTCCGATGAGTCGGATTTTCACGTCGAACGTTCTCCAGATGGAAACGCCGACTGGACGGAGATTGCCATAGCGAGCGCCGGTGTCACCAGTTACACTGTCTCCGCCTGCGATACGACTTTCTTCCGCGTGCACGCGCATCGCCACAGCGACAACCAATACTCTGACTATAGCAACACGGCAAGCGCGACGGCACAGGGGTGCGTGTACCTGCATTTGCCGGTGATACTGCGATAGCCAGTGCAACAGACGCGAAATCGCGCAGGAGTCCAATCCTGCGCGATCTTCCTTGCTTGTATCCCTCACCACATCTCGATGCTGTAATCCGCGATCACCGCATCGAGCCGCGTGTGCTCGAGACAGTCAATCACCTTTTCGAGCAGCCCGTGCGCGTACTGCGCATCCGAAGAGACGCAGACGATGCCAAGCGTCGCACGCTGCCACGCGTCGTGCGAATCCACCTCTGCAATCGAGACGTTGAAATCCCTGCGCACGCGCGCGATCAGCGACTTGACCACCTGTCGCTTGTCTTTGAGCGAGTGGCTCGCAGGAATATCCAGTTCGAGAGTGCAAGCACCGATGACCATAGGCAATGACAAATGATACAATGACAAATGACAAAGTGGCAGTTTGTCATTTGTCATTTGTCATTTCGCAATTGCGCGCGTACCGTTCCATTAACTCGTCCGCAATCCCATTCTCCCGCGCAATGCGCGCGTAAACCTGCGCGCTTGGGCGCGGCGTGCGCGTTTGCGTGATCAAGTCGTTGCGGATCAATCCGAAATTCAACCAATAGCCCTCTTGCCATTCGAAGTTGTCTGTTAGCGTCCAATGAAAATAACCCTTGACTGGCGCGCCATCCTGAATCGCGCGGTGCAGCGCGGCAAGGTAGGCGATCAGCACGCGCGGGCGAATCTCGTCGTGGGTATCGCAAACGCCATTCTCGGTGATGTAAATCGGCTTGCCCTCTCCGTATCGCCCCAACCACTTGGTCGTCTCACAAAAAGCATCCGGGTCCAGATCGCCGTACCCAAACCACTGCTGCAATTCCTCGTCCATCGAAAAGCCCCAGGGCTTGGGTGGCAGTTGGCGTCCGAACATCCTGCTCGGCTGCGAAAAATCTACCGCCACGCGCCCGGAGCAATAAAAGTTCAATCCAAGAAAATCTTGCGTCCTGACCGCCTCAGGCACGCGCACGCCGATGCCCATAGGAAAGCGGACGCGCCCATCTTGCAGCGCCAGCGGAAACAGCCGATTGAAAATGCGATCCTGGAATCCGGCAATCACACGATTGAGCGACGAGCGCGAATTGGCTGGCTTGAGAGGTCGAATATGATGCGCCACGCCAACGCGCGCATTCGGCTGGACGCGATGGATTGCACGATACGCTGCCGCGTGTGCGCGCAGCATATTCACCCCAACGCGCATCGCCAGCCCAAAATCCTTCTTGCCAGGGGGCCAATTCCCATCAATGTAGCCAGTGAACTGATAGACGTTCGGCTCATTGAGCGTCACCCAAGAATCGCACAGGTCGCCCAGTTCCTCTACGATCTTTGCGGCGAATCGCTCAAACAGCGGCACGACCGCCTCAGTCTCCCAACCACCTTTTTGCACGAGCCAACGCGGGTTCGTGAAATGGTGCAGTGTAACGAGTGGCTCCATGCCGCGCTTGCGCAGCGCGCTCAGCACGCGGCGATAGAACGCGAACGCGTCCGCACTCCACTCTCCTTCGCGCGGCTCGAGGCGACTCCACTCGACCGAGAGGCGATGTGCATTCTGGTGCAGCGATTTCGCGATATCGAAATCCTCGCGATAACGCTCACCCTTCCACCAATCGCACGCAACGGTGGATTTATCGCCATTCTTAATGTGACGGGGGACTTGCTCCCAATCCCACAAATCGTTATTGTCGTTGCCTCCTTCCACTTGATGTGCCGACGTTGCCGTGCCCCACAAGAAACCATCTGGAAATTTCAGCATGGTCATTGTCTCACCCGAATCTCCTGTTTGGCATGATGGAATTCAAACGTGAAATGATCAAAGACATCAAACAGCAATGGTTTTCAAAGTCTACGCCTCGCGACTCTTAGCAGATTTACTTCATTGGGCTTTCTGCCATAGCGTTCCCACACTTCCTGCAAGACTTGATCCAAGTCGTGCCCGTGCGCCAAGATCTGCCCATCAGCATGTGCGATTGTTTCCCCACGATACTTGTCCCAATCATGGGGACCTAGCGGCACAACACTGCGTGCCCTGACGCGTGTCGGGAGTGGCGTCTTGACCATTGAACGCGGCGTGTACGTCGCAGTGCGTTCTTTGAGTGCCCGCGTCTTCCGTTCTTTCACCTGGTATGCGCTGGTTCGCGCTTGGCTCTTGCGTTTCTTCACTCCCATCGTTTTTCTCCTTCCGCATCTCTCATGCTTCACGTTTTACGGCGCGCTCCTCCCACGCGCCCACCAACTCGAATACCCCGACCGGCGTCGCGCGCCCCTTGACCGTCAACGCCTCACGCGGACGCACTACAACTCTGTCCTCGACCAATGCATGCGTGCTGCGGCTCAGCAAAATCTGGTTCCCATCCGCGTTCTCCTGCAAACGCTTGGCGACGTTCACCGTATCGCCGACGGCGGTGTAGTTCATCAACTCGCGCGCGCCAATGTTGCCCACTACCGCTTCGCCGGTGTGCAAGCCGGTACGAAAGTACAAGCGCCACGACTCCGGCAGCTGTGCCGCATACGCGGCGACCTCGCGGCGCAATGCAAGCGCCGCGCACGCCGCGCGCCACGCGTGATCGGCTTGCGGCAGTGGCGCGTTGAATATCGCCATCACCCCATCACCCATGAACTTGTCCAGCGTTCCCTCGTAACGCAAGACCGTGTGATATGCCAGCGACAGATAGCCATTGAGCACATGCACCAACTCTTCGGGAGGCAACTTCTCCGAGAGTTTGGTAAAGCCGTGAATGTCTGCGAACAAAATCGTGACCAGTTGCCGCTCGCCGCCTAGGGCAATCCGGCGTGGATCGGTCAAAAGCCCTTCGACGACCGTCGGCGCGACATAGTGCTCGAACGTCTCGCGCACACGCTGTGTCTCCTGCTCTTGCGCGCGGCGTTCCTGCTCCAGTCGCGCCTGATCTGTCAGATCCTCGATCACCAGCGCCACGCCGGTCATCTCCTCGCCACGGCGGATCGTCGAGAGGTGAACGCTGAGGTGCACCTGTCCTCGTCCGGCAACCTGGGCGACGGCATCGCGCACCAGATGCTGCGTGCTCTCCGCCCACAGCCGCGCCAACAACAGCGGCAACTGCGCGCCTTCCAGCGGAGGCAGGACGCGTTCGTACGATTGCCCGATCGCGCCGGTGGCAGGAATTCGGAAGATCTCTTCAGCGGCGCGGTTGAAACTGATGATCTTGCCCTCCCGATTCAACGTGAGCACACCGGTGACGATACTGGCAAGTGTGGAATCAAGATGGTCGCGCATCGAACGCACCTGCAACACTTGCTCACGCAGATCGGCGAGAAGGCGCGCATTCTCCAGAGCGACTGCGCTCTGATCGGCAAGCGTCTGCAAGAGTGCAAGGTCGGCGTTGGTGTAATGCTCGCCTGACATTTTCGCGCCGACGCCCCAGACCCCGATGAGCGCACCACGGCTGAGGATCGGAACATACACTTCGCTCTGGAGTTTTTGCAGCGTGAGGCGCGCATCGGGAGAGAGCAGCGCGAATTGCGGTAGGC
>Ga0233422_10001252_pt1 | contig 11441 bp, 13 predicted proteins | sample Watercolumn_Mata_2_FD_182724 | JGI IMG/M metagenome (GOLD analysis project Ga0233422, IMG submission 182724) | Freshwater microbial communities from Lake Matano, South Sulawesi, Indonesia - Watercolumn_Matano_2014_110_MG | ecosystem: Environmental > Aquatic > Freshwater > Lake | place...
AAGAGTGAATGCGGTTGTCAAGGCCGTAGCAGACCTCGTAGTCATAGATACTTCTGATGCTTACAATGAATTCACAGGGGAAGTCTTGAAAGAATACAAAAGCATGAAGCTCAAAGTGCCTATCTGCGTGGGCAACGTAGTGACTTATGAAGGAGCGCTGTTCCTGATGAAAGCAGGCGCAGACATGATCAAAATAGGGATGAGCTCAGGCTCCATATGCACGACGCAGAGAGAGAAAGCAGTGGGAAGAGCTCCCATGACTGCCTTGATTGAAGCTGCAAGGGCAAGGAAGGATTTCTATATTAAAACAAAAAGATACGTTCCTTTGGTCATGGATGGAGGCGTGGCTACTGCTGCAGACATGGTGATAGCGCTCACTTTGGCCAATGCGGTGATGATGGGAGGCTATTTCAACAAATTCTACGAGGCGGAAGCAGAGAAGTTCGATGAGAAAGGCAAAGAGACCAGGATCGAGAGCGAGATGAGGAAAGTCGCCACGTGGGGAGAAGGCTCTGAGAGAGCGCAAAATCTTGCACGCTACGGCAAAAGCAAGAAGACGTTCTTCGAAGAAGGCGTCGAAGGCACAGTGCCTTATGCCGGAAGGTTAAAGCCAACTCTCAAGAAAGATTTGATGAAGATAAAAGCTGCTCTTAGCAATGTCGGAGTTCACACCTTGGAAGAGTTCAGGCAAAACGCAGTGATAGAACTGATAAGCCCGCATTCAAGCGACATAATAAGCAAGCCGCATGGTGTGAGGGAGAAATAAAACACAACCTTTTTATACTTCTGTTTCAAATTCACTCCCATGATAGAGATAATCCCCATCGGCGGCTACTTAGAAGTTGGCAAAAACTGCACTTTGATAAAAGTCGACAATGAAGCAGTCATCATCGACATGGGGCTTCATCTCGAGAATTACATACGATTCACAGAGGACGAGGATGTAGAAGGATTTCTTTCTCCAAAGGCATTGATGGATGTCGGAGCAGTGCCTGATGTCAGGCCTTTTTTGCAGTACAAGAGCATAGTCAAGGCCATATGCATAACGCACGCCCATCTGGACTACGTCGGAGCAGTCCCTTTTTTGAGCAACAAGTTTGACTGCGACGTCCACGGGACAGCCTTCACCATTGAAGTCTTGAAGCAGATATTGAAAGACGATAAATTAGCATTGAAAAACAAATTGGTCGTGCACAACACCAATTCTAAGTTCAAGGTCTCCAAAAACATAACAGTGGAGTTCATCAACATGACTCATTCTGTGCCGCAGACAGTCATGATAGCAGTCCACACCAAAGAAGGCACTGTGCTTTATGCGAATGACTTCAAATTCGACAGCGCTCCTGTATTGGGAGACAAGCCCAATTTCAAAAGATTGAAAGAATTGAAAGTCAAAGCCTTGATACTTGATTCTTTGTATTCTCCAGAAGCCAAGAAGACGCCGTCGGAGTCAATAGCGAGAGAGATGTTAAAAGATGTTCTTTTAGGCGTGGATTCAGAAGGCCACACAGTTATAATAACAACTTTTTCTAGTCACATTGCAAGATTGAAATCCATAATAGAGATAGGGAAAAAGCTCAACAGAAAAATCGTGTTCTTAGGCAGGTCATTGAACAAATACACGACAGCAGCAGAGAATATCGGTTTGGTGAAGTTCAGCAAGCAAGTACAGATAGTGAAGTACGGCGCCAAGGTCAAGAATTTCCTGAAAGGCATAAAGAACCCTGAAAAATACTTGTTTGTCGTGACAGGCCACCAGGGAGAGCCCAAAGCAGTCCTTGCAAGGATGGTCTATCAGAACCTTTTCAAGTTCAAGCACGACGACCACGTCATCTTTTCCTGTGCGATAATTCCCACTCCCGTTAACAAGCAGAACAGGGCAGACCTTGAGTCTGCGTTGAGGCAGAAGCATATAAGGATCTTCAGCGATATCCATGTTTCTGGACACGCCTGCAGAGAAGACTTGAGAGACTTCATCAACATGGTCAAGCCGCAGCACATCTTCCCTGCCCACGGAGACAAGACCCAAGCAGAAGCCATGAGAGACTTGGCATTAGAGATGGGCTACAAAGTAGACCAGATACATATTCTCCAGAACAAGCAGCATTTTAAGGTTAAATAAGACCGTTATCCTTTCTAAATCAACAATATTTATAAAGCAAGGCATATTCTCTCGTCTAATAAGGGGGTAGTAGAAATGAAATTATCTTTAGCTGAAACACGTTTTATAAAGGACAGCATCTCAATAATCTCAGACCTCGTGACAGAGGCAAGGTTCAAGATAACGCCTGACGCGATAGAGCTCATAGCTATGGACCCGGCAAATGTTGCAATGGTTGTTTTCAAATTGTTGAGCAGCACGTTTGTCGAGTACAACGTCAAGGAAGAGGTTAACCTGGCCATAAACCTCAACGAGCTCAAGCAAGTTCTTAGAAGGATACAGCCGAATGACGTCTTGACCTTGGAACTAGCAGACAACAAGCTCAAGATAACCTTGAAGAGCAACACCACAAGAACTTTCTACTTGCCCATCATCGACGTTGAGGAGAAAGAGCAGAAAGTGCCTGCTCTGAGCTTTGGAGCCACAGTCACTGCCAACTCTGAAGTCTTGACGAGCGCGATAGAAGACATGGACATCATAGGCGAATCAGTATCATTCGCTGTTGACGGAAAAAAATTCAACATCAGCTCTTCGAGCGAGCTCAGCAAGGCAGACGTCGAGATAAAGGCAGACGACAACACCAAGATAGTGGCTGATGAAAAGTTAAAAGCCAAATACTCTATAGAATACCTGAAGAAGATGATTCAAGGAGGAAAGCTCGCTGACAAAGTCATGATCCAGTTCAGCAAAGACTATCCTCTAAAGTTGGATTACAAAGTTTTGAATAAATTACAGCTCTCGTTCATTTTAGCGCCGAGAGTGGATAATGATTAGAGGAACGTTCGAGAGGTGAAACTTATGCCTGCAAAAAAGAAGAAAGCCGTGAAGAAGAAGGTTGTGAAGAAGAAAGCTGCTAAAAAAACTGCTGTAAAGAAGACTGTGAAGAAAATTGTGAAGCCAGCCGCAAAGCCTGTGACAGAGATAGAGGTCGGCATGGTTACGCATTACTATGACCACATAAGCGTTGCCGTCATCAAAGTCTCTGGAAAGATAAAAGTCGGCGATATGCTGCACATAAAAGGCACGCACACAGACTTCAAGCAGAAAGTGGATTCCATGCAGATAGAGCATGAGCAGATAACCGAGGCCAAGAGAGGCGACGACATCGGCATGAAGGTCAAAGAGCCTGTAAGAGAGCACGACGTAGTTTATATGGCTTAAGAGTGAATAATGGCTGCAAAAAAGAAAAAATTACGAAAGAGTTCTAAGGCAAAGCCATACATAAATAAATCCATGACTATCGGAGAGGCTGTTTCTAAGCATCCTGAGTCAGCAGTCGTCATGATGGCTTACGGCCTGCACTGCATAGGCTGCCACGTCGCTGCGTGGGAGACCATTGAGCAGGGCTGCAAAGGCCACGGCCTGAAAGACAAAGAAATAGACGAGATGATTGACGAGATAAACAAGGCCATAGAAAAACATAAATAGTCATCTTTTTTCCTAAATCAGGGGTGCGTACTTAATGAGCTTTTCAGAGGAAGATAAAGAGGTATTGAACTATTTCTTCACCAATCTAGACAAGCCTGTTTTTGCAGCCAAGAACTTTCACCCGGAAGTCTGGGCTTTGATGCAGGCCAGGTACAGCAGGTCAAGCCAGGGCCTGAGAGAGAGCTTTTTAGACCTGCTGAAAGAAGACCCGAAGAATTTTGAGATGCTCAAATCCGAGATAGAAAAGACCAAAGGCGGCTTGGAAGCAAAACACGCCACAGAGAAAGCCATACAATTCATGGAGAGATGGGTGTTAGGCTTCGGCCACAGCAGCGTAGCAGAAGGCGCAGTCATCGGTCTAGGCCTTGAAGGCGTGAGCATAGTCGCCACCAAGGTCATAGAGGACAACAGGTTATGCTCTTACATAGAGAAATCCACGCGTTATGTAAGCTTCAACGAGAGTTCCTTTTATGTTCCTGAAGCCCTTCAAAAATCAGAATATATAGATGAGATAAACCAACTTTTATCTCTCCTGTTCAAGACCTACATGGACCTTCACGAGCCTGTCTTGGAATACGTGAAGAAAGCCGCGCCCATAGAACAGATGGAGCAAGGCACGACAGAAGCGGCGTGGAAAAGAGCGGTCGCCTCGAGAAGATTCGACGCAATAAGATACCTGCTTCCCGCAGGCACCAAGACAAGCCTTGGCTGGACCATAAACGCAAGACAATTAGCCCACGCCATCTCTAAACTGCTCTCCCATCCTCTTAAAGAAATCAACGAGATAGGGGAGATGGTGAAAGAAGAAGCCACCAAAGTCCTTCCCTCTCTATTAAGATTCGCTGACAGAAACGATTATCTCGTGAAGACAGAGCAAGAGATGAGAGAGCTCGTAAATAATATAAAAATAAGAAAAGAGAATCAGGAACCAGTCAGGCTTGTTGCCAGCCCGAAGAATGGAGACGACATAATCATAGCATCCATCCTCTACAGGTATAAACAGAACTCCTTCAGCAAGGTGTTGAAGCAAGTCAAAAAGATGTCTCAAGAGGAGAAAGAAAAGATCTTCGACACTTACCTAAAAAACATGGGCAAGTTCGATTATCCGATGAGAGAACTGGAGCATGCTCTCTTCACTTTCGAGATAATCATCGATTACGGCGCTTTCAGGGACCTGCAGAGGCATCGAATGTGCACGCAGACTAATCCTTTGCTGACGACAGAGTTAGGGTATGATGTTCCTCAAGACATAATAGATGCGGGCGTAGAAGAGCCTTACAGAAAAGCCATGGAAAAGGCAAAGAAGGTCTACAACAAAATAAAGGATAAATATCCTTTAGAGGCTCAATACATAATCCCTTTAGGCTACCGCAAAAGGTATCTTCTGACCATGAACCTCAGAGAAGTCTATCATCTCATAAAATTAAGGACCATACCTTTGGCGCACACTTCTTATAGGAGAATCGCTTACAAAATCTATGAACTAATGAAAAAAGAACATCCGTTCCTCTCCAAATACATAGAGTGCAACTACACAGAAGAAGAACTTGGAAGATTGAGATCAGAAGAAGCAACTGAAAAATTAAAGACAGTGGGGCCGTTATGATGAAGATGAAAATAGACGAAGACTTGAAACAAGACCCGGAAGTCTTCAAGATCGCGCAGGAAGAGCTGGACAGGCAGAGGAATGAGCTCAACATGATCCCTTCTGAAAACTACGTGAGCAAAGCAGTCCTTGCAGCCGCAGGCTCCATATTGACCAACAAGTATTCAGAAGGCTATCCTAAAAAAAGGTATTACCAAGGCAACCGCTTTATAGACGAGATGGAGCTGTTGGCCATAGAAAGAGCCAAGAAACTTTTCAACGCAGAGCACGCCAATGTGCAAGCCAATTCAGGCAGCCCAGCCAATATGGCAGTCTATTTTGCCCTGCTTAATCTAGGAGACAAGGTCTTGGGCATGAATCTCAGCCACGGCGGCCACTTAACTCACGGCTCCAAAGTCAATTTTTCAGGCAAATTCTACAATTTTGTCGAGTATGGCGTTGAAAAAGACACGCAGCTATTGGACATGGACAAGATAAGAAAGATCGCGGAAAAAGAAAAACCAAAAATCATTCTTTCCGGATACACGGCTTATCCGAGAACCATAGATTTCAAAGAATTCCACGATATCGCTTTATCTGTAGGCGCCTACAGCATGGCAGACATCGCACACATTGCAGGTTTGGTTGCTGGAGGAGCCCATCCTTCGCCCATGCCGTTCACAGATGTTGTCACAACCACGACTCATAAGACCTTGAGAGGTCCGAGAAGCGCGATAATCTTGTGCAAAAAAGAAGACAGACTTGCAAATATAAAAGGCCTCGACGAGAAACAAGCAGAGATTGCTAGAAATTTAGCAGCCAAGATAGACAAAGCAGTATTTCCGGGCCTGCAGGGAGGGCCTCACGAGCACATCATAGCTGCGAAAGCAGTCGCTTTTGAAGAAGCCATGAAGCCGGAGTTCAAGGTTTATGCGAAACAGATCGTTAAGAATGCAAAAGCCTTGGCAGATGTCTTGATGGAGAACGGGATAAAGCTCGTTTCAGACGGAACAGACACGCATCTATTGCTTATAGATTTGATAAATACCAAGTCCGTGGGAAAGCCAGGCATGGGAAGAGAGGTTGCTGTTGCATTAGAAGAAGCAGGCATCATCACCAACTGCAACACCATACCGTTTGATCCCTCGACGCCATTCAAACCATCAGGAGTGAGGTTAGGCACGCCTATTTTGACGACGAGAGGCATGAAGGAATCAGAGATGAAGGACGTTGGAGAATGGATTGCTAAGATAATAAATGATTACGAAAACAGGGCGTTGCAGGAGAAGATAAAGCAAGAAGTCAAGGCATTATGCGACCAGTTTGTTTTCTATTGAGAGATGCTTAACATGTCATACGAAAAAGACCTAGAGTACCTCTACGGAAGAGAATTGTTTGGCATAAAGCTGGGGTTGAAGAACATAACAGAGCTCATGGAGAAGCTCGGCAATCCCCACAATACGTTTAAATCTATTCATGTAGCAGGCACAAATGGCAAGGGCTCTGTCTGCGCTTTCCTCGCAGCGATACTTCAACAGCAGGGCTTGAAAGTCGGGCTTTACACCAGCCCGCACCTCGTAGATTTCCGAGAGAGGATTATGATAAACGGAAAGAAGATTCCTAAAAAAGATCTTTCTGCTTCATTGGCAAAAGTAAAGCCTTTTATCACAGAGCACACCTTCTTCGAGATAGTTACTGCCATGGCTTTTCTTTATTTCAAAAAAGAGAAAGTTGACATTGCAATCATAGAGGTAGGCATGGGCGGAAGATTAGACGCGACTAATATAATAACTCCCGAGGTTTGCGCAATAACCAACATCTCTTTAGAGCATACTTGCTATTTGGGCAACACCGCAGAGAAGATTGCATTTGAGAAAGCAGGCATAATAAAAGAGCGAGTTCCGGTTGTTGTCTCTGAAGACTGCAAAGGACTGGAAGTCATAAAGAAAGTTGCGAAAGAAAAGAACGCAAAGATGTATCTTGCGCCTAGAAAAGAGATAAAGAGTGCGCTCCTGGGCAACTTTCAATACCAGAATGCATCACTTGCTCTGAAAGTTGTGGATGTCCTGAAAGAAAAAGGCTTTGAAATCAGCGTTGATTCTATCTCCAACGGCCTCAACGCAGCGAAGTGGCCCGGCAGGTTTGAGTTCATCTCAAAAAATGTCTTGTTTGACTGCGCTCATAATCCAGACGGAGCAAGGGTGCTTGCTCAAGAGCTAAAAAATATGAACAAAGACCTTTATATCGTGGTTGGCATAATGAAAGACAAGGACATAGAGCACATGATTGCTTATCTTGAGCCAGTCGCCAAGGAACTCATCATAACCAGGCCGCATATTGCAAGGGCAGCCATGCCTGAGCAGATAGCAGGGTTTGTCCATAAAAAAGTGAGTGTCGTGGGCGATGTGAAAGATTCAATAGAATACGCAAAATTAAAAGCAGGCAAAGACAGCCTTGTTGTGGTCACAGGCTCCATCTTCACAGTGGGAGAAGCGTTCTCATTTATCAGACCTGAGCCATTTGACGCCCCAATAGCAGAAAGGCGTGTCGCATAAGGCAAAAATCACTTTCAAAGTCCAGTAAGGCCATATCATCTGGAACATCCTCGCAACAGTGTATTCTGGCGTTACCAAGAAGAACGCGATGAAGATGAAAATGATGGTGTCTATCAACTGTGAGATTATGGTCGCGACATTGTTCCTCAGCCACAAGGCTTTTCCTTTTGTCTTTTCTCTCAACAGATTGAAGGCCCAGAGGTCATGGTTCTGGCTGATCCAGAAAGCAGTCAAGCTGGCAATTATTACTCGTATAGAATTCTTGAACACTGTCTTGTAGGCCTCATTGTTAGCGTAGAAAGAGGCAGGAGGCATAGCTATTCCAATCCAGACAAGTATTAATGTGAAAATCAAGACAATAAATCCTGTTTGCACAAAATAACCAGCGACCTTCTTGCCTCTGACTTCCTCCACGATGTCTGTCATCAAGAAGGTTATGGGGTAAGCGAAGATGCCTACAGAAGTCACGATGCCAAAAACAGTGGTGACCTTGCTTCCCAAGAGGTTGGCAAGTATCAAAGCAGCTATGAAAATCCCCAATAGAATGCTCGTTTTCCTCTCAAGAGCGTCTTTCTTCATATTCCCCAACCAGTTTCTGGAAAAACAACTTATATTTAAATAAGGCGGTTGAGAGATGACGAGCACCAATAAATATATAAATACGGGTGACTTCTACCCCCGAAACATCCTAGAAAATAGGAGGGGGTGCTATGATGAAAGATTTTGGCTGGAAAAGGTTTGATGATGACGATGATTTTGATGATGATGGGGACGACTGGTAACTCTATGATTTAAGATAGATTTTTTATTTTTTTCCTATTTCCCACACCCCCGCTATCTTCTTGCCGCACTTGCATTCGCCGTTTTTGAGATAGTTGTTCTCCAGGTAAAGGGTTCTTTCCACCAGGAGCTGTCCGCATTCGGGGCAATAGGTTTCGCCTTTCTCAAGAACATTGCCTATGTAAACGTAATTCAGGTGTTGTTTTGCGATGTCCCTTATTTTGTGCAAGGTCTCCACAGGCGTAGGAGCTTTGTCCTGCATCTTGTAGCACGGATGGAACCTTGAGAAGTGCAGAGGCACGTCTTTGCCCAGCTCTTTTGCAATCCATTTGCACATCTCCTCTATCTCTTTCAAGTCGTCGTTTAGTTCGGGTATTATGAGGTTGGTTATCTCGATCCACACCTTTTTCTTCTTCAACAGCTTCAAGGTCTCTAGCACAGGCTTTAATTCTCCAAAGCAATACTTCTTGTAGAATTCTGGGTTGAAGCTCTTTAAATCGATGTTGGCAGCATCTATATATTTGCATAATTCCTTCAAAGGCTCAGGGTTGATGTAGCCGTTCGAAACCAAAACGTTTTTCAATCCTTTTTTCCTGGCGAGCTTGGCAGTGTCCAAGACGTACTCAAAAAATATGACTGGTTCGTTATAGGTGTAAGCGATGACCTTGCAGTTCTTAGATATAGCCAAAACGACCGCTTCTTCAGGAGACAAGTCCATGGTCTGCGCATCTTCTGTATTTGCCTGCGAAGTGCTCCAGTTCTGACAAAATAAACAGTGCAGGTTGCAGCCAGTCGTGCCTATGGAAAAAGCAGCCTCTCCAGGCAGGAAATGGTACAACGGCTTCTTCTCGATGGGATCAATGTTGATGCTGCAAGGCTTGCCGTACACCATGCTGTAAAGCACGCCCTTCTCATTCTTCCTCACCTTGCAGTCTCCGAAATTGCCAGGCTTGATGCAGCAGAACTGAGGGCAAAGCTGGCACTGAGTGAGATTCTTATCCAGCTTTTTGTAGTAAGAAGCCTCTTTCATACTGTTTCTGATTAAATTTAAGTATTTAAAACTTGCGTTAAGAGTTAAGATCTAATCTCCACTATGCACACAGGATTGGTGGCTCTAAGACGACTATATCTTTCGAACGGTATCCGTTCTGCCTCGTGCATTCCAAATTTCTGCACAAAGGCATCAGCTCCTTCAACCATTAACGTGTTGCAAATGTCAGAGACACCATCATAGTACGAGGCATTTGAAATGTCTTTTCTTCGTCTTACTGCGTCAAGCATCTCTGGCAGAGCTGGGCGGGTGCTTGATAAATGCAGTTCGGTTTCTAAACATTATCCTTTGTAACTATTATCGAATAATAAGAAAAGTTTTAATAAGCATGAGAGATATTTCCATCACACAGTTAAAAAAGAGGGTGCTATATGGCATTATTCTGGAAAAAGAAGAAAGCAGAGGAAAATATAGACGAGGAGATAAAAGACATCGATTTGGACCTTTCTTCTGACATCCCTCCTCCGCCGCCAGCGCCGGCTTTCGTGAGGCAAAGGATAGAAGAACATCCGGAAGACCTCTTCACAGAAACCTCTCCAGAGTTTCATCCTCCTGAAGAAGAGAGCTTTGAGCCTCCTATGCCCAATATAGAGGAGCAGGGCGACAAAGAGATAGACAAGTTATTCGACGAGATGCCTTTGCCTGCAGAAGCAGAGAAAGAAGAGATAAAGAAAGCGGTGGAAGAGGTCAAGCAAAGGCCTGAGCCGCAGCCGAAACCAACAAGAGTTTATCTAAGACCGGAAGTCATAACCATGGAAGACATAGAAAGAGAGTTTGCAGAGCCGGTCATAGAAGAGCCTAGGCCGGAAGATTTCGGTTTTATTCCTAAGCCCACACCAGAACAAAAGCCCATTTTTAAACCAGCGCCCAAGAGACCAGATTTCGAGATGCCGGAATTCAAAGACGAGCAGCTTCCGGATTTTGAATCTGTCTTCTCAAAAACCCCGGAAGAAGAAAAAGTCTTTACGCATTATGTTCCTTCAAAGACAGAAGGAGAGCTTTTCATAAGGCTTGATGATTACAGCAAGATAAGTCCAAAGATAAAGGAGCTCCAAACAACGCTGAACAGCACAGTGAGAGTGTTGAACGAAGAAGCCAACATGGAGAACAGCCAGCTGAACATGCTGGGAGCCCTTAACAACACGTTAGACCAGATCCAGGAGACGCTCATGGAGATAGACGGTCTGGTCTTCAAAGAAAAAGAGTGAGCAGAGGTGAAATTTATGGATTCGTCCATCCCAGTTTTCGTCAAAATCGAGGAGTACAAAGAGATACTTGACATACTCGATGTCATACGCAACAAGATAGACAAAGCCAAAGGAACATTGGCCAAGATATCTGAATTGAAAGACGAGGAAGACCAGAAGATAGAGAGTTGGTCAAGAAACCTTGATGAAGTGGAGAAGAAAGTAAACTTCATAGACAGAACTTTGTTCGAACCAAGGACATAAAAATGGCTGAAGACGCTTATTTCGTGCACCTAAAGGACCCTGTTGATTTCAGAAGGACAATATTAGAGAGCTCCCGAGAAGTCATACATATGATGCAGGAATACCAAGCATTGATGGACTTGAGGAAGAGAAGGCTCGACATGGAGCAGGCCTTCAAAGAAGAACTCAGAGAGATCATGCTTCTCGTCAACAAGCTGGAAAAGACATTGCCCAAGCATTCTATCAACAAACTCAAAGAAGTCCTGCCAGGTGTCATAGAAGAAGAGAAAAAGCACATGGCAAAGCCAGAGAAAAAGAAGCTCTCCAAGAAAAAAGAAAAACCAGCGAAAGAACAGTTAAGAGAAAAACAGCTCTCTCAGATACAAAGACTGGAAAAGGCGTTAGAATCAGTAGAAGGCAAGCTGCATAAGCTGTAAATCAATCTGTCACT
>Ga0233422_10001253_pt1 | contig 11441 bp, 9 predicted proteins | sample Watercolumn_Mata_2_FD_182724 | JGI IMG/M metagenome (GOLD analysis project Ga0233422, IMG submission 182724) | Freshwater microbial communities from Lake Matano, South Sulawesi, Indonesia - Watercolumn_Matano_2014_110_MG | ecosystem: Environmental > Aquatic > Freshwater > Lake | place...
CGTACTCACAGTTTAAGCATCGGGCCGGCTGAGAAACGAGATTCACGCCATTGCCCATCGACCGCTGGACGTGGACCAAGTGCTCGTACACTTCCTTTTCTCGAATACCCAGAATGCGAGAAATGTCTTTCGCCGTGTGTTGTTCTTGTTTGAGCAATTGGACGATCTTCTGCCGAACCGTCAAGAGCCACCTCCTTGGACGTGGGCGGCGACATTGGGTGCGGCGGAGCATAACGCAGCCATTTCATGCCGTCATTTGCCGCCGCTGGAAACGGGTGTACCCTCTTCTCCCGGTGACAAACCTTTCGCCTTGACAAGGAGTCACCTTTTCAGAGAGGATAATTTTTCAAGTATATCCACGATAATGATTTTTCTCAAATAGTCGATCCAGGGAGGGAGAGATGGCCCAGAGGTCGATGAATAAAGTACTGTTGCTGGGGAATCTGGGCAGGGACCCGGAGGTCAGGTACACTGCCTCGGGCAGGGCCGTAGCGACGTTTACTCTTGCCACCTCCCTGACCTGGAAGGACAAGGACGGCAACGACCAGGAAAAGACGGAATGGCATCGCGTCGTTGCGTGGGGCCGGTTGGGCGAGATCTGTGGACAATATCTCAGCAAAGGCAAGCAGGTCTTCGTCGAAGGGCGAATTCAAACCCGTGAGTGGGAAGACCAGGACGGCAACCGCCGTACTACTATGGAAATTATCGCAAATGAGATGATCATGCTGGGAGGAGGGGCCTCCCAGGGATCAGCCCGCGATGATGACCGAGGCAGGAGTTCCGGACGCCCATCCGGCTCTGCGGAGCCGCGCGGCCGCGGAGAGGACAGGTATTCGCCGCCCCCCCCTGAGGACGATATTCCCTTCTAGAGGTCGGTACCGGATCGGCTCATTGGAAGCGCTTCTCAAAATCCGCGACTCTTGGAATCAGAATATCAGGGCTTTGAACTCGCTACTCGTGCCTGCGCCGGCTGAATCACGAAGAATCTATCGGGAAGGCGAAACTGACTTGTCCGGAACGGCATCTTGACCCGACGGAGAAAAGTATTAAACTTAATTCTTAGCCAGAGCTCAATACCCCATTTGCGAGAGGCTACCAAAGAGAGAAACCGGCTGTGAGGCTGAACTCAGCCACCATAGCAGGCTGACCACGCAGATTTGATCGTGCGGAAGGAGTAGGCATGAAAAGATTGTCAACGCATTCCATGCTAAAATCGGCATCGGTTCTCCTTGCCATGCTCACGGCCGGCTTCTTTTGCCAGGATGCGCTGGGATTCAAAGAGGCCCCCATGCTCGCCGAGATTGTCAAAGCCGGTAAATTACCCCCGGTAGAACAACGATTGCCGGCATCGCCGGTGGTCCTCAAGCCGGTTGAAAAGCCCGGGGTGTACGGAGGCGCATGGCGCAGGGCTTATACCGGCATGGCGGACCTCGTAGGGATTCAGCGAATTCTCTATGAACCGCTGATCAGGTGGAGTCCGGATTACAAGCTGGCGCCGAATCTCGCAGAAAGATGGGATGTGGACGAGAGCAGTAAGGTGTTTACGTTCCATCTTGTGAAAGGCGTTCGATGGTCCGACGGACAGCCTTTCACTGCGGACGATATCCTGTTCTACTTCGAGGATATCCTTGAAGACAAAGAACTGACCTCGAGCATCCCGAGTTGGCTTGCGCCGGGGGGGAAGCCTCCCAAAGTGAGTAAGTTGGACGATTACACGATCCGGTTTGAATTCGAGAAGCCGTATGGTTTGTTTCTCGATCAGTTAGCGTGTCCTGAAGGGATGGAGCTGGTCACCAAGCCCAAGCACTATCTGAAGCGATTTCACAAGAAATATGCGAAACCGGAAGAACTCGAAGCCTTGATGAAGGAGAAGAAAGCTTCTTCCTGGGTCAAGCTCTTCGAGGACGCGGCCGGCATGAAAGAAGCTCTCTTCCTGCAAACCGGTTTCCCGTCCCTGGGCGCGTGGATAACCAAGGTGCCGGCGCCGGCAAAGCGATTCATCCTGGAACGAAATCCCTATTACTGGAAGGTAGACACTGAAGGCAAGCAGCTTCCGTACATCGATAGCATGGTGAACGAGCTCCTGGCGGAAAGCCAGACCATCCTGCTCAAGGCCATAGCCGGCGAAATCGATATGCAGGGCCGAGGCATAGGCGGGATGCAGAATTCGGTCCTTCTCCTTGCCCGTGTGGGTGAAGGCAAGTTCAAGCTTGTGCCGAAGAAGTCAACCGCGTCAGTGGCGATCCTGCTCGCCCCAAACTTGAACCACCCGGATCCTATGATGCGGCAGATTCTTTCTGACCCTCGGTTCAGAAAGGCGCTTTCGCACGGCACAAACAGAGATGAGATCAACAAGATTGTGTTTCGTTCCAAGGGAGTGCCCAGGCAGGCGGCCCCACTCAAGGAATCCGGCTTCTACAGTGAATCCTATGAAAAGGCGTACCTCGACTACAGTACCGATAAAGCAAAGGCGTTGCTTGATGAGATGGGACTCAAGATAGGACCTGGCGGAAAGAGGATGCGGCCGGACGGTCAGCCTTTGCGGCTGACACTAGACGTGATGGTCGTCATCCAGCCCCGAGTTGACGCGGCCGAAATCATGGCCTCCAACTTTGGGAATCTCGGAATCGACACCGAGGTGAAGGCCGAAACCCGGGAGCTATTCAGACAGCGAGTGCAAACGTGCGTGCATGATATCGCAATCTGGTCCGGGGATGGTGGCATGGAATGTCTGCTGGATCCGCGCTGGTACTTCCCGTACAGCTCGGAGAGCTATCAAGCGCCCCTGTACGCGAAGTGGTTCCAGACCGGCGGCAAGTCGGGCGAAGAACCGCCACCGGTGATCAAGGGGCTGATGGAGACATTCACCAAGATAGCCCAAACCGTCTCCGAGGAAAAAAGGAAAGAGCTATTCAAGCAGATCATCGCAGCCAACGAGGAAAACCTGTGGGTGATCGGCGTCGTGTACCCTCCCCCGGACTATTATGTGGTCAGCGTCAACATGCACAACGTGCCGACAAGAGATTTCGAGGGATGGAAATATCCGAATCCCGGCCCGATTCACCCGGAACAGTTCTTTTTGACGAAGAAGTGACGAGAAGTGTGCTCGGTGGACCGATTCGGCCGCGGTCGGGACGGTCCGCCGGGTTCACATTCGGAGAAATTCCAGCATGCTGGCTTATATAATCCGCCGTATCCTCATCATGATTCCGGTCATGGTGGCTATTTCCGTTGTCACGTTTATCATCATCGAGTTGCCGCCCGGAGACTTTCTGACGACCTACGTGGCCGAGTTGCACGCCAGCGGAGAATCGGTGGATCAAGCCGAGTTGGATGCACTGACGAGAAGGTTCGGCCTGGATCAACCCCTGTACATTCGGTATCTCATGTGGGCCTGGAACTTCCTGCACGGGGACTTAGGTTATTCCTTTGAGTGGCGGAAACCGGTTTCGGAGCTTATTGGCGAGCGTCTTCTTCTGACCGTGATTATTTCTACTGCGACGCTCCTGTTCACCTGGGTGATTTCCGTTCCTATCGGGATCTATTCGGCAGTGCGACAGTATTCGTGGACAGACTATTTCTTAACTTTTATAGGCTTCATCGGCCTCGCGACGCCAAATTTCCTGTTTGCGCTCGTGCTATTGTGGGCTTCCTATGCTTACTTTGGGATGAGCGTAGGGGGGCTGTTTTCCCCCGAGTATGTGGAGGCTCCCTGGAGCCTGGCCAAGTTTTGGGACCTGCTCAAGCACCTGTGGATACCTGTTGTGATCGTCGGGACGGCGCACACGGCAAAATTCATACGGATGATTCGTGGCAACCTCCTGGATGAGTTGAGAAAGCCTTATGTGGTAACGGCCCGAGCCAAAGGCCTGCCGGAGACCCAGCTGATTCTGAAATATCCGGTGCGAGTAGCCATCAACCCTCTTGTCAGCACCATCGGGTGGACCCTGCCGGAACTCGTGTCCGGGATTGCTATCACGGCCGTGGTGCTCAATTTGCCTACCACAGGTCCCCTTCTACTTCGTGCGCTTCTGAGTCAGGACATGCACCTTGCGGGCGCGTTTCTCATGATGCTCGCGTTCTTGACCGTCGTAGGGACGCTCGTTTCGGATATTCTCCTTGCTTGGGTTGACCCCAGGATCAGGTTCGGAGCGCGAGAAGCGGTATGACAAAGGAAGTGAAACTTCAGGAAAAATACCTCAACGCCTCTACGAAGCAACTGGTCTGGTGGCGGTACAAGAAGCATGCCCTGGCGATGATCGGGCTGTGGGCTATCGCAATCCTCTATGTTTCCGCGCTCACCTGTGAATTCATTACGCCCTACAGCAAAGACGACCGTAACCTCGACGCGATCTATGCGCCGCCCACCCGTATCCGGATCTTTGATGATGAAGGGAGGGTACGACGCCCCTACGTGCGGACCGTTCAATTCGATCTCGACACGCAGTCCATGCAGATGCGGTTCGAAGAAGTTCCCGGCACGTACAATCCGATATTGTTTTTCGTGAGGCGCAGTTCGTACAGTTTTTGGGGTCTGTGGGAGAGCGACCTCCACCTGTTCGGCGTTGACCCGTCAGCCCGTATCAATCTCTTTGGGACCGACAGGATGGGCCGCGACATGTTCAGCCGATGCCTGTACGGTTCCAGGATATCCCTGTCTATCGGAATGCTTGGTGTGTTCATGAGTCTCGTACTGGGCCTGGCGCTCGGAGGGGTATCGGGGTACGTGGGTGGTTGGGGGGATGGGCTGATTCAGCGGACAATAGAGATCATCCGATGCTTTCCAGCCATCCCTCTGTGGATGGGCCTGGCGGCAGCGATGCCGCAGCACTGGCATGCTTTGAAGGTGTATTTTGTCATTACCATTATTCTTTCACTGGTCGGTTGGACCGATCTGGCACGCATGGTTCGAGGGAAGCTGATCGCGTTGAGGGAGGAGGAATTCGTGCTTGCTGCGCGCTTCGCGGGGGCAGGTCATGCGCGAATCATCTTCCGTCACCTGTTGCCTTCCTTTACGAGCCAGATCATCGTGAGCGTGACGCTGGCGATACCGCACATGGTGTTGTCGGAGACCGCGTTGAGCTTCCTGGGCATCGGTCTGCGTCCGCCCATCACCAGCCTGGGCGTGTTGCTCAAGGAGGCGCAGAACGTAACCACCATAGCGCTGTATCCCTGGCTGTTGATACCGGTGGTGTTCGTAATCGTCACCGTGCTGGCGTTCAATTTCGTTGGGGACGGGCTGAGAGACGCTGTGGACCCGTACTCGAGGTAAGATAGTGATCCCGATTCTTGAAGTGGAAAATCTTCATGTTCATTTCTTCCTGGACGAAGGAGTGGTACGAGCCGTTGACGGTGTGAGCTTCTCGGTGGAAGCCGGCAAGACATTGGGGATCGTGGGAGAGTCTGGCTCCGGCAAAAGCGTGATAGGCCAGTCCATTCTGCGTATCGTTCCTCCGCCCGGCCGTATCGTCAACGGGCGTATCTTGTTGCAGCTTGACGGAGATAACGGTGAACAGGAGCGACTGGACCTGACCGGCCTTGACCCGTACGGCCGCCGCGCGCGAAGCATACGGGGCCGCGACGTGGCTATGATTTTTCAGGAGCCGATGAATTCCTTCAGCCCGGTTCACACGGTGGGGAGTCAGATCATCGAAGCGCTGAGCCTTCATGGGGATGTTTCCGGGGCGGAGGCGCGCAACCGGGCTATAGAGATGCTCGCGCGGGTGGGGATTCCGCAGCCGGAGCTGAGAATCGACGCCTATCCCCACGAACTTTCAGGAGGGATGCGCCAGCGGGCCATGATCGCGATGGCGTTGGTTTGCCGGCCGAGGATTCTCATTGCGGATGAGCCCACGACAGCCCTGGACGTGACCATTCAGGCACAGATAATCGACTTGCTCCAGAGCCTGCAGGAAGAGTTCGGCATGGCGATTATCTTTATTTCCCACAATCTGGGGGTGATCTCGGAAATCAGCGATGATGTGCTCGTCGTGTATTTTGGCCGGGCCATGGAATCTGCTCCCGTGGACGTGATCTTTGAACAGCCGCTGCATCCGTATACGCGGGCGCTTCTCAGATCAATCCCAAGCATTGACACTCCGGTGCGTACCCATCTGGATACGATCGAGGGGACGTTGCCCGATCCTTTTGCCAACATTCCCGGATGCCCCTTTTTCGGCCGATGCCTCGAATGCGAGGGCAAGACCGTATGTCGGGACGAACCCTATGAGCTAACTCTGGTGGGTGAGCGACACTACATCGCGTGTCCGCGTATCTGCGTTGCCGCGTGAGGTTGCTGCGTGGAAGAGCCAAGAATCCTTTTGGAAGTGACGAACCTCAAGAAGCACTTCCCTATTCGTAAAGGGGTGTTCAAGAAGATCGTTGCGTACGTGAAGGCGGTGGACGGGGTGAGTTTTGTTATCCGCGCCGGTGAAACCCTGGGCCTGGTGGGTGAGTCCGGATGCGGAAAGAGCACCGTGGGCCGCATGATTATGGGGGCATACCGGCCTACCGCAGGGAGCATTCTATTCCAGCCCCCGAACGGCGAACCCGCGGTCGATCTCGCGACGATAGACTCCGCCCACATGAGGAATTTGCGGCCGCACATCCAAATGGTCTTTCAGGACCCATTCGCGTCCTTGAACCCTCGAATGACAGTGCGGCAGATACTTTCGGAACCCCTGGTGGTGAACAAGGTCGCCCACGGTCGCGCACTCGAAGATCGCGTCCGTGAGCTGATGGAATTGGTAGGCTTGCAGGTTCAGCACCTGAATCGTTATCCACACGCCTTTTCGGGAGGACAACGCCAACGCATCAGCTTCGCGAGGGCGCTGGCTCTCTATCCCAAGCTGCTCGTGGCCGACGAGCCTACGTCAGCCCTCGACGTTTCCGTGCAAGCGCAGATTGTCAACCTCGGGCTGGATATCCAGGATCGGCTTGGGCTGGCTTATCTGTTAATCTCTCATGACCTTGGATTGATACGGCATTTCAGCAAAAACGTCGTGGTAATGTACGTCGGGCGGGTGATGGAGCAAGGGCCTGCCGAACAACTCTTTGGACGCCCCAGGCATCCGTACACGGAAGCCCTCATGTCCAACGTTCCCAGCGCCAGGAGCGGTCAAGTCGGCAACAAGATTATTCTTCGAGGCGAGCCGGCCGATCCGATAAATCCTCCTCCCGGTTGCCCGTTCCATCCAAGGTGCCTCTATGCCCAAGACATCTGTAAACAGGTCGTTCCTGGCTTGGACGAAGTAGGGCCAGGCCATCGGGCCGCGTGTCATTTCTCGGCAACCCTTGACCTTACCGGGTGCGATGCCCTCGGTTGCGCCATATAGTGGGAAGCTCTCGAGCCGCTGAGCATAAGGCCGGACTGACGGAATGGACGGTTCCCGATTGCGTTTTATCTGAAAATCAGGGTATAAGGCTGGATAATGAACGGGCTCATCAAACGCGTCCTTGTCTATACGCACAATTCGATCGGCTTAGGGCATGCGTTCCGTACTCTGGCCGTAGTGACAGGGATACGCAAGTCGCGACCTGATATAGATTTCCTTGTGATATCAAGTACGTCAATCCCGCAGATCTTCTTCGATGAAGGGATCGAGGTCGTCAAGCTTCCGTCGGTAAAACTCGACATCGACCGGGAAGATAGCCCGATGCTCCCCCGGTATCTCTCCTGTTTCGATCTTGAGACCATTTTTGACTTTCGGCAGCGCCTCATCATGGAAACGTTCGATTTCTTTAAACCGGACGTGCTCATCATCGAGCACAACATGACCGGCCAAATGAGTGAGCTTATTCCGTTGCTCATGAACAAATGGCGGAGAAAAGGCGGTGCCAGAGATTTTGCCCTCGTGCATGTATGTCGAGGTATCATGAAATGGGTCCCGCTGCTGAGGATTCCGTATCAAAATCCCAGGCACAGATCGGAATCCATTAACATCGGCGATCTGTACGACTTCATGTACGTGCTCGAAGACCGGGAAGTTATCGACATAAACAGGGCCTTTCTGGGAAACGATCCGGACCTCGAAAAGAAAATCCGCTACCTTGGGAAGGTCACCAACAAGGTTCGAGGAGAACTGGCCTCGCGGGACGAAACTCTTCGACGCTTTTGCATCGACGATAGACCGATCATCTTGGTTTCCCTCGGAAGGAATCGCAGGGTATTCGAGCTATCGGAGCGGCTTCTGGAGGTCTTCGAAAGGACGGCCATAAACAGAAACTACCAGGTCGTCATGGTGCTCGATCCGTATCTGGACAGGGGGGTGGCCGAGATACTCAGGAGTCATGCGACCAAAAAGAAGGTCCAGGTGACGGCATTCGTTCCCGATCTTGTCGATTTAATGCACCAATCGGAATTGGTGATCTGCAGGGCCGGGTACAACATCGTCAACGAAGTCCTCCTCACCGGGGCCCGTGCTATACTCATTCCCGAAAGCCACGGCGGCGGCGAACAAGAACGGAGAGTCCAGAGCATGCCCCGGGACAACATCCGTGTCCTGTCCGAGAACGACCTCTTCCGGCCCGACGCGGACAACGTGATAACGGCACTCTTGAATAGCCCAATACCCCGCAGTCCCGTCGAATTCGACAAATACGTCATAGGCAAAACAATCATCCAGGAACTTGAGACCTGGAGGTCTCAACGGATGATAAGCTCCGCGACTCACCCTCTCTAAGGATAAATTCCCCGTATCAAGATAGCGTCGTGAAGGCGGCTTATTGCCAGCATCTGTGCTGCTACTCGTGTCGGCACGTTGTGTTCTTCGCTGCACCTCATGACGCAGTCAAACGCCTCGACCATATGATCCTTCAAATGGCTGTTAATCTGTTCCAATGGCCAATAAAACGACTGGAGATCCTGGACCCACTCGAAATAGCTGACCGTGACGCCCCCCCCATTACATAGAATATCCGGAATCACCCACACCCCCTTGTCGTCAAGCACATCATCCGCTTCCGGAGTGGTAGGACCATTGGCGCCTTCAGCGATAATCGCGGCTTGAATCTTGTCGGCGTTGCGAGAATTGATCTGGTTCTCGGTTGCTGCCGCGATGAGTACGTCACATTTCATGGTGAGGAGTTTTTCATTGGTAATCTCGTCCGTGTCGGCAAAGCCGACCACGGTCCCTGTTTGGCCCTTGTAGTCGATTACATCCTTGGGGGTCAGCCCGTCCTCCTTAAAGACGCCTCCTGTCGAGTCGGTCACGGCAATGACCTTGAGGCCAATCTCCGCACAACAGGCCGCCGCTACCGACCCCACATTCCCGAAGCCTTGAATTGCCACAGTGCTTCTTGCCGGATTCATGTTCCGGCTTCGGAGGGCTTGCTCGACGGTGTAGATCACGCCTCGGCCCGTTGCCTCGGTCCGTCCCTGAGAACCACCGATTTCCACAGGCTTACCGGTAACCACAGCAGGTACCGAGAAGCCCACATGCATGGAATACGTGTCCATGATCCATGCCATGATCTGTGAGTCGGTGCCAAGGTCCGGCGCAGGGATGTCGCTCTCCGGCCCCATGAGAACACTGATCTCCGTTGCATATCGTCGCGTGAGTCGTTCCAGTTCGCGTCTTGACAGGGCCTTCGGATCCACCACTACTCCGCCCTTGGCGCCTCCGTAAGGCAATCTCATAAGAGCGCATTTCCAACTCATCCACATGGCAAGGGCGCGTACATCGTCCAGCGTCACGTCCGAGGAATAGCGGATACCCCCCTTGGTAGGGCCTTTGACTGCGGAGTGATGTACTCGATACCCCCTGAAGATTTGAATTCTGCCGTCGTCCATCAACACGGGAAAGGTGACGGAAAGTTCCCTTTTGGGGTAGCGCAGGGTTTCCACAACGCCACGCTTGAGATCCAACTTCTCCACAGCTCGGTCGAACTGCTTCAAAGCGTTCACATACGGGTTTTCCTCGCCCTGCCTCCTTCGACTCCCCAGGGCCTCAGAGATCGAGAACGCGCCAGCCCCTTCCATCTTGCATTGATCGATCGGCTCTGACATTGCATACCTCACGTGACCAAGAATTTATGCAGATATGGCTCCCATGCCCATATTCAGCTCCCCTGAAACCCGGCAGTTGACTCTGTTCCCGAGCCCTGAACTTGCGATTAGCAGATGCGCGGGAGAAGTTCCCCCGAAGGTTCGGGCACTACCCTTGAACCTCCGATTCGGGTCTTCATGACCACCCGGGACGGGTTTTCGGCTGTAACCCGCCCGATGAGCGCGGCCCCGCGCGCGAGCGGCTCGTTCCTGAGCAATTCAAGAGCATGTGTCGCAAGATCGCCCTCGACTACGGCCACAATCTTACCTTCATTTGCAGCCTGCAACGGATCAATCCCGAGAATCTCCGCCGCGGCTGTGACGGCGGGATCCACCGGGATAGCGACTTCGTCGATGTCTATCCCTCTGCCCGTTTGGCGTGCCATTTCAGTGAGAGTGGCTGCAAGTCCCCCACGAGTGGGGTCGCGTACGAATTTGAGTCCCGGTCCAAGTTCGAGCAATCGCTCGACAATCGGCCAAACCGATGCCGAATCCGACACCAGATCGAAGTCAAACGAGAAATCCGCGCGGCTGAGCATGACTGCCATTCCGTGATTGCCCAGAGGACCGCTTACGAGAATCCGGTCACCGACCTGGATCCGGTCCGCGGTCAACCTCACAGTGTTCTCCAACCGGCCAATTCCCGAGGTATTGATGAAGATCCCATCTGCGCTCCCTTTAGGAACCACCTTGGTGTCGCCCGTCACAATCTCCACCCCCGCGTCATCCGCTGCACCGGCCATTGAGTCCAAGATCTTCTCGAGCTGTTCGAGGGGGAATCCTTCTTCGAGGATCAACCCCGCGGAGAGAAACACGGGTCGGGCCCCTGAGCAAGCGAGATCGTTGCAGGTCCCATGGATGGAAAGGGAACCGATATCTCCACCCGGAAAGAAGATCGGAGAAACGGTAAAAGAATCGGTAGTGTACGCGATCGCATCGCCAAGCTCTGAAAGGACCACGGAATCAGGTAGTGGACCCAGCCTTCCGCGGTCAAGTCTCGGGAGGACCAGGTCCCGGATGAGCTTCCCGGTCAGTCGTCCACCTCCTCCGTGTCCCAGGAGGATTCTCGTCTCCTTGCCCATTTATCTCCTTTCAACCTTCAGCAGTGCCGTACTTGTAGTGTGCAGCGCATGTCCCTTCAGAAGACACCATGCAAGGTCCAACAGGGTCCTCCGGAGTGCAACTTCTACCGAAAAGCCTGCATCGGTCGGGAGTGGCGCTTCCCGTAAGGATGGCCGCACATAGGCAACGCGGATCGTCGCCGGCTTCCGGGATAGACACCGGGAAGCGCGCCTCTGCGTCGAATGAAGAATAGTAGCTCCTTAATTTCAATCCACTTCCGGGGATAAGCCCGAGCCCGCGCCACGACGCGTCTGCGGGCTCGAAGACCTCATCG
>Ga0233422_10001254_pt1 | contig 11437 bp, 8 predicted proteins | sample Watercolumn_Mata_2_FD_182724 | JGI IMG/M metagenome (GOLD analysis project Ga0233422, IMG submission 182724) | Freshwater microbial communities from Lake Matano, South Sulawesi, Indonesia - Watercolumn_Matano_2014_110_MG | ecosystem: Environmental > Aquatic > Freshwater > Lake | place...
GCGATTGGCTTCTGTTACGTGTTCCGCCCGCATTGGAATGGGTTTGTCGGCCCAGTGCCGCGGCGATCAATCTTCTCCAGTGTTCCCTCTTATCCGGCTCTGACGCGGAGTTCTTCACGAGTTTTCTTGCCCCCCTGAATTCAAGCAGTCCCATCTCGTGAAAGCGCGTCAGGGCCTGGTTCACCGTTACCGAAGAGACAAAGGGGGCCGAATTGTTCCCGAGAGACGCGAGAAGCTCCTGGACTCGCCCCATGGTCTTTTTGGTGAATTCCTTCTCGCTTGCCGGCGCCTCCAATTCCTCCGCCGCCAGGAGCACACTGTAATAGGCTTCCGCCAGGTCCGCGAGGATCCCCCGGAAAGATGCCACGGCGGGTGGGATTTCAGCAGGGGCCTGATTCGCGTCTCGGGACGGCAGCCAGCCGTTCCTTCGGAACAGGTCGAAGGTCTTCTCGAGGATCGCCTCATCGGACTCCAATGGATCGACGATCAGCTCCTTCTTGATCAGCTCTTTGAGGTTCGCGAAAGTCTCCCTGACCTCGGGGGTGATCTCACCGGACCTGTCATCCGTCTTCGTAAGCGACATGGAAAGGAGCGACGCGGGCCAGATATAATTGACCAATCCATTCTTGTAGAAATGCAGATACCCCTTCTTTTGCTGGAGGATAACATACACCGGCCGGTCGCCTCGTTCCGAGGACTCCTCCACCTCGACAAAGCCCCGAAGCTGGAAAAGCCCAAGGGCAGGTTGGATAAATGCCTCTAAATCTTCTGCGCCCGCGGCGAACTCGATACCCTGGTCAGCCAGGGCAGCCGAGAAATGCTCGGCGGCGGTGAGGACCGTCGCATGATCCACCCGCGCCTGCCCGGAACTGAGCAGGGCTGCAGCGGCTAATTCGATGGGCGTTACGACTCCCACCCTGACAATGGCGGCCATGAGGTGGTATGCCAGATCGTGGAGCAAGTCCTGGCGGTCTTTGATAGATAGGCTCGCGGGATTCAGACCGCCTCGCCATGCTTTGCAGAAGGCTTGGAAAGAAACGGGCTCGTGAAACCTGACATACACTTTCCCATAGTGCCGCTTGAGCACGTCGCGTGCTCTGAGTAAGCCCCTGACCCCTTCCTTCCTTTTGACCCCGCCCGTGAGCTCTCTCAAGTACGAACTCTCCTCAGGGATCTGATCGTACCCCATAAAGGCAGGAACGAAGTTGAGGTCGTCAACCGCGTCCTCGGTCACCGCCCGAACCAGGAAGGACAGGAAGCCGAGGCGAGGGGGCATAAGCTTCCCCGTTCGACTCCTGCCGCCTTCCATGTAGAATTTTATGCTGAACCTCTCTCGGACCAGGACCTTGACGTACGCGGCAAAGACCTGGGTGTAGAGTTCCATCCCTTTGAAGGAACGCCGAATGAAGAACGCGCCGGCATTTCGCAGGATGGGGCCCAGAGGCCAAAAGGACAGGTTCTTCCCAGCCGCAATGTAGGGGATCGCCATGTAGTTGATAAAGGTGAAATATGGAATGACAAGGTAGTCAAAGTGGCTCTTGTGGCAGGGAGTGAAGATCAAGGAGCCTTTCTGACCCGCCACTTTCAGAGCAGTAAACTGTTCCTGCTTTAGATCGACCCCGTCAAAGATGTGAGCAAACGCCCACTTCAGAAAGTAATAGAGGAAATGATGAACTTGGAGATGCTGGTCCGCGGCGATCTCCTCTACATAGGCTTCGGCTCGTTTCCGCACCTTCTCGGGAGTGGTATTCTCACGTGCCGCAATGTCCGACACCGCGCGTTGCACGCGGGGTTCACGCAGTACCTGCTCCTTGATTTCCGTTCTGGAAAGCTTTTCCGGTCCCCTGGTTACGCGGATACGATCGTTGATCGCAGAAATAAGCTCCTGACGCACCGCAAAAGGAAGATCTTCCCACGGTTTCTGGGCCCCGAACTCCTCAAACTGGCTCACGAGGTGCACGGGCTCACCAATGAGCACTTCCGGGACCGTCCATCTTCGAAGCGCGATGAGTATTCTTTTCAGCGGACCCGGCCGATCCGGGTCACCCAGAAAACTTTCCCAGAACGGCCGAATGGCCCGCCGCGGCGTCCTATCATAGAGAACGGTAAGGGGAACGATCGCAATGGACCCGGCGAAAGCGCCCTGAACATCAAGCAGGATCGCTAAAGGATCTCGATCCGGGTGAATGTACCTGGGCCGGACGGTCTTCTCGTCCACCAGGAACATTCCGGCCGCGCCGCCTTGGTTGAGTATTTCCGCTACGATGGTTCTTTCGGACATACTCGATTGCGATCGGCCGTGTATCAATGCAGCCAGCCTGGCTCTTTGAACCTCAAACACCTTTCCCCAGGAACCGGTGCAGAGAGATGACATGCCGAAAGCAAAACAAGGAACCGGGAGGCCCAACTGAGCTAGACGCATACGCAGAAAATGGAGATCGTACACGCTGCGGAATTTCATGGCGTAGACGATCGCAGCCTGTCCGGAAAGTTCCCTGATACGGTCGATCACGTAGGAGTCGATGCGCACGTTTGCGGACATGAGTGAAATGAGATGCCGCATCAGCCACGGGGTGTCTTCGTCGAGGACCCCCGGCACGTATCGGTAACGCCCATCACGAAGAAACTCGGGGATGGCTTGAGCTGGAGAGATGTTTTTCATTGCCAAGCGTTCATCGCCTCCTGTCTTTCCTCCCGGGCGGAGGGAACCTCCTATCAGGCTCTGAGCCTCATGTCGCCCCACGTTCGGCATATCCGGTCGAGTATTGCTTTGACTCCCGACTTCTGATACGTTAGCGCATCGAACAGTTCTGACCCACGAGAATCAGGGTATCAGAACGACCCTATGATGCGCAACGGAGTATTTGGTTCCCATCTTTAGGGCCGCGCAGTAGCCGCGAGAAGGAGCGGCCCCCTGGGATCATTTCCGTATCATAATAGGAAACCCTGCTGGCGGTTATCAACAATGCGGAAGACTCGATTCGGATGCCCCGTGTCGATCGTTCAGGTTTTTCTGGCGATTTGTCTCTTTGCTGCGGCTCCGGGGCACGCTCAAACCCAGGCCCAAAATGAGCTACCGGAACTCGCGGAGGCGGATTTCGCTCTTGGTATAGGGAAGTTTGATCGAGCAATTGAATTGCTCACGTCGGTAATATCCAAGAAACCGGACCAGGAGATCCTGTATCTGGCCAGGGCCCTTGCATATTCCAAGAAGGGGGATTACGACAAGAGTATTCAGGACCTCAATAAGGTCACCCAGATGAAGAGCCCTGAAGCCGTGCTTGAAGCATATAACATGCTCGGCCGGCTCTATGAAATTAAGAAGGACTATGCGTCCGCTCAGAAAGCCTACCAGGAAGCGTTGAAGCGAGCCAAAGATCCTGAAACCAAGAAAGTCCTCGAGAAATGGATTGCAGACATGGGGGCGCGGCTGCAGAAACCGAAGTAGGCCGTCCGGGGTGGTCCTGCCAATGATTCATGGGGCTGAGTGAACGGGTTTGGGATCTGCCGCTTTTGCCATGTCACTCCGGCTGATCGCCAGAATAGAGATTCAGGCAGTACCGACAGGGGGTGCGAGGCCTGCTTGAGCGTGCGGAAAGACGGTCGCAAAAGCGGGAGAGAAAAAAAGGGTCAAGTCACGAAAATAAACGACTTGCCTTTGGGCGGGACTGGTGCTAACATTTATTGAATTAAGTATCGCCCGGTTGGAGGCCGGCAAACAGGAGAGAAAAGGAGGTCTTTGCCCTATGCCGACGGTGGAAATCGAAGGAAGAACCTTTGAAGTAGATGAGGACGGGTTCTTACAGGACCCGAGCCTGTGGAATGAAGAGGTCGCTCGGCTCTTCGCCAAGACCGAGGGAATCGACGAAATGACGGACGAGCACTGGAAGGTCGTGCAGTACCTGAGGAATTACTACCTTGAGTTCAATATTGCGCCTATGATCCGGAAACTCTGCAAAGATACCGGCTTCAAGCTCAAGAAGATCTATGAGTTGTTTCCGTCAGGTCCTGCGAAAGGCGCATGTAAGGTTGCAGGTCTGCCCAAGCCCACCGGGTGCGTCTGATCGACCCATCGAACGACCACGCAGCGCTGTGACGACTCATTGGGGCTGATGAATCGCGGCTTTGCCCTGTTTCCCGTATGACCGACAAGCTGTTCGTTTCGGGGAGGGCGTGGTTTCTCTTCAGGTTCAGGAGACCTGTCCCACGGGCAAAGTCCGCGGATTCACGGCTTGATCCGCGCCTATCGCATATTTCGAGTAATCAGGCGTGAAGATAGGGCTTTTTGAAGCACATCACCGAAGACGTGACGCGAAGCGTTACCTGCGGCGCCTCTGAGGGTTCATTGAGTCGGAGATGCTCTGCAGCATCTCCTTTTGCTTGAGCAGACCGGCTAAGATCTCAGCTTCGTTAGCTGCATCCTCGGCTGCCTTCTCCGAAGCGACCCCGAGCCTTGCCAGGGCCCTCTGCAACCGGACGAGTCGCGCACCGCAATTGATAATATCGGTGCTGGAGACTCGATTGATTTCTCCTTCCACATCGCGAATGGAGAGTCCCGCGGTCCGAACACACCGCTCGGCCACCCTTATTTCATCTTCGATTGCAGCCACCTGTTGGGCGAGGAAGTCCTGTTTGATCGTAAGCCCCGAAGGCGTTGACGGGGTCCTCACCACAGGGGTGGCGCTGGTAGTCTGCTGTGCGACCGCGCTTGAAAGGGCCAGAACAACGACCAAGATGTGCGCGGCAATTCCCGTGATGATGACTTTCATAAATGAACCTTTCGCACGTCTTACTGCCGAAGCGTGCCCATGCGCCGCTCCAGAACGGCCCTGTTAATTCTGTATTGGCAGAGTGAGATGTAGTAGTCCCCTTCGGCCTGAGACAATTGCCGCTGCGCGTCGAGTACTTCGGTGTACGTGGCGACCTGTTCTTTGTATCGCTCCCTGTTGATGCGGAAATTCTCCTTCCGATATTCGACTGCCCGCTGGTTGTCGAATATATTCGATTCGGACCGTTTCATATCCTCGTACGCGAGCTTCACGTCTTGCATGATCTGCTCGACAAGCAGCTCTCTGTTCACGAATGCCCGTGCCTGGCCGACCCGCTTTTCTTTCACCGTTTCACGGGAGCGGAACATGTCGAACGCCCAGGTGAAAACCCCCGTGATTTGCCAATCGTTGATCGATTCCCTGTCGAACGGGTTCCAGTCGTCGTTGGTCCTGGAACCTTGAATCTGGAGCGCTATGTTCGGGATCAAGTCCGCCTGGGCCGCACGCACCAGCGCCAGCGCCTGCTCCACCGATATGCTCGCCTGCCGGATCTCCAATCGATTGGCCGCTGCAACCGCGTATATTTCGGGGACACGGTATCCGGAAGGCCGATACGCGTAATCATGGACCACCTCGGTGGGGGTCTCCTGCGGATACCTCAAGAGGAAGTTGAGGTTGGCTCGATAGCGCTCTATGTCCGTTTCGGCCTGGGTCTTCTGAATCCTCGCGGTTGCCAATTGGCCTTCAGTGGCAAGGACGTCCACCTTGGGAACCACACCGGCCTTGTAGAATTCCATAGTCTGGTTCCTCAGGGCCTCAAGGGACAGAATCGACTGGTTGGCCACTTCTAGTAACTTCTGGCTCTGGATCAACGAATAGTACGCTTCATTGACTTCGAGGATCAGGTCCTGCCTTTCCACCTCCCATTGGATCGCGGAATAGTCCACGCCCAGCCGAGTGAATTTGTAGTTGTTCAGCAGTTTGCCACCGCTGTAGATCGGCTGAGTCAGGGTCCCGACGAGGGTGAATGTCCGGTACGGATCGATCCGGTACGGATAGTCAGGAAGCCCGATGCCGGGAATCGGAAGACCTCCGGCACCAAACCGTACATTCCAACGGCTGTCGTGCGAGCCCGCGAATGCCTGGATGTTCCCAAGCTGTTGATAGCGGTTCGCGACGGGAAGATACTGAAGGTTCAAGGACGGGAAGAAGTCCGAGAAGGCCGAACGGTTTTGGTGCTCCTTTTCGTCCACGGCCAAGCGAGCGTCGGTCATTCGCAGGTTGCGTGTCACTGCAATAGCTGCGGCCTCCCCGATGGCAAGACGCATCGGGTCGGCATCAGCCCTGGGGGGGGGCGGCTTACGCCCTTCCGCTGCATCGTTGTTTCCAGGACACAAAACCGCAAGGATCGAACATAGCGCAAAGACGAGCAAACTTATTGCGGGCTTATCACGATTCATACCCACAATCCTCCTCAAACACACCATCGACCCGGCCCGGGGCCCCGACCGATGAGAAGCATCACTAAAAGCGCAACCGGCTATCTCAAAGTGCCGTGACACGAGCGGCAACGCCGGAACTGCCGCTCTTCAGTGATCAGACCATCATCCTGGCAAAGACCTTTGCGCAGCCCATGAGGTCCTCGACGGAGATCCGTTCATTGGGGGCGTGGGCCAGACCCAACATTTTGCCCCAGACAGCCGCCGGCAACCCTCTTTTCCGGAAAAAGGCCGCTACCGTCTGCCCCCCGATTCCCACGGGACGCGCTTGGACGCCAAACACCTCCTGGACGGCTTGAGCCAACTCGACAACGACCGGAGCATCACTTGGCGTCGGTTGCGGCGCTTCGAAATGCATACATTCCTCCAGGCTTGTCTCCACAGCGAACCGCTCGCCTATGCGCGCCCCTATCGCGTGCATCTCTTCGAGCACGTCGGCCAGCCTCAGTTGGGGCAGGATCCGGCAATCCAGATAAAAGACGTCTTCTCCATGGATCGTGTTAATGTTGGGGACATTGGCATCCTTCCTCGTGGGCTCGAATGTACTCGAAGGCGGATTGAAGAAGTCGTCTTCCTCGCTGAACCGTCCGTGAAGACCCTCGTCCAGCTCCACAATGAAGTGGGCCGCGGCCCTCAAAGAGTTCCGGGTGATATCGGGGCGGCTCGCGTGGCCTTGAAGCCCCCTCACCTTGAATCGGACCTGCAACATGTGTTTCTCGGCGATCTCAATATGGTCGCCATCCTTGTTGCCCGCGTCGGGCACTACGATCAGGTCGTGAGGGCTGAAGAGGTCCGGCCGCTGCTCGAGCACATACTGAAGACCGTATCTGCTGCCGGTCTCTTCATCAGACACGAGCGCAAGCCCAACGTTGAGCGCGGGCCCGCCCGAGTCCTTGACTGCTCGCAGAGCAAATATGCTTGCTGCAAGCGCTTGGCCGTTGTCTTCCACCCCGCGACCGTAGAGGAACCCGTTCTCTAGATGCGGCTCAAAGGGGTCGTGGTCCCAAAGACGTTGCTCGCCGGGGGGGACCACGTCCACATGAGTCAATATCCAGACTGTCCGCGAACTGTCCTTACCTCCGAAGATTGCAAGAAGGTTAGGTCTCACCCCGTCAGGGACCCGAGAGTCGGGGGCATGGACCTCCAGTATCCGATCCGGCGCCAGCCCGGAGACCGTCTCACGAATCACCTCGTATTTCCGCATCTCTCCCGTGCCCTGGTTGTCAGGCCCCAGAGCCGGGATCGAGCAAATGCGCGCGAGAAAATCCACGCATTCGCCTTTGAGGCTATCAATCCGAAGACAGACGTCCCGAAAGCTCACCGTCCCTCGCAAAGGGAAGAATCTCCCTCCTGAATGCGTACACACTTGGAAATTGCTATCCTACGGGAATTATTGCATTCTGTCAAGGATGAAAACTGCCGCACACCGAGCGCCGACAGAGCTTCCTCAGGGCGCTTTGCGCGTTCAAAAGGCTTTTCCCTTGATAAAAACCTGTTCGGGAATTACTCTGAGGTGACAATTACGGTGAACGTGGCGAACGGTCGAGTCATTGAGAAAAAAATCAGGGAGAATCGGATGTCCATAGAGGAACAAGTGCTGCAGGTCGCTCGGCTGACTCGTGAAGCGTCAAGGCAAGCAGCCGTGCTTCCCATACCTGTAAAAGAGCGAATTCTCACGGGGGTGGCGCGCAGGCTCCGCGAACACCGCGCTTTCCTCCAGGAAGAGAATCGCAAAGACCTCGAGGCCGCCCGCGGCAAAGGACTCTCTGCTGCAATGCTGGACCGGCTCACGCTGTCCGACAAGGTGATCGATCAAACTGCTGACGGAATCGACGAGATCGCGGCGTTTCCCGATCCGGTGGGAGAGGTCGTCCGTATGTGGACGCGACCCAACGGAATGCGGGTCGGCCGCGTGCGCATCCCCCTGGGAGTTATCGGCATTATCTACGAATCCCGCCCGAATGTGACCGCTGACGCTGGCGCGCTGTGCCTCAAGGCAGGGAACGCGGTGATTCTCCGGGGCGGATCTGAGGCGTTTCATTCGAATGTAGCCATCGTGGGGCTCTTTAAGGAAGCGCTCCGTGAGGAAGGCGCGGCCGAAGATATCGTCAATCTATTGCCCACCACCGAGCGAGAAGCGATTCTTCATATGCTCAAGCTTGAAGAGCTTATCGATCTGGTGATTCCCAGAGGGGGCGAAGAACTTATCCGGTTTGTGGCTGAGAACTCTCGAATTCCCGTTGTCAAGCACTACAAAGGCGTCTGTCACCTGTACGTCGATTCGGCCGCGGATTTGGAAATGGCTGTCAAGCTCACCTTGAACTCGAAGGTCCAGCGTCCGGGGGTCTGCAACGCGCTGGAAACACTTCTGGTCCACCGAGACATAGCTGACAAGTTTCTCCCTGTGGCAGCGGAAAGGCTCATCGCTGAAGGCGTCGAATTGAGGGGCTGTGAACGATCGCGCTCCTTGGTCCCATCCATGAAGCCCGCGACGGAAGGCGACTGGTATGCCGAGTACCTGGACCTTATCCTTGCAGTAAGGGTCATGGATGATTTGGAGCAGGCGGTCGATCACATCAGCCGTTACGGGTCCCAGCATACGGAGTCCATTGTGACCCGAGACTACGAGACCGCGCAGAGGTTCCTCAAGGAAGTCAACTCCTCCTCGGTGATTGTCAACGCGGCCACGAGAATGAGCGACGGCTACGTCTACGGTCTCGGCGCGGAGATCGGCATCAGCACGAGCAAGATCCATGCGTATGGACCTATGGGAGTGGAGGACCTTACCACCACCAAGTTCATCGTGCTTGGCGACGGGCAGATTCGTGAGTAGATAGGAACACAAATTGAGCGAGATTCGCAGCACCATCGACATCATGATGGAACGGACCCGGGGGATGTCGCTCTCCCAGGAAGAGAAGGAGCAGGTCCGCCGCGAGGAGTTCAAGAAACGGGCTCGAGGATTCAGAATGAGACTTCTGGATTCTCCTTCGATGGCCGACGAGATCCTGGCGGACCTGGACACGGAGTCAAACGAAGACCGCTCTCTCCTTGAGGCTATTCTTTGGGAGGAACTGGTCGACACCCTTCCCGTGGATGAATCGGCCTTTACGAACCTCGAACTTCTGGGCAAATTGCCGTTGGCCGTCTCCCATGCCGCGGTCCTGGCCGAGATGGACGCGTTTCTGAAATCCAGGATGAAGGGCAGGGCATTGGATCGCGAGAAGATACTGGGTAGGGAGAGAAAGAAACTGGCAGCGTTTGGGATCTCCGGCACGGCCGTGGTCCCCAAGCTGCCCGATGAACCTTTGGTACCTCCGGAGCTCCTCTCCAAGTGGGACCGTTGGAAGAAGCTGCTTTTGGAAGATAAGGCCAAGTAGAATCAAGGCATCCGGCGACCCAATATTGTTGCACAATCGGTCATGGCTTGCTCATGATCTCTGATTCAGACGTGTAATACCAATGCGCGTCCAAAGAAGTGATGGCCGTCAGGGACGCCGGCCGCTACTGCATCCCAGTAGCGGCGGGCCTCTGTGCCCGCCATCTTTTGTTGTGTGAAAGCGAACTGGTATCAGGTTCTTGAAGGACCCGGTTTTGTAGGGGCCGACCCATGCGTCCGCCCAAATCCGGGCAGACGCTCGGGTCTGCCCCTACGCGAAATGTTGGTGCGACTGCCGGAACCACGGCACGATTCCGTGGACGTGACGTATTTACTGACAGTTTTTCCCGTAGAAATGCTGTTTCTTTCCCCCTACTGCATCCCGATTTCCTTGAAGAAAGCTGTCACCTCGTCCTTTAAGATATTCGGCGCTCGAAAAATGGCGTAGTGAGCGAAGGGGTTCTCGAATCCGACCAGCTTGGCTCCCACGATCTTCTTCGCGGTCTCCTCAGCCATGATGTATCGGAGCCATTGGTCGTTCTTGACGTGCAGGATCAGGGTCTTGGCTTTGATCCGCTGAAGATGGTCGTTGATGTTGTATGGGTCGCCCGCCATATTGCGGAGAAGCAGGTCGTTCACGTCGAAGTCCTTTGCCTTCGGTACCAGGTTGGAGCCCTCATCATCTTTCGGCTCCCAAAAGAACACCTCTTTTTTTACCGCATCCCAAGGTTGCTTCGCCCTGAGGTCAAAACTCAAGCCGGTTTGGCCGAGAATCGACCATCCGAACATCATTCCCTTATTTGGGTGCTGATCTTTGGGAAGCGCATAGTAGTCTCCTTCGGTATCGCGCCAGGCAGGATCGCTCTGCATGGCCGCGCTCATCAGCCGGAACATCCAACGGGTAACCGGATCCATCGCGGAGAAGCCTCCGATGGGCATAATCGCCTCAACGAAATCGGGGTGCATGACGGCCCACAGGTAACTCTGGGCGCCACCCATTGACACGCCGGTTGCGAGCTTCACTTTTCCGATTCCAAGCTTATCCTTTAGCAGCCGATAGTTCGCCTGCACGTAGTCGAAATAGGAATACCGCGGGAAGTCCAGGCCCAGGCCGTCGCTTGGCTTGCTCGCTCCCCATAGGCCCAAGGCATCGAGAAAGACCACGTAGAACTTGTTGGTGTCGATGAGTTTGCCCGGCCCAACGACCGCGCCTTGCGAAAACTCGTTTCCTTTCTGGCCGTCATACCAGTAGAAGTACCCGAACGTCGCATCACCCGAGTAATAGGTGCTGATGATGACCGCGTTGATAATCTTGCCGTTCGTGTCTTTTTGCGGGGTGCCGACGTCGATGTACGCCACCTGGAGCGGCTTGTGGCCAAGTGATTCGAGAGTGACGCCCCCCTTGCCCCCCGATTCGTACGCGGCCTCATTTCCTATCTCGTACTCACCGCCGATAGCGAAGTTCGGGATGGAATGGAATTTCTTCAGCGATGCCAGTTCAGGCACGCCTGACGTTGCCGTGATCGGGTCGGCGGACCGGCCGACATGGCTGCCGACGAGAACCACAGCCAAAACAGCCGCAGATACGACAAGCCAACTGCTCCTCTGAATGAACCGCATGGCAGACCCCCTTTTCTGCACTGATTAGTCGACTTCTCTCGCACGGGAACCGTGTGACCCCTGCTCATGATCCCTGAGAACGAAGTCGAAAAAGAGCGTTAGTGATGGCTGCAAAATGCCCTGGAACGAATGGCCGTAGTTTGCAAAATTCTAAGAGACTATGCAACAGG
>Ga0233422_10001256_pt1 | contig 11418 bp, 7 predicted proteins | sample Watercolumn_Mata_2_FD_182724 | JGI IMG/M metagenome (GOLD analysis project Ga0233422, IMG submission 182724) | Freshwater microbial communities from Lake Matano, South Sulawesi, Indonesia - Watercolumn_Matano_2014_110_MG | ecosystem: Environmental > Aquatic > Freshwater > Lake | place...
TGAAAATCCAAGATTTTGCGATAAAGATTGCGTGTACATTCGTCTAAAATCTTTAACAAATTCGAGCGAGTTAGCAATGGCAGAAGGTTTGACCAATGCAGAATCCCTGGTTTTCGTCTGATCATTGCTAAGATTTGCGCCATAACTGAAACCAAGCATTTCCATAAAACCTAATTCTTCTTCTGTTTCAGCGCTGAGTCCACGCGTTTTAGTTCGCTTACGGAATGGAAATATCGTCCCTTGTGAAAACGAAACAGATGGTAAACGTTCATTTCTTTCATTTGTAATCAAATTTTGATCACGGTATACACTTACAGTTAAGGATCGATTGGATGCTTCCCAGCTTTTCCAATACGTTGCAGTTGAAATCATATTCTGACGAAGAATATCACTAAGGTTGAAACTCGTATTCTTGAAATAGTTACTACTCATAAAAGTAAAATTAGCACCGAAATTGGATGACGGACTAATTTGTTGGCTATGCGCTATGTTGACATAGTAATCGCGTGTCTTGCTATAATTTGGATCGTTAGGATCTCCTTCCGGAGTGCTGGTTATGCGTGCGCTTATACTTCCTCCGAAATTATACCTAAGAGCATATCGGAAGTTTGTTTGATTCTGCCACCTTCCGCGAGAATAGAGATCAAATGTTGTAGCTACATCCCAGTAATCGCTCGCTGCCCAGTAATACCCAATGTGGCTCAAGTACCAACCGTACCTGCCGTCTTCGCCATACGCAGGAGCAATAAGACCTGATGCTCTGCCACCATGTGCAGGAAATACACCAAACGGTAAAGGGAACACCGGAACATCGGCGATGTAGAAATAAATTGGTTCTGCCACAACTTTATCACGGACAAAAACTTTCATCTTCGGACTCTCAAAATAAAAATGCGGATCAGATGCATCGCATGTAGTATACCTTCCATCTTCTACACAGAGCACGTCTGGTTCTACCTTCTTGATTTGTAGACCATCATAATATCCATTGTCCATCTGAGTTTTGCCGATAACAATCTTTCCTTTTTTTGTCCGGAAGTTATATGTAACCCGATCGCCTCTATATTCATCGCCACCATCACGCATGATTGGTTTTCCAATAACCGAATCTTACTTGGCCGTGTCTTGAATTCCGTGTGCAAGAAGAAGTGCGTTATCCCAGTTGATAGATATTTGTTCGGCTTTAAGCTGAATTGTCTGGTAATCCATCTGACTTTTTCCGTACAAGTTCATAAACCGAGTACGAAGTGAATAGAGAATCGAGTCCTTAGCCGAATAAACGACCACTGTATCAACGCCCGCTGACGTTCTTTGCTTTACTGTATCTTGTGTTGTGGAGTGTGCCATTGTGGTATCAGATGTAGTTTCCTGAGCATGGATGGAGCCAGGAATACACACAAGAAGAGTTAAGAAATAAAAGTACCGGCTCATGGTAGTGTAAGATAGAAAAAAAAGGAAAGAAGTGCTGAGAAAGGTAGAGCAGCTATAGTTATGAATTTTTTGAGAAACGACGGATATTTTGGAACTGATTACCATATCACTCTGTAATACTCCAGAAGTTGACAATCAGTTTCAGTGTTTTTAAAGATATCCTTTTTTGTTAGATATTACACAGTGAAGTTTACAACATACCCATTCGTTTCCGGATGAACCATTCGAAGGTAAATGCAAGAATAAGAATTATAAGCATCCAGCGATTATTCCATATCTCAATCTCGCTGGATTTTGTCACATCGCGCGGTTTAAAATTTTGTAACTCGCTAACATCTTGAGTAAGCGAACTTATTTCGTTGCTGTTATAATACTTTCCGCCAGTCTGTGCAGCAATTTGTTGAAGTAGCGGTTTGTTCATCTTTGTTTCTAAATATTCATAATTTAATCCGCCAACTGAAAATGTTCCCTGGTCGGTCCCAATAGACCTGCCATCTAACATTACGGTCGCTGTAAAATGGTAATCTCCGTCCAATAAATGATCGAAGGTTCCTTGATATTGTCCATTTTCAAGAGAGTTCATCGTAATCGTATTAGATTCATTTTGATGTTGTGCGCGTATTTCAATTTGTGCACGATCGATCGGCTGGTAATTTTCATCGTAGATTTGCGCGGCAAATTCGACTGCCTCTATTTCCGAGTAACTATTCTTTACTGCCTGCACCCGAATACGCCGAGCGTCTTCTTGTGTGGTCAACCAGCGAACAGCATTACTCAGAAAATTCTTCAATACAAGTTCTCCCTCACTTCCAGCATCTGATAACATCGTCCAACGCCACACTCCATATCCGAGCAGTGACAGAGATTTTCTTTTATTTACATTCCTCGCAACAATAAACGGATCATTTAAAGCTGCAGATTGAAGACGAATAGTCGCCATAACATCCGATTCCACCTTGGCTGTGAAGCCACCTTGTATGTAAAAAATGGGTGGAAGTTTATTCCATGTTTCCACTGTTGATATACCGGATCCAATTTTCAAAACCGGATTGCCACGCTGTGATTCTGGGATTGATACGAAAACCTGAAACTCATTACCTACAACATTTCTAACATTGAAAGGCAATTCAGCACTTAGAATCTGCAGCTTTGTGAAATCCATTGTCCGACTTAAAATCGTCATCAATGGTTTTCCGGAATTCACAGCCTTCAATATTTTTTGCAGACCTAAAATATTACTCTGAGGTGTCGGGAATCCCACAATGACAATACAATCGGCCTCATTTAGCAGTTGGTCTTCAAGTTCACCTTCATAGAATTGTCCATCTTTTTTTTCTATAAACGTTTTTACGGTTAAATTCTTGTCGTTTGCTAATAACCGCTTTATAATTGCTGCATCCTGGCTTGGTCCACCTGAAACAAGCAAAATCTGAAGTTTACTCTTGAGAACTTTGGTAAAAACACTGAAGCGATTATTCCGTGTTGTCAGTTCTCCAGGAAGTCGTGTGACTTCAGCCGTCAGTTTTTGCATCCCCTCTTTTCTCGGTGTGAACATCAGTTGAACTGGATATTCACGCGTTCCAGGTTCCAGTATGAAACTTTTTTCGTCCGCAATTGCCGAACCATCTGTAAGAGATACCTGAACGCGTTCTCCACTTAAACCCGTACTATGTACGGTAATATGAACTGGAACTTGAGTACCAACGTATGTAATTTCATTTGTGAGGACTTTACGAATCAGAATATCTTTTTGCTCACTGGTATCACCTATCCCTATTGTAAAAACTGGAATGCCTAGCGCCTTTGCTTCGTAAATCGGATTAATTCCTACGGTAGAATTTCCATCCGAGAGCAGAATAACTGCCTGTAGATTCGATGCAATTGCTGATTGTTGAACTGTTTGAAATGCTTTTGCGATATTTGTTTCCTCGTTGTTCCAGCCTAACGAATCAATCGAAAAGTTCTTAATTGGTTTCGTATCCGCTCCAAAAGCAGAATACGTAGTTGTGCCGAATTCCTTCAGTTGATTCCAGATTCCAGAGGAGAGAATATATTTCATCGTTTCATTTCTTCGCCCTGACCGATCTTGAATAGACATACTTTGAGTATTATCGACCATTACTTCAATATGTGGCTGTTCGAGCGAATGGATGACAAGAGTCAACAGAGGTTCAGAAATGAGAAAAAACAAAAGAAATAATCCAATACTACGTAGCGTGATTAAGAAAAATTTTATTGTCCTGGAAATTGGCGGAATAGTGATACGGTAAGAAAAGCTTGAGAGAGCAACAAAGCCGATACCGGCCAGAAGTAAAACGATAAATCGAAAGGAAGAAAGTAAATACAATTCGGGCATCGATGATGCCTATTTCATATACAACATTTTTATCGAATGCACGGAGGAAGGCGTTTTTAAGCGTGCAAAATATACTCCCGATGCAACATTATTACCATGATCATTGGTTCCATCCCATGTTTTTGAGCCACCTACTAGTACTTCTCCCTTAAAAATAGTTTTTACTCGCTGTCCTAAGATATTAAAGATGTCGAGTTCTACGTTTGAACCTTTCGGCACCTCGAAAAGTATATTAGTAAATCCATTGAATGGATTCGGAAAATTCTGGAATAAAATATATTCAGTTGGAACGACTGGTCCGCTTTGATTAGGAAAGTACTTTAAAAGACTATCCGCTGTCGTTGCGAGTGAAAACAATCCTGAAGGTAACGATGATTTTGAACGTCTGGTATTGCCAGTCTGATCTATTGCGGTCACATATCCAACCATGGTTGAATCGATATAAGACTCTGGAATTTTTACGATGTACTCATTTGTAGTACGGGCAGGCGTGAATTGTATTTGCTGATAAATTGAATCCATTGGGCGTTTATAATGAAGATATACCTGATCGAGACGTACATCTGGTTCTTGTCGAATCCATATCGAAATAGAATACGCTGAATCTGATTTAATAACCAACAAGGAGTTACTAAAAAATGTCCCACAAAACAATGCAGCATCCAAAGCATTGACAAATCCATATCCATAGAAATTATTCGGATAAGAAGAAGTGTGAACAGTACCATCATTCATTCGAATTGTAGTCTGGAGTAAAGCTTCACGGAGCTGCATATTAGTTAGCTCTGGATGTGCAGAAAGAACCAATGCAGCCGCACCTGCCACAAGTGGAGTAGAACAAGAAGTGCCTTGTGCCTCGGAAAAACCATTTGTCGTTGCACCGTTCGCCCAATATATTTTTGTACCTTGAGCCACAATATCCGGCTTAATGCGGTTATCAGCAGTCGGGCCACAACCACTCCAATACGCTAATTCACCATCAGAAGTTGTGGCTCCAACAGCAAGAATGCTATCGGCATCTGCGGGTGAAACGAGCGTAGATGTTCTATGAATTCCTGATGACACTCCGCCATCATTACCGGCGGCTGTAACGACAAGTACACCTTTTCGTGCTGCGATTGCAGCAGCTTGAGCCACCAATGTTGTTCTCCCGTTTAGATCTGCTTGCGAATATGTCGGAGGCGGAGAGAAGTCGATATATCCTAAGGATGATGAAGTAATATCAGCACCTAGCCGTTCTGCCCATTCGAGACCGGCAACATAAGTATCCTCCTCGCTGTGAAAATCGGCTACATTGCCGCTACTATCCATTTCGGTCTTTGCTAAAAGAAATGATGCGCCATAAGCAGCTCCAATAAACTGGCCATTGGTAAAACCACCAATTTCTGATAGTGTTCCGGCTCCATGATTACCTTGCATGCGACTTATCGTATCTTCCCAGGATTGCCGATTGACATCTGAAATGTTATGAATAAAATCGTACGTTGAATCAATTTTAATGTTTTGGAATGCGATATGCGTTCGATAATTGTTAAAGCCATCATCCAACATACCAATCAACACACCTTGACCATTTATACCAAGCGAATGGAGATCAATAACTTTCATATTGGTAAGCTGTGTTGCCGATAATCCATATTCCAATCTGCCGGTTCCTGCTGACTTATGAAATATTTTTCCAGCGGATTGTGGAATAGGTTCTGAACGTCTTAAAACAATCACAGACGACAAAGCTTTTACTTCGGGCATTGAAGCGATACATTGAAGCTGCTGTTGTGTTGCCTCAACAGATATAGCATTTAGCCATCGAGAAGCTGTTCGGATTTTTGCCCCCGAAGATTCAATTTGCGTTAGGATTGATTGAGCAATTGGAATATCGTACTCATCGATAAGTCGATCGGGAGGTAATGTTTTAGCGCGACGCTTTATAGAACGCTCAGTAATTCCTAAACTCACTGGATCAATTGTTTGTGTAGATTGAATTTCTTTTTTGTGGAGGAAGATCCATTGTCTTTGATTAATTGAGGTCTGGGAAATTCCAACCTCCAAAGACAAAGTAAACACACACAAGTAAATCCCAATTTGTCTGTATTTGGTTATTCGGATCACGTTAAGTTTTTACATCGTGGACCAACTTTTCGACAATTTGAATTGTAGCAACTCCTTCTGCTTCAGCATTAAAACTTGTCACCAAACGGTGCCGAAGAACCGGACCAGCTAACTGTTTCACATCATCAATGGTTGGTGTGTATCGGTTTTGAAGTATAGCTCTTGCTTTTGCTCCGAGAATTAAAAATTGCGAAGCCCTTGGTCCTGCTCCCCACCGTATCCAGTTTTTTATATACGATGGCGCCAGAGACGATGAAGGCCGCGTGGAGTCTGTCAATCGGACTGCATATTCAATCACATTGTCTGCAACAGGTACCGCACGGACCAGATTCTGAAATTCCACTATATCCTTTGCCGAGAGAATCTGTTCAATAGAAGCGTCGTACTTGCTTGTAGTCGATTTCACAATTTGGACTTCTTCGTTAAACGAAGGATAGTCCAGCCAAAGATTAAGCATAAATCTATCTAATTGAGCTTCCGGCAATGGATATGTTCCTTCTTGCTCAATTGGATTTTGTGTGGCAAGCACAAAGAATGGTTCATCCAGTGTATAGGTTTCACCGGCAGCGGTAACATGATGTTCCTGCATCGCTTCAAGTAACGCAGCTTGTGTTTTCGGCGGTGTACGATTAATCTCGTCCGCGAGAATAATGTTAGCAAACACTGGACCCCGCACAAATTTAAACGATTTGCCTCTGGTCGAAATATTCTCCTCTATTATTTCTGTCCCGGTGATATCGCTGGGCATCAAATCCGGCGTGAATTGGATTCGACTGAATTTTAAATCCAATGCTTGTGCCAGGGTTTTAATCAGAAGTGTCTTCGCTAATCCGGGAACACCGATTAAAAGGCAATGCCCACGAGAAAGAAGAGTGATTACAAGATGTTCGATAATTGATTCTTGCCCTACAATGACTTTACCGATTTCAGATCGCAGCTTTGTATATGCGGTCACGAGTTCTTTTACTGCTTCCACATCATTATTTTTCTTGTTTTTCGCCATAGGGTATCGGGTGAATGTTCAATCCAGATTTAGTAACGAATTTCATAATAAATTGTTTTTTTCAACTCATCAATCCATTCAGCATTAAGTTTATTTCGTTTCATATACAGGGCAAGTTGCTCGACCCGCTTAAAATCTGTTTCGAGACTTATTGGGTGTGGTTTAGTTCGATTTTTCATCCAAATTATATGAAAGCCGTACGATGCTCCTACAGCGGTTCGCTGAGGTTCACTAATTTCTCCTGCTTTCATATCTTTGATTTGAAAGGCAAAATCTGATTGAATTTGGTCGATGGTCAATGTGCCCAAATCACCACCAATAGACTTTGTATCGTCATCTTCAGAATACTTATGCGCTAATTCAGCGAACGATTCCCCCTTAAGAATGCGTGCGCGAAGCGATCTCAATGTATCGACTGTGGCCGAATCACTTGCTGATCCTTTGTTGATACTCATTAATATATGCCGGGCATGAACAGATTCACCTCTCCTGCCGAGCAACTGAATTATATGAATTCCGAATTGAGTCTTTAAAGGATCGGAAATATCTCCTTCTTTCATAGCAAAGACAGTTTCTTCGAATTCCCGTACAAATACTCCACGTTTTTCCCAGCCTAAATCTCCGCCACTACTAGCTGAACCGGGATCAGTTGAATATCGTTTAGCAAAGTCTGCAAAATCTCCTCCAGCCTTTATGCTATCTCGAATCGATTTCATTAACTTCCTTGTCTCGGCTTCTATGGTTGGATCAGGTTTTGGTACGATGTATATATGACTGAGAACAAATTCCTCGGGGACTTGTGGGAGACTATCGCGGAAAGAAGTGAAAAAATCCTCTACCTCACGCCGTGTAACTGAGATTGTAGCTTCTCGCTGCTGCCTAATTCGTTGCACAAGAAGTTGGTTCTTGATTTCCGATCTATATTCGCGTTTAATCCGTGCAAGCGATTTTCCATACATTTGTTCTACTCTTTGCTCAGAACCTACTTGTCGGATAAAGTTAGATATCTGTTGATCAAGTGCCCGCGTAACCTCATCATCAGTAACTTCTATACTATCAATCAACGCCTGTGCGAGCACAAGTTTTTCGGTTACTAGTCCATCTAACACCTGTTGGCGTAATTCTGGTTGGTTCGGATCCATTCTGTTTTGCAATGCAAGAAATGTGGTCCGTTCGTTAAGTTCCGATTCCGTAATGATTTCTTTGTCTACAACAGCTATCACCCGGTCGATTAATGTTTGTGCATGAACGACATGGATGAAGAATACACTTAAACCTATCAAACAAATACTAATATACTTCATATGTTGCTCTAATTATTTGTTGCCGATACCGTTGAATCGGGTGTTGTATTCACAAATACTTCAATTGCATGTTTAGCGCGAAGTTTTTGTATTAGCTGATTATAGATTTTTCGTCGATGTTCTATAGTTAACCTATCCCGTATTTCCTTCTCGACAAGTTGTAAATCTGCTGGCTGGCCCTGTTTCAAAAATTTCCATACAATCAGAATATAATACCCTTTATCGGTATTCACCGGGTAAGAAAGTTCTTTGATTGAAGCGTTGGAGGCCACACGCCAAAGTTCAGGCGAAAGAAACGACGCTTCCGATTGATACATTGAATCAACACGAAGAAGGATAGACGAAGAAAGTTGATTAACTGCTGTATTCCACGTATTACCTTTCAGTACCATGTTTCGAAATTCCGTTGCAGCATCCCGATTTTTAAAAAGCATATAGCTCACAAGAGCAACGCTCTCTCTTAGATTGAATTCTTTTAGATGCTCTTCATAGTAAGTTAGTACATTCTGTGTCGATTCTGGTAGTTCTAAAGAATAAATCTGCTGTTCTAAAAGTGCATTAATTGCAAGTTGACGTCTGACATCCTCTACTTTTATATTGAGCGCATCTGTCCGATCCAGCCCAAGTTCTACTGCCTCGCGATACAGTGTTTCTTCAGTAAGCCATCGTTGAATGTATTGTTGGATTTGACTTTGCGACAGTTCTCGGGTGGTATCTATATTTGCACGGATTTCCTCAAGTGCAAGTGTACGATTGTCAAGCCGAGCTACAGGAGTCTTGTTGGATTCTTCTTTTGAACAACCAGCCACCAATATACAAACACATAAAAAGAATTTATTGAGCTTCAATCCGCTTCCTTTTAAATGCTTCTGAAAGAACTTCGTGATTGATGACTACGGGAAATTTTTTCTTCAACGATTCCAGCCACTCTTTCTCTCGTTGTCCAGATGCGACTACCTGATATGCTGTTGCCACTTCTGGCATTGCCTCATCGAAAGTTTTCATACGTGCACTATCTTGACCTAAAGCCTTAATTATCGACCACCCCCCTTGATTAGCAAATGGCGGAGTTATGCTATCAGTTGCCATTGTTGACGCTTTACGCGATAATTCACTAGCATCGAACGGCTGAAATCCAAAAACACCTTTCTTTTCCTGATACCCTTGGCGGTTCGTATACTCTTGCGCCACTTCTCCAAAATCTTCACCATATTGCAATTTCCAATATGCTTTTTTTGCCATACTGTCTGCTCTAGTATATATTTCAGCAAAGTTTACTCGAACAGGCCACCTATAGCTTTCTTTATGCGCGGCATAGTAATCTTGAAGCAAAGAATCGTTCACCAGAATTTTTTGCCATACTTCATCTTGTTCAACACGATATAGAAGTATTCCTTCTTTGTATTCTTGTAGAAGTTGTGAAAGAAGCGGGAAACGAGTCGGAGCAAGCCTTGCATGCTCTTCTAATGCAATATTTTCCTCAAGTTTTCGGATTGTATTCCAGATACTCGTTTTATTGAGCACAATCGACTTAAATTCATCTGTTGTAATAACTCGATTAGCAAAATCCTTTACCGTCAGAGGATGACCCGAACACCGGATAAGCGGCACGATCATAATTTCTGTCGTGAGTGTATCCTTCCAAGTAGCCGAGCTAGCAATTCTAGTTGTATCTATAGAGGAAATAAATTTCGAAACTGCTGAACTATCTACCGAAACCTTGTATTGAGCTTTCAATCGCGCTACATAGGAATTAAACTCGGCTTGGTACCTCAATTGCTGATAAGAACCTTTTAAATCTTTATGAAGTTCTTCAAAGGATTGTAATGGTTTTTTATCGGTAACTTTGAAAATATGGAAGCCATAATTAAACTGCATTGGTTCAGAAACAGAATCAACTGGCAATCCGAAAAAGACTTTTGCAATATTTGGTGGAACTCGATCGCGTTCATAGTATCCGATGTCGCCTTGATTCGGGATGCTCTGAGCATCTTTGCTGTATTTCCGAACCATTTCGGCAAAACTTTCACCTTGTTTGATTTTGTTATAAACCATCCAAGCTGTATCCTTAGTTGCAGCAGTATCACCGCCAAAAGCATTATTCCGGAGAAGAATGTGACTTATTCGAACTGAGCCCTGGCTGGGTTGCCGTCCCGTGAGCTTGATAATGTGATAACCATATCTGGACCGGACTGGAAGTTTTGTATATTCATCCACTTTCATAGAGTAGCAAGCATCCTCAAACTCTGGAACCATTTTGCCGCTGGAGAAGAAACCCAAATCGCCAAGGTTTGTTTTTGCGTAGGGATCTTCTGAATACTTCAGTGCTAGAGAATCAAATGGAGCAGTTGGGATTTCTGTAATGATTTTCATTGCCCGTTCAAATAGCGCGACAGTATCTTTATTGGGCGGAATCCGGATAAGAATATGACTTGCGCGCACGTCTTCCTTTTTACGATCGTAAAATTGTTTAACGCCCGGTTCTACTACATCTTTTTCAATCATATAAGATTGAGCGACCGATATACTGTAAGAATCGGACTCACTAATAATCGCCGAATCTTTTTCTAATCCTTGTGCGCGTGCCTCTTTTACTTTAAGTCGAAAATTCAATAATAAATCAAGAAATTTTTGCCGTTCTTCCATCGTAGATCGAGCACATGTATCCCATCCACCGCTATTTTTTACGTAGGAATCTTCAAAATCCTTGAGAGTGAATTTCTCGTCGCCTATGGTTGCAAGGGTGGGGCTCGAAGCTCCGCATCCCGAAAATAAAACTAAAACATAAATACTTAAGCCGAAAATACATGTACGAATCATAAAGACAATTACCTCTACATTTGAGTTGAATGATGAATTATCTCATTGAAAATAATAACCAAAAAAGCTACCGCAAGCAAGGAATTGTATCATATCAGAGAGAATGAAAAGCCCTCCATTCGAAGGGCTTGACTAATTTCAATTTAACTGTGAGTAGTTCAATTCTCTCTTTATATGCGCTCCCTATTTCTTTACTGCTTCGACAATTTCCTTTTTACGCTTTAGAACCTGATTTGCTTTCCATTGTTCCACAACGTACCATTGCGGTGAATTGGATGATTGGACATAGTACTTATTTGCAGATTTATCGAAAGAAAATCGAATCTGTACATTCGCATACACTATTGTCGCCATCACTTTCGGCGCTAGAGAACTATCAATAAAGTCATCTGCTT
>Ga0233422_10001257_pt1 | contig 11410 bp, 13 predicted proteins | sample Watercolumn_Mata_2_FD_182724 | JGI IMG/M metagenome (GOLD analysis project Ga0233422, IMG submission 182724) | Freshwater microbial communities from Lake Matano, South Sulawesi, Indonesia - Watercolumn_Matano_2014_110_MG | ecosystem: Environmental > Aquatic > Freshwater > Lake | place...
TTTCAGGATGCATTTCATTCCATTCAATGCTCGAAACACAAAACAACCTTCGGTTTTTTGTGCCCAGAAAATCTTCTAGATTTTCTTTGGAATTCGGGTCGGGGTATATAACATAATTAGTTTCAATAGCTTACCTGCTCTTTAGTTGCCCGCCCGTGGCGGAGAAAATGTTTATATACTTAAAAAACAAAAATAAAATATGGAATATTTGATTATTTTAATTGTTCTGCTTTTAATTTCTATTTTTTTAGAGCATAAATTTCATATACACCTTTACAAATCGCGAAAAGAGAGAATTTTAATCCCTCTTATATTTCTTGTTGTTGGAACTATTTGGGATAGTTTAGCTATATGGAGGGGACACTGGAGTTTTAATGGTCCAGGATTAATCGGGATTAAAATCGGCTTCATGCCTTTAGAAGAATATCTTTTCGCTATTATAGTGCCATATTTTATTTTAACTACTTACAGGGCTTTGAAAAGAGAAATCTAAGAGTCCTCCGCCACCCCCGCCCAATATGTCGCAGGTAAGCTACTCTTCACTCACAATATTCTTTGTTCGTTCGTCGTTTCATGAGTGTTTCTTCCAGCCAGAAAACCTTTCGGTTTTCGGGTCAGTCACCTCGAAACGAGAAACTAACATAATTAGTAGAAATAAAAATTAAATCTGCATACCCCCGACCAAAACAATTCTCATTTCAGTATCTTATACTTTTAATTAGGAAATGAGAATTGTTTCCCGCCCAAACTTACGAGGGGTTTCCGCGAGTGGCTGAAGCCACAGATAGCAAAACATTTAGTTTTGAATTATTTAGAATGATAGGCAATCCTTTCCCATCTAAATATAGGCATTGAATCTATCTCAATTATGTTTTGAAGAAAGTTGTCTTTAATCTCTGAAAGAAGACTATAAAATTCCTCTATTGTTTTTGAATAGCACCTAAAGTCAACATCAGCATACCCAATATATCTTGAAACACTTTCTACATTATCCTTAGATTTTAAAAATGATTTGATATTGCCATATAATTCTTTTGTAAACTTGCTTAAATGCAGAAAAACTCTAAAATGTAAATAACCCAATTTTTCATAATTTAACTTAGCTTTATAACCAATTATAATCTTCTTTTTTTCTAGGTTCTTTATTCTATTTTTTACTCCATTCGGAGACATTCTCAATTTATCTGATAAGTCTAATAAACTAATTCTGCAATTTTCAGAAAGATAATATATAATTTTTTTGTCTATATCTGTAATTTCTATATTCTCTTGAATTTCTGATGTATTTGCCTCATATTTTTTTCCGTCATATAGTAGGTGTGTATTAAAATAAACACTTTCAATCTCGCTTGTTATAAGTTTTTCCTTAATCTTTTCAGATTTCCCAGAAGTAATTTTCTTAAGTATCTCATCGAGCTCCTGATTATTACTACACCTTATTGCGATAGTTAAATCCCAATGCCCGGCATTTTTACCTGTTCCTAAAACATTGGGGTTCTTATCTATCTCTTCAATCCACTCTTTCTCTTTAGAAGATGAAAGCTGAATTAATTTTAAGTAGACTACATAGATAGTTTCACCTATTTTAGCCACATCTATTAAAGCGTTGTAACCCTGTATAACCTTTTCAGATTCTAGTTTTTCAATCCTATATTTAACAACTTGTTTAGACAAGCCTACCTTCTTTCCAAGAGCAGAAAAACTAATTCTAGAATTCATTTCAAGCTCAGTTAATATCTTTTTGTCTTTTAAATCAAGCTCCATTATTAACAATTTGCATATTTAGTATATAAATATTGCGTTTTGTATTAAAATTAGCTCGTTAATTCAATATACTTCTATAACTACTATAAAGTTATGAAATTAATAGAATTTAATCATGAACGAGCAAAGAGATATTCAAAAGCTATGAACGAATATCCTAATGCGAGAAACTCAGAATTGAAAGAGTTAGAAATAGAAAGTCTTATCTCTAAACCTCAAGTTAGAATATTGGATTTAGGTGCCGGAGATGGATACTTAACAAGCTATCTTTTTGAAAAATTTAAAGATGCAGAGATTTATGCTGTTGATGAATCAAAATCTATGCTATCCAATTTCCATAAAAAAGATAGTATAAATTACACAAGAGCAAGTAGTCAAAATTTACCATTTGAAAATAATTTCTTTGATATAATCATCTCTTTAGCAAGTTTTCATCATATCCATAAAAAAGAAGAAACATTTAAGGAAATTGGTAGAGTATTAGCTCCAGACGGCGTATTTCTAATTGCAGATGTTTATGATAACACAAAAACACAGGAATTCTTTGATACAACTGTAAAAAAATATTGTATAACTGGGCACAAATTTCCTTTCTTAAACGATAGATGGGTTAAAAATTTAGCAAATCAAGCTAGATTATACTTAGAGGAATCTAAACTGAAAGAGACTCCCTGGAAGTTTAAGACAAGAGAAGACATGGCCGAATTTTTCAGGAATCTATTAGGCTTGGATATTTCTGAAGACCTTCTTCTAAAAATTTTATTCGAACAATTTCCAATTAGGATAAAAACTGAAGGAATTGAACTATTTTGGCAGTTAGGTTATCACTTAATAAAAAAATCAAAAGAAACTCAAAGGACGCAAAAAAATAATTTAATGGTTGAAAGAGAAAAAAATGAATTTAGTAAGATTATCAGGAAGATGCCTTGGTTGTATAGTCTAATATTAAATGAACTTCAAGAATATTCAAATTCATCTGGGTTAATTGATGTTGGTTGTGGTGACGGATATTTGCTTGAATTAATTTACTCAAAATTTCCTCATATAAAACTAACTGGGGTTGATATAGACCTTTATTTTATAAAGAAAGCTAAAGAAAATTATCCTTTTGATTTTCTAAATCAAGACGGACTTAATTTAATTCCACATGAGGATTTGATTATCTCAAATTTAACATTGCATCATTTTGAAGACCCTATAAGGACAGTCAGAAAGTTATATGCGAACTCAAAGAAAGCTTTGATAATATCTGACCAAATCAGACCATCTTTCCATCTAGAATTAGATAAAAGACTAAACAAAAGAAAGAAAATAGTGGGAAAAAATGATGTTCCGTTTTATATCAAAAATGAAAGAGAGTCTATATTAGAATCTTATAATGAGGCAGAGATAATTAGGATTCTTGATTCAACAAAAATTCCTTACACTATTAAATTCTTTGATAATGACTACTACAGAAGATTCGTTGCTGTTTTTACTAAATCTGCGGGGAATAAGATATGAAAGTTGCTTTAATTGTTCCAGGAGGAAAGAAAGAAATGGAAGGAATGAAAACTGTAGCTAGACCTCCATTGGGTATTTGTCATCTAAAATCCTACTTAGAACAAAATGGACATCAAGCCCGAGTTTTTCATCAGATAGATGAAACTGATTCAGAATTAGTTAAAAAAGTTTCAGAGTTCAACCCTCAAGTTGCAGGATTTTCAACAATGAGTTGTGTTTTTGAAGAAGGTGTAAGTCTAGCCCAAAAACTAAAAAAAATAAATCCTCATATAAGAACGGTTTTTGGTGGAGAACATATTACAGGAAGTTTTGCAGAAGACCTAAGATATGAGCCAGGTTTTTTTCAGGAATCTTGTGGAAGAAAAGGGATTGATTATTTTATTCCTTTTGAGGGCGAGAAACCACTTTTAAATCTAGTGAATGGATTAGCTTCTAAAACTTCAGAAAGAAGTATCCCTGGAATAATCTTTAAACATAATGGAAAATGGGTATATTCTGGGCAAGTTCCAAGAGTTCAAAACTTAGATGAATTACCCATGCCAGATAGAAGCGATTTACCTTATGATAAATATTGTTCTATAGATGAATCAAATGATTTAGAATATATGCATACTGGAAGAGGGTGTAGATTTAGGTGTAGTTATTGCGCTACTCCTGTTTCAAATCCTGGAAGGGTTTCTGCTAATTCTGCACAGAGAGTTTTGGACGAGATGGAAGATAGATATAGGAATCATGGAAGAACGCACTTCTTTTTTGCAGATGAATTATTTACTTTTGATACAAAAAGAGTTGCTGAAATTTGCAAAGGAATAAAAGACAGAGGTATGCGAGGGAAGATTAGATACAGAATTTTTGCAAGAGTAGACGATGTTGCCAAAAATAGACTAGATTTACAAATGCTTAAAGAATCTGGATGTAATGGTTTATTTTTTGGTGTTGAATCAATGAATGAAGACACACTTAAAAGATTAAGAAAAGGAACAACTCCTGAAATGATTGAACAAGCAATTAACAGGACTTATGAAGCAGGAATTCCTGTTTGGGCATCTTTAATGGTAGGCTATCCATGGGAAAATGAAGAGCAGCTAAAACAAAGTCTAGATAGATATGCTTCTATAGTTGAACAAGGAAAAGTTTTTCACACTTATTCAACATTTATAACTCCATTTCCTGGAACAGACTTTCATCATTATTGTAGAAGTAATGGTCTAATCACAAATCCTAATTATTTGAGATCGGATTGTTCAGTTCCTTCATTAAAAACACCAATTCATCAAGATAGGTTAGTTGAAATTCATAGGCAATTTAGAGAAAGGATAGGATAAAAAATAGCACCTTCTTTTTAATAAAAAAGAAGCAAAAAATAGCGGAACTCCCCCATACGAACGACTACGGCGACAAACTCTTAATTCTAAAAACTAACTAACGCCCCCATCTAACTTCTTTTAAAAAAAGAAGCAAAAAGCTTTTTCCGTCCCCACCCACGATTTACTATTAAATCAATTTTCCTTGTCGTCTCATCTCTGAAACTCGCACCTCTGAATTACTTCATAATTCGAGGCTCGTTTCGAGGAGCCGAGAAACTAACATAATTCGCCTCAATATTTTTATATACTTTAATTTTCTTATTATACAATGGAAAAAAGAGTGAAAATTGTCTTGGAAATTGTGGCTGTTCCTATTATTGGATTTATCTTGCTAAATTTAGCTTTTCTTCTAGATGCTCTTTTTCAAGGCCTAATCAACTTAATTTTTGGTTTATTTATAGACATTAATCCTGACATGACTCTTTACTGGTATCCTCCTACTAAACATCTTTTATTTCTCATCTTAATTGGCTTAATATCTTATTTTGTCTTCAAATCAAAATTAAAAGATATTTGCAAAGCAACTTATTTATTTGTTCCTCTAGCAGCAGTTTATGTTACAATTGGAATTTTTCTCAACAATATTCAGATACTAGTTTATATTCTAAGCACTCTATTCTTTCTAGCAACTTTATATTATCTTTACAAGAAAAAACTCTCCTGGATTTACTATTACTCTCTAATCCTAATCTCTCTGTTAATGCTGATTGTAGCTCTAACAAGAGTTGAAATATAAAAATATCAATATTTATAACCCCATAATACTTATAATAATATGCCAAAAAAAGAGAATAAAAGAAAAGTTGGAAAGTGGCTTTTTTGGACTCCTAGAATATTCTCAATTCTAATCCTGCTTTTCTTAGCTTTATTCTCTCTAGATGTTTTTGATTCCTGCAACTCTTTTTTCTCCTGCCTGCTTGCCTTATTTATGCACAATCTTCCTGTTATCATTCTGCTTATTTTATTTATAATTGCCTGGAAAAAAGAAATAGTTGGAGCCTGGACTTTTTTTCTAACAGGCCTGCTTTATTTAGTATTGTGCCTTTTCAGATTTATTAATTCCTCTCCAAGAGAATATTATATGCTAACCTGGCCTCTAATAATCTCTCTTCCCTTATTTATAATAGGATATTTATTCTGGCTAAATTATAAGAAAAAATCACGCACACAATAATCTCTGAGCCGCTCGAGCATTATCTTCAAAATAGCTAGAAAGCCAGCCACTAAAGCAAAAATACCTATTTCTTAATGCTATATCTGCTGCCTGCTCTAATCTTCCTCTTGCTTCATTTATGTCCCATCCTCGTCTAACTCTGTCTGCTGCACTATGTTCAAGATAGTTAAGCCATGCATTTCTTCCAACATCTACAAAATCTAATCCCCCATCATCTATCATAGAATAAACATTATTCCAGGGCCAGACATCTTCTATTCCTGCCTGCTTTAAATTCCAGTGAGAAGCAGCATTGCAATTAATCATTCTTACTCCCTGTAACATTGCCTGATCTCCAACACTGCATAATCTTGCAATTCCATCATTGATACTTAATCCTCTCATGCCATTAAATTCGTCAATATCGCTTCCAGAAGTTACAAAACTTGTTCCATTTCTATAAGCAAACTCTCTTGCTTCATAAACAAACCTTCCTGCATCTGAAAATCTTGCATCTTGCAATTGCAGCTCATTTGCTCTAACTAAATGTCTTAATCCTGATGCCCAGTATAAAAATCCTTTTTGCCACTGACTTCCAAATCTCTCGCTGCTTACAACAACGCTATCAAATCCCATTCTCTTCAAAGCATAAGCAACAGCAGGGCTGTAAATTCCATCAGGAGGATGTATTGTAACAGGGATTTTTCCAAGAACATCCCTCGCTCTTTTCATGCTAAAAGAGATATCATCCCAGAGAAAAAAGTTAGTATAGTCCTCCCACAAGTCCTGTCCCCAGGGCTGAACAAGAGGAATATGATGAAAAGGCATTATTCCAACTTCTGATAGATATGCATTATGATATCCAAACCTCGGATTGATAAATGCTCCATTCCACATCTCTCCGACAACATCAACTCCTAATCTGTCTCTTATCTTCCATCTATTTTCTGCAAGAGCATTAATTTCAATTCCAGAAAAGAAATATGTAACTGGCACTCTTTTTTCTAAAGAAACTCTTCTTATTACTTCTGCATCCTTAACAACTTCCTCGCTGTCTCCGTGATGGCAGATTAAATATAAAGATAGGTTTATATCCATCTTCCCCTTTTATTCAGAATTAGACTGCTAGCTTATATTTAAATCTATTTTTTAGGAAACTCGTAGCTAATTAAACAAAAAGGGCAGACAAAAACATTAAATCCATTTCTCTCTGAATCTCTTCTAAGATTAGTATCATCATAAAAACATCTATCTCTTTGAGTATCTCCTCTTAATAATAGTACTCCAGAATATCTTAATCCAGCAGCCTCTCTCTTTGCTCTAACTTCTGGTTTGCATTCATCTAGATGCTCTGTAAAAACCATTTTTAATAAACTTTTATTAGATTTAAAAGGATTATTATATAAAATTATCTGGCTCCATCAGCCTGTCTTTCTGACTCATTCTTTCTTTGCAAGGCATAGCTTTCCTGATTTCCCTCATAAGCTTTTATTATCTCCTCTGCCAAAGCTTGGAACATCTTTGTCTTTTTATTAAAAGATTTATCATAAGCACCATGAACAAAATATCTTAATACTAGAGAGACTCTTCTTGCAGGAGCAACATCAACTGCCTGAGGATATCTTGCTCCACCATACTCTATAACTGTAATTTCGTCTCTTGGAGCAGAATTTTCTATTGCTTTAACAAAAACTTGAACAGGATTTATCTTTAATCTCCCCTCTATAATCTTAAAAGCTTCTAGAACAATCTTCATAGTCATCTCATATTTTCCTGATGCCCATGATGTCATTATTATGTGCTTTTTTCTTCTATGCCCTGGAACTTGCAGCTGATTAGCAAGTCTTTCAACAATATTCATCTTAGTATATTTTGCCAGTCTATCTCTATGTCTCCCATGACTTTTTAGCATGATTTTAGCATCTAAATTAATATACTTCTTTAATCCTGCATCCTTAACTTCAATGCCTTCTGTAGAATATAAATCAAATATTTTCATATTTATCTTCTTCCCTTCTCAATCTTGCCCTGCCATAAAAGATGCAGGGGCTGATCATTTACTTTTATAACTTGAAATCTAACTCCAGGAATATCTCCTTTTGATCTTCCTTGTTTTCCTCCAATTCTCTCAATTAAAACTTCATCATGCTCATCAATAAACTTTTGAGCAAGATTTCCAGGAATAAATGCAGTAACATTTTTTCCATTCTTAATTAGTTGTACTTTGCAGCACTTTCTCATAGCTGAATTTGGTTGCTTGGCTTCTTTCTGAACTTTTTCTATTACTAGCCCCTTTGCCTGCGAAGCTCCTTCTAGAGGATCTGCTTTAACATTAAGTTTTAGAGCTCTCACTTTAAATGCTTTGTCATGCCATCTGAACTTTCTCCTGTTATTCATTAATTTTCTTGCGTTTTTTAATCCCATGTTGTATTACTATCCTATGTTTATTATTAAAATACTAGCTTTTTAAAGCTTATCAACAAAGATTTTTTTAGATTATCTTAAGATCTCTATTAAAAAAATCTTTTACTATCCTCTGCAGCTCTAAAAGCCTTCTTTTATTTCTTCCTAATAGGGCTGCTTTGTATTGACTGCCAGCATTAATCACTACTTCATTAGCGCTAATCTGCATCTCCTTAAATTTTAAAGGGTCTATAACATCTAGCACAAACCTTCTAATATCCGAATCTCCAGAGGGTTGGCTTATAATCTTAATATTTTTTCCAAGAACTTCTCTCAATCTTTTAGCATTTCTTCCATTCTCACCTATTGCTCTTGCAACAAATTCAGCAGGCACAGCATATATTATTGCAGAATTATAATCAAAACAAAATCTTGTTCTAACATTGCAAGTTCTCTCAAACAAGTTCAAATACCTAATAAAACGCATATCTAATGTCTTCATTCCTTCTTTTCTTCCTTGTCTTTCTTCTTTGATGTTCTCTTTCTCTTAGAAGGCTCTTCTTTTTTCTTCTGCTTCTTCTCGCCTATAGAATAAACCTCACTTAAGAATCCTAATCTTAAATCCTTAGCAATCTTCTCTTTGTCCTCTCTCAGCCTAGAAACTTCAACTCCCTTGTCTTTTATCTTCTTCTCAACATCCTCTCTTGCATCACATGCTAGAAAAACTTTTTCTGGCTTGTCTTTCAGAACTTCTTTTAAGCCAAATTTCAGTTTTTTAGAGTCTAGAGCTCTCTTTAATTCTACTATTGTCATATTATTTCTCCTTTTTCTTCTTTTCCAGATCTTTATTTACTAAAGGCCCTGTAACTTTTACAAGAAGTCCTGGAAGTCCAGTTCCAATAGGAACCGGCTGATTAAGCATAATATTTTCTATAACCGAAGCAAGCTCATCCTTGCTTGTCTTTAGTGTAGCATTTACAAACTGCTTTATTGGAGTCTCAAAGCTTGCTCTTGCTAAAATAGAAGATTTCTCAGAAATAATTCCCATTCTTGTAACTCCCTTAAAATCTCCAGAGGTAGACATAGCATCTGCAACTAATTTTAGATGTCTCTTGTCAATATCTAATCCCTGAGATTCTATAACTTTTCCTATTTCAATCATAATTGCCTGTCTTGCAGCTTCTATTCCCAGAACATTTGAAATCTCGTGAATATCATTTGTAAACACTTTTTCAGGATTTACTCCTTTAACTTTCATAATTTCTTCTAAATTGCTTCCAGCAGTTAGTATAACATAATTTGCATCTCTCTTTACAACTAGGACTTCCTCAATTCCTTCAATTCCAGAGATAACAATATTCTTTAATCTCTCTTTATCCTTGTAAATCTCCTTAAAGTCTTCTTTTGCAACATTTATAGCAATTGAATTATCTTTTTCTTTTGCCTTCATTCCCTTATCATTCAACTTCTCTACAACCTTGCCTATAGAAGTATGAACCCTCTTTAATGCCTCACTATCAATAACAACCTCAACTTTCTTTTCTGCGAAATTAACATTTATCTCAGATGCAACTTCTTTTAACTTGACTTGCTTAACTTTCTCAGCTATGACTCTTGCATCCTTTTCATTATTCGCATCCTTATCAACATAAATCTCCATTAAAGGTGTACTCGGCTTCTTTCTAGCATCAAAAATTTCTATTAATCTAGGCAGTCCTGTTGTAATTTGCATCTCCTGGACTCCTGCAAAGTGGAATACATTCAATGCCATTTGTGTAGATGGCTCTCCAAAACTCTGTGCAGTTATAATTCCAATAGCCTCTGCAGCATCTATCTTCTTCTCTCTATGAAGATTAGCAACATCTAATCCATCATCACCATATTTAAACTGAACAATATTCTCGCTAGCATCTCTGACTGTATTGTCATATTCAATCTTCAAATCTTGTAAGGCATTAGCTAATCTTCTGTATAAATATCCTGATTTTGGAGTTCTCAAAGCAGTATCCATCAATGCATCTCTTCCTGTAATAGCTCCAAAGAAAAACTCATACGGCTTTAGCCCTTTAAAATAAGACGAATCAATAAATCCTCTTGATTCTGGAGATAAGTCATCTTCTTTAAAAAATGAAAGTGTTCTATTTGTATATCCAAAAGAAATTCTCTTTGCTCCAAGAGCCTGCTGTCCTACTGAACAGGCAATTTGTGTAATATTCAAAATATTTCCACCTGCTCCAGAAAGAATCATCATATTAACTGGATTATCTTCTGGGAATTTTTCTTTTACTATCTGCCCTATCTTTGTTCTTACATCGTTTAATATTTGAAGTATCTTTATCTCTCTGCTCTCTTCCTTGCTCTTTCCAGGAATTATCTTCAAGCTGTTATCATAATAAGAGTTTATGATTTCCTGGCTTCTTTTTCTAGCATCATCAACAATTTCTCTTGTTTTTTCAGAAACTTCTTTTGACACATTCAAATCTTCTAATGAAATAGTATATCCATTCTTTGAAAGATAGCTTGTTCCTAATCTAAATACCCCTTTCAAAACATCTATTGTTCCCTCTCTTCCAATTTCCTTGTCTAAAACTTTTAGAAGTTTTCCATCTTCAACTCCAAAAGCATTCTTGTCCATGCTTCCTTCAATTTCTCCATCTTTAATTGAGAATTTTTTGTCTTTCATGCTCACTTTTGGAAGAAGTTCTCCTACAACTTTGCTTCCTTCAACAGTTTTGCCATGCTCCTTTTCTATTCCACACTCATATAAAAGCTGTGAAGCCTCATCTCCTGCTATTGTTCTTGAAGTTAGAAGATAATTTCCAGTTATTGAGTCTGCAATACATCCAAGAAGGTTTGTATTATTCTTTGGAGACATTAAATTTTGATTTACATCAAGCAAAACTTTAGCCTCTGCTCTTGCCTCTTCTGTTTGAGGAGAATGAATATTCATCTCATCTCCATCAAAATCTGCATTATAAGGAGCAGCTGTTGCCGGATGTAATCTAAATGTTTTATATGGGAGAATTTTAGCATAGTGCGCCATTAAGCTTGGCCTGTGCAAGCTTGGGTGTCTATTAAATAAGAGAATATCTCAGTCAATAAGATGTCTCTCAACAATATATCCTATTGCAAGCTCATCAATAATCTCTTGTTTTAAATCAGGAGTTATTCTCTTCTTCTTTCCATCTGGCCTTATAATATAATTTGCACCAGGATACTC
>Ga0233422_10001258_pt1 | contig 11404 bp, 10 predicted proteins | sample Watercolumn_Mata_2_FD_182724 | JGI IMG/M metagenome (GOLD analysis project Ga0233422, IMG submission 182724) | Freshwater microbial communities from Lake Matano, South Sulawesi, Indonesia - Watercolumn_Matano_2014_110_MG | ecosystem: Environmental > Aquatic > Freshwater > Lake | place...
AACGCGGGCCAGTGAAGCGCGCCGGCGTGAAAGTCGAGGAAGTCCATCACCTCGCCGAACCGCACCCTATCCACGAGATTGCCCACCGCGCCCCCGAAGAACAGCCCGCATGCGGCCAGGACGAGCCATCCGACGTCGCCTGAGACCGTTACGGTCCATAGGATAATGATCAGGGCGGCCGCGGAAACGAGAAGCAAGAATACCGGACGGAACCTGCTTTGCGAGTCGGCCATGATGCCGAAGGCCGCACCCGGGTTCCGCACGTGCACCAGATTGAAATACCATGGAATCACTTCCATGCCACTGTTCAGGGGCAACCTGCTGGCGACGATCTCCTTCGTGCACTGGTCCGCCAGCACCACCGCCAGGGCTATGGCGATTACTGCGAGAATTCTTCGGGATGCGCTAATCGTCTCCTCCTGCCAGCCCTTACCGTCTCTTACCGAACACCGGCCTTCGCAGCGTTCTCTTCCATGACTCCCGCGCAGCGAGCGCAGATTTCAGGATAGTTCTTGTCCGTGCCGACATCCTGTGTCCACATCCAGCACCTGGAACACTTTGTGCCGTCGGCCCGGCTCACTGTGACGGTGACTTCCGACAGCATCTCCTCATCGCTGTCCCACGTTCGAGCAGAGTCCCTGACCACGGTCTCCAACTGAGATACGATGAAGAAGCCTTCGGGGTCCTCGGTTGCCCGCGCCCATTCCACGATCTCCTTCGGCGCCTCTATGGTGACCCGTGCCTCCAGAGAGGATCCGATATGCTTCTGAGCCCGCGCTTCCTCGAGGGCCTTTGAGACAAACTGACGTAGAGAAAGCATCTTCTCCCAACGCAGACGTTCGTCATCTGCCAGCGCAACGTCGGGAATAAGTTCGGGAAAAGAGGTCAAGTGGACGCTGGCAGCTCGTCCCTGACTTCCCGGGAAGTTCGTCCAGACTTCTTCCGCGGTGAACCCCAGGATCGGCGCCATCAATTTCACGAGCGCGGACAGCACATGATACAACGCACTCTGGGCCGATTTTCGCGCAGGGCCGTGAGCCTGCTCGCAGTAGAGGCGGTCCTTAAGGATATCGAGGTACAGTGCGGAAAGATCGACGGTGCAATAGTTATGAAGCGTGTGGAAGACGACGTGAAAATCGAACGTCCCGTACGCCTTGCGCACCCTTTCGATGACCTGGTTCAGACGATACAGCGCGAATCGGTCCAGGGTACGCATCTTGTCCGGAGAGACCAGGTCCTTTTCAGGGTCGAAGTCTCCAAGATTGCCGAGCAGAAACCTGCAGGTGTTCCGGATGCGGCGATAAGCTTCGGAGAGCCGGTCGAGGATCTCGCCGGAAATTCTGATGTCATCTCTGTAGTCCTCAGCCGCTACCCAAAGCCGCAGAATGTCGGCCCCGAACTTGTCTATGATCTCCTGAGGTTGAATGACGTTTCCCAGGGATTTAGACATCTTCTTGCCTTCACCGTCGACCACGAACCCATGGGTCAGCACTGCATGGTACGGGGCACGACCTCTCGTGCCGACCGACGTCAACAACGCGCTGTGGAACCAGCCTCGGTGCTGGTCACTTCCTTCCAGGTAGAGTTCGCATGGGGAGACCAGGTTCTCACGCTGCTCGCACACCGCAGCCCAACTCACACCTGAATCGAACCACACGTCCAAGATGTCCGTTTCCTTGACAAACACGGAATATTGACAGGCCGGGCACGCAAAACCTTTGGGTACGAGTTCGGCAACATCCGCTTCGAACCAGACGTCCGCGCCATGCTGCTCGAACATGCGAGCCGCTGTCTCAAACAGCTCGGCTGACGCCACGATCTCATCGCAATTTGCGCATCGGAGCGCAGTGATCGGCACGCCCCAGATCCGCTGTCGGGATATGCACCAGTCGGGCCGATGTTGGATCATTCCATAGATCCTGTCTCTTCCCCATTTCGGGATCCATTGCACCGTGTCGATGGCCCGAAGGGCATGCTCTCGGAGGCCGGTTTTTTCCATGGAAATGAACCACTGGTGCGTCGCGCGATAGACTACCGGCTGCTTACACCGCCAGCAGTGCGGATAGCTATGTTCCATAGATTCGGACGCCATCAGGGCCCCGACTTCCTTGAGCTTCGCGGTCACGTCGTCATTCGCGTCGAAAACGAACTTACCGGCAAAGAACTCCACGTCTTCGGTGAAGAGCCCATGATCGTCGACAGGCGCGTACACGTCGATGTCGTGCTTCAGGCCGACCTCGTAGTCTTCCTTCCCATGCCCCGGCGCGATATGGACGCAGCCCGTGCCCGTATCAAGGGTGACAAACGGCGCGAGGATCATCAGCGAGTCTCGCCCATACAGCGGATGGGCGCATCTGAGCCCCTCCAGAAGGCTCCCCTTGAAGGTCGCAATGATCCGGTAGTCGCTGATATTGAATATCTCCATATTGATGGACACCAGCCGCTCGGCGAGAATGTATACGTCCTCTCCCACTTGTACCGCCGCGTACGGTTCGTCCGGATGGACGGCTATCGCAAGGTTCGCGGGGATGGTCCACGGCGTGGTGGTCCAGATCACCACGTATACGTTCTTGCCTTTCACCTCAGGGATGCGTTCGGAAAAGTCGTCCTTGGCCGCAAAGCGTACGTATATGGACGGCGAGGGAACGTCCATGTACTCCACTTCAGCTTCAGCCAGCGCAGTGACGCACGACGCGCACCAGTATACCGGCTTCTTGCCGCGATACACCGAACCGCCTGAAAAGAATTTCCCAAGTTCGCGCACAATGGTCGCCTGGTATCTGTAGCGCATGGTCAGATATGGATCATCCCACTCGCCGAACACCCCGAGCCGCTTGAACTCCTCTCTTTGTACGTCAATGAACCGTTCGGCATACGCACGACAGTACCTTCGCACGTCTGCCGTAGACATGCGCAGCTTCTTGTCACCAAGCTCCTTGTCCACCTCGTGCTCGATCGGCAGTCCGTGACAATCCCAACCAGGGACATAAGCGGAATCGAAACCGGCCATGAACTTGGACTTGACGATCATGTCCTTGAGGATCTTATTCAACGCAGTTCCCAGATGGATGTGCCCGTTGGCGTACGGGGGACCGTCATGGAGGATGTACTTATCTCGGCCCTTGCTGAGGGACTCGATTTGCTCGTAGACCCTCATTTCTTCCCATTTCTTGACGATCTCAGGCTCCCTTTTGGGCAGGTTCGCTCTCATCGGGAACTGAGTAGTGGGGAGATTCAGGGTGTCTTTGTAGTCCATAGATCCTCTCCGATAGAAACCGCCGGGCTCCGGCATTCGGTCCTGCTAGCCGGCCGGCGGATGGGCTTGCTCGTGGCCGGGTTCGCTCGAAGTGATCGATTCCGCTGACCACGCTGTCATAAACTTTTGATTTTACCAGGGAATGACCGGAAGTCAAATGGAAATGCCGCATGGAAGGTAATGGCTCCCCGGCTGCGCTCGGAAACGACAAGAACTCACCCCAGAGGCCGCGGAGAAGACGCAGGGGCGCACGGCCGAAGCCGTCTCAAAAGTCTCGACAGCACGGAAATGCCGCTCGAGCGCGGGACTACGCGGGGTGGCCCGGACGCTACTGCGTCCGGGTGCCGAAGGCACAAGAGGTTCCGGTGCAGAAAAGAATCTGTAGGGGCAGGGCTTGCCCTGCCCGGCACGGGGCGCAGCAAGCGGCGCCCCTACACGATTAAAAACAGTTGTGATTTGCCTCTTTTCGCTACGCGACCCAACCGAATAACGTCTGGGCCACCGGCCGGGTCTCCAATCATGATCGTGCTACGATTTTGACGTAGCACAGACTTTTGAGGCAGCCTCGGCCGTGCGCCCCTACGCGACGCGATCTTCTGGGCCGCCACGGTCACCTGTCGAGCTGCGCCGCTCGCCTCGCGATTTCCTCTTCAGGCACGTCCTCGATATGGACGGCGAACCACCACTTGTTGCCGGTCGGATCTTTGACGCCGGCTAGTCGGTCGCCCCAAAACTGGTCTTCCGGCTCCATGATTGACTCGCCACCGGCAACCAGGGCCGCCCGGTAGGTAGCGTCCGGATCGGGAACATAGAGATAGAGCGACGCAGGCATAGGAGAATCACCTTCCATCGTTTCTCCAATCATGACAATCGAATCGCCGATCTGTACCTCTGCGTGCATGACGTTTCCGTCCGGTTGGTTGAGTCTGTACCGTTCCGTCGCTCCGAGCGCTACCCTGAGGAAGTCGAGCACTCGCGCAGCGCCGTAAACGGAAACGAAAGGCGTTACCGTATGGTAACCTTCCGGAATCGGCTTAACAGCCATAACAACACCTCCCTCTTTCGGACCGGTTGTTACCGGTTCGGAGGTACTCCTGCATCGAGTTCACCCGTCCGGCTCGGACTGATTGGCTCTTGGATCCTTGCAGACGAGCTCGTCAGGGCACGGATGCTTCGTCCACAGACCTTCGTGGCCGCTTACGTATTCAGATGTGTTGAGCGGCCGGAAGGTTCAACACGATCAGTTTACTGATAAGTTACAGGAGGTTAAGTCAGTTGGCCGAGAACCGCGGGAAATGGTGAGGGCCGGAGCGTTGCCGGCCTCCCCCGAGCGATCCCGATCACTGTTGGCACTCGGCTCTCCAGAGACAGCCGAACTCCCAACAATCGTGAATTTCCTTGAAGCAAGGGGCGTTGCCTTCCGCGTTCTGGACGAGGCGGATCAACTCCGGTTTCTTGAACCGCGTGTAGTTCTTGATGCCAAGCTCTCGTGCATGTTCTCTAATCTTTCTTAAAGTCATGGATTAATTTCTCCTCATAATTTATGAGAATTCCTCAACCATCAACTACCTATATTCTTAAGCATAACCGTCAGAGAAAAGCAAGTCCTTATTGCGGAGACTGCTCGCGGTTGCTCACGGGGCCGCGTCAGAGTATACTTCTCATACGGAACACGCTATACGGGCACGTAATGACCAAACTTCGGCAGTACTTGTCTGCACTTCTGATTCTCGCTCTAGCGCAAAGTTCGTGCGTTCTGATGTCCCGGGTGAGCCGGGGCCCAGGAGGGGAATCGCAGGCTGCCCCGAGCACGGGATATGGTTCCCTGGCTCGCTTCCCCTTTCGGGAAGGATGGTACGGGATGTACTTCAAAGAGGACAAAATCGGGTACAGCCACTTCGAGATTGCGCCCTCAGGTCCGAATTTCAAAATCTCCAGCGAATCGATGCTCAGGCTGACCGCGCTCAAAGAAACGAACGAAATCAGCATGAAGGAAAAGGTGATCGTGCGGCCTGACCTCACCTTGATATCTTTTGAGAATCTCGTGCGGAAGAACAACAAAGAACTGCGCATGGACGGGAGAGTGGAAGGGGGACGACTGCGACTGGATCTTGCGGTTGAAGGCGAGACTGCCAACCACGAATATCCGATTAAGGGGGACATCTACCATTCCAGCGCCATATCTCTGATGCCGGCCATGAAGGGGCTCAAAGAAGGCAACAGCTATTCGTTCGCGGTTTTTAATGCGGAAAAGCAGGGTGTGGAGCAGGTGGAACAACACATATCGAAGGTAATCGGAGAACCCGGGCCGGGCGATGCCAGCTGGAAAATCAAGACCAGATATGGCCGCTCCGTGATCCTTTCGTGGTTTGACGCAAAAGGGCTCGCGATCCTGGAGAGAGGTCTCGACGGATCGATGATAACCATGCTGGAGGACAAGGGCTCTGCAAAGTCTTTCCAGGCCAAGAAAACTCCGGGTAAGGACGCGGTCCTTGACTTTAGTCTCATCCGCGTTGCCAAACCCATCCCAAACCCCGCGCAAGTGAAGTACCTCAAGATTGGCGTCGAAGGAATCAGCTTGTCAGCCGTTCCTGGCGATCATCGGCAGAAGATCTTTGTCGGGTCGGGAGGCACCACCAGCGGCAGCTTTGAGGTCATCATTCGGGCTGAAGAACCCGGCACAGGTGGGGGCAGCACCAAACCTCTCTCCGCCGCGCTGGAGAAAGAGTGCCTGGCCTCGACGCTCGCCATCCAGTCGGATCACAAGGAAATCGTTGCTCAGGCTGAGAAGATTGTGTCCCAGAAAGACCCTGACCTTGAAAAAGTGCGGAAACTTGTCAACTGGACCGCGACGGAGATCAAGCACAAGACGAGGGATTCTTTCACTGCGCTGTCGGCATTACGAGACGGTGAGGGCGAATGCAACGCGCACGCGAATCTCTACACTGCCCTCGCCAGATCGCAGAAGATCCCCACCCGGGTGGTGATCGGTCTAGTATACACGCAGGACGTGGGGTTCCTGTACCACGCGTGGGCTGAGTCGTACGTGAACGGCTGGCTCGCCGTGGACCCAACGCTGAACCAAGTACCCGCAGACGCTACTCATATCAAGCTTCTCACGGACGACTCGGTCGAAAGCCGGAATTCCTTGCTTGAGGCAATGGGAAAAATCAAGATCGACGTCAGGGAGATTAAGTAAGAGACACCGGCAAAGGGGCGCATCCGAGGAATATAAGGGGAGCGGGTTTTATCACGTCGGTTTCAAGGGTCGTAGGGAACCCGTCCTTTAAAATCGTTGACAATGTATATGCAGGAAGGTACCCTGTGGGTAAGGAAGTTTTGTACGAGTTTCACGGATTCAGGTTCTCGTGGGATTCTGACAAGGCAGAGAGAAACATACTAAATCACGGCATTTCCTTCGAGGTAGCCGCCCAGGCGGTGGCAAACGACGTGCAACTCGTAGAGGAACTCGACGAAGAGGGCGAGCAACGGTTCGGAATTATTTCCTTTACGCTCGCGGAACATCTGGTGAGCCCGATCTTTGTCGTGGTTGCCGATGCAGGACAAGACGCGTGGCGCATAATTTTAGCTCGAAAGGCCACTCCTGACGAAAGGCGACGTTATGAAGAAGAAATTGGTTCCTACTAAGGATCGTCCCAGCACAAGCATTTCCATGAGAATTCCGGTGGACTTGCTCGAGAAGCTGAAAAGGATCGCTCGTCTCAAGGAGATGTCAGGCTACCAGTCGGTTATCAAGTACTACATCGGACAGGGCCTTCTCAGAGACGCGGATCTCGTTCATCAGATCGAAGCGGAAGACGCGGAATTGGAAGCGGCAAGGCTTGATGCCACATTCAAAAAGATCGGACTGGCACGAGATAAGGTGGAGGCTTTTTGGAAAGAATGGGGAGTTCGCCCGTCAACGAGACGCTCGATCGGTGGCGACGCAGGCACTTGACGTCTATCCTCTCTTATCCGCTAGGGTGGGGGGAAAGCCGCAATCGTGCGATTAGCCATACACTAAGGCACGTTCTTCTCTCCCCGCGCCTCACTAGATGATTTGTGTCGGGTAGAAATTCCATCTTGATTGAAACCCGCGGTTCGGAATACAAAGGAAGGTCAACGGCAATGACGGGCCAGCCCCGGAAAGGAGACAAACGTTGAGAGTTCTCTCAGGAATTCAGCCCAGTGGGGCACTCCATATCGGCAATTACCTCGGAATGATGAGGCCCATGCTTTCTTATATGCGCCAGGAGGAGCTTTTCATCTTTATTGTGAATCTCCATGCCCTCACGAGCCTTCATGACGCGGAAAAACTGGCCAAGGGTACGTTGGAAGCCGCGGCGGACTTCCTCGCTCTCGGGCTCGACCCGGACGCTTGTTACTTCTGGGTCCAGTCGGACGTGCCGGAGGTGGTTGAGCTATCGTGGATCCTAACCTGCATAGCGCCGATGGGGCTTTTGGAGCGGTGTCACTCGTACAAGGACAAGATGGCAAAGGGACTCTCGCCCAACCACGGACTGTTCGCGTACCCTGTGCTCATGGCTGCCGATATTCTGCTGTATCAATCGCACCTCATCCCCGTGGGAAAAGACCAGAAGCAACATGTCGAGGTAACGCGCGACATAGCGTTCAAATTCAACAGTACCTTCGGCCCGACCTTTGTCATTCCCGAGGCTGAAATAAGCGACGAGGTCGCCACCGTGCCCGGCATCGACGGCCAAAAGATGTCCAAGTCGTACGGGAATACGATAGAGATCTTCCTCGACGAAGAGACGCTTAGGAAAAGGGTGATGAGCATCAAGACCGACTCTACGCCGGTGGACCAGCGCAAGGACCCGGAAACCTGCAACCTGTTCCAGATCTATCGACATTTTGCGCCACCGGAGCGGGTCGAGGAAGTTCTTCGCTTGTACAAGGAAGGCGGCGCGTCGTACGGCGCGCTCAAAAAGGAACTTGTCGGCTATCTGTGGGATTATTTCCGGGGCGCGCGGGAGGAGCGAGCGAGATTAATCAACGATCCAGGCCACATACGAGATATCCTCGCCAAAGGGAGACGCAAGGTGGCCCCAATCGCGGTCGAAACCATGGATGTCGTGCGCAGAAACGTGGGTATTAAGTATTGATACCGGCCTCGAAAGATCCCCAACCCGATGTTCACCGGATCGTCCAAACCTTGAGACGCGAGGTTCGCGATTTCGAGGTCCCCATCGTTACGGAGGTCTCCCGAAAAAGGAGGGACCCCTTTGAAGTTCTTGTGGGTACCATCCTCTCTCTGCGCACCAAAGATGAGGTAACACGAGGTGCGGCCCAGAGATTGCTCGAACGGGCCTCAGACCCTGCGGCCCTCCTGGCCCTGGACGAATCCGAGATCGCCCGACTCATCTATCCGGTGGGATTCTACAAGACCAAGGCACGCACGCTGAGGCAAATCTCCCGAGATCTTCTGGAAAAGTACAAGGGAAAGGTCCCCGACGATCTGGACGAGCTGCTCAAGCTCAAAGGCGTGGGCAGAAAGACCGCGAATCTGGTCATAACCCTGGGATACGGCAAGGAGGGCGTCTGTGTGGACACCCACGTTCACCGGATATCCAACCGCCTGGGTTTGGTGAAGACCAAGACGCCGGAGCAGACCGAAATGGCCCTCCGGGAAAAGCTACCCCGCAAGTACTGGATCGAGTTCAACGATCTCCTGGTTACGTGGGGCCAGAACATTTGCCGCCCCATTAGCCCTTTTTGTTCCAAATGCGCGATCCGGCCGTACTGCCGACAGGTCGGGGTGACGAGGCATAGATAGGCAGCCCCCTCACCCTGCCCTCTCCCTCTTACCATCATTGGGTAAGCCCTCAATCTGTAGGCCTCGCGTCGCGTCAATCACTTCTCCCACTCGATTTCTTCGGCCGGTTGCTCTTCTTCGTCCTTCGATTCATGCTCGGGTCGCTTGGGGAACCCCACGCGGCCGCACCCGAAGTCCGGCGAGGTGACCTGGCCAAGATCGGCCACAATCGAGGGGTCAACGGACGCGCCTTTCGTCACCCATTCACGAACCATTACGCTCACAATCGGCTCGTGGTTCTTGTCAAAGCTGATCTTTCCCCGCGGGCCGTCTATCACGACGTTTTCGAGGGCCCCGATCAGCCTCGTGAGGTCGGTCGTATCCTCCGAAGTCTGCCGAAGAGCGCTGCAGATCATGTCGGCTGTATCGTACCCTTCAGCGGCTCGGGTCGGGTAAACCACTTCCCGGTTTAATTTTTGTTTGATCCTTTTGATAAGGCCCTTCGGATCTTTCAGGGTGGTAAGTGTCCTCACTCCCGCCCAGGTCTTGGCTTCGGGAGACGGCTTTTGAGGAAATCCCACGAGAGATTCAGGCCCTATGATTGGTTGGCGCAACGGGGGAGAGCTGGTCCGACAAGCCTCGAGAAACTCAACAGCCCTCTGATCTCGGAAAGATGCGAAAACAAGCTCGGCCTTGGATTCCTGTATCCCCGCGACGAGTTCCTTTATGTCCGGCGAGCCCTGCCCGACCATTGTCCTATCCACAAACGTCCCGCCTGACCGTTCAAAACCGGCAGCAAAGAAGTCGGCCTGTTCATTGCCGAGCCAGTTGTCTTCACCGGTGACAAAGACTTTTGTCCCCACTTCCTTGACTGCCCACGGCGCCAGAGGGTGCGATTCCTGGTAGGTGTTTGCGCCGACGCGGAACACCTGGGGCAGGCACATCTCCCCGGCTACAAGGCGGACCGAAGGATTGGCCACGAAAAGTATCGTCTTAGCCTCAGCCACTGCGTGAATCGATTTGATCGCAGCTTTGAGCGACAACGGTCCCACGAGGAATTGGACCTCTTCGTTCACAACCAGACTGGTCAATACCTCCAGAGCGTTCTCTTCCTGCTCTCCGGGGTTCTTCTTCACGATCTCCAGGGACGGTAATTCGTTTCCGCGTTCTTGCAGGAACAGTTGGAATCCCGCGTACAGAGAGCGAGCTTCCCCTGCGAACGGGCCCTTTTCCGGCATCACAAAACCGACTTTGATCAGAGGGGTCTTCGAGGCGCGAGCAAATCCGCTTCCGGAGAGAAAAACTCCAGTGGAGATCGCGGACCAGAGCAGGAAATTCCGTCTCGACAAAGGTGCACATCCCAGGCCGGCATCGGGTTCTCTCACCTGGGTCTTGTCCACACGGATGGTCGATGGGGGACCGTCTGCTGGATCGGTCGGGCTAACTGCTATTTCACGGGAATGAATCCTGTTCGCCATACGGCCCCCTCGCCCATTTTCCAGTTTATTCGGGGTGATAAGTACCGGTGACACCGGCGGAGCGGGCGTTGTTCGGCATCCTACCCCAAAGCCCCGGTTGTGTAAAGGAAACAGCAAGGTATGGGAATTGATGCCGGTTCAGCCCTTACGGAGAAGTGCCTGGGGCCGGCGGTACAGAAGGCGTTTGTTGAGATCCAGGGAATGGGCGCTGCATAAAGGGTCTATGTGGAGGTCCGGGAAAAGGAGGCGGAGGTGGGAGATTCTCCTTAAGGCTCTTGCCCAGGTTCCCCAGCTCTCGCGTAATGGTGTCAATCAATTCTCGGTTTTCGTCGCCGAGTTCGCGGATGCCCTTCAATGTCTTGGCAACTTCCTCCGCAATTCCGGACGATCCTTCAACCAAGCCCTTAACGAAAGGTTTGGCCATGTTCTCGGCAACGTCTTTGCCTCGTTCGTACATGAGCTTGGGCACTTCATTCCGCTGAGGATCTTCCTGCACGGCCTGTGTTTGACCTTTGAGAGCGCCCTTGGCAATCGGGTAGAGTTTTCGCGTCCAGAACCGCGCGTCTTCTTCGAGCTTCTGGTCTGGAGTATTCTTGAGGGACTCTTTGATCCTCTCACCGGCGGCGGAAGCTACCCCCTCCGCAAAGGCGCCCGTAACCTCCCCGGCCTTCTTGCCGTGGTCGGAGGTCAGTGAGTCGCTCAAGAGCCTGACCGCTCCGTAGGCGGCCAGGCATATGAGCACCGCTGCTCCCACAAACATCAATAACTTGCGCATGCCCGAACCCCCTCTGCTAGGCCCCCTAGGGTCCGAAACCGTGGCGGCGATCTGAGCGCAGCTCCAAAGCCGCCGCTAATTCATGGGCCTACCCAATTGATATGGGGGGGGAGGCGGCG
>Ga0233422_10001260_pt1 | contig 11400 bp, 16 predicted proteins | sample Watercolumn_Mata_2_FD_182724 | JGI IMG/M metagenome (GOLD analysis project Ga0233422, IMG submission 182724) | Freshwater microbial communities from Lake Matano, South Sulawesi, Indonesia - Watercolumn_Matano_2014_110_MG | ecosystem: Environmental > Aquatic > Freshwater > Lake | place...
GCAATGAATTAATTGTTCAAATTTTGAACAATTAAAATCCGACCTCAAAAGGAGTCAAAACAATGTCCAGCAAATCAAACCGCTCGTCAATCGCCCTGGCCTCAATACTGGCCCTAGCAATCACCCTAGCCACAACCCCTGTCCTAGCCCAAGCCATCAACCTTGACCCTCAAAGCGGCACAGCCAACCCATACGATTTTGAAAACAGCCCCCTCAATCCCAAAAACAACGAGTGTAATCCTGATAATTCACCCTTGTTTCCTGGCAACCCCCGTATCCTGTGGGATGGAGAACCCTACAACAGCCGCTACCGGTATATGACTCCGCGGAGCGACGGAGGCGTTAATATTTATACTCAAGACGGACACTTTGTAGGCGCTATTCCTGGCCCCGGCAGGTAACTGGCCAAGTCAATGGCTACTCGCTTAAGCCAAAGGAGAAATCTGATGACACCAACAACTGTAAACAGGTGGCTTGGAAATAGCTTCCAGTCGTCTAACTGGTGTACTCGTTGTGGCAATCGAGCTAGCACAGTTACTGCAGTAGAAGGCGAAGGTGTAGAACTGTGCAGTAACTGTCTTCACATCCTGCAAAAAATCCTTCAACAAGCCGTTCTCAAAAAAACGTGCTGGCCCACAGGATGAAAAAAGTTTTCAGGATTTAAAAAAAGTGTTGACATTAAATGCACCATGTGATACAACATAATACAACCACATGCAACAAGATGTCTCCAGTAACCAACTAAAAAAGAGTCTGCTATGGACATTGCTATAACAACCCTAAAGGCCATTTTCATAGGGACTGTATGCTTTGTGGCTGGCTTCGTGTGCTGTAGTCTGTTGTGTAAGTCTGCTTGCGAGGACTGCTCAGAAGCCATTCGGTATCTGAGTGATTCTCTAACCTGGGGAGCTAAAAAACTGGAGGCTATAAAAGATGAAACCACCCCAGTCAACTGAAGGCCAAGACCAAGACCGAGGCCAAGACCAAAGTCAACCCTGTCAATACTTCCGACCACTCAGCACGGCCCCTTACACCTGCCGCTGGTGGATAACACCAAACAAGCAAGTAGCCGACAAGTGGACAGCATTTTGTTGCTCCAGCAACCGAATTGACCGAAGTGACTGTCCTACAAACGGCTTGAGACCAAAGGAGACAGCATGATAGTTCTACCACGAGAAGACCAACCAGCTAACACCGACTGGACTGGCTACGGAATCCTAATCCAGGGCGACCCCGGCATAGGCAAGAGCGGTTTCTGTGCTAGCATCCCAGGTTATTTACTGGTCGACCCGGAGAGGGGTCTCCAAGGCTTTCCTGGCCTCAAGGTTGACCTGAAAAACTGGGCTGACCACCAGAGTTTACTCACCACACTATCTAAAGCTCCAAAGAATCTCTATAAGGGTATCTGCCTCGACAGTCTCAACATCTCTTATGACCACTGTATGCGGTCTGTGCTCGACCGGATGAGATTACAGCACCCCGGCGAAGCAGCCCAGGGCCAAGCTTGGAATCGCATTACAGGGGAGTTCATTTGGTGGCTTCGAGAGATGACTATACTTGGTTATCACATCATAGCCACGTGCCATACAAATATCATAGAAATAAAAGCTAGAAACATTGCTTACAACAGGTGGATACCGGCCTTTGCCGGAGGTTCCCCCACGAGCACCTATGCTGGTGTTTTAAAGGTCTTCAAAATTGTCGGCTTTATGACTATCAATGAGGTTGTCCGGCCTCCTACTCGAGCAGTCTATGGAAAACAAGTAGTCGACATACGAACCGACGCCACAGACCTTGCGCCAGAAGAAACCCGCGTGATTCACTTTGATGAGTCTCCTTACTGGTACGCTAAGGACACCAGCAACCAGCTTCCAAAAACAGTCATCCTGACTGACAACTGGCGCGAGGATTGGAGCCTCTTCATGGAGGCTTGGGGGACTGGGGACTCTGGCCACATAAAAGCCGACCAGCCAATTAAAACAACTGGCCTGCAAGTCAATCAAAGCGGAGAGGACAAAAACAAAGACATCACTGACAACAAAAGCGAGAAAAAAGTTTTGGTTGCATAAACCAAAGACACAACAAAAAACCACCTAAAGGGAGACAATCAACATGGCAAAAAAACAAGACGAATTCACAGTGGACACCCAGGAAGTCGAAACCACCATTAACTACTACCTCGATGACGGCGTTGAAGCCGAGCAGCCCAGTGAGGGCTGGCACAATGCACAGCTGGTTGATTTTGCCATCCAGCCTAACAAAGCCCAGACCGGCGATAATATGGTTTTCAACTTCGAGCTGGCCGAAGACGACCCGGACAGGCCGGGGATGCGGTTTACTCAATATATCGCCATGCCGACTGAGGAGACTGCTCAGAACTTTAAAGAGTGGCTGGCAGCCGGAAAACCGCGGGACTGGGGCGGCGGCTACATCAAGAAAGACGGCCGCCATGCTCACCAAAACACTATGAATCGTATCAAGCGAATCATGACTGCCTTTGGGGGGCCGGAGTCCGGCACCTTTGACTTCAATTACTTCTTCTCTTGCATCGGCAGTATGGTTAAGATTAACCTTAAACTGGACAAAGACAGCGATGTCCCCAGGATGAACATCACCTATAATGGGATTGCTCCATTTTAAGCAACCCTAACCCCACAACCTTGAAAGACTGCCGAGCGTCTTATGTAACTGAGCTATTCGGGTGCATTTGAGACTAGGCAGTCTTTCAAGCTTCGTCAGCAGCCGCGGAGTCTCTATGGTAATCGAAGACTTTGAAGACTTCAAAGAGCCTCAAGACCAAGTTCAAGACCAAGTTCAAGACCAAACCAGAAACCGGCGTTTTAATTTAGTCCTCAATGCTACTCTATACGAAGATTTCCTACGAGCCTATCCGAACCATGGCACGCGGAGTGAAGTCCTGCGGGCCTGTATAAAACGACTTGTAGAAAAACGCCGGTTAGTCGGTTTTGCTAGCCAAACGATTGAAGCCACTGAAGTAGCTGATGTTGTTGTAGGACTAAAACGGTTTGGTTGATAGGGGTGTAGAGTATGTTGTCAATTAATTGTTCAAAATTTGAACGATTAAACCCCAAACAATCAAACCAGCACCCCAAGCAACCCCACCAATCCTTCTAAAGGAGACTGTTATGTCAACCCTAGAACAACTAATCGGCAAACCCCTTCATGAAGCTACTGATGAAGAACTAGAAGCCATTGTTCTACGAAGCCGCTTTGTCAGGGAACAAGCTATGGCTGGCAAAGGGCAGGTAAAGCGAGCCACCACAGCCTCTAAAAAGTCGCCTAAAAATCTAGGCATCGTTGACTTAAGCGACATAGACGACGAAGAAGACGAGCTGGACAGCTCTGGAATCGTAGATTTATAGCAGCCTACAAACCTACCCCAACCCCTAAATGGAGCCAAACATGCCTTTCTGCAGCCCAAGTGCTATAACCATTCCAAAAGACCGCTTTCGAGTAGCTACATCCGACGACCCGGATGTGGTTAAGATAGCTCTATCCATCAAGGACATCGGCCAACTTCAGCCAGTCCTAGTAACCAAACAAATGGAACTAGTCGACGGCCTCCACCGAGTTCTTGCTTGCCAGAGCCTCAGCCGGGAAGTCTGGTTTGAAGACGAAGAGACCGCTAGGCTCATTCTGGACAACCCACTTCAGCGTCGAGTAGCCGAACTACAAGCCAACGTAAAGCGCAAGGAGTTTACGCCAATGGAACTCTCTCTGGCTATTGCCGAAGTCGATAGCCTGATGCGCCAAATCTACGGCAGTCGAGAACCGGGCCGGCCGTCCAGTGATGGTCCAGAGACTTGGTCGTATAAGGATACTGCTGCTAAAATGGGCTACAAAAGCAAGGGCACTGTGAGTGATGCAGTAGCCGTAGCCAAAGCCATAAAGGCTAAGAGTGAGATTAGCGAAGCTATAAACAAAGCCAAAACAATGCAGGAAGCTGTTAAGATAGTCCGAGACACCGCAAAGATAGAAGCCATCAAAGAACTGGCTAAACGTCAAGAAAGACGGCAAGCAGTGAATGGTGTAGCCCCAAAGGAAACACCCCTAGAATTCTTCAGTAAACGTCTCATTCTTGGCGAGGCACTTGAAAAGCTACGAGGCCTCCAAGCCGGAACAGTCCACATGTTTATAACTGACCCACCTTGGGGAGTAGAAGTACACAAGAAAGCCTCTAGTGATGACCGGAGTCATGCTGGGGCAACCGCCAAGGCCCAGGGCACATACGAGGATTCTCCAGATACAGCCATACAACTTATGGAAGCCTGTATAAAAGAATTCTACCGAGTTGGTAAACCAGACTGCTGGGTAGTGATGTTTTGTAGTATCAAGTATTGGGAACATCTCTGTAGCGTCTTTCGTGAAAACGGCTTTGCTGTCTATAACAAACCTCTTGTATGGGTGAAGCTCCATAAGGATGGTACTCCCTACCACACCAAATCCCCCAGCCCAACTGCGTGGCCGGCATCTTGCACAGATTTTATGGTTCTAGCCAGAAAGGGCGAACCAGCTCTAGCCAAATTCAATGAGCCAGATGCCTTTCTCTATGAAAGCATTGTCCCCAGCAAACGCATCCATCAAAGCCAAAAGCCAGTTTCTTTGTTGAAAGACATTATAAGTCGCTTTTATCATGCTGGCATAAACCAGCTCTTGATAGACCCCTTTGCCGGCAGCGGTTCGACTCTACTAGCTGCTAAGCAGCTTGGTATGACTAGCTTCTTCGGCTTCGAGTTGAATCCAGAGTTTCGAGAGCGTGCTATTGCTTGGCTTGCGACAGATGGAGTAGGACCGGAGTCCGCAAAAGAGTTTAAACAAAGAACAACCGCTGCAATATACGACCTCAGTGATTTTGAGGACGAAGACGAAGAGCAGAACGAAGAACAAGACGAAGACAGCCAAGACGACGAGGTGCTATAGTGGCTAAGACAGTCCCAAATAAGTATCCAGACTTGCTACCCCAAGACGGCCAGCTCCGGGCTGCCTTCATCGGCGAAGCTCCTGGGATTGACGAAGAAATCGCTGGGGTGCCATTTATTGGCTCGGCAGGTAGGGAGTTAGATATTTGGCTTCGGCCATTTTTTCTTCGCAGTCAATGTTTCATCGGCAATTTAAGTCAAGAACGACCACCAAAGAATGACTTAAATGTTTGGTTCAAAGACACTAAATGCACTGAGCCAAACGACCGACTTGCTAGCTGGATAGACATTCTACGCCAGCAACTAGCCGAGTTGCGTCCACACATAGTCATTGCTCTTGGCAACCACCCGACCTACGCTTTGACCAGTCGCAGCAAGATAACTAATCAATGGGGTAGTGTCTTGCCATGCACCCTTGTCCCAGGTCTCAAAGCAATCCCAATCCCTCACCCATCATTCATAATCAGAGGCATGTTTGACCTTCGGCCTATAATTCGAGTGTGGATGAAGCGAGCCAAACAACAAAGTGAATTCCCGGACTACAGACCCCCAGTCCGCGAGCTGGTTGTCGACCCAAGCCTCGAGACTGTAATGGCTGAACTAGACCGGTTGATGACTGCGCCAGAGTTGGCTTTTGACATCGAGACGAAGCCGGAAACAAAGGTGCTGTGCCACCAACCTAACGGAGCCATCTACACACCAGACTTGATAAGATGCATCAGCTTCAGTGACCGGCCTGAGTGGGCTATCAGCATCCCATTTGACCGAGCCGGAGGCCAACACAGATGGTCAATGGACGTAGAGAAAAAGATTTGGGCCGGCATCAGCCGCTTGCTCGGCCAGCCAGGGACGCTGAAAATTGCCCACAACCTGAACTTTGACCTTCTCCAACTGGCTGGCCACAGTGTGTTTGTAGCCCCTCCGTACTATGACACTATGATAGCCCATAACCGGGCTAACCTAGACCTTGCTAAGAAGAAACTTAAGAAGCTCCGAATGATGCGCCTAGCCTTCTGCACAGCCTTATACACCGAGGAGCCGTATTATAAAGACGACTACAAAGATGAGAACAAAACCGAGGACTGGAAGGGGTACGACAAAGAATACTGGATTTACAACGCCAAAGACTCTGCTGTATTACATGAAATAAAAGCAGCCACTTGGCGGGACATCCAAGAACTCGGCATGACAGACATGTTTAAGACTGAAATGCAAACGTCTGTTCCATTGAACTGCATGGGTATCCAAGGCGTAAAGCGAGACCCGGCCCTCATCCAAGAAATAAAAACAACCACGAAGACTACTATAGAGACTCTCCAAGTGTCTCTCAATGAGACTGTTGGCTACGAGCTAAATGTAAAGTCCAGTCAACAAGTCCAACGACTTCTGTACAGTGAACTCAACCTGCCTATTATGTTCCACAAAAAGACTGGTCGGCCAACCGTTGACGAGGCTTCGTTAGCAAAGCTCTATCAAAGAACCAAGCACCCAGTCCTACGACAAATAAAAGAACTAGCTCGCTTTCGGGACTTTCAATCTAACTACATTGACCCACCAATAAGTCTAGACGACCGAACTCGAACAACCTACAACCAAGCCCGAACCTGCACAGCCCGCCTGAGCAGCAGCGACGCTATCCTTGGCGAGGGCAAAAACAGTCAAGTCGTTCCAAGCCGCCCCAGGCCAGGAGAAAACGAATACAACACTATCATCAAGCTATACAAGCAAACTTATGCAGCTGACCCTTGAATGTTAATGTGGCGCAGGGACTACATACAGGCCGAGGCAATGGTAGTGGCTTGGTTGGCCGAAGACCTGCAGCAAATAAATGATTTCCTAACCGGCGCTGACATCCACTGCCGGACAGTCCAAATCCTGTACGGCTGTAGCTATGAAGACGCAGTGGCTGGATACAAAAACAAAGACCCAGAGTGGGTTATGCGCCGGAACCTCGGTAAACCTGTCCGGCACGGGTTTAACTACAAACTTGGCGAGAACGAGCTAAGCCGCCTCTTTGCAAAGGAAGGCATAAACATGGAGCCGAAACAGTGCAAGAGACTTCTCCAAACAATGGCAGCAAATGTATTGCCTGTCATGCGGTGGCATGATGAAGTCGTAGCAACCCTCCAAGAAACAAGGACTATAGTCAACCCCCTTGGCTTGCGTCGCAGGTTCCTTGGTGTTATAGACAACGATTGTATTCGTGAAGCCATTGCGTTTAGTCCGCAATCTACTGTAGCTCAACTAACAAACTTCAGCACCTTACGTATCTATAACGAACTAGGCAGTGAACTTGACTTACTACTCAACCAACACGACGCCATTATTGGTCAGTCTCCTGTTGAACAACTACAGACCCACTGCACAAAGATTGGTCAGTTGATGCTACAACCAATGACTATAAAAGGCCGAGTGCTGGTTATACCAAGCGACCTAGAGGTTGGCCCGAATTGGGGAAGCCTCAGTAAGCCAAGCTGGTCGAGTGAGAGTTAGTTACCAAGATTAATTGTTCAAAATTTGAACAATTAAAACCCAAGCCAAACCTGTAAAAAAGAAAGGCTATAACCATGAACACAGCAGCTGGGAACATTTGGTCTTATGTAGAGAAAGCCGTCTTAGTAATACCAACAAATGGCTACGTAACTACTAACGGCAGAGCCGTAATGGGCCGCGGCCTCGCTCTGCAAGTAAAAAATCGCTTCATACGAGCCCCTTACCAGCTAGGCCGCTTTATACACAACAACGGCCACAAGGTAGGTTTGTTCTACGACGCAGCTCCAACGACACCGTATCCAAAGTTGTGTAGTTTTCCTGTAAAACCAGTTGAAAAATACATCACAGACCCAAGCCAACTAGCCCCGACGACGAGATGCTCTTTCAAACTAAATACCTTAGTCCCTGGCTGGGCCTGCATGGCGGACTTAAACCTAATAGAAATGTCTGCGAAGCAGCTTGCTGTCCTAGCGGAAGAACAAGACTGGCCCTTGGTTGTCCTGCCAAGAGTTGGCTGTGGTAATGGTGGACTGGTATGGAATACAGTCAAACCCATTTTAGACAACTACCTAGACAATGAACGTTTTCTAGTAGTCCATCAAAAAGACTGACTCATCGAGACACTAACTAAGTCGAGGAACCAGCCGGTGAGACATGACAAGACAACTAAGCAACTGGATAACCTCGTATCTGCAACTAGTGGAGAACACCGAGCCTCCACAGCGATACCATTTATGGACTGCTATAACAACTATAGGAGCCATGCTGAGCCGCAAGTGTACTATCGAACTAGGCCCTGAGACGTTTTTTCCAAGCCTGTATACTGTACTAATTGGCCCACCTGGAGTTCGCAAGGGTACAGCCATCAAGTACATGGTAAACGAGATACTTAACCACATAAAAGGCTTCACAATGGGGCCGAGTGCAGTTACTAAAGAACAGCTGTGTGTAGAACTAGAAACTGCCCAAACCCAGGAAAACATAGATGGGTCAATTTTAACTCACTCGTCGTTGTTTATCATAGCTCCTGAATTAATCGTCTTCATGCGAGAGAATGACCATGAACGACTTGGATACCTATGCGACCTATACGATGGCTTGACCCACTTCGAGTACAAAACTAAAACAAGTGGCAGCAACTACATTGTCAACCCTGGTTTGTGGTTGCTTGGAGCAACAACCCCTAACTGGATTGAGATAGCAATGAAGCAACTCGGCGTTGGTGGTGGTATTACGAGTCGAATAATTTTTGTCTATTCAGCAAAAAAAGGCAAACACATTTCTATAACCAGGATGCCGGGCTTCGACAAGAGCCTACAAACAGCTTTAATAAACGACATGGCAGAGATAAAACAACTAAGCGGCAAATTCCATATAACAAACGAAGCAGATGACACTTTCACCGACTGGTATGATGGTCGGTATAAGAATACTAGAATAGACGATAGCCGTTTTGCTTCGTTTTGGGACCGACTGCCGAGTATGATTATAAAAGTCGCTATGATTGTATCAGCGGCCAAGCGAAGTACAATGGTTGTAGAAGCTCAAGATATTGTGAATAGCGTCAGACTGCTCGAGCACATTCTACCAGAGATGCCACAGGCATTTGGTGGGCTTGGCTATAGTCTTTTGAGTAGCCAGACTGAGGCTATCAGAAACGTACTGCGGGAGTATGGTTCAGCTACAAAGTCGTACATACTTCACTATCTACGGCACAATTTAAGTGAATGGGACTACCATCGTTGCCGGGACACTCTGTGTGCAGAGAAGTTTTGTTCTAGAGAATTCTCTAGAGAACACGGCGAGGAAGTGTTGGTGTTACTGAAACCAAAACAAGGACTAGAACTAGAACCAAACCAGGAGGACGACAATGACAACGACGACTAAGAACAAGATTGAACCTACCTTGCCAGACGACATGGCTGTTTGCACAAGTAGAAACCGCTTCTTAAATCGCTATCCTACAAAGGAACCTCAGTGCAACGGTTGTCCTCATGAAGTAGGAGACTTGTTTTCTGGCACAGGTGGACTGCATTTTTATGGGTTTTACTGTGGCGTTGATGGTGGGGTATGGGGTGATATACGGCCATTAAAAAACCGGCCCGCAAATGGCATCAGCGACGGCCACAACGGGGTTTAAAAATGGGGTTCTATTGGCCAATTTAATTGTTCAAATTTTGAACAATTAAAACTCAACCCAGCAAAAACAAAACCAAGCCAAAACACCAACCAGACCAAAGACTATGATATTCACAACCGAAACAACTAGAGTAAAAACCGGCTGTGGCCACTTATATGTAACACTAAGTACTGACCCAGCTCTCAAACACGTGTCCTTAATCCTCGGTAAAACTGGTGGCTGTGCAGCAGCGTTCTTCTACAGTCTAGCCAAAGTAATTAACCTCGCTGTGTCAGCAGGTGTAGACATGAGCGAGATTTCAAAAGGCCTTAAAGGAATTGGATGTCCTTCTCCAACTTGGGAAGGAAATCAACAAATATTGAGCTGCTCAGATGCACTCAGCAGAGTAATTGAGCAGCACAGCCAGACTATGAAAACCAACTCCAGGCCATAGCTCAATCTGGTAGAGCGCCGGTTTTGGGAATCGGAGGTTGCAGGTTCGAGTCCTGTTGGCCTGACCAAAAAAGGGCAGAGAAAGAAAAGCAAGTGCACAAAGAGAGCAACTCCACCGAGGAGGGGATGGTATGCTGAGGAGCAGGCGCTTTAAAAACCCCTGGCGGGCGGCCCTTGGGCAGAGAGAGGAGGAAACCTCCATGGCAAACTCTACAGCGATGGGCCCTAAAGAAGTAAGCATGAAAGTGATTTTAAATCCCTGGGTTGATGGGGGGCCCTTGTATCCAGGCTGCACTTGTTGGTCATGTGGCGAGGCGGCTCCTGTGGTGGAGTTTCCGCACTACCTGGACGGCGGCCTGCTGGCCCGGATATGCGGCGTCTGTCTTCACAGGGCTAAAGATACTCTAGAAGCGACGGTTTTGGCTTCTACTGCTGAGCAGAAAGCTAAATGAGAAAACATATCACAACAGCGCTCGGCGAACTGTTTAAGGAGGCGACATGAGCGACTACGAAATCACCTTGCCAGTTGCTGACGGAGTTTCGTTCAGTGATAAACGCGTCGATTTTGGCAAAATGACTTCATTAAATGAGGTCGTAGATGTCTTTAAACGAGTTAGCATGCTACACAGAGGTATACCTCAACATGTCAACGACGGCAAAACTATTTTTCACTTCAGTGAGACTCCTTGTGATGTTCCCAGGATGCGTTGGTATAAGTCCAGCATACTCTGTGTAATAATCGAGAAGGACAAACCAATCTCTTTAACCTGGCATAAGCCATATAAAGGCGAGTGCGCAAAGTATAGAGAGGAGATAGAACCTGTATGAATACACCTAAGAAATTCTGGACAGTGTGGGGCGAGGGCAAGGCTCCGGGCGTAGTTCAACATCCAACCCACGAGGCCGCCATGACGGAGGCCATGCGGCTGGCCCGGAATCACCAGCGAGCGTTCTACGTCATGGAGGCGGTGGGCATAGCCAGGGCTGTGGCCCCGCCGGTGGAATACGTGATGGTGCAGCAATCTGACAGGGGGTTTGCGGTATGAACACCAAGGAAATTGTCGAGGCATGGCTCAGGGCCAATGGGTATGATGGCCTTTATAGCGATTGGTGCGTCTGTAAACTGGACGACTTGTTTCCCTGCGGGGAAGTCCAGGATTGCAATGCGGGATACTTCACAGATTGTCCTGACCCAGGGGGCTGCGAATGTGAAGGGCAGGGCTTCCACATTGGCGGAAGGTTAGTGGTGGGGTGATGCTTTCTGGCCGGATAGAACACGGGTGGGGCCGGGAGATGCCTACCTCAACGCCTTAACTGCGGCCTCAGCTTCTTTGGCCCAGCCCTGCCACTCCGCCTGATTGGTCAGGATTTTCTCATGGGCCTCAAGGGGGATGG
>Ga0233422_10001262_pt1 | contig 11378 bp, 11 predicted proteins | sample Watercolumn_Mata_2_FD_182724 | JGI IMG/M metagenome (GOLD analysis project Ga0233422, IMG submission 182724) | Freshwater microbial communities from Lake Matano, South Sulawesi, Indonesia - Watercolumn_Matano_2014_110_MG | ecosystem: Environmental > Aquatic > Freshwater > Lake | place...
CACAAGAGTGCATCACCGTAGTATGATTTTTACCACCAAGTTTAGCTCCGATTTTCTCATAAGATTCACCTAATTCGTTCTTGATCAAATACATGCAAATCTGTCTTGGGACGATCATTTCAATATGGCGATCATTGCCTGTTAGATCTTCAACTCTTAGTCCATAGTACTCCGCAACAATATTCATCACATCAGCCGCATTTTTTGCACGAGCCTCAGTTTGTTTTGTTTCGATGTCAAATCCGATAATTTTTTGAGCTTTATTTAATCTCTTAATAACTTCAGCCGCAGTACGAAGAGTGGGTACACGATCAGTAAGCTGAGCTTCCGCCATTACTTGTCTCAAAACTCCATCCAAAGCTCTCACGCTATCGGTCACATTATTGGCAATAAAAGCCAAAACTTCAGGATCCACAATCATTTGAGCCTCTCTGCATTTTTGATTCAAAATAGCCAATCTCGTCTCATAATCTGGCATCAATAATTCCACCACCATTCCCATTCCAAAACGACTCTTTAATCTCTCATCCAAATCATCCAATTCCGCAGGCTGTCTGTCGGAAGTCACCACGATTTGTTTATTGCCTTCATACAATTCATTGAAAGTGTGGAAAAATTCCTGCTGTGAAGAATCTTTTCTGGCAAAGAACTGAATATCCTCCACGATCAAAACGTCCACTTTTCTGTATTGATCCTTAAATTTCTGCATATATCTCTTGCCGATAGCTTCCACCACCTCAGTTACAAATTTTTCAGCTGTAATATATTTCACCACCTTATCAGGGAAATTTTTGAGAATTTCATTTCCAATAGCTTGCACCAAATGAGTTTTCCCAAGTCCGACAGTCCCATAAACATAAAGCGGATTGTAAATACTCCCCGGCATATTAGCCACAGCCAAAGCCGCAGCATGAGGAAGTCTGTTGTCCTTGCCGATCACAAAATTATTGAGAGTATATCTGTTATTCATCATCTGACTCATCACTTTTTCAGAACCTTTGCCTTTTGAAACCACCACATCATTTACATCTCTTACTTTTCTTACTTTTTTATCGTCTTCAACAAATAAAGCTTTTGGATCAATAGCTCCGGTCTCCAAATTTTTGAAATCCAAAGTCCCATGAACCTCAAAATCTACCCCAACAATAGAAGCATCCAATTCATTTGCAGCTTGGAAAATTTTAGTAACATACTTATCTTTCAACCAAGTATAAGCAAACGCCGTAGGGACCCCTACAATCATTTTGCCATCTCTGATATCAATAACCGTAGTATTTTGAAACCAAGTAACAAAATGTGCTCTCTGGATAGTAGGTTTCAATCTATTTAAGATAGAAACCCAAAGTTCCTTCTGAACCATAGAAAAAGTGAGGTAAACTAATTGTAATATTGCCCTTCAAGATTCTTCCCCCCAATTTTTTGCCCTAAAAATCTTTCAGGCCCACATATTAGTGGATAAGTTTTACCCCTTCAAGAGCTTTATATAGCCAAAAACAGCAACACTACTGATAGGAGGACTCTCTCTCTAAGATACTATATTTAGTAATTTTTTATACACTCAACAATATTCCAAACATCTTTGCAATGCTCCAAGAATACAAATTTGACAAACTGCGCAAGTAGAAAAAAGGCTTAATTCGTGAATAGCTTTACTAGATCACCATAAGTGACCATCAGTATCAAAAGCAAAATCAAAAAATAACATATCAAATGGATGTAAGATTCGAGTTTCTGATTCACTTTTCGGCCCATAATAAACTCCACAACAACAAAAAGTAATCTGCCTCCATCAAGTGCCGGAATTGGCAAAATATTGATCACCCCCAAACTCAAAGATAACAGCGCAATAAATCGCAACAAAGAAACAAATCCCTCTTGTACCACCACGTGTGTCATGCTCGCAATTCCAACTGGTCCAGCCACTGTTTCAGGTACGCTGCCACTACTTAAAATATTGCCAATTACCCCAATAAACATTGTCGCCGTTACTTTCGACAACTTCCACATTTCTCCAAAAGATTTGTATGCCGCCACATAAAATGGATATTGCACATCTTTCACTTCAACCACGGAAGAATACACATCAGAATTATACAAAGTAACTCCCATATCCCCGGCATAAGTAACCAATTCTGAAAGGAAAGCCCCTATTTGCCCACTACTATTTGTTGTGATATCCAAAGTCATCTGTTCTCCATTGCGCTCTATCAAATATTGCAACTTTGTTTCACTAAATTGTCTTGTAAAATTCACTAATTCTTCAACATCCGTAAACCTCTTATCATTTACCCCCAGAATGATATCTTGAGACTGTATTCCGGCAATAGCGCCAGGCATATCAGCTACCGCCTGAGTAACTACAATTTGCCTCTTTTGAGGCAATTCCAGAGACATATTCTTTTTAACACCATTTCTATATACTACTAAATCTACTTTCGACTCCCCTCTCGTAAGATTTTCAAAATCCTCAATCCCATAAACTTGCGAACCATTTACAGTCAAAATTTCATCTCCTTTTCGAACTCCAGCCAAATAATACGGACTCCCCTCTTTCACTTCAAAAAAACTAGCTCTTGGAAATGGAACCGCTTCATAAAAATCTGTCTTTAATCCTGAAGTTTCAAAATCAACCGAGACATTTTTATCAGTAGGATTAAGCTCATAAACAATGTTATTGCGAAACACAGCATAAGTCCCCACCGGATTTGTCATCATCTTTTTAAAAACCTCTTCGCCCATCTCTTCGCCATTAAAAGCCACAATCACATCATCATTCAAAAACCCTACCTTCCCGAAAAAACTTTCCTCTCCAATCTTTTTGATTTTCAACCCTTCTTGTAAAACTATATTTCCCTCGTCAATCGAAGTAAAAACCTCTTCTGGAAGAAGCAGTGGCTTCATCCCAAAACTAAATCCGATTGTTAATAAAGCCCATGCTAAAAGGAAATTCATCACTACTCCCGCCACAATCACCAAAATTCTACTTCTCATCGGCTGAGCTATAAAACTACGCTTGTTTTTCAACATACTTACCTTCCTGGAATCCTCTCCCAGCATTCTTACAAAGCCGCCAAAAGGGATCCAATTCAAAGAATAGATAGTCTCCCCCACTTTTTTACCAAACATCCTGGGAGGCAATCCAAAGCCAAATTCTTCCACTTTGATTCCAGCCTTTTTAGCCATCGTAAAATGTCCAAATTCATGAACCAAAACAAGTATTGAAAAAATGACTATGAAAACAATAGCCGTAATTAGATAACTCAACATAATTTTAATTTTTTAATTTATACAGTCATTACTTCCTTTTCTTTTGCCTGAGCCATTCCGGCAAGCTTGGTATTATATCCATCAACAGTCGTCTGTAATTGTTTTTCTGCTCCAGCAAGTTCATCTTCTGTAATTTCGCTAGTTGTATGAGACGCTCTTAACGCATTTAAAGCATCATGCCTAGCAGTCCTGACACCAATCTTGGCTTCTTCTTCAAGTTTATAAACAACTTTAACCAAATCTTTTCTTCTCTCTTCTGTTAATGGTGGAATAGATATTCTCACACAAATTCCATCATTAATCGGATTAAAATTTAGCCCAGATCCCACAATCCCCTTTTCAACAGCAGACAACAATGATTTATCCCATGGCTGGATTTGAATCGTACGAGAATCAGGAATAGAAATACTCGCCATAGCCTTGATTGGCTGATTGGCGCCATAAACTTCCACTTGAATGTTTTCCACTAGAGCAGGATTAGCTCGTCCAACTTGTAAACGGCTATATTCATCTTTCAAATGATTTACCGCTTTTTCAAATTCTGCTTGAGCTTTAGAAAGTTCATTTTGTACTGGCATAGAAAATTTGTTAATTGATAATCGTTCCTATTTGTAAACCTTTTACAGCTTTTTCTAAAGAACCTTTTTCGTTGATGTTAAAAACCATCATCGGCATTTTAACCTCCTTGCAAAGTGATGCACAAGTTAAATCCATTACCTCAAGATTTTTCTCAATCACCTCTTGGTAACTTAATTTCGTATATTTTTTGGCATCCTTAAACTTCATTGGATCCTTATTGTAAACAAAACTGACCTTTGTAGCTTTTAATAAAACATCACATCCCATTTCCAGACCCATCAAAGCCGCTGCCGAATCCGTCGTAAAAAATGGATGCCCTGTTCCTCCAGCAAAAATTACGATCTTTCCATCATCCATATATTGTCTCGCAGAATCAGGAGTATATGTTTCGAGGGCCTTTTCGCAAGGCAAATTACTAACCGCAACCACATCAGCTTTAAGTTCTCTGAGAGCCGCTTGCAAAGCCAAAGCATTCATCACCGTAGCCAACATTCCAATCGTATCAGAAGTAACCCTATCCAATTTCAAATCCTTGTTATCACGATATCTCCAAATATTTCCACCACCGATTACAAGCCCAACTTGCACTCCCATTTTTTGCAATTTTTTGATTTCAGCGGCAAATCCCATGAGAGATTTTCCATCAATTCCACTATCCAAATTTCCCTTAAAAACTTCCCCCGAAAGCTTTAGAAGAATGCGTTTGTATTTTAGTTTCGCCATATATTTTTACGATTTTAAAAGTAACCAAGTTAAACCAATTCCTAAAACAATTCCGATCAAAAAGATCATGGGAATTTTTTTACTATCATCGCTTTTGCCGGAATTGGCCAAATCAGTCAGCAAATTTGTACTCACAATTACGTCCTCATCTCTACAATGCTCGATCAGTTCCGGAGTCGCATGCGCAGCCACAAGACTGGCAAATTTATCAAACTTCACCCTCACATTCTCAGCAGTCCTCATATCGGCAATATCAGCTTCCTTGATCGGCGAAGCCTTCAAATGATGCATTTCCATACCCTCTTCCTCCTCCATAGAAGTGATTTCAAATTCCGGCTCATCCGCAATTATTTCATCAACTTCATCTCTTTTAGATCCCCTTAAATCGATTACTCCATCCCCCTTGGAATTATTTATTTTAACCATATTTATTTCCATTAAAAAGCTACCCCAAGCTTAGCACAAATACTCCAGATTTCATAAATATTTTATTAACTGGGGTTCGATCCCCCCACGGCTCCACCAACAATAACTCATATACAAAGACTACTTCAAAGAATTTACCGGGAAAACAATCTTTTCAACCTGATCAGTCCATACAAAATAAGCAAACCGCCCACTATCAAATTTAATACCTGTATTACCACCAAAGGAATACTTGTCTTCAGCAACGACAACGTAATTACCGCCATTCCCATAAACACTAATGTTGCCAATCCTGTTCCCAAACCAAAAACAAAAAAATCTCTCTTTGAATAATTATTTTCAATCGCCTTTGCTGTAAAGATACTGGTCCAAAGAAAAATAGTCATCGGACTGGAAATTGTTAAAACAAAAACCGAAATAAAACTGGCCCCCAAATTTGAAGAACCCGGTTCAAGCTTAATCGCTTCAACATTATTCAACACTGATTTCACCATTATCATCCCAAAGATAATCAAAACAACTGAGCTGACCACTCCAAAAATCTTTTTAACTTTCTTTTTCTCAAGCAACTTCCCCACCCCAAATATCGCCAGCATGATATAAACATAATCTGCCAAAGTCACCGCAACCGCACCAACCATCCCATCCCAAAAAGTCCTTTGCAAAGCCAAATTTACAATAAAAAAGAAAATCGGCCCAATCGCCAACTGCAAAATAAATCCTGTAATAAGACCATTCTTAAAAGCTTTCATTTAAAAAGGTTTCAGATTTTAATTCCAAATTTCGAAAGAACAAAAATATAGACACTATAAGCCATGAACATGGTAATAGCAGAAACTACCATCGCCGGAATAAATTTTAGGCCATTTTTTAAAAGCAACGGCAAAACCAAGAAAAAAATCAATGACGGCAATACCGCCCAAAAAATGCTTGTCGATAAATCGATTATTTTTTGTACGTTCTTAGTGTCGTTATACAGCCATATCATTGCAAGTATTGATACTAACGGAAGTGATGCTAAGATCGCTGCGATTGGTGTGAACTTCTTACCAAGCTCCGACACCCCAGCGATGATCAGGGCCGATATGATTATTTTTATGATGTATTGCATACTGGGTTTTTAGACGTGAAGAATAAAAACTTTTTCTTATTTCTCACAACGGGCGTGCATCCAAAGTTGCGAAAGTTCGCGGTACGGCAAAATATTACGCCGAAGGCGCACACCGCACAAGCGAACGAGCAATTTGGGCAAGCTTTTTTATGCGTGCCTTAGCCTCACAAAAAAGGAGCGAGCTGCATATGCACTATTGTCTGTTGCAATTTTATTTCTTCCTATTTGTAAAAAACATTACTACAAAAACTATTCCGGCAACCGCAAATAAAATTGCGAGCAAACCGGCTGTGTTATTGAAAGGACCAATAGTCAAATCAAAATATGTTTTATAGTGTTCGGTTTGGTACTTGAAGAAGAGATCAAAAACTTCCTGCGCTTTTGCTTTGTCGAAGCCATAGATATTTGAGATGTTGTTTGCACCATGTAGTGTGAGATAACCAGCCGTGTTTGCGAGTATATGAACTAAATATCCCATTCCAGCCAAGACGAAGGAGAAAATGGATAAAATTCCGTACCCAATTTTCAAGAAATTTTCGTATGGATGCTTCATCTCTTGCAAGCAATCCGTCCCGGACTGCTATAGGAGGACGAAGAAGTTTTTGATCGCGTAATATACTTGTCAATCCGTCGTGAAATTCCTGTAAACCAGCAGAGTGATAGGTCATAGCATAATGATCTCGAAATCCTTGTCGAGTAACGTGCGAAAGAAAATGTGGATTTAGCCTGCGCCACAACGCGACATATTCTTCGGTGCTAAGTTCGGCAAGTACTTCTGGACGAAGCAATTCTCTTTTTTCTTCGTTCGACAATGGCACTGTTTCCATTTTGGCGTAGTACGCCTCAAGCATTTTTTCTGGATCGGGCAACTCTGCTTGTTCTTGAGCAAGCTTTTCTAGTTCATTACGAAGTGCGAAAGCCTGCGATGTGAGTTCTTCCATTTCAGCTTCCATTGTACCGATTTCCGTTTGCATTTCTGCCGCTGATTTGTCCTTGATTCTGAAAAGTTTTTTGAGCCGCGTGGCGACTGTTTCAAGGCGTTGAATTGTTTTAGCTTTAAGCGCGTCAAGATCTCTAGCTCTTTGTTCTTTTCGTTTGAGAGTTTCAGTTTTTCCGGCAACGTCTTCACTGATGCTGGTTGCGCGAGTCCTTACCTCGGAAATTTCTGCTTCAACAATTTGACGGCCTTCAATATCGTACCTTTGCGAAATTGCGTGTGGGTCAAGCAGAGTGTGTTTAATTTGCTCAATAGTTTGAGTAACAACTTCGGCAGTTTCTGGCGCAGTCTCAACTTCTGGTTTTGGTTCACCAGCGGATTGTTCTGCATAGGTTTGCCGAGCCAGTCTTTGTTCTTGGTTATTATCCATATTTTTGAAGTTCAATCTGTTAATTATAGCTTAAAATAGAGCAAAATTCAAACAAAATGCATTTTCGGAGCAACCAGCGGGAGCGGAGAAAACACCTTACTGGCTGGCTAGCGAAGCCAGACAACACCCCCTTATCAAAAAAAGAAAAAATCAAATTCACTTTCTTTTAAAAGCTTGGGCGATAGCCCAAAAAGGAAAACATGTATTTCATATAACGTTTGCGGATAAACGAAGTTGCCGAAGGCAATTTGGACGAACGACTGTAAGGAATAAGCCATTTATCCGCTGTTATATGACCTGAGCGAAGCGAGAGTGCAACGTGGCAAGCGACCGAAGGGAGCGCAGAGTTCCGAACCCCGCCCAAGTCTGTTTTCATTTCCTTAATTTCAAATGGTATTTTTTACGACCTGCAATCTCACCCAATATAGAATGTAGCAATTTGGATTTTTCTTTAGTTTCTAATCCTTGGGATTGCTGTCTTGCTTTATCCAGGGCTTGCTTCAGTTCTTCAATATCCATAACAGTTGATACGATACAATAATAACTTTTTGAACGTCCTTCATTAAATTCCTTTAACATCTCCTTTAAGATTTGCTCCCGAATTTTTTGCATCTTTTCGAATTTAGCCACTCCGTTTTTTTGAATAAACTCTATATCTTCTTCAAGTTTTTGATAACATTTGAATGAATCATGTTTCTTCCCAATTTCTCTATGTTTTTTCCATTTATCACATGTTTTATTTTCTTCACAATCCCAGCAAAATTCGACCCCCTTCTTCTTTATGGCGCAAGTAATAAATGAACAACCAACTGCTATTCTTCCTTCGCTTTTACAACCCAAGCATCGACTTTCAGCTTCCGTGTTGAAATTGGGGCAAAGCCTGCATGAAAGACCACATATTCCAATTTCAGGGTATTTTATTTTCATAGTAATTCCTTTGATCATATCATCACCTTCTGTTTAATAATCTTGTTGTTTTCATTGGGCAGGGTTCGGAATTTCATATAACATCGGGCTTAACCGAAGTTTTGACCCCTCGAAAATTTCGACCTCGTGAGGATTTTCCCTCGAACCGTAGTTCAGAGCTGGAAAATCCGAACAGAGCTGGAGAAATTTTCAGAGATGGGGCAAAATTTGGACGGAGAAACCTGCAAGGTTTCGTAGTCGGTTAAGCCCTGTTATATTCCCCGAAGGGCTGAATTTTAGTGCAACGTTCCCGAAGGGAAAAATTCAGAGTCCAGAAAACGGCCGTACTATTTCTTGTAAATAAATCTGTAGATTAGAAACATCAAAATTCCCCAGATTATTATATCTGCGATTATTCCAAATGTTGAAATTTGGTTTACAACTTCACCAGATATACCATTAACGCCCCAATAATAATATGCAAATGGTGCACCCATTGTATTACAATCACCAGGGCAACCTACACAACAGCCCCCACATTTACAGTGCACCATACTTGATAATGAAAGGGGCGATAAGAAAATAATCGCAGTAACAATTATTGCTACAACAATTGAGATAATTAATTTTTTGTTAGCCATATAATTTTGATGTTTCATTAAGTATATAAATGTTTTTATGACTTCAGATTTAGTTGAAGCATTTAGGCCGTTTTCTGAATTGAATATAACGTCCGCGTGTATGCGATGTTTGCTGGCGTTATAATATGCTCCGAAGGAGCCAAACGCCAGCAAATATGGGTGAACGACCGAGCGAAGCGAGGAAGTGAACCGCATACACGCTGTTAAGCGAGGTCGACCGAAGGGAGAAGCGCAGCGTCCCCGAGCGACCAACGGGAGCGAAGGAGTAAAAATAGCTCTTGGGCGGGAACATCTAGCACACACGTTAAAATAACTTATTGTAAAATTCTTTCCTATCAAATGAATTAAGAAATTCTACTTTCTTCTTTTCCCAAAAGAAATCATCGTCATCATGGATAAACCAACCAATGCTCATGAAAATAACCATTTTCAAAAGATCATATAAGTGATTCTTTTCAATTTCAGTTAACTTTCTGTATCTTTGATATTCTTCGAGAGGATCTTTTGCTTGGTTAAAGATGATTTCTTTTTTGTGTGGCCATGCCCAAAAATAAACCATATTTGCGATGTCATAAAGTAAGTAAACATAACTTGCATCGTCAAAATCCAAAACTGCACTTACTTTTCCATTTTTGTATAAAAAATTAGAGGGATGTGTATCGCAATGGCAAACTCCTTTAGGGAGATTGTTAGGCAATTTCAATTTGTCTAATTCAATTTTTAACCAATCTAATCTTTTTTTTGCTTCAGATTTAGATTTGATTTTCTTTGAATTTGAAATTGCCGACTTCCAACAAGATTTTGGATCATAAGTATCACGAGCTTCAAAATACTTTGGCTTATATCTAATAGTAATTTTATGGAGTTTGCCAATTGCCTGTGCAATCAGTTTTGGATTTATATTCTCTTTATGCTCACCATTCATGAACTCAAAGAGAGCAAATGGTTTATTTTTGTATTTTCCAATAAAGCCACCATGAATATTTCTTATTGGTGCTGGACAAAGATAAGAATGCTTTGCGAGATACTGCAAAATATTTATTTCAAATAAAGCATAATTTTCTGGTCTGCTTTCATAGTATCTAAAAACAAATTTATCTTTTTCAGTTTCAAGCAATAAATTTGTTTGGACAGCACCAAGTTTGAATGGTTTGAATTTCTTAATTCCTCCTAAATCATAATTGGAAAGAATTTTGCTGAAATCCTCCTTTGAAAATGTTGTTTTAACTGCCATAATAATTCAATAAGTTTATACTACTTTATAAAGTGTGTGCCTTAAATCAAGGGTGGGAAAGAGCTATTTTTATTTCGCTTAACGTCCGCGTGTATGCGATATTTGCCACTGGTATAATATGCCGAAGGCTTACCAGTGGCAAATATGGGCGGAGGCTTGCGGAGGTACGGAGCAAGCCGTAGCCGCATACACGCTGTTAGGCGATGTGGCTTCAAATAAAATTTCAATAAAACTTATAGCAAATATAAAAAGTTTATATTTTTCTTGCAACACCTTCAATAACTCCGCTGAGCAAATTGAGAAGTGGAATTTTTGAAAGTACATTATCTAGAGGGTAAAGAAAACGATATAAACGTCCATAAATACGTTTCAAATGATGTGGAACTCCTGTTAAATTTTTAGGAATAAGATTAAATCTCCACAATTTTTCAACTTTAAATCCATTTTGTGTTAATAATTCATGCGTTTGCGCCATAGTGTACTTCACGGGGTGTACGCTTATCCCCCGCATTTCACTCAACTTTTCTACCCAAGCAGTTTTTTGTGGAAACATGAAGAGATAGAAATATCCGCCTGAACATAAAATTCGGTGAATTTCTTGAAGCGAACCAGATGGATCTTGAACATGTTCAAGCACACCACAAGAACATACACCTGCAAATGATGAATTCTGAAAAGGGAGCTTGACCGGATCATTACCGTATATCATTGGAAGCTTTGCAAGTTCCGACATAGCATCTACATGTTGTCTTTCTTCTATATTGTATCCACTCGTATTTAAACCACGATTTCGTAAAAGCCATGTCATTTGTCCATAACCTGCTCCCCAATCAAGAAATTCACCATTTTTTCCCATATGTTGTGCGATAAAATCGGCCATACGTATATAATTATATGCGCCCATTGGTGCGTCTAAATGATTCAGATCGGTGTTGTTAAATTGTTTGCCAATTTGTGCGAATTTTTGAAGTTGAGATAATTCTTTATAAATATTTACCATAGTTTCTATTTATAAAATATTTGAAGCCATTTCGCCTAACGTCCGAGACTATGAGAAGTTTGGCGGCGGTATAATTTGCGCGCTAGCGCTCACCGCCGCCAAATTTGGGTGAATGACTGAGCGA
>Ga0233422_10001263_pt1 | contig 11376 bp, 9 predicted proteins | sample Watercolumn_Mata_2_FD_182724 | JGI IMG/M metagenome (GOLD analysis project Ga0233422, IMG submission 182724) | Freshwater microbial communities from Lake Matano, South Sulawesi, Indonesia - Watercolumn_Matano_2014_110_MG | ecosystem: Environmental > Aquatic > Freshwater > Lake | place...
TGATTCGAAAAATTGTTTGTGTAACCGTCGCACAGCTTCGTCTACTTGAGATTCATCAATCACCATACTCAAGTTAATCTCTGAAGCTCCCTGAGAAATCATTACCAGATTTATATCTCGCATTGCTTGAAAAATACTGGATGCGACACCCGCTGTTGATCTCATCTGATCTCCAACCACACAAATAATTCCCTGCTTTTCTAATATTGAAACTTCGGCAAAGGATGAAAGCTCGGCGACAATTTTGTCTAATTTCGCAGTATTGTCGATTGTAAGTGAAACTGCGACTTCCGATGTACTTACAAGATCTACTGGTGTCTCGTATTTGTTAAAAACAGAAAAAATTGACTCAAGAAATCCATATGCCATTAACATACGTAACGATTGGACGTTCACAACCGTAATCCCACGTTTAAATGCAATCGATTTTACTGCGACTTTAGTCTTTGGTGGATTTGAGACAATACGAGTACCGGAATTTTCTGGCCGTTTTGAATTCAGGACGATTACAGGAATATCCTTCCTAACTGCAGGAAAGATCGTACTAGGATGTAACACCTTTGCACCGAAGTATGCAAGTTCTGCAGCTTCGCGAAAGGAAATCATTCTAAGCTTTTGAGCAGCTGGAGCAATGCGCGGATCAGACGTCAGTATTCCATCTACATCTGTCCAAATTTGGATTTCCTCTGCATCAAGTGATGCGCCAATGATCGACGCAGAATAATCAGAACCTCCTCTGCCGAGCGTTGTTGTAATCCCTTGCGTATTCGATCCGATGAATCCTTGTGTTACAACAATTACTCCTGATGAGATATGTGGAAGGAGAAGCTCTCGAACTTTCAATTCTATGATATCAAATTGTGGTACTGCAGATCCAAATTGATTATCGGTTTTCATAAACGAACGGGCATCTATCCATTGTGCCGGAATTCCTTGCTTATTGATAGCTTCGCTGAGTATTCGTGAAGAAAGGAATTCACCTACGGACGAAATTGCATCTAGAGAACGATTAGTTAATTCTCCAAGTATAGCTATTCCTCGACAAAGATTTCGTAATTCTTCAAACTTTTGTTTAAAAGAAACAATGAGTTGTTGAACTGTAGATCGGTCATCGATGAGATTCTCCATTATAGTAACGTGGCGATCTAAAAGATTATTAAGAAGTTGAATCGCCTCGTCGAGATTCCCATTTTGCGCGATCTGAGCAGCTTTAAGTAATGTGTTCGTAGCGCCAGCGACTGCAGAAAGAACAACAACAGGTTTACGTGGTTGTTCCTTCCGAACCAAATTGATTACTGTTTGCATTGATTTGGCGTCTTCTACTGAAGTGCCGCCGAATTTCATTACTACCATGTTGCAAACCTCATTCTTGGCTTATGTAAAAAGCCAAAATTAATAATAATTGTCAATTCCCAATGTCTATAATGCGAAGTCAACTTAATTTACATGAAAATGGAATGTCTTTTTCTTTCTGAAAATTCACTTTGAAATTAAAAGCTGGGCTATCTGTACTGCATTTGTGGCTGCACCTTTCCTTACATTATCGGAGACTATCCAAAGATTTACTCCGCTTGGGATACTGGAATCTTTTCGGATACGTCCAACATACACTTCGTCTTTACCATAAGCGTGAATTGGCATTGGGTATTCATTTTTTGAAGGATCATCTTGAACAATAATGCCTGGTGCATTGCGTAAAATCGTGCGAACCGCTTCTGGGGTGCATTCTTTCTCAAATTCAATATTTACGGACTCACTGTGTCCACCAACAACTGGAACCCGTACTGTTGTTGCAGAAACGGGTATATCGGTACCCATAATTTTTTTTGTTTCGAGAATCATCTTTTGTTCTTCTTTTGTGTTTCCATCCTGCAAAAATACATCAATATGCGGAAGAACGTTGAAAGCTATAGGATGAGGAAATTTCTTTTCTCGTAAAGACTTGCCAGCGATCTCATCTTCTAATTGGTTCATTCCTTTTTTACCCGCACCGGTTACTGATTGATAAGTCGACACTACAACTCGTTTGATATGAAATGCATCGTGAAGTGGCTTTAAGACAACGACCATCTGAATAGTAGAACAATTCGGATTGGCGATAATACCATTATGCTTAAAAGCTTCTTGTGGATTAACTTCTGGGACGACGAGCGGAACCTTGGGATCCATGCGAAAAGCACTGCTGTTATCAATAACGACTGCTTGACTTGCAGCTGCTTTCGGTGCGAATTCAAGACTAATGTTTCCACCAGCTGAAAAAAGCGCAAAATCAACACCTTTAAAACTATCGGATTTCAACACTTGAACTTTGATTGGTTTTCCATGAAATGACACTTCAGCACCGGCAGAACGCTCCGAAGCGAGCGGTATTAGGTGTTTGACAGGAAAATCTTGTTCCTCAAGAACTTTTATCATGGTTCGGCCAACAAGTCCTGTTGCACCGACTACAGCAACAACGTATGCATCCTTCATTTGATTATTTTATTCTCGGATATGAAATACTTTACTTTACTATAAGATACAGATTCCACAGCTCTTCTTCAATGAAATTCTTCATTGAGTCGTCCTGTTTTTTATTGAACGAGAATTAAGGCTATGCTATATTGCGAAGAGTTGATGTAATATGGAAAGCAATGTGAACGATATCATCCTTCAGACAAAAGGACTTGGAAAGCGATTTGGGAAGAGATGGGCTGTTAAGAATCTCGATCTCGATGTCTTTCGGGGAGATGTCTTTGGATTTCTTGGACCAAATGGAGCCGGAAAGAGTACGACCCTAAGAATGATACTATCGCTAATTAAACCAACTATTGGAGAGACTCTGATTTTCGGTCATTCATTAAGGTCTCACCGTTCTGAAGCATTACGTCAGGTTGGCGGAATAGTAGAGAAACCAGATTTTTATCTTTATCTCTCTGCATTCAAAAACCTTGAAATTGTTGGTTCTTATTTTGGGGGCGTTCACAGAAATAGAATTCAAGAATTACTTTCTCTCGTAGGTTTATCGGATCGGGCAAAAGATCGTGTAAAAACCTTTTCTCATGGCATGAAGCAAAGATTAGGGATTGCCCAGGCTTTATTATCAGATCCAGAACTCGTCATTCTCGATGAGCCAACGAACGGACTTGATCCCCAAGGGATGAAGGAGGTTCGGGATCTCATTCTTCATCTTTCACGTGATCGGAAAAAGACTGTCATTATTTCATCCCATCTTCTCTCTGAAATTGAGTTAGTGGCAAACAGAATGGTTATTATTAATAAGGGAGAAAAAGTTGTGCAAGGTGACGTAAATACTCTTCTTGAGAAAGGTGAAAAATATGTGATCCTTCATGCTGAACCTAAGAAGAAAGCATTAAGTCTTTTAAAGCGACAAAAGAAAGTCATTCAGGCTATAATTGAACAAAATGAATGTTTCCATGTTAAAATGGATTTTGAAGAAATTCCTCGTTTAACGAAACATTTAGTTCAAGCTGGTGTTCAGATTCATGCAATTGTGCCAAGACGGTCATTAGAAGATTTATTCCTTTCTATGACTGAAAATGCAAACGAGGTACGCTGATGTTCCGTTTAATCTATTATGAACTTCTGAAAATTTTCTTAAAGAAGCGGACGTATATCGGATTTGGAATTATTCTTGTCATTGTACCGTTAATAGAAATTGCGATGAAATTAGAGGGAGAACTTGTTATTAGCAGGATCTTGAAAGGATTTTCTAAAGATTTTCTTTTCTTCGGAAATTTGTTCAATGGATGGTTTGTTGCCCAACAAATTATGAATAGCCTCTGGATTCATATTCCCCTTCTTATTTCATTTGTAGCAGGCGATCAGCTTGCTGGTGAAGCAACAGGAGGTACATATCGACTGATTTTAATACGTCCGGTTTCCAGAACTCGTATCTTCATAGTAAAGTACATTTCTATTGTCTTCTATACAGTAGTATTCGTTCTATTTCTTGCTGGATTAAGTATTGGTCTTGCGTTGATACTACTTGGACGTGGAGATCTATTGATAATTATGCGGGGAATTCTTGTTATTCCAGAAGCCGATGTTGCTTGGCGTTTTCTGATAGCGTATTTACTGGCTTCCTGGTCTATGATTATGATCGCATCTATTTCATTTTTCTTTTCATCGTTTGTTGAAAATGCAATTGGTCCAATTGTAGCGACTATGGGTCTGCTGATAATCTCGTTAGTAATTACTGTGATGCCCATTGAAATGTTTGCTTTGGTGAAGAAAATACTGTTCACACAACATTTGAATGTGTGGCAAAAACTATTTCAAGATCCAGTGCCTTGGAATGAAATTAAATTAGGTGTCACGCACCTTGGGATTTGGACGAGTGTTGCAGTTGTGAGCGCTTGGTGGGTCTTTGTGAAAAAAGATATTCTCTCTTAAAATAAGTACGAAAACAAGGAGTGTTTGTGAAAATATCAATTAAATTTCGTGAAGTTGTGGAAGGCTTTCATCCAACGTTTTGGGTTGCAAATGGTATGGAGTTGTTCGAACGACTTGCATATTATGGGCAACAGATTGTTTTTATGATCTACCTCCGAAATAAACTAGGCTTTACGGAGACGGAAGCTGGTCAACTATCTGGATTATTTGGAGGGCTTATTTATCTACTTCCAATTCTAGGAGGTACACTTGCCGATCGATGGGGATTTAGACGTGCATTCAATATTGCATTTACAATACTTGCCCTGGGGTATTTTTTAATCGGCTCTGTCGGAATGAGTGCGTTTACCGGTGTCTACGAGCATTTCAATTTATATTGGTTGCTTGTGATATTTCTTGTTCTCACTGCATTTGGTGGATCGTTTATCAAGCCGTCTGTGCTAGGGACTGTTGCTGTTACCACGAAAGAAGAAACGAAATCACTTGGATTTGCGGTTTATTATTGGCTCGTCAACGTCGGTGCTATGTTAGGCCCGACGATTGCATATCTTGTACGAGAGAAATTTGGAAATGAATTTGTCTATATGGTATCGGCTATCAGCTGCTTTGCGATGCTTATTGTGAATATCCTTTTATATAAAGAAGTGCAGGGAAGCAGTACATTGAAAGTTGAATCGCTTGGAAAGAAAATTGCCAACCTCTTCGTAGTTCTGACAAACTTTAGATTCATGATATTTCTCCTCATTTATTCACTCTATTGGATAATATTTTGGCAGGAATTCATCATCGTTCCTTATTATGTGACAGATTATATTGATGCAAATGCTCCATACGAAATACTACAATCATGGGCGGGAGCAGGAGCCATTATACTCTTTCAAATACCACTCAATCGATTGACGAAAAATATTCCTTCGCGTACAGCAATTACGCTTGGATTTGCTATTTCGAGTACTATCTGGCTAATCATTGGACTTTATCCAAGCATCCCTACAATCGCTGCGGGTATTGTCGCGTTCGCGATAGGAGAAATGATACAAGCACCAAGGTACTATGAGTACATTTCCGAGATTGCTCCTCCGGGTCAACAAGGCTTGTTTCAGGGATACGCATTCTTACCAATTGCGATTGCGCGATTCGTCGGAGATCCAATTGGAGGATGGTTGTATCAGACTTCCAAAGCGATCGGCAGACCAGAACTTGTTTGGTTTGCACTCATTGGTATAGGAGTATTAGGGACGATCTTAATGATACTTTATAATAAATTCGTTAAAACACAACAATCCGCATAATTTACGTATGTTAAAAATTACTCTTAAAACGATAATTTTGTTTTCTATAATCTTCACCTTTTCGTTTGCACAAAAAACAATTACGAATCCCGCTGCGGACGACATTCTCATTAAAGTTATAAGCACTGTCGAAGGCATATCTGATTTTACAGTTGCGATAGAAGCTGAAATTCAAATGGAACGCGTCCAAATCCCAAAAATGAAGGCTACTATGTTTTTCAAAAAGCCTGACAAATTGCATTTTAATTCCGACGGATTTCTTGCGATTCCGCGTGAGGGAATGGTCTTGAATCCTGCACTTTTTCGGGAACGATATACGGTCAACTCAATGTTTCAAGATACAATTAGAGGTATTCAGAATTGGAAGTTAATCCTCAATGCAAAGGATCATAAAAGTCAAAAACGAGATATTATTTTATGGATAAATCCTGAGAACTGGACGATTTCAAAACTGGAAACGATACCTTATGAGGGGCGTGTTCTAGTTGTCAATTTCTTCTATATGTTCATTCAAGAAAAGTATTGGCTCGTTTCAAAAATGGAAGCGCGATTTACATCTGAATCTGAAAGTCCAGCATTTGACACATTGCCCTTGGCAGAACAACAATCTGAAGTAATGCAGCGGACAATCCCACGGAGTGGAGTTATTACAATTTCATATTCTGATTATAAAATCAATACAGGACTTTCTGATGAAATTTTTGCGAGGAAAGAAAAGCGGTGATGGAGGTTAATAACTATTCTAGCGAGATGAACGACGAGAAACAGAAACGCGTTTCGCTATCTGAAGTACATGGTTCAGTGAGCATTCCTCGAAAGTACGGAATCATAAAAAGGTTCTTTGCATTTGCTGGTCCGGCTTATCTGGTTAGCGTCGGATACATGGATCCTGGGAATTGGGCGACAGACATTGAAGGTGGATCACGATTCGGCTATCAGCTTCTGTGGGTAATACTAATGTCCAATTTGATGGCCGTTCTTCTACAAACACTTTCTGCCCGATTAGGAATTGTCACCGGGCGAGATCTTGCACAAGCCTGCAGAGAGGAATATCCAAAACCAGTCGCATTCGTTTTGTGGTTACTGTGTGAAATCGCTATTGCCGCTTGCGATTTGGCGGAAGTTCTCGGTACCGCCATAGGTTTGAATCTTCTTTTTGGATTGCCTTTGATTGTTGGTGTTATAGCAACTGGATTTGATACGATTATTTTTCTTCTGATCCAAAATTTCGGTATTCGAAAGATGGAATTCTTTATAATATTGATGGTATCCATAATGGGTGTGTGTTTTGGAATTGAGATGTTCCTATCAAAACCTATGCTATCTGAAGTTGCCACAGGTTTTATACCCCGGCTTACATCGGAGAGTTTGTACATAGCTATTGGGATACTTGGGGCAACCGTAATGCCGCATAATCTCTATCTTCATTCTGCTTTGGTCCAGACTCGCGCTATCGATCAGTCAGTAGATGGAAAACGACAAGCATGTAAATTCAATTTTATTGATACGTCCATAGCCCTGAATATTGCATTTCTGGTGAATGCTTCCATTCTGATTCTTGCAGCGACTGTATTCTTTAAAAACGGAATGGTCGTAACAGAAATCCAACAAGCACACACATTACTCACACCATTAATTGGAACAGCACTAGCAAGTGTGTTATTTGCTACTGCACTTCTGGCTTCAGGTCAAAGCTCTACTTTGACTGGAACATACGCTGGACAAATTGTGATGGAAGGCTTTATTCATTTTAAAATGCGACCGATATTACGACGTTTGATAACGCGATCACTTGCAATAATTCCAGCTGTAATAGTAATTTGGATTCAGGGTGATGGAGGAACATACGAACTGCTCATTTTAAGTCAGGTTATTCTAAGCCTTCAGCTTCCTTTTGCTGTTGTGCCACTAATCCGATTTACTAGTGATAAAGAACGTATGGGAGTATTTGCCAACATGTTGTGGATAAAAATTTTGGCCTGGGGTACTGCTACAATTATTATTGCCTTAAATGCAAGACTTGTTGTTAATAAGCTTGTCAATTGGCTTGAAGAAGCAGCAGATTATTCTACCATTCTCTGGTTAACTGTCGTTCCGGTGGTGGGAGCAATATTTTTCATACTTGTGTATATTTCATTACCTAAATCCTGGAGAAGGAGAGGTCCTATGATGGCTCCTCAAATGGAACAATTAGATGTAACGCCACAACGATTTCAACAGATTGGTGTTGCCTTGGATTTGGGAACCATGGACGCCAAAGTTCTATCTCTTGCCCGGTCTATGGCTCAACAAAATCAAGCTAAGTTGATATTGCTTCATGTTGTTGAGGGTGTCGGAGGACAATTATTCGGGAAAGATGCATACGACGACGAGGCACGTGAAGATCTAGAACATCTTGATCGTCATGCGGAACAACTACGAGCGATCGGAATTGAAGTTGAAGCTGTACTTGGATTTGGGAATATTCCAAAAGAGATTGTTCGTCTTGCCACTGAAAAGAAATTTGATTTGCTTATGATGGGTGGGCATGGTCACAGCGGATGGAAAGATATTCTTTTTGGTACTTCAGTCTCAAAGGTAAGACATCACCTGAAAATTCCTGTGATGGTTGTTCAGTAAAACAAAATACCAAGTATAACTCAGTTACTTTTTAATTCAAAACTAGCGTCATCAATTGCTCTTAGACTCAGAGATTCCTTCCTTTAAAGCTTTTTCATACTTCACTTTATAATCTTTTATTCCATAGAAGATCGCTTCTGCCATCTTATTCTGTCCTTTTTGACTTCGCAAATATTGTTCTTCTTTTTTATTTGAAAGATAGCCAAGTTCCACTAACACATTTGGCATAGAAGCGCCGACAAGGACATAAAATCCTGCTTGTTTAACACCACCGTTCTTCATTCGCAGGTTTTTTGCCATCGATCTGGATGCACTTTCCGCAAATAGTTCGCTTTGCTTTACGTAAGCACTTTGAGCCATCGTAACAATTATGAATTCTTCTTCTGTAAGTTTTCTGTAACGATCCTCATATCCTTCTTCGAGTTGAATAACGTCATTCTCACGTGCTGCAATTTCTATTGCTTCCTGTGTAAGTCCAGGACGCAATAAGTAAATTTCAAATCCGTTTGCCCTCGAAGGTTTCCGTGCCATCGAATTACAATGAATACTAATAAATAGCTTGCCTTCTGCCTCGTTTGCAATTTGCGTTCTACGGTAAAGTTCCAAAAATTTATCGGTTTTTCGGGTATAAACCACTTTTACACCTGACATATTTTTTTCGATGAGCTGACCGAGCTTCTGTGCAACTCCAAGAGTTATGTTCTTTTCATATGTACCTGATACACCGATCGTACCGGGATCTTTACCGCCATGGCCTGCATCGATAACAATAGCATCCAATTTCCATCGATCTCGGTTTTGCTCCAGCGCTTGCTTGATGGACTCTTGGCGTTTTCTGGCGACTTCTTTTCTTTCGGCTTCTGATAGAGTTCGCAATGAAATTAGTAAATTATCGGATGTTTGATCATTTGTCGCTTCAGCTTGAATAACATCTTCAGTGACACGGAAAGTAAGTTGGACGGAAGTAGGGGATTGAAATGCCAGTAGCTTTTTTATTACACCGGTTGGTTGAATTGCATTCAATGATGACGTATCGGCTGAGACACCTGTAATTGTTACAAATAACCAACCATCCGGTTTGAGCCATGTTTCTACATCTCCCAATTTACGATTTGCTAAAACGGTGATGAGCGATCCATTCTTTTTTTTCTCAACATGAATTCCAGATATATCAAACGTTGGTTGTGGAGTTCCAAGATTCATCAATTTATGTTTGGCATCATATGATAATGGTTGTTCTGTTAGACGCTCGTAGAGCGGAAGAAATATTGAAATTGGAACATAGAAAGTATGTTTTATTCGAAGAGTCTTTTGAGGCATCTGATAAACAGTTGCTGTATTCGAAATTCGGTCGGTGATGACAATAAAAGGATTCTTATCGGTAAAACGCACGAGTTGTGTGGAAATAAGACACTCAATTTTTCCCGTGCTATCGTTGATGGATGCTGGTAGTTGTAGAGACTTGAGAAAATCGTTTAGTGAAAAGTATCGTACACTGCAAGTATCAATATAACTAACGAACGTTGTATCGCCGTTTGATAGCCTGAAAAGTAGCAAATTATTCTGGTTAGCAATTTGTGCTTGACTAACAGTGAGAGTAAAAAGAGAAAGAAAAATATTTTTTTTAAGATTGCCGAAATTCATTTATCGGTAATTTACGAATTGGAGTGCGAATGAGAAATCCTGGCCCCGGAGCATTGAGATTATGGACTGGAGTTCGTCCTTGTCTTTTCCGGAAACACGAACTTGATCTTCCATTATCTGTGCCTGAACACGAAGTTTTGTTCCCTTGATGAGCTTGACAATAAGCTTCGCATCGTCTGTTGCAATGCCGATTTGTAGTGCCACTGATTGGCGTACTCTACCGGATGCTGCAGGTTCAACTGCGTCAAATCTAAGTGCTTTCAAAGGAACGTTACGCTTGATTAATTTTGTTTGGAGGATGTCAACGACACTTTTAAGGTGAAATTCATCGCTTGTTGTAATAACAAGTTTCTTTTCTTTTTGATCTAGTTCTATCGTTGTCTGTATTGCTTTGAAATCATACCGTTGGTTAATTTCTTTAAGTGCTTGATTAACGGCATTATCAACTTCTTGAAGATTGACTTCTGATACGATATCGAATGAATGTTGTTGTGCCATGATACAAACCAATATTGTCACTTTAGTTGAGAAAATCAACGAATGGGATCGTGCAAAGGAACCTTACTTACGAATTTCACCAGTCTCGATACTCCAAAAGAGAAGATCGAGTTCATCCAAAGGTATGTCTATATGCTCAGCAAATTCTTTGAAACGTTGCTCAATTTCGAGATATCTTTTTCTGCTTAACGAATCGGGGATTTCTCGAATGATCCTTAATCGTTTGAGAGTTCGAAGTATATGTCGATCAAGAATAGCAAGGCCGTCGTTTTTTCCGATGTTTCTTAAAAAGTGAGTAGCTTCTTTCATCCCTAATCCGTACACATTTTTTACCAAGTAGTCTCGAAGATCTATAGCAGTTTTTGGTTGATTAATTTCAGTGAGTACAGCAGAGAATTCGTTTTTTAAACGTATTAAATGTTGAGATTTAGTTTTATGGAATCGTATATAACATTCTTTTTGACGTAAAATGGATTCTGGATTGAATTCTTGCAATTGGAAACGTGCAGCTTTAAGATATGCTACGACCTTATCTGCATTTACAGCGCTCGATTGTGGAGTGAGCAGGCAATAAACCATCTCGTAAAAATATTCTGATGAAGGAACTGCGGCAAATTCAGCTAAGCGGTCTCGTATCGCACTTTTCTTGGATGCATATGCTTGTTTCATTTCATTGAGTTCTTCAGTTCTATCGAATGGAAGTTTTCTCATTTGAGAAACAATATCCTATAAATTATCAATAAATGGTTTGTTACCGTCAAGCATATCCATTTTTTTCAATTCATCGAGTGTTACCCAACGGATTTGTTCAAAAACGATGTTCTGTGGTTCACCATAAAATATGGAAACAAAACAGTATGCAACATTAAACAGACCACCATCTTCATAGTATGCGGCTTCAGTATGGATTCGTTTGATGGAATGAATC
>Ga0233422_10001265_pt1 | contig 11370 bp, 9 predicted proteins | sample Watercolumn_Mata_2_FD_182724 | JGI IMG/M metagenome (GOLD analysis project Ga0233422, IMG submission 182724) | Freshwater microbial communities from Lake Matano, South Sulawesi, Indonesia - Watercolumn_Matano_2014_110_MG | ecosystem: Environmental > Aquatic > Freshwater > Lake | place...
ACCGCGGACGCGCGCAAACCACGCGTCCGCACGGTCGGGTGCCGAGCCGCTCAGAATCGAGACTGCCTCCGCGCACCGGTCTGATCGCGGGGGCGGCAACGGTGCGGTGACCACTCGGCTGAATTTGTCGCGGCAGGTCAGGTCGGTCTCGCTTCGCGCATCGCGCCGCGAAACCGTGAAGACGAACGCGCCGCCATCCGTGTAACTGCCGCCGCGCGCGACCCAGTATTTGTCCGCGAACGGTTGAAAGCGCGCATCCTCCGCCGCCAAACTCCGCAGACACGCGTTGATCGCTTGGCGTTTTGACGCGATCAAGCCAATATGCGCGCCGGATTCATCTCGATACAGCGCAAACACCTGCGGACGCAGCATCGAGGTATCGGTGATGCCGAGCAATTGCCATTCGGACAGATCGGGCTTGCTGCGCGCGACGATGAAGAACCAAGGCCCATCGGGGCTGGCATTCAGATGCACCTGTTGAACCGCGTGGTAGAGCGCTTGTTTTTCCGGCGGGAGCATGTCAAAATCGCGCTCCGTCGTCGGCGCGAGGGCTTCCAATAAGACTTCGAGGGGATAGCCATAGACACGATCCCACAAATCGAAAAGGAGAACACTGACCTCCGTATCGGTCAAAAAGAGCGGCGCGATGTTGCGTTTGCGCAGGTATTCCGTAACGCGATGATAGTTGGCGAAATCACCATTGTGCACCAGTGCCTCGTTGACGCCGATGAAGGGATGCGCGCCCCCAGGATGCCAGACGCGTCCCTTGGTCGGATAACGCTGATGCGAGATCCAAACATGTGCGGTCAAGTCTTCCAGGCGATAGTACGCTGCCGCTTGCTCGGCGTAGCCGACGATCTTGAGCACCAACAGGTCGCGCCCGTGACACAAGACGAACGCGCGCTTGTCGCCGAGACTGGCATAGTAACGCTGATTCAATCGGAAGGTGTTTTGATAGACGTACTCGTCCTCAACCTGGCGCGCCGGCAGGTGGCGCAATCCATTTTCCTCGGCAAAGCGCGCGAGGACTTCCGGCTTGACGCGACAGAAATATCGCACAACCTCTGGCGGCTGCATCTCTAGCCCTGGCACCGCGCGGTAATCATCGAGCGTCTCAATGGGGTACGTCTGCGCGAGGTCGAAACGATTCGTCACACATTCGCGTTCGACCTCCGCGCGCGCGCCGCGATCCAGGTACGCAATCTGCATGAGGTAATGCGTTCGCAGTATTTCCGACGAAACACGCATTTGCGCGGGATCGAGTCCAGCCGCGGCGATCCCGCCGCCCTTGCCATTGCCGCGATTGTGCATCTGTTGACTCGCCGTCACAATGTGCCGACCTGGAATGGGCACATTCGCCGCGAAACCCAAGACGCCGCAGCCGCCCTCCGCCGCGTCCGGCGAACGCGGGAGCGCTTCGGGCCCTACGCGATGGCGCGTCAATAATTCGATGCTTTTGCATCGAGTCAAGGACGCGTCATCGTGTTTGCTTCTTGAGTTCATGATAGCGTTGATTGCATCAGAACGCATCTTTGCTCCACTGTGGAGGATAGAAGTTGGAAATTGGAGGTTGGAATCCGATTTCTAACATCCGACCTCCATCTTCCGGTGTCATTCCAGATACACCAGCGTGTCAGTCCGTCCGCGCAGCTCGCGGATGCTTTTCATTCCGAGCCCGCGCAGAATCCCGGCGATTTGCCATTGCCAACTGATGTAGAGATTGACGATATTGCGCCAGGCGGATTCTACTTGTACCAGTTTGCTGCGCTCGGGATCCGTCGTCGTGATGCCAAAAGGGCAACCCAGCCCCTGCTCGCAGCTCCCCAGGCGCGTGCAGCCGATCGCCACGAGTTCCGCCGTGCCGACGACGCATCCGTCCGCGCCGAGGGCAATCGCTTTCGCGACATCGTACGCCGTGCGAATTCCACCAGACGCCATAATCGTCAATTGCTCGCGAATCCCTTCCCCTTCCAAAAAGCGATGCACTTTGGGGATGGCGTATTCAAGCGGCATTGCGATATTTTTCTTCGCGATCTCCGGCGCCGCGCCGGTGCCGCCGTAGGCGCCATCCAGATGAACGAGGTGTGCCCCCGCAAAATACGATCCGACCGCGACCATATCCACGTCGGTTGGCGTGCTTACTTTGACGCTGACCAGCGCACGCGCATTGATCTGCTTAAGCCAGTCCACATGCTTTTTGTGGTCCTCGACTGAATAGACACTGTGAAATGGAAATGGGCTGAAGAGTGACGTGCCTTGCACCGCCTCGCGCTCTTGCGCGACGCTCGCCGTGTTCTTGTTGCCGAGCAAGTGACCGCCCAACCCGGGTTTCGCGCCCTGCGCGTACTTGATTTCAACGAGCGGTGCGCGTTGGATCGTCGCCTCGCGCACGCCGAACAATCCTGTCGCCACCTGGGTGATGATGTGATCGGCGTACGGAATCAGCGCGTCCGGATAGCCCCCTTCGCCAGTTGAGAAAAATGTCTTGAGGAATTGCGCTGCCCGCGCGCGCGCGAGCATTACCGGCAAGCCGATGCTGCCGAACGACATGCCCGCGCCGTACCACGGCATCGGAATTTGCAGGGCGGGGCGTTCGTCGCCGCGCCGATTCAACAATAAACTCAGATCGAATTCGGCGGGATCGGCGACCCACGCCTCCGCGTGCGATTTTTGCCAGGCATCGCTCAATTCGAACTCGAACGCGAGCCGATCAAATCCACCGCCCGACCCGCCGACGCGAAACTCTTGTTCGCCGCTCGGACGCCCCTCGCGCGTCTGTTGACGACTTGCCAGCAAGAGCGCTGGGGTCCAGCGCATGTCCCCTTCCGCCGTCTCCGGTTCCGCCAATCGGCGGTACGAAGGGAGCGGCGCGCTCTGGGTAAACCATCGGCGAAAGGCTTTGGCTTCGACCTGTTCAAAGATCACGCGGCCCGTTTCACCGCGCAGGCGGCGCACTTCGCGCATTCCCATCGCGCCAAGCGCTTCGAGCAATTGATCGCGCCACGCCGCGATCAAGTTGACCAGTCGCTGCGCTCCCCACTCTGGATCAATTTCGCGATTCTCGACCGGACAGGTGGTCTTGTCCGCCCAGAGCGCACACCCCCAGGCGATCATCGGCACCAGATCGAGGACCACCGCGTCGGCGCCGCACGCAATTATTTTCGGCACGTGTTCTGCCGCCGCGACGCCGCCGCTGACCAGAAACGACAAACTATCGCGCCAGCGATTTTGGACGAGATGCGTATGCACCGCGCGGAGTGAATCGGGCAGAGGGCAACCGGCGGTATCGCGTCCTTCGTCGTCTGCGTAGAAATGAAAGACGCGCACCCCTTGCCGCACCAATTGCTCGACTTGCTGCGGGCTGTCGGGACCGAGCGCGTGCCGCAGCGCGACCATCGCGCCGCGCCAGCGGTCGCGCGCTTGACGCCAGCGCTCCAACGCCCAGGGTTCGTCTTCGATTTCGATGTACGTCGGTACATAGTCATTCTGAGCGACGCTAAGCCCGCCCTGAGCAACGCCGAAGGGAATCTCGTTCGAGGCAACGTGCCCCTTCGCGGAGTTCCGCACGGAGTGCGTGACGAAGGAAGGGCTCAGGGAGATGGTGGAATCAAAATCGGCGGCGGTGAGACGGAGTGCAACGTCGCGTCGCGACGCGACATCGAGCGCATCGGTGGGCAGAATCGCCAGCGTGCCAAGCTGCTCCGCCGCCCGCACAATCGCACGCAACGCACCGCGGCCTGGAAGTGGAATTGGCATTGGACCGAAAATAATCGGCAGCGGGAGCGTCAATGTTTCGGGCAGGATCGTAACCAGCCGTTGCGCGTCGTCGAACTCGAGCATCTCCGGCGCGCCGCCGAGCGTCACAGTCGTCGAAATGTACTCGCGTCCGTGAATCCCGTCACGTGTCGGACGGACGATCTCGGACATATCAAGCCACATGCCTTCAAAGCCGTCGCCGCTGAAAGGGCCGCCGTATCCCGCGCCGCTGATCGGGATGCGCCCGGTCTCGGCTTGGAACCAGGTCTGCGAAATAATCTCGGCTGTCCAATAGCGATTGCCGCGCTGCGATGTGCCGGGGAAAACGCGGTGACCGTATTTGACGTAGAAATCGGTCTCGTCCTTCTGAAATTTCGCCGGATAATCGAACGGTGCCGGCGCGGGTTTTGTGGTGATGTGGTAACGGGGCATTAGTGTTCCTCAATGACGCTCGTTTCGATGGCGCGCAACAGCGGACTGGAATAAATCCAATCTTTCACCGTTCACTGCTAACTGTTTCCGCTACTTGTTGCAACGTCCGGCGTTCCGCGCGCGCACGCGCGTGCAAACGATTGTACGCTTCCAATTCGCTGATGCCTTCGCGCTGCATCAGCAGACCTTTGGCGCGGTCAATCGTGCGACGTGCGGAAAGCTCACTTTCCATTTCCGCGGCGGCTTGCGCGGTTTGCGCATGCTCGCCGAAACGATTGATCGCGATCTCGATCATTGCCAGCAGCTCGGCTTCCTTGAACGGTTTGATGAGGTATCCCATCACCGGCAGACGCGTCGCGCGTTCGATCAATTCCTGCTCGCCGTACGCGGTCAGAAAAATGATCGGCACGCGCGCGCGATCGAGGATGGTGCGCGCGGCGGCTAGCCCGTCCAGCTCAGGCATCTTGATGTCTAGAATCGCAAGGTTGGGCGTGCGCCCCTCAGCAAGGCGGACCGCTTCCGCGCCGTCCTTCGCCGCGTAAACCGTGTGCCCGGCATCTTCCAGGATTTGTTTGAGCCCCAATCGGATAATAGACTCGTCGTCGGCAATCAAGATGTCAAGTTTCTTCACGCTCAACTCCGCTAATTGTGACGGGTAGCAGATGTCACAGGGTGTGTCACACACACTTGCCCCCATCTCTCATCTCGCGGAGCGTCTCTCATCTCTCCGCGCAAGTGCCAGGGGCACGTTTCACGAATCACGCCCAGCCTCACTTGTCACCTGCCCTGGGGAATCGCACGACCGCGCGCGTTCCTTCAGCCGAATGATGCAATTCGAACTTGCCTTTCAAATCATCGTTGACAAGCGTATGGATGATCTGCAAGCCCAAGCCCTTCGACAAGCTCAGGGCAGGCTCCTTGCTTGCTCCCGGCGCTTTATCGGCGCCGATGCCGTTGTCTTGCACGATGATCACGTTTTCGTTCGCGGCGGATTCAAGCCGCACGCGAATCATGCCGCGCGCGCGTCCGACGAACGCGTGCTTGACCGCGTTCTGCACCAGTTCACTCGTCGCGAGCGCGAGCGAGGTTGCCTCACGCGAAGGAAGAACCAGGCGATCACCTTCCACCGTGATCGTAATGTCTTGTCCGCCGCCGAGCATCGTTTCCGCAATGGCGCGCGTCACGCGCGTCATCACATCTTTCACATCTACGACGCGCAGACCTTGCTCGCTCAACGTCTCGTGCACGGCGGCGATGCTCAGAATGCGATTGATCGTCTCGGCAAGCACGTCTTCCGCGCGCAGATCGCGCGCGGCGGCTTTTTGCAAGCGCAGCAGCATCGCAATCGTCTGCAAGTTGTTCTTGACGCGATGATGCATTTCGCGAACGACCGCGGCGTGGATCACCAAGCGCGCGTTCTCGATCGCGAGGGCGGTTTGGTTCGCGAGCGTTTGAAAGAGCTCGACTTCCTTGAGCGTGAAATCGTGAGGCGCGCTCGTGAAGCAGGAGAACACGCCGACGGATTGACCGCGCACGATCAACGGAACGCTCAGGAGCGAAACGAGTCCTTCACGCTCGGCGAGCGCGCGATTGAGAAAGCGTTCGTCAGTTTGCACATTCGCGACATGGACCGGTTGTCCGCCGGCGGCAACCTTGCCGACGATGCCATCACCCATAGGGATCGCGGCGACTTGACGTTCCATGCTGGTATTATGGGTCGCGCGCAGCGCCAGTCTCTGTGTCGCGTCGTCCAGCAGATGGAGGGTCGTCGCCTTGGCGCCCATCACGCGCGCCGCCATCTCCGCCACAACCCCCAGCATTTCGTCGAGATAAAGCGGCGACGTGACCATCCGGCTGACTTCGGCGAGCGTGGAGAGTTCGTGAATCTGCTGCTGCATCTGATCGTAGAGCGCGGCTTTTTCCAGCGCGCCCGCGGCGAGATTCGCGATCAATGCGAGCAATTCGATTTCCTCGTTGGTGAAATCGTGCGGTTCAGCCGTTTGCACATTCAGCGCGCCGATGACGCGTCCTTGCACCGTTAGCGGCACTGCGAGCAACGAGCGCAAGGATTCTTCGTGGGTTTCGGGCAGCAGTTTGAAACGCGGATCGTTCGGCGCGTCGCGCGCGGCGACCGGCTGCCCGTGCGTAACCGACCACCCGGTCAATCCCTCGCCTACGCCGAGCGCGGCGCGTCCCACCGCCTCGCCCGCAAGCCCCGTCGTCGCTTTCAGGACTAGATGTTCGCGCGACTCATCTTGCAGGTAGATCGAACACGAGTCCACGCGCATCACCTGCGACGTGATTCGCGTGATCACCTTGAGCGTGTCTTCGAGTTTCCATGCAGCCGCGAGCGCCGCGCTGATCTCGCCGACGGCGCGCAGCTGCGCGGTTTTCTGATCGAGCCGGAGAAGTAAATCGTCCATCTGCATCTACAAAAAACGCCCCGGTCCGAACCGGCGCGCGGCGCTCCAAATCCTATTGCAATTATACCACGACTAGCGCGATTCTCTAAAGACGCCTTATTCTGATGACGCGACGATTTCCCACCAGATGATCTCTGGGGGGCACAAAAAGCGCGCGCGCGGCGCGCCTTTGCCTTCCAATCCGATGCCGCGCGAAACGTAGAGCGTGAGCGCATCAATCACGTACCGCCCGGCTTCGAATCTTTTCCCGTACAGCGACGACGTGAAGAGCGCGCCGAAAAACGGCAAGCGGACTTGCCCACCGTGCGTATGTCCGGACAATTGCAGGTCAACCCCTTGCGCGGCGGCAAGCGGCGCGAGATCAGGCGTGTGGTAGAGCAAGATCGTGAAATCGTCCGGGTCGCCGTGCAGGATATTGTCGAGCGACGCGCCGTCGGCGGTCGGCTTGTGCGTGCAGGTGATCCCAACGAGATCAATCCGTTGTCCATGGTGATCGAGGGTGACGCGTTCATCGCGCAGCCAGCGGATATTGTCGAGCCCGGCGAGCAGCTGCGGAATCACTTTGGGTTTATCCACCGCTGGGCTGCCTGTCACCGCGTAAACCCCGAGCGGCGCGTTGAGGGCGCGCAGAACATCGCGGGTGTGTTCCCAGGCGACCGGATCGTGAACATTCGAGAGATTCAGGAAATCACCTGAGAATAGAATCACATCGGGATCGAGTGCGCGTGCGAATTCGACGACCTGGCGTTCGCGCTCCGTGACGCGTTCGACGTGCAGATCGCCGAGCTGCAGCACGCGCAGCGGCGGCGCGCCGGGTCTCAGTTTTGGCGATTGCAGCCGCTGGTGCGTGACGCGGACGCGGTGCGGCTCGACCCAAAACGCGTACACGACGAGCGCACTGCCGCAGAGTTGGGCAAGCGCAGCCAGCGGCAGAGGCAGCGCGGCAAAAGGCGTACGCATCAACGCGAGCAAGAGTGTCGGCGGCTTCGCCGGACCAAACGATTTGCCCGCGCGCGGCAGCGCGGCGAGGAGCACCCAATCGCCGAGAAAGACAAGCCACACACCAAACGCCCGCGGTAGATCGGCGAACGTCGGAATGAGCGCGAGCGCGAACAAGAGCGCGGCAAAAGCAGGCGGGGGCAAATCCTCAATGGCATCGGCGAGCCGAACGAGCGTATCGAAAGGGTGCGCGGTTGTGCCAGGCAGGCGCGTGGCGCGCGCCAAGTCTTTGGGTAACATGGCGGGGATTATACGCCGAATCGGCGTGGACACAAACCGGCTCGTATGCTATAATGCTGGTGGGAAAGGAGATGTATGGATTGGCAAGATCGGATTGTCGTTGATGCAACAATTCTCGTTGGCAAACCGGTGATCCGTGGTACACGTCTGGCTGTCGAATTCATCATCGAGCTCTTGGCGCAGGGTTGGTCGGAATCGGAGATCTTCCGCAACTATCCCGGATTGATGCATGAGGATATTCAAGCCTGCCTTGCCTATGCAAGCCACGCGCTTCGCGCCGAAAAGATCTACCCTTTGGCAGTTGCATAGGATAGATGGCTATGCGTTTCCTCGCGAACGAGAATTTTCCACACGATGCGGTTGATGCTTTGCGCAGCGATCATCACGACGTTGCTTGGGTACGAATTGATGCTCCCGGGAGTGGTGACGAAGATGTTCTCGCACGCGCCAGGCACGAATCACGAATCATCGTGACTTTCGACAAGGACTTTGGGGAACTGGCTTTCCATTCCAGATTGCCTGCGTCGTGTGGGATCATCTTGTTTAGAGTCACACCGCGTTCCCCAGAATTCATTGTCCGGCTGGTTACCCGAGCGATTGGCTCACGGGATGATTGGGTGGGAGATTTCGCGGTGGTCGAAGAGCATCGAGTCCGGATGCGCCCACTACCCCAAAGATAGACTTCCAAAGCCCAGGAGACTTTGGAGGTCTATTTCATTTCTTGAAACGCTCATCCTCCGCCAGCATCCGCCGCAAACCCTCATCCAGCGAGTGCTGCGGTTTCCACTTCAACAACTGGTGCGCCAACCGGATGTCCGCGACGAGTCGCGGGACTCCTCCGACTTGTTCCGGATTCTCCAGCCGATGCGCCTCGCGTTTCGTCACGCGCTCGATGCGCTCTACGAGTTGCGCGACGCTTACTTCCTGTCCACTCCCGATATTGACGATCGCGCGGTTCACCTTTTCGGCAGTTGCCGCGCTGGCAAGCGCATCCACCGCGTCGCCGATGTAGACAAAATCGCGCGTCTGTTTGCCCCCGCCGAACAACACGACCGACCCGCCGCTGACGATCTGCTTCAAGAAAAGCGGAATGACCGGCGCATGCGACGGCGGCAGGGGCTGACGCGGACCGTACGCATTGAAAATTCGCAAGACGACGGTTTCAATTCCCCAGAGTGCGCCAATCGAATGAAGATAATACTCGGACGCAAGTTTGCTGACAGCGTATGGCGAGTCCGGGTGCATGGTCGCGTCTTCGCACACGGGTTGGACGGATTGATGTCCATACGCCGCGCCAGAGGACGCCAGAATGACTCGTTTGACTCCGGCATCCCGCACCGCGGTCATCAAGGCGACAGTGCCGCCGACATTGACCGCGTTGTACTCGACTGGATACAAGACCGATTCCGCGACGCTCACACGCGCGGCAAGGTGGTATACACAATCGGTGCCCTTGAGCAAGCCCCACAACTTGGGCACATCCCGCACATCGCCGCGCGTAAAAAGCACACGCGCACTGAGCGCGCTCGGCTCCCCTGCGCTCAGGTCGTCCAGCACACGCACCTGATGTCCTTGCCCAATCAGATAATTGGCGAGCGCGATGCCGAGAAATCCTGCGCCGCCCGTAATCAAGAAATTCATCGTTGACCCGAGTCCTTATTGCCACATGGCTGGAGTTTCTTGTCCTGCTCGCAGTGACCGCCGCGGCGGAGTCTGCCTGATCAGTAGCAGGATGCCGATACCCAGAGAAACGAATCCGATAAAAATGGACACGAAACCGAGACTGGTTGCCGCTCCGGCGCCGGGATCAATCGGCAAACTGGGTGGAGGAGTCACGTCGGGACGCGCGTAGCGCGGCGAGGCAATGGGCGTCGCGGTGTTGGGCGGCGTCGGCGTTCTGACGGCTGTTGGCAGAACGGGCACCGGCGTGTTTGCCGCCGTCGGCGCCTGCGCAATCCGCGTAGCGGGCGGACGGGTGGCTGGGACACGGGTCGCCGTGGCGGAGGGCGGCGGCGGCGCGGTGGGCAGTGGCGGCGTCGCGGTGGGTAGCTCGGTGCGCGCTTCCATGCACACCGCGTCGAGCCAGACGCGATTTTCACCGCCCGAGCCATCCCGCGCCATCGCACGAATGAAAACCGTCGCGTTCGCCGTGCGCGCTGGAAAGAGCATGATCATCTCCGTGATATTGACCGCCGCGTTCCCATCGAAGAAATCCGGATTCCAGATCACGTTCGCCGATTTTGGATCGGTGCCGCCAAAGGGATCCACTCCTACTTTTCTGCCGATGGAACTCACGCGGACATTGGGTCCGCTGTACGATTTGGCGGCGAGACTATAGCCGAAGCGGAACCAATAGTATACGCCGGGCTGCAAGTTGCCGACCGTCTGATAGATCCCGGCGTCAAAAGTGCCGCTCGAAAAGATCTGCTGCGATCCGTTCGGGTCAATTTGCTCGTTACCTACCCAGCGGAACTGCGGCGCATTCCCCTCGAAGATGAACGGCTCCCACTGATCGGCGAGCGAGCCGTACTGGGTATCGTGACTCGGCGCCATCGAACCGTTCCGAATCAAGTTCCGCGAGTCGAGCGCGCAGGGGTCTTTGAGCGTTTTAGGGTTCTTGTAATCGGGCGAGACCGGCGTTGCGTCAAACGGCGGACGCGCGGACACCGGCGCATCGGCGAGAAGGACTGGCAGAGCCAGCCCGATGAGAGTGATTGCGCCGATGAGTTTCAATGTGATCCTGGAATTCATCAAGCGCCAATATAACTGACTAGAGGGAAAAAGTCAAAATCGCTTGCTTTATTCGCGCAATTGGCTTATAATTCATCCAACGAGTGACGGTCGCTCGCGGGAAAGGAATTGCAACGATGCTTCCGAACATTTCTCAATTGAGCCCGCGCGCTCAAGAGTACTTTAACAGCATTTTCAAGCCCAAGTATGATTCCCTGCAGGAGGCGGTCCGCCAAACTCCGCTCGCGATTCTGGTCTGGGGTCCCGGTACCAGCGCAGGCGATCTCTACCAAAAGCGCGTGCAGATTCGCGACGAATTGCGGCGCCGCGGTCATGCCGCGTTCTTCAGCGAGGAACTCGCAGGAATGTCTCCAATCTCCCTGTCGCAAAAAGGCATCGAATTCCTGCAGGCGCAAGCTGCTGCTTTCATCGTGGTGATGCAAGCGTCGTACGGCTCGGTCGCCGAAGTGCACGATTTCGCCGAGCATCGCGTCATCAATTACAAGCTGCTCATCTTCATTGATGAACAAGCCGTGGACGGCTATTCGTACCAGGGCGCCTTGACAGAACTCAAGACCCTTTACAACAACGTCGAGACCTACAAGTACCCGGAGGACATCGCGCAGTGTCATTTGCTGACCAAAGTGATTGAGAAGGTCAATATTCGTAACTACTCAGCCACTGCAACTTTTTAGTGGCACCGAGGAATGACGGATACTACAGGCAGTGGTCTTGCCATTGAATCAGTCCGTCAATCATGGTTGCGACCACAATATTCAGTGGTCAGATA
>Ga0233422_10001267_pt1 | contig 11369 bp, 12 predicted proteins | sample Watercolumn_Mata_2_FD_182724 | JGI IMG/M metagenome (GOLD analysis project Ga0233422, IMG submission 182724) | Freshwater microbial communities from Lake Matano, South Sulawesi, Indonesia - Watercolumn_Matano_2014_110_MG | ecosystem: Environmental > Aquatic > Freshwater > Lake | place...
GACGATCAACACCCCGATCGTGGCTTCTCGGGTGTCTAGGGGGACCAGCAGCTCGTTTCGGATCGCGAAACCGGCACGCGTCTCGAATTCCTTGAAGAACTCCGGCTCTGCCGCCGGATGGTTGTTGATGACCGGTTCTCCGGTGCGGAACACACGGCCGCTCACGCTGCCTTCCAGAGGGACCCTCAGCTCGGCGGCCCTACGATTGATAGCGCCTTGTTCGTCTTGTAGTTCACGCCAGTACAAATCGCGGCGACGTTCGTCGTGCAGAAGGACGCCGGCCGCTTCGGCTTCCATGGCCCGGATCAGTTCCGTCACGACGACCCCGAGCAGGTGGTCTAAGTCCATGGTGGTAGCCAGGGCCATGCTGGATCGGTAGAGCATTTCCAGCTCGTCTCGGGATTTCTTGAGCTTTTCATACACACTGGCATTATCGATGGCCAAAGCGATGCTCGCGGCCATGGAACTGAGCAGCGTAGCGTCCTGTCGGCCGAAATCACCACCGATCTTGTTCATTGCGATGAGTACACCAATCGGCCTTTCACGAGCGATGAGAGGAACCTGGAGCACCTTGCGAATATCGAAACCGCTCTTCATCGTAATTCCGGGATAATATCGAGGATCTTTCGATGTATCGTTGACTACGGTCGGTTGCTGATTGGTGAAGACCCAGCCGGCTATGCTCGCGTTCAGTGGCATCCTCAACTCATCCGAATGGGCCGTAAGCATCCCTCTCGCGTCTCGCACCGCGCTCCAGTACAAATCACCCCTGGTTTCGTCGTACAGTAAGACCCCCGCCCCCTCGGTGAGCAAGGCCTTGTTCACTTCGTCGATCACGATGCCGAGCAGTTTCTCGAGATCCATCATCTGGGCCAGGGCCTGGAGAATATTGCACAAGACCGCCAGCTCAAACAGCTCGTCCTGCTCTTCATCCACGGCCTTATCGATCACCGCGCCTAGGGCTGCTTCCAGTTCCTTAACTCGCTGTTCCAGTTGTTTGTACGTCGGTTTGGCCATGAACAATTATCCCAGAGTCTGAAGCAAACGATCTACGCTCGTTCCATCTTCCCGTGTCCGCGGGTCAGAGAACGCAATCGCCCCCATACGCAAACGGGAAATGAGAAAAGAACTCAAATCGATTTACCGGCACTCTGCCGAATACTCGGCACTCTGTGCCTGGGCCCAGGTCGAAGTCTCGAGAGCCGCCAGACACGCAGCCCTGAAGTTGTTCACCGCGATGAAGAACTCCCTCATAATAACTACCCAAATATATTGGCCTTTTCTGGTTAAGCGTATACCCCCGTTTTCTTCGGTCACCGCGCCTATGAGACGGAAGAGGGCCAGTTCCTTCATCAGATTTCTGCGAAATGCCCCTTGGAACTTTGCTTCGGCCTTCCCAACATCCAATGAGGTGCCAAACAGCTTCATCACGAAATCATAGGCAACGCGTTCCTTCTGAGAGAACTCCTTCAATGCCTGTAAAGGAAACCTGCCTCGATTCACCTCGTCAATATAGCGGCGGATCGAGAATGTGTCCGAAAAGACCGTCCCGTTGACGTACCCGAACGCCCCGCTACCTGCCCCCACGTATTCGTCATAGTCAACGATGTATTCATCGATCATACTCTTTTTCCGGGAAAAGCACCATGCTGTGCCGCAGGTGTAGCTGTCTCCGAGGCCGTCAAGAATGCGCTGGTAGAAAAGCTTCTCCTTCCGTAGGCTTATCGGTCCGAAAAGGTCCGACAACCTCCCACGAGTGGAATCAGACACCATCAGCGGGTAGAAAGTCACCTGGTCTGCCTGGATCTCCTTGATTGCCTGGAGGTCCCTGTGGAGCATTTCTCGCGTCTGTGTCGGGAAATTGAAGATCATGTCCACGTTCAACGTGTCGAACGTTTCCCGGTACCGAGTGATTCGCTCACGAATCTCGGCCCCGCTGCCGTACTTCTGAAACCGTCCCATTTCTTTGAGGAGCGAATCCTCGAAGGTCTGTACTCCCACCGAAAGCCTGTTGACACCGTGTGACTTCAGCATCCCGATGACTTCATCGTTCAGATGGTTGGGATTCGTCTCCAAAGAGATCTCTTTTACGAGGTACTTCCGCTTCAAGTCGTCCAGCAACGCGGCAATCTCGTCAGGGAGCACCGTTGGCGTACCCCCGCCGATATACGCGGCTGCGAATCGGAACCCTCGGTCCACATACATGCGAATCTCCGTTCGCAGAGCGTCAAAGTAGGCTCGACAAAGCTCCGTGTCCAACTCGATTCGGTGAAACGAACAGTAAGGGCAGAGCGTCTCGCAGAAGGGAACATGAATGTAGATCAAGTATTCTTTGTCTGGTTGAGGCTGAGGGGGAGTCAAATCGCGGAAATCACTCAAGCGCATGATCCGTGAAAATTCGCGCCTCAGATATGCGGTTAATGCCCTTTCGACAATCATGCAGATCTGGTCTCCAAAACGTTGCGACTGTGCGTCCGGGGGGTGGTGCTGCCCGACGCGGCATGCTCAGCGTAATGATTACTATAGAACTCGTGGACGAGCAAGCCGGCCACCCTAGAACGGGTCTTCCTCCCAGGATCGTTTTCTGAAGCGAGGTCTCTTCCGCATGATCCAGGTCAGGAGAATACCGGTCACAAACCCACCGATATGAGCACCATAGGCCACCCCACCCACTTCGCCATGAGCGCTGGCTTGGGACGCGCCAAGGAACTGGAAAAGGAACCATATGATAAGAAAAATCCACGCGGGCACCTCGATCAACCAGTAAGGAATGAAGATGATAGGGATCGTCAAGATCCGAGCGCCCGGGAACGTAACGAGATACGAACCCAGGACGCCGGAAATCGCACCACTGGCTCCGACCATCGGCATTCGGGAGAAAGGATCGACGAGGACAAAAGCGAGAGACGCTCCTATTCCGCATAACAGGTAGAACAGCAAGAACCTGAAATGTCCCATCCGATCTTCGACGTTGTCACCGAAGATCCAGAGGAACCACATGTTCCCAATAACGTGGAGCCACCCCCCGTGCATGAAGATGGACGAGAATAGGGGAATAATAGCGTTGTCCACGATCCCGCCTTCGAAACGGTACGCCAGGATGAAGCGCAACGGCGTGAGGCCATACTGAAGGATAAACCCATCCAATCGAGGCCCCAAGCCGACTTCATACAGCCAGACCAGCGAGTTGCACCCGATGAGCGCGAGCGTCACGACCGGATAGGAACTTGGCCGCTGGCTGTCACGAAGGGGAATCATGGTGCGAAGTGCGGCCCCTTTCTTGGGCTTTCCATCGCGGTCTGAGCCGCGTCTACCTATACATAGTTCATCATCCTCCGGTCAAAGAAAACCCAGTACCATTTCGGTGCGACCCACTCGAGTTGGACATGGATGGACCGCCCCACCTCTCCGGTGGGTAATCTTGGATCGACAAGTGGAATCTCCTTGAATCTATCTCCGTGCCTGTACCAAAATACGCCTCAATAGACCATAAACGAACGTCCTTCTACGTTCAGGTACCGCTTGCCAGCAAGCGGCGGAAGATAGCGTACAGGAGACGACCGATGGCCGATGGGCCTTCTCGGTACAGCCGTCATGAGCTTCTGAGAATGATCGGCCCCGAGGGTCAAGCGAAGATCCGTAGATCGAGTGTGTTCGTCGCAGGCGTGGGTGCACTCGGTTCTCTCATTGCGATCCTCCTTGCAAGGGCTGGCGTCGGCTTCTTGAGGATAGCGGACTCGGACAAGCCGGAGCTGCACAATCTTCAGCGGCAGATCCTTTACAACGAGTCGGATATCCAAAGCGGCTTATCCAAGGCTCAGATTGCGCGGGAACGGCTCCGTGCCGCGAACTCGGAAGTCGAGATCCAAGCGTTGACCGCGACGATCGGTGAGGACAATATTGAAGATCTGATTCAGGGGGTGGATGTAGTGGTCGACGCGCTCGACAATATCCGGACCCGCTATGTTATCAACGACGCCATCCTGGCACATGGCATTCCCTACATTTTCGGTGGGGCTATCGAGGCTTCCGGAAACGTGATGACCATAATTCCCGGGAAGACTCCGTGCCTCCGCTGCCTGTGGCCCGACCCCGAAGCGGTAGAGGAACATCCCACGGCAGCAACGGTCGGGGTCCTCTCCTCGGCAGCCCTGGTTGTAGCAGCCATTGAGGTCACTGAAGCGCTGAAGATACTGGTCGGAAGGGACCAGGAGGTCCTTTCCGGCCTGTTGGTGATGGACCTTTGGAATAATCGCTTCCAAACTGCTACCGTGCAACCGGATGAGTCGTGTGTGTGTAGGCGATTTTCACGACCGCGTAGTAATTCGCTTCCGGAAGGCGACTGAGAATGAGCATATCGCACGCTCCATTACCTTTTGTTGCCATGATCCTGGCAGGTGGACTCGGTAAGCGGCTTCGATCCGTGGTCTCGGACCGCCCTAAAGTCATGGCGCTTGCGGGTGGTGTACCGTTTCTGGAGCTTCTCATTGAATCCCTGGCGGCGAAAGGAGTACGCGAATTCGTCTTGTTGACCGGGTACAAGAGCCAGATGATCGAAGAGCATTTCCGGCAGCGGGACTACGGGGAGTTGAAAATTCACGTCGCCCGAGAGCTTGAACCGTTGGGTACGGGCGGCGCGGTAAGGAATGCCGCGGAATTCGCTACCCAGCCATCGCTCCTGATCAACGGCGATACGTTCTACGACGCAGACCTGGACGCGCTGTTCCGATTCCATCTGGAAAAGGCGGGTGATGTGAGCCTTTCGCTCTTCCGCGTGGACGATGTGAGTCGCTATGGGTCGGTCTCCATGGACGAGACCGGACGAGTAAACGGTTTCATGGAAAAGACCGACAATCTGGCCGGCCCGGGTCTTATTAATGCAGGGTTGTCTCTCTTGTCTCTTCAATTTATCATGGGCTTACCCGTTGATCGTGCGTTTTCCATGGAACGTGATATCCTTCCTGCTTTCGCAGCGTCGGGCAAGATGTTCGGACATATAGGAAATTACCCGTTCTTTGACATCGGCACACCGGAGAGCTACCAGGCTTTTCAACGGTATGTGGAGGCCCGAAAACGTTTTTTCTGAGCGGTCTTCCTCGACCAATTCATGAAAGGAGAAAAGAAATGGCGGCAAAGAAGATTCTCATGCTCGTCGGTGACTATGTTGAGGACTATGAGGTCATGGTACCATTTCAGGCGCTGCTGATGGTAGGGCACTCGGTCCATGCCGTCTGTCCCGGCAAGAAAGCAGGGGACACGGTGCGCACCGCAGTGCACGACTTCGAAGGAGATCAGACCTACAGCGAGAAACGAGGACACAACTTCTCGCTCAACGCGGATTTCGAACAGGTAAAGGCTCAGGACTACGACGCGCTGGTCATACCCGGGGGCCGCGCACCGGAGTACATTCGACTCAACCAGGCAGTGCTCGAATGCGTGAGGTACTTTGCTCAAGCGGGCAAACCGATAGCCGCGATATGTCACGGCGCGCAGGTGCTCGCGGCGGCCGGAGTGCTTCAGGGAAAGTCCTGCTCCGCCTATCCGGCCGTTGGGCCTGACGTGAACTCATCGGGCGGGCAATGGGTAGATGTACCTATGGATGGCGCGTACGTCGACGGCAACCTCGTCACTGCGCCTGCGTGGCCCGCGCATCCGAAATGGCTGGCGAAATTCCTGGAGATTCTCGGCACGAAAATACAACCGTAGGGGCGGGTGAATTCAACAGTTTCGTAGGACGCAGTGATCCCGAGGCACGCGGGATTCGTGGTTTTCTCTCGACAGATGCGGTTCCCCCGCGAAACGCAGGGTCACCGCATCCTACACGAATACGCATCCGCATTTAGGAAATGTGACAACTTAGAAGGACTATGCCATAGGGGCTCGGCCTTGCCTGAAGTGGTTGGTTCTCGGGATTACTCCGTCCAGGCCGTCGGAAACCACCGTCCCGTCGTGGATGCGGATGATTCTGTCACACGCCTGGCCGATCTCTTCCTCATGGGTGACGAGAATCACGGTAAAACCCTGTCTTGCGAGGTCTCTGAGCTGTTCGACCACGATGTCGGTGTTCTGTTGATCGAGCTGGCCGGTGGGCTCGTCCCCGAGAAGCAGCGAGGGATTGTTGACCAGTGCCCTGGCAATGGCCGCGCGCTGACGTTCACCGCCGGACAGGCGGTTCGACCAGTGGTCAACCCGATGTGACAGCCCGACGCGATCCAGGGCCGCGAGAATTCTTTTTCTCCGTTGGTTTCTATCCGATTCCCCGTAGATGAGGGGCAGTTCGAGGTTCTCGTAAACCGTCGAATTGGGAAGGAGATCGCACGTCTGGAAAACGAATCCGAGTTCCTGGTTTCTGAAGACGGCCTGTTCTTCCCTAGTGTAGGAAAGGATATTCTCGCCTTTGAATAGATAGACGCCGGAAGTGGGAGGCTGCAAGAGGCCAAGCACGTACAAGAGCGTAGACTTCCCCGAGCCGGACGGTCCCATGATTCCGACCATTTCGCCCTGATACACCTTGAGATTCGCATTCTTGAGAGCCTGGATGACGTTGCCTCCGTCGACGTAGTCCTTGCTCAGGTCTATTGTTTCAATGATCGGGTCGTCCTGCATGGCCGAAGACCGTCCCTCCTGAGTGAAATCTTCCCGAACGACGGCAGTATAACCCAAAAGAAGTAGAATGCCTATCTTCCGGGCATTTCTCCTTAGATTATACTCGGTTTTCAACCGGAATGTGGTATATTCCGGGCATGTTCAGCATAACCAAGCAGGCTGAAGGGCCAGGCGGGGCCTTTGTAAAGTTGGTCAAGCTGGACGAGGACGACTACGCAGTCATCATTCGACACTCGACCGACGGGAAGCTCCACAACCGATACATCGGACCGGACTCCAGCAAGGCCGAAGAGGTGTTCGTCAGCGAGGTCAGAAAGCTTGCCGCCGATGAAGGTACTCAGTGAAATTGGGCGGAGACATGCCCATTCAAAGTCGCCGAACGTCCGAGGTAAACTAATCGGGTCCGAATGAGTCAGACCACCTGCCCGGGAGTTCCGGAGTCGTGGGTTTGCGTGGACGTCCTGGGACCTGACCGTTCGTCCGAAACGCGCCTGTTCGCTGAGAACAGCGAAAACCTGTTGTACAAGAACCACCCTTTAGCGTAACGAACATTCCAATGGAGAATCGGGAGTGGCAAAAGCTCGTCTTAAAGCTGAATGGAAGTTGTGGGCAATCATCGGGGGCCTCTGTCTCCTCGTAGTACTCTACCTTTTTCTTATTAGTCGTCCTCCCATGGAGGGCGGGGAGTACCTCTGGCGCGTGACCAAGGTGGCCGACGGAACGAAGCTCACCCTGCGCGGGTCCGGTCAGACTATCGAGTTTTCTCTCGCGGGATTGGAGGTGCCCCCGGCCCAGTTGCAGGCAGCGAGAGACCTGTTGGAGAAGACCGTCCTGGACAAATGGGTGCGGATCAGGGACCTCCAAGCTCCATCAAAAGGACCCAGGGAAGGATTCGTGTATCTTTCCGGGGAAGACCTTCACGCGCTGATGATCCGCCAGGGAATGGCAACAGTGAACCGCGACGAAAAACGATTTGACGTGAGGCCCTACATCGAACTGGAAATGGAAGCCAAGAGAGAAAAACGAGGACTGTGGGGTAGTGCAGCCCCGGGAGCGAAGTGAGATGAGAATCCTGATTGTCGGTTCCGGAGGACGAGAGCACGCTCTGGCGTGGAAGATTGCTCAGTCGGAGCTGGTCGACGAAGTGATCGTAGCTCCGGGAAACGCCGGTATTGCCCTGGAACCGAAATGCCGCCTGGTTGGTGTATCCTCGGACGATATCACCCGGTTGAGACAACTGGCTGAGCAGGAACGGGTGGACCTCACCGTTGTGGGGCCAGAGGCGCCCCTGGTGGCGGGCTTAGCGGATCTGTTCAGTTCCGCGGATCTGAAGGTCTTCGGTCCCTCCAGTGCGGCGGCTATGCTGGAGGGGAGCAAGGTTTTCACCAAGCGCCTCATGGCGAAGTACGGAATACCCTCGAGCGATTTTCAAGTCTTTGAAGACCACCAGGCTGCGGTCTCTTACGTCAACAGCTTTCCAGGACCGGTCGTGGTGAAGGCAGACGGTCTCGCGGCCGGCAAAGGGGTCTTTGTATGCCCGGAGGCACAGCATGCGATCGAGGCGCTCGACACAATAATGAAGACTCGGGCTTTTGGTGACGCGGGCCAGGCCGTAGTCGTCGAAGAGTGTCTGGACGGAGAAGAAGCGTCGTTCATAGCATTCACGGACGGCAAAACGGTCCTCCCGCTCGCAAGCTCACAGGACCACAAGCCTATTTTCGATGATGACAAAGGGCCAAACACGGGCGGCATGGGAGCGTACTCGCCCGCCCCGGTGGTGACTCGAGCAATCCATGACCAAATCATGAGCCGCGTTATGCTTCCGGTCGTGAGCGCGCTCGAGCAGGAAGGCAAGCCGTACGTGGGTTTTCTGTACGCGGGGCTCATGATCAAAGACGGCGTTGCCAAGGTACTGGAATTCAATGCGCGCATGGGCGATCCTGAAGCACAACCACTCGTGTTCAGGATGAAGACGGATCCGGTCCCTCTCATGATGGCCGCGCTCGACGAAGGGCTATCCGGAAAAGAGATTGAGTGGGAGCCCGAAGATGCAGTCTGCGTGGTCATGTCCTCTGGGGGCTACCCCGGATCGTACGAGAAGGGCAAAGCCATCGGAGGAATCGAAGACGCCGAGAGGTTACACGGAGTGAAGGTCTTTCACGCGGGCACCGCCCGTGATCACCGGGGCTTCATCACTAACGGCGGACGCGTGCTGGGGGTGACCGCGAAGGCCGCGGGGATCGGCCGCGCTATCGAGCGTGCGTACGAGGCTGTCGACAGGATTTCGTGGGAAAACGTTCACTGCCGTCGTGACATCGGCAAGAAGGCATTGAATCGGGCCTGATATTCCTGATGAAATTGGTCATCGCGATCTCGATGCAGCGGGGTATCACAACGTAGTAGGGGCGGGTTTCAAACCCGCCCATACCAACTTGGGATGCGGACATTTTCAGGTGAAGAGTGCCTCAAAATGGAAATCCGGGCCTGCTCGGAGAGAACCCGGATTCGCGGAAAGAAATGCTCGCCTGTTGATTTGATTATAAGCAAATTACACGCTGGGTCAAGAGTGTTCAGCTCCGATTGGCAGTCGTTGAGTCTCGATGCCAGTACGCTTTCAGAGGCCCGAATACAGGGGGTGACGTTGTTCTCCGTTTCTTGAATGCTATGAATCCCAACAGTATCGGCAATTGGACAAGCGGACCGGCAATAGCATTTACAAGAGCTGCATCCGGCCCGAAGGCCGAGTAGGCAAGAGCCAAGGAGACTGCATTGTTTTTCGCTGTCGTGCTGACGGTAAGGGCAACGGCATCGTCGTGCCGGACAGAGAATACCCTTCCAAGCAGACCGGAAAGCAGGAATAGAATAAGAAGAAAGGAGGCCACAGGGCCCGCGATTCTCGGGATCATCAGCGGTTGACTCATGACTATATCGCCGTAGAGAACGGACATGGCGAACAGGAGGAGACCAAGCCCGAGTCCGGAAAGGGCCTGGATGCGGTCCTTGGCCAAAAGGAACGTCGCGTTACCCCTTCTTCGCACGATGATATGGCGGGTCAGCACTGCAAGCGTCAGAGGGATCAGAATGATGCAACAGAGGTGTTGGAATATGAGCATTGGAGATAACGCCACCCTGGCCCCGATAAGGAACTCTGTCCACAGGGGTACGATCCCAAGGCTCAGAATGCTGCTGATGGCAGAAATCAGGATCGTGAGGTTCACGTTGCCTTTGAGCATTGCCGTGAACGCAGGGACCATCCCTCCACCAGGCACCAGACCGTAGAGGATGACACCGACCATGAGGTGAAGCTGACCGGCCCCTGCAAATAGGCAAACCAGCCCGAAAATAAGGAGAGGCGCCACGAGAAAATTCATGAGCAGGGCCCCTGTCACCAACCCGGGCGAGACGAAAACCCTCTTGATCCCCGAGAAGTCCACATCGAGCATCGAAGGGTAGAGCATCAAGAACAGTGCAGGGTAAATGACCACGTGCATCCAGTTCGGCTTGGAGAACTGTCCCATACCTAGCCCCAAAAGGATAGCGGCCGCGGCATACAAGCCCAGCGGCATTTTGGCATTCTTCCTGCCTTCGGACTGGATCATCCTGTTCCCCTTGAATCTGCTCAGCGGGCCGATGGGGTCAACAGCTCCTGGAGTATGACCGCGGCGTCCCTCACAAATGCCGGGCATACTTTCCTGACAAGTCCTTGCTCCCGGATCCTCTTTATCCCCTCCTCCGTACTCATATCCTCGCCGAGCAAATCCTTGTAGTCAGTGGTCCCATGAACCGCTTGAAAACGCCGAAAAAGCTCTTGAACAGCGGCAAACGTAACCTCCCGCGCCTCTTTTTCTTCCGAATCGTCCTTGGCCAACCCGAGGACAATCACTGCGGCGCTCACCGCGCCACAGGTGCGGCCCATATGCCCCATGCCTCCACCCAAGGGCCGGCCCACTATTAAGGCCATCCGGGAGTCCAATCCGTAGTGCTCCCCGAAAACGGTGAGCACTGCCTGGGAGCAGGTCAATCCGGTATCGAAAAGGTCCACGGTTGTCCGGATGTTATCCATAGCCGAACCTCCTTCTCTTGACAGTTGTTACTTATCACGATATTAGATTATTGAAGCTCAGTTATCGTGTCAAACGATTAAATTCGATCGGACAAATCGAAAACTGTGATCGAAGGACCGTGAATGGAGATTCGCCACCTCAAAACCTTTCTCACCGTAGCAAAGCTCATGAGCTTCAACAGAGCGGCCGAACGCTTGCATTACGCACAATCAAGCATATCCGCGCAGATCCAGGCTCTTGAGGCAGAACTGGGCGTGCAGCTCTTCGATCGTCTCGGCAGGCGCATCTTGCCGACAGAGGCAGGTGAGCGGCTGATGCAGTACGCGGAAAGGATCATCGACCTGGCGGAGGAGACGCGCGCGCAGATCGGGGGCGCTGTGGAACCGGAGGGATCCTTAACCATCAGGGTCCCCGAATCTGTCGGCGTCCATCGCTTGCCGCAGGTCATCAACGAGTTCAGCGGCCGGTTCCCGCGGGTTCGGCTTCTTCTCACCACCTGTGCCCACGAAAGCCTTCGGAAGGACTTGGGAACAGGAATGATTGACCTGGCATTTTTGCTCACGGACTCGTACCACTCGACGGATTTGGAGATAGAGGTCTTAGGTTTTGAGACGGTTCTGTTGGTCGCATCGCCGAGGCATCCCCTGGCCAAACAGAAACGTGTCCGCACACGTGATCTCAAAGGGGATCTCTTGCTCC
>Ga0233422_10001268_pt1 | contig 11369 bp, 12 predicted proteins | sample Watercolumn_Mata_2_FD_182724 | JGI IMG/M metagenome (GOLD analysis project Ga0233422, IMG submission 182724) | Freshwater microbial communities from Lake Matano, South Sulawesi, Indonesia - Watercolumn_Matano_2014_110_MG | ecosystem: Environmental > Aquatic > Freshwater > Lake | place...
GAGTAGCAGCTCCTGTAGTTTGTATGATGTTGGGAACGGGTTGCCCTGTCTGAGTAGGCCCGGCGGGTTTTCCGCAACCACACTGAGCCAGTCCGGGCCGTTGAAAATGGCCTGGTAGGCCCGGTCAACCAACGAGTCAACAATGTACGAAGGAGCGAGAACGATGTCCGCCTGCCATCGCTCCCGCGTCGAGGACGCCGGGGACCGAAGTCGGGCCCGAGTTTCCGCCTCGACCTGGGTCGCGCGTGTGGTCCAGGAGTTGAGGTCCCGGCGGTTGTGGTACAGGTCCTCGAGGAGCCTCCAGCGAGCGACCTTCCTGCTCACGTAATCGTGGGATGCTCGGCACCATTGCGTGACGTAAGCGAAAGCCTCTTCCTGAAACGCTTTGCCTGGTACGACCGGTGAGGCATCGGGGCTGGCCTCGGCCTCGGGACGCCTGCCGGCTTTCGCCGTGATTTCGTGCCTTGGCGCTTGATCGTCTGCATTTTTCCATTCGACATTGGAATCGTTCATCTGAGTAATCCTTTGCTCTGTTTGTTGGGGCCGTTACGGCTTGTGATTTTTGGAGGGATCGCTCAGGTCCCGCAGCACCTTCCGGCGTGCCAGCAGCCAGAGATCCGAAGAATCCATTTCCCTGGAGTGCTCCGGATGCTCGCAGTCGTACACCTCCTTGTCGAGGGTCATTTGCTGCATGGCCGCGAAGATGAGGTTGGCGATTCGCGGGTCCTGTTCCTCAGGAACTGACGGCGTAGTTGTGCCCGAAATCATGGGGATCGCTTGCTCCGTAAGGGTGTTCGGATATTGAGGGTGGAATTGCGGGCCCAGGCAAATGCGGGGAGGGCCCTTCCTTGGGGCGGAGAAACCGGTTAATCTGTCCCCGTGTTCACGAGGCCATTGTACCTACCTAAATTAGACACGTCAACCATTCGTTGGAAAACCTAAGCAGCGGAAGCGGCGACGTTTCATTTGCGTATCCGCGGGTGTTTCACACACAAAAGGCACGGAATTTCTCACCGCAGACATAACGGAAATCGCGGAGAGTAGGGGCGCACGGCCGTGCGCCCCTACGGCGTGCTCCAGTGTCTCCAGGGTGAAACGGTTTTCCACGCCTCAGCGCGTAGCCGACTGAATGTACAGCCACCAAAATTCCGGTTGACAGAGTCGACGACAGAACCGTATCCTGAAAAACACCGGAAAAGCCTCTTGTCAGGGCAACCGGATGTGAATTCGCGTCCGGGCTGGTCTCATTTCCATCGGTGATACGTCAAAGGACCGCGGGGGGAACGAATGGCGCGTCCCTTCGTTTTTCGTGAACTCTGTGCCTGACACCAAGTCAAGACAACCAAACAAATGAGAGGGGGTAAGCTCATGAATGCCGGAAGGGTAATCGCACTATGCTTGGCCTTGTTGGCCTTTGTGCCAGCGCCGTGCCTCTCGGCAGCAGTGACGGGAGTGACGGACACGGAAGTGGTGGTCGGTGTTACCACGCCCCTATCCGGGCCCGCAGCGCTTTGGGGCCTTACTGGAGCGGGAATGAAGGCGTGGGCAGACTATGTCAACGATCAGGGCGGGGTTAACGGAAGGAAGATCCGGCTAATCATGAAAGACGACGCCTATAATCCTGCCCGGGGTATGGCCAACCTTCAGGAGATGAAGGGGCAGGTCTTTGCCCTTTGCGGCGTGCTGGGGACCGCAACGTGCTCCTCGGCAAAGGATTTCTTCGGCGACAACAAGATCCCGCTCGTGACCGCGTACGCCAACGTCCGCATCTGGCCCACCTTGCCGAAAGAAAAACAGAAGTACGTATTCATCGCATATACGGACTACAAGGACGAAGCCGAATATCTGACAAAATACGCGGTGGAAAAATTGGGGAGCAAGAAGATAGGGCTTTTCTATCAAAACGATGATTATGGAAAGAATGCACTGGCCGGGATCGAGAAGGCCCTCTCAGAGATGAAAGGAAAGGCGCAACTGGTAGGCTCGGTGCCGTTCGAAATGGCTGAGAGAGCGCTCGGGGCCCACGCGCTGAAACTCAAGGAAACCGGCGCGGACACCCTTCTCATCTACCCGACCATGACGCACGGCGCGTTGATCCTGAAGGAAATGGCCAAGATCGACTATCGACCCAAGGTGCTCGTTTCATTTCCGTTGGCCGATCCGATCATGTACGGTCAAGCCGGTGAAGTGTGGGAAGGCGTGTACGTTTCCCTGCCGGGCAACGTGAGCATTCCGGGCGCGGAGCCGGAAGCCGACAAGGTTGCCGAAATCCTTGTGAAATATGACCCGAAACTCAAGGGAAGAGAATTCCTGGGCGTTTTCGGCGCGGTCTCCATGATGCACCTTGTGGAGGGACTTAAGAACGCGGGTCGTGACCTCACCGTAGATAGCTTCATCAAAGGCATGGAAAAGATAAAGGACTGGAAGCCTCAAAATCTCGGTGCACCGGTCACCTATGGCCCGGATCGCAGGCATGGAGTCAACGCAACCCGAGTGGGACAAGCTCAAAAGGGCAAACACGTGCCCCTTGAGAAGTTCACCATGTTTGCCCCGCTTTTCTAGCAGATCGATTCAAAATATGTTTAAGTCGTCACAATCAACCATTTCGAAGTAGGGGGCGGTTCGCGGAAGCTGTCTCAAGAGTCAGTGCCGCGTCGAAATCGTAGCACGATCATGATTGCGGATCTGCTGGGTGGCCCCGACGTTATAGAAACTGTCTCAAAACTACCGGATCTGATACGCTTGGTGTAGGGGCGGTTCGTGAACCGCCCGATATCAGGGCGCTTCTCGAAGCGCCCTTACCTATGAAGATCGCACTGGCCGCGGGATAGCTTTGAGACATCGACGCGGCGTTGTCCCGGGCGCCTATTTCCTTCGCGGTCTGTTCGGCATTTCCTGCTTGATACGTTCTATTTCATGGGGTTCCAGCTCAAAAGGGCCGAACGCGTTCCGATACAGGTAGTCTCCGCCAACATACGTTAACACGAGGAGGCCGATCGTGTTCCAAAGTCCCTTCTCGGAGGATTCGTCGTCTGACTTTTTATCATAGCAGTTGCATCGAGAGCAGCTGCATCGACAGCAGTCGCGCTGGTAGCACATTTTGGACTCCGCATTGGCTGTCTTTTCCGGCTCCGTCGCGGGCTTTTTGGACCATAGAATCGAGTCTGTTAATCTACCGGGTGTGGTCCAGCGCTCACCCTGAGGCGTATTTCTCGCTTCAACAACAGTCTCGGGTTTGCGCCAGGCTCGCTTTACACCCTCCGATTTGAGGCGCTCTACATATCGTTTTCCTGTGCTAGGGGCGTCGGGAAGCTCGAAGGGGTTCTTTCCGGAGAAGAGTTTTTCCAAACTGAACGGGACCGTGAGAGAGCAGGTGAGGGCATGATATTCGGGGGTAGTGCTGTCCTGCCCGTATTCGTACGAAACCGCAAGAAAACGGTTAGGCGACGAGATTTGAACTCCCCCCTTCGATCCCAAAATGAAATCGCCCTCAAAGAAACGGTACTTTCCTGCATAAACGCGCAGGTCCAGGCGTTCGTCCCAGATGGGAAACGTGAAGCCTCCCTCGAGATCTATGCCGCCCCCACGGTATACATTCAAAATGATGTCCCAGATACCGTGCTGTGAGTGCTTGGCGAATTCAAAGCCGAATCCGGGCGCAGAATACCAATCGCCGGAAAGCCGCGAAGCGTCCCAGAAAGCGTTGGTTCCAAGCATGAGGCCCTCTTCCCATACCTTCCGCCATCCGAGGCCGAAGCCAAGGTCAAATCCGCGGTATCCCGAGTGCAACGAACGAGAGCACGGGTTCCGGAAGTCCGCCCGAGATTCTAAAAAAAAGGAAGAAGTATCGAATCGCGCGGGGAGAACGAAGTCCAAGGTAACACGCGCGTCGCTGTCCTCTCTTGCCGAGCGGTACACCGCGGCGCCGGACAAGATCGCCTTGGATAGAAGCGACTCTCTCGGAGGCTTACTTGTAATTCGATGAGTTGTCCATGTACTGTCCGGCGGGAGGCCGTAAAATCCCGTCTCGCCAAGCGGTAAACCGAGGTCAATTGACTTCATGGGCAGAGCGAGATTGTCCAAATCCGGGGAGGACATGCCTGTGACCGGGCTGCCTCGCGACAGGAAGTCCTCGAATCGCATCGGCTCCATTGAGCTGAAGGGCGATTCGGCCGTCTGCTCCGGAGTGCCGCGCGCGTGGGTGTCATGGATGAACAGAAGGAGGCTCAGGAAGAAGGTGAGAATGAGAAGATGCCGTGCCGGAATGGAACTCGACGTGGCGTCCAACCGCGATGGGGGCATGGGGCACCTCGCTTTTTTCTCTCCCAGTGCTTTCCATACCCAAATTGCACGCGATGGGGACCCCTTTTCCCATCGCACATGAAGTGCTCACACGAGGAACGCGATTATACGGATGGGGCACCCTCAAAGCAACCTTGAATCCAATTCCGGGGTAATCCTTCGCTTTCGTGAGGGAGAATCTAGCGTTCCCTCAGCTGCGAGAGTCCCGGGTCTTTCAAAATCCCCCCTGCCCCCCTTTACAAAGGGGGGCAGGGGGGATTTTGCCATCACGCGTCCGGCTCCGGCGGCTCACGGAGCCTCTCTTCCCACTCGGCAACGATTTCCGGAGTGTCCTTCAACCCGGCCTCGAGGAGGGCCCTCCTGAACCGAGGAAGGTAAATGAGGTCGAAAACATCTCCTTTTCCTGGAAAGAGTTTCAAGGAGAAAGCCCTCAGGCCCCTTATGGTTCGGTCAGCCTGGTCCGCGGTGACAGGGGTAGTCATGAAGAGTTGGATCGTCAGGTCTACGGCAATCCGTAACATCCTCATACGGCGGCGTTCTTCCGAAAGGTCTTCCTGGTGGTTTGTCACGGGTTATCCTTTTGGGAATCCCTCTGCCCGCTTCACAAAGAGCAGAAATCGCCCACTCCGTCTTTACCTCTCTTTGCAAAGGCGGCAGGGGGGATATGCCCCTTCGCAAGCGCATAACCACGGCTGAACCTGTGGTTTCAATTTACACCCGCCGTGGCGTGTGATAGGAGAGGTGCACCGGAGCGACGAAGGTGTCAAGCTCGCGGTTTCCGGACTTTGGTCGCGGCACTGGCAATTGAATCGACCCCCAAGTACTCTACCTTAGTAGTGTATTCACCTGCGGGCAACATCGCCAGTGACATCGCTACTCACGTCCAGGATGTCGGAGCAATGAGGGCACTTTGGATTCGCAGGCTCCGTCACATCGGCTTGCCGAGGAAAGGGATGGTTGATAAACGGATGAATGGCGTGGGAGCAATGCTTCGTCTCATGCGACCCACCCAGTGGATCAAGAACGGATTCGTTCTGATGCCACTCGTCTTCAGCGCCCGCCTCACGTCCCCCGATGACGTGGTGACCGTCCTGATTCTCGTCGCAGCCTTTTGCCTGGCCTCTTCCGCGACGTATGTCATCAACGATTACATGGACATGGAGCAGGACAAGGTCCACCCGCTCAAGAAGGATCGCCCCCTTGCTCGAGGAGACCTTGCACCCCAGTCCGCCCTTCTCCTTGCATTCGGTCTGGTGGTCGCGGTCTTTCTCATTGCTGTGGCGGTCAAGGCTCCTCTTGTCTGTCACCTGTGTCTTGCCGCGTATCTCGTAATTCAGGTCCTGTACTCTCTTGTTTTGAAGCACGTGGTAATCCTGGACGTTTTGACGATATCCGCCGGCTTCTTGCTTCGGGTGCTGGCCGGCGCGTTCGTCATTCAGGTGTCCGTGTCAAGCTGGCTGATTCTTTGCACCTTTTCCGTTGCGATCTTGCTCGCCCTGGGCAAACGACGCCACGAAGTGATGTTCCTCTCGGACGACGCGGCCTCTCATCGGCCGGTCCTCGAAAACTACAGCGTGGGTCTTCTCGATCAGTTGGTCCAGATCGCCGCAACCTCGACGTTCATCTTTTATTGCCTCTATTCGGTTCGCGGCAAACACGGCCCCGGCTTTGATTCCGAGTTGATGATGGTCACCATACCGATTGTCACATACGGTCTTTTCCGCTATATGTACCTGATATATCACCGGGAAGACGGGGGGTCGCCCACGAGGATGCTGCTCACCGACCCACCGCTTCTCCTGTGCACCATCGTCTGGATCCTGGCATGCATCGCGGTCATTTATCTCTGATACCGATGGCTGCGGGAAGGCGGCTTGAGATGGTCAAGATAGCGGCTTACGTAGTCTGGTTTGTGCTCATGGCCGGGCTCGGCGTGATTCTGGGATGCTATATACAAGGCGAGCGTGTCAATCAGACCACGCTCATGAGCGGAGTGGCCTTTGTTCGCGCCCTGCCCTACGGCGAGAGTGTTGTGGGAATCATCGAAACAACGGTCTTCTCGCATCAGGAAAAGAAGAATCTGGAAGAGTACCTGGAGAAGTACAAAGGAAAAATCCAGATAGATCCCCGAGTGCTGGATCAACACCGGCAACTGTACAAGGGACCGGGAGAGAAGGAACGATCTGCAAAATAGTATCTATAATATCTGTAGGTTATCTTAAAAGCCAAAACCATTACTTGACAATATTCAGGCAACCTGCTACGCCACCCCCCGATGCCTGCCCCGGGCAGGCGCCCGTCGCCGGGCATCTTCCCCATCCGCTTGAGCCTCCAGGCCACCGGGAGCAATCATGAAGCTCGATAAGACCGCTCAGGACTCCTGTCTGTCAAGTATCCCGTGCGAATTCAGAGAAAACTACCTCTTCCTCCGAGAGCTGATCACCTGCAAAGACAGGAACGACTCCGCGCGGAAGGGGCTCCAGCCGCTCGTACACCGACCGGAATTACGCGTCAGGGCCCAACTCAACCGCCGTCAACTCAAGATTCTCAAGGACTTTCTGAAAGACGCTAAGCGGGACGGCCTGGAGTGCCTCGACCCACCGGTGCCGGCCGAGCTTGAGGCGTCGATCCGCATCCGCAAGCGCGCTACATGGCTCCCCTGGGAGGCCGAGGCTATTCTCAAGATCGATCGGTGGCGCAAAGACCTGACGTCCATCAGCCAGAGCCTGGACAGGAAAGCTGAGCGGGTAGGCGAGTTGCGGCCCATGAGGATCGCGAGACACTGAACCGCGTGCAGCCGCTCTTTCACATCTCCTTCGCCTTACGATTGAGCGTCTTCAAATATGGCTTAAGACTGTCGATATTCGTCTGTAGCGTTTCTCTCCGCTCCGGGAACACTTCCATGAGCCTTTTATAAACCTGAATCGCTGTCTTGACTGATACGTGAGGAGGGCCATAAGGAGCAATAATCTTCCACAATCCCCTCTTCTTCGCCACATGGTATATCACCTTGTGGGGAGCCCTATTTCTCGAGTCCAAGCCGTCACCACATGCACTTCCGACATCATCATAGGTAACCGCAATTTTTGCATTTTTCTCGTCCTGTCTGAGTTTTGATACCTTATACCCCAATGCGATATAGAAGCAATCATAGCCTGGGGAAGAGCGCTTTTCAAAATATCGGAATTTTTCGTCTACATCCCCGGATTCTGAGAGTTCCTTCACCGTGGCAGGCTGGAACACCGTTTTCAGATAAGCTTCCACGACTCCCTCTGGAGTATCGGGATAAGCAGTTGTGGCTTTCTGAGGCTCCTCTCCGGCCGCATCAACCGCCAAGCCTATCCACCCGTGGGCAAGTAGCAGCAAGAGGATTACCACCCCGGCTCGAAAACAAGAAAAGGGCAAAAAAAGGACATTCCTGTCTTCTCCGTCCTCATGCCGACTCATATTCGACCTCCGCTTCAGCCATCACCCGAAGAAAAAGGGGACATTTCTGTTTTTCTTGCGCCGGATACGAGAAAAGAGGAATGTCCCAGTCTTCTCTTTTTCTGCCGGTTTTCCTTTTCTTTCACGTCGCCCATCAGCGTCAGAGTTGATTACGCACCATCCGGGCAACGTTGAGGGCTGCTGTCCGAAAACGCTCTGCTGTTTCCTTCGTATAGTTCGACGGCCAGGAGACCGGATAACGCGCTTCAATGTAGGCAGAGTTGAGGAGGATACAATCCTCCTTGAGCGCATCAAATGCCGGTTCAAAGGCAGAACAGGTCCTGAGTATATGCACCAAATCGTGAACCTTATCGAAAGCAAGTCCTTTGTCGATGATGTAGGCCTTCAAGTACTTCTCAGCCGATTGCTGGAAATGAAAGGAAATCTGCGCCCAAAAATCGCTTCCGCCTTTGAGATTGGACTCTGCAAAACGGAAATCCTCGTCAGCCTTATCCAGCCATTCCTGAACAATCAACGGATCAGCCATAGAGTACTTTCCCCTCCCTCAGCACGCCAGCCACAAAGGGATCGCCCAGAGACAGCCTCTCGGCAACTTCTGCGGGACGATAGACCAAGTAATCAACCGGCAAGTCCGTATCCATCAGCCTGTACAGTTGCCGGATGCGCTCAGCACCAAGATGGGGCACGTCATCCTTGATAATGAACAGGTCCACGTCGCCAACTTCCACGTCATCACGTGTGGCGGAACCGAACAAGATAATCTTTTCGGGAGCATATTTCTCCACAAGCTGTTGTTTCAACAGTTCGATACGTGAAAGGATCTCTTGTCGCGTCACTTCCGTTCCCCCGAATTGCAGAAGTTATGAGGAATGTCGCTGTCCTATCTATTCCTACGCCGACTCATATCGGATCTCCGTCGCAGCCGTACCCGATAGCGGAAGTATTTGCTCAAGAATCCCAGAGTGTCAATTAATTAGGGTTGGTGTCACAAGAATTGTGATGATACCCTTTCAGCGTGTTAGCCGCCCCGATTCTTCCACGAGCCCCCGAAATTTCCTGCATAGTCTCACCGCCACCGGATCGCTGCGAAGCTCGTCTACCGTGTAGAGCATCTTGGTGACCCAGTTCGGATGCTCCCACGTGGTACCAGGGATGTTCTGTTGACGGACATCCAAAAAGATATCCTCCTGATTGATCATCACCAGCCTTGACGGTGTGTGAAAAAGGAAGCGGAGCACGGCCGACTGCAGCTCATCTGTCGGAAAGAGCGCATTACGCGCACCTTCGACATATTCATAGCCAAGGAAGCCGTCCTCTGCCAGTCGATCGAGTATTTTTCTCTTTTGCTGCTCCCTGTCTTGCCTATAGGACTGCTCCCGCTCTTTCCGGAGCTGCCCCACGCGAATGCGCTCATCTATGTCCCGACCGGACCAAAACCCGGCCAGGGTGGGCAAGTCGTGCGTGGAAATGGATACCAGGGCATTCTCAGGATACGCGTGAAAGGGCATATGATTTCCCGCGGCGTCGCGCTCGAAGTAGAAGAGCCTGTACGAAAAGATGCTGTTGGACATGAGCCTTTCCCTGAACGCGAACGGCACGGTCCCGAGATCTTCACCAACGATGAGCACCTTGTTGCGCTTGCTCTCCAGGGTGAGGAGGTTCACCAGGTCGCTCTCGTAGTCTCCCACGTAGAAGCCGTCCGCAGGCTTGGTCCCCGAAGGTATCCAGAAGAGCCGCCCAAGCTGCATGACGTGATCGAGGCGGAGCGCACCGCCGTACTTGCAGTTGGATCGCAGGTGCTTGAGAAACGGTTCGTAACCGACAGCGCGGATCTTGTCGCGATTCGGTAGAGCGAAACCCCAGTCCTGTCCGTTGGGGGCAAACGCGTCCGGCGGCGCCCCCACGCTGAATCCTTCATGATAGAATTCGCGCAGGCACCAGAAGTCAGCTCCATTTCGGTCCACCCCCAATGCTTCATCGTGGTACAGGCCCAGAAGCATTCCTTTGTCGAGGGCGTACTGCTGGGCAGCGGCCAGTTGTTTCTCGACTTGCCACTGGAGGTACTTCCAAAAAAGCACAGCTTCCCGTCTGTCCGCGCAGAAGCGTTCTACCGCCGCGCTGGACGGATCCCGGAATTCCTCCGGCCAATCTTGCCACCTATAGACAGGCCGGTCAGCCTGACGGAAATTCTCCTCGAGCGCGCAGAATGCTGCGAATCGCTTTAGGTACTCGCCTTCGTTTTGAATGTAGGTCTCAAAGTCGGCCCACCTGGGGTCGGTGTTCTCCGCGTACCCATGATTTTCCATGAACGTTCGGAACACCTCTCTGAGCACACGCAGCTTCAGGTCAGCCACTTCTTCATAGTTGACCTGTTTCCGGTTGCGCATGCCTTGGATGCTGTGTTGAGTTTCCATTGAGGACAAAATGGACATAGCGGCTGGCGAATCGCGAAAGTCCTCGATTGCCTCGACATCGAGGTAAATGAAGTTTCTAAAGATCCGGCTCGAGGGCAGGTACGGGCTGATATTGAACGGATGTCGGTTAAAAAGCGCGTGTAAGGGGTTGAGACCGACGAAATCGACACCAAGGTCATCATGGGCCCATTCAATAATCTTCTTCAGGTCGGAAAAATCGCCAATTCCCCAGTTCCTGGCGGATCGCACTCCATACAGGGCAAGCCCCACGCCTGCGATCTTCCGGCCCGCTTCCATGGCCTCCGGCACGTGGGCTCGCTCAGGGCAGACAATCCAGGTCCCGTCCTGGGAAACCTCAGTGTCCCGGATGCGCACCTGTGCACGAACGCGGTACGAACCAGGACGCAGCCCCGAGGGCACCGACACTGAAACAAGCACTCTTCCAGGGGCTAGATCAGGGTCTGCGGAAATGGCGTTCGAAGGCGAGTGAAAAACAGCCTGCTCTGTGCCCTCTTCGTCGATCACTCGGACGGCAATGTCGGGCGCTACGTACTTCACATCGGCCGCGGTAGTCTCGGTGTCAATCCAGAAGGACCAGGGCACAGGCAGCGTATCTTCGGACGCTACCAGCACTTCGGACGTGGGGCTGATGAGCTCCTCGTCGACCAGCACTCCCTTGGCCGCCAGGAACCTGCGCGCGCCTTCAAGGTTCGTGCGATGAAGCACGCCCCAGTTGTCCACGTACTCAACGTCCAGGCCGAGGGCGGTAGCGAGAGCTTCTATTGCCTCGCGGATCGTGCTCAACGAGTCACCCCTTGGAGAAAAGATTCCCTACATCACTGCGAGATCTCGGCAAGCATATATATCATGGTCGCCCGGGATTCAAATGCGAGTCTTTTGCGGCTCGTTCCCAGGCTAAAGACTGGAAACCAGAAAGAACCTCTATATCTCAGTCTCGAACGCGTCAGTAGGACCGGCATCTTGCCGGTCCTGTGAATCGCGGTACCATGCCCGGGAGACCGGCAAGATGCCGGTCCTAGTGCGCCTGCGAGCGTACTCACACAGAGAGGTGCAAGTCCTCTCCAGGCCTGCGCTACAGCCTGTAACCGACTGTAACTGCGTCGCCGCGAGGCGGGGTTGAGAGCAACAGGAGGTGAACGACCAGTCCGTAGGATGACGAACCCGATTCGGCCGGGAGATTCCGGC
>Ga0233422_10001269_pt1 | contig 11367 bp, 9 predicted proteins | sample Watercolumn_Mata_2_FD_182724 | JGI IMG/M metagenome (GOLD analysis project Ga0233422, IMG submission 182724) | Freshwater microbial communities from Lake Matano, South Sulawesi, Indonesia - Watercolumn_Matano_2014_110_MG | ecosystem: Environmental > Aquatic > Freshwater > Lake | place...
GCAATAAAGATAAGGCACGCGGGGAAGAAAGATAAAGACTCTATCACCTTTAACTACTCCTTTTCCTTTAAGAAGATTACCGAATTGATTGGAGATTCGGGCGATATAAGCAAAAGTAAAGCTTTTTTTCATCCCGTCTGCGCCTTCCCAAAATAAGGCAATTTTATCTTTCCGGGCAGTTTTTAAATGTCTATCTACAGCATTATAAGCGGCATTTAATTTGCCATTTGGGAACCACTCAATTTCGTTCTCTGCCCTTTCCCATGAAAAACTTTGATAGGCGTCTTGATAATTGGTTAGATTGGGAGGCAATCTCAATTTTTTCTGGGCAACAGAATAAACGTCTTGATTCATTTATTTTCTTAAGCTAAATTTTTTATCCAATCTCTTCAGATTTTCTACCACTCCCGTATATTCCAGCTCATCCATTGAGGCCATACTGGGTCCGTAAAATCCTTGGTTGCGAATCGCAAGCGTCTTTTCTGAAGCGCGGTCTCTTATATAATCCCAGAAAGGCTGATCAAAAAAGTCCACCGCTTCTGTTAACCTACCCTCATGAACGCAATATCCAACCGCGGCCACAATGGTAGGACCGTCAAAGTAGGAAATAATCGAATTCTGCTTAACAGGCATCACCGCTACGTGGTGGGAGCCGCGATTGTCTCCCAATGTGTAATGCGCCAACGCCCAAGGTGAGAGTATTTCTCCTGTTGACGGAAACTGTTTTTGACTCCGGACGATGGCTACCGGGTCGTCTTTGCCTACGTATTTTCCGGCGATATTGTGAAGACGAGAAGTAGAAGCCACCGCCGCCGTCAAACCGCTTGCGTTCTCAACCACGCTTTCGATCACGTAATGATTGGGATCGCGCAAAAGCGTGCAGAGATCGTAATAATCCTCTGGCACTTTCAATTCTATCACGCGATCAGCTTCGGTATTATTCACGTCCATGATGGTGAAAGTAAAACCGGCCTCCATCTCGGGAGCCAAAAGCAAACCGGCATTATGATAAGGCGAAGCAAAAGCTTCAAATAAGGGATAATTAAAAACTCCAGGACCGCATTTATCAGCCGTGAAAATAATAATAGGCTCGCTGGCGCGTTCCTCAAATTCAATTTCCGCCGAACCCGGCCCCATCCCTCTGACGTTCCCTGAAAAAGCGTCTTTAAGAAGATCCTGACCGGCACCGTATAAACCCTGACTTTTGGCAATTTTTGACGTCTCGGTAAAAGTATCCCACGCGAGTTTATGGATATCCGGGTGATCGATGCCGTTTTTATGCACCATTAAAAGAGCAATGTCGTCTCCTGTAAAAGAGACTCGACTATCCGTCAAAAGACCATTTTTCGAAGCCGCATTCATCTGTTCTTTCGCTTTCTCCAGCATCTTCTCGCTTGGCCTGTTGTGACCGCCCACAGATCCGGTGTCCGCTTTGATAACTGAAATAGTAATTTTCATATTAACTCTCCTTTCCTAAGTAACCTAAGTCACTTAAGTTACTTATATAACTTATACAATATTCTCCAGTAAATTTCTACCGGTCATTTCTTTCGGTTTTTTGATATGCAAAAGATCCAAAATAGTCGTTGCCACGTCTGAAAGAACACCTGTTGGTAATATTTTTAAACCGTCTTTCCACCTTTTGTTGACGGCGATAAAAGGAACCGGATAAGTGGAATGTTCTGTATCCATTCCTCCTGTTTTTGGATCAATCAGTTCTTCAGCGTTTCCGTGATCGCCGGTAATAAGAACTGTACCATTTAAACTTAGTATTTGCACAATTAATCGTGATAAACACTTATCTACTGTTTCACAGGCTTTAATGGTTGCCGGTACATTTCCCGTATGCGCCACCATATCCGGATTGGCGAAATTTATCAAAATAAAATCGTATTTTTTCTTTTTTAATCTTTCAATCACTTTTTCCGTGACCACAAAGGCAGACATTTCCGGTTTTAAATCATAAGTAGGTACTTTAGGAGATGGAACAATCAACCTTTCTTCGTTGAGAAAGGCCGCTTCTCTTTGTCCGTTGAAATAGTATGTGACGAAACGCTCTTTTTCGCTTTCCGAAACCCTTAGTTGATAAAGACCTTGTTGCGAAAGACATTCTCCTAAAGGGTGAGTAATTATCTGCGGAGGAAAAGCCACATTGGAAACATGAAAATACTGACTGTATTCAGTCATGGTCACAAAATATAAATGGGGAATTTTGGGACCTCTTTTAAAAGGAGGATTCATTTCTCGCAGTTCTATCTGATGCTTCTTATAATATTTAACCGCATAAGGATCGAAATCTATTTCATTGGCATCTTTTTCAAAATTATCCAAAACAAAAGCTTTGGTAAGCTGTCTAGGACGGTCTATCCGGTAATTAAAAAAAACCACGCTGTCATTATCTTTTATTAAACCAATCGGTTTTCCATCCTTGACAAGTTTTGTTGGTCTAATAAATTCATCTGTGATACCTTTCTTATAAGAATCATTGATGATTTGAATTGCGTCGCTTCCTTTGCCGTCTTTTCCTTTTGTTAAAGCGTCATAAGCCAGTTCAGTCCGTTCCCAACGATGATCTCGATCCATGGCATAATATCTTCCCAGGATAGTGGCAATTTGGCCAAAATTTAGGGAATTCAAATATTCGCATATTTGTTCAAGATAAATAAGCGCTGATTTGGAAGGAGAATCTCGTCCGTCAGTGATAAGATGCAAAAAAACACGGTGAAAATTTTGTTCTTTCAGAAGCTGGAGAAGAGCCAATAGATGTTCTATATTGGAATGAACTCCACCGGAACCAATCAAGCCTAAGAGATGTAGATTGCTTTCATATTTTCTAGCATGATTGATAGCAGATAAAAAAGCGGAATTAGTGAAAAACGAACCATCAGCAACACTTAAATTAATCCGAGGTAAATCTTGGTACACGATATAACCGGCACCTAAATTAATATGTCCTGTTTCGGTGTTACCATCTTCGCCGCGGGGAAGACCTACGGCTTCACCTGAGGCTTCTAGGAGACCATTAGGATAAGAATCTAGTAAAGATTGATAAAAAGGCAAACTAGCCTGAGAAATGGCATTTCCTGGTCCCTCGCGCGCGATTCCCCAACCATCTAGAACTACTAGAATAACCGGTCTCATGATAACAGTTAGGATTTATAATTTACCTGATAATTTGTAGAATAACCAGAGTAATTTATTGTATTTTATCACCCGCTCACCTCTTGCCGGTGCTCCAAACTTAGCAAAATCAGCATGCGTCGCAACAGCTAAATCAGCAATAAAGTCATCGTTCGTCTCTCCGGACCGGTGTGAAATAATAATCTTAAAGTTTGCCTTTCGGGCAGATTTTATTACCTCCAAAGTCTCAGTTAGTGTTCCTATTTGATTAGGTTTAATAATTATTCCGTTGCAAGCATTTGTTTCAATGGCTCTTTGTAATCTTTCTTTATTGGTCACTATTAAATCATCTCCAATGATGATGGTTTTGTTACCTACTCGTTTTGTAAATTTACACCATCCTTCCCAATCATCTTCAAATAAAGGATCCTCCAAAGAAAAAAAATTATATTTGTGAGTAAGGTCGATTAAATAATTTATATAATCAGTTTTATTAAGATGCTGACCATTTTTAATCAATTCGTATTGATTCCCTTTATAAAATGAGGTGGCAGCCAAATCCATACCTAAAGAAACATCTTTGCCGTATAGATAATTTGCCTCTTTTACTGCTTCAAGTATGGCTTCCAAGACTTGTTCATTTGCGGCAAATTGTGGTGTAAATCCTCCTTCATCTCCAACACTGTAAATAAGATCTTTGCTTTTGAGATGTTTCTTTAAACTATGATAGACCTCCGAAGCAAGTCGCAAAGCATCATCAAAAGGAAGTTTTGAATCGGGTATAACTAAAAATTCCTGGAAATTAAATTTCCCGCATCCATGAAGACCACCGTTTATGATATTAAACATGGGTGCAGGCGTATATGTTTTTACTTTCTCACCCATCAATTCAGCCAAATATTCGTAAGTATGCAAACGCAATGAATATGCAGCTGCTCTTGCACAGGCTAAAGAAACTCCCAGAATGCTATTTGCTCCCAGTTTGCCTTTATTTTCCGTTCCGTCTAAATTAATCATAATTTCGTCTATTTGCCTCTGATCTGTAAGATCCAATCCTTTCAATTTCAAAGCGATAATCTTCTCAATGGCATTAATTGCTTTAAGTACTCCCTGGCCATGGAAGCGTTTTGGGTCGCCATCCCGAAGCTCAACCGCTTCATGACTACCTGTCGAGGCTCCTGACGGTACAGAAGCCCCAACCACCGTACCATCGTCCGAGAAAACTTCAGCTTTAACGGTGGGATTTCCCCGGGAATCTAAAATTTCATAAGCTTTGATATCTTTGATTTTTGCCATCTTATTTCCTTTTTATCAGTTTTTCTTCAGCGTGGTAAATAGTTTCACGGACGCAATTAACCGCATCGGGATTTACTGACATGGAGGTAATTCCCCAACTCACCAGTTTTTCTACTAATTCCGGATAGTCTGATGGAGCCTGGCCGCAAATTGAAGAAGTCACGCCATATTTATGGCAGGTTTTTACTACTCTTTCAATGGCCCAAAGGACGGCCGGATTGCGTTCGTCAAACTCCTGCGCTACTTCATTGTTGTCCCTATCCGTCCCCAAAATCAGCATCGTCAAATCATTGGATCCAATCGAAACGCCATCTATACCAACTTCTAAAAATTGTTCCAAAATGATGACATTTGAAGGGATTTCTACCATCATCCAGAGTTTAAAAGTGGGTGATCGTAACAATCCGTTTGACGCAATTATCTTTTTTACTTCCACTAATTCCTTTACTGTTCGAACAAAAGGAAGCATCAGCCATAAATTTTTAAATCCGTACTTATTACGTACCATTTTGATGGTTTCCAATTCCAGCTCAAAGACTTTGGGATCAGCCATATACCGGTATGCACCGCGATAACCCAACATCGGATTTGGTTCTTCCGGTTCGAATTCCTTGCCACCAATTAAATTACGATACTCATTGGATTTAAAATCTGTGGCTCGATAGACAACAGGTCGGGGGTTGAAGGCATGACAAAATTTAGCTAAATCCGCTGCCAATTTGGTGATAAACACTTTTTCCTTATGTTCTTTAATCAGTTTTTTTGGATGAGTGCCGATATCTGCAATCATAAATTCTGCGCGTAAAAGACCAACACCATCAACATTTAGCTTCGCCACTTCGTCTATTCGCAGAGGTGAAGCAAGATTAACATAAACTTTGGTGGCTGTTTTAAGGATTGCTCCTCTCTCAATTATTGATCTTTGCGCTTTGATCTTTGCGCTTTGATCTTGTGTCAGTCCTCCTTTATATATTTCACCTTTTGCTCCGTTTACTGTCACTATTTGCCTATTTTTTAAAATTTTTGTGGCCATATCAGTACCTACAACTGCGGGAATACCAAGTTCTCGGCTGACAATAGCTGCATGAGAAGTGCGACCTCCCCGTTCGGTGACGATAGCCACGGCCTTTTTCATAGCCGGTACGAAATCAGGATTAGTAGCAACTGTCACCAAAACATCGCCATTCTCAACTTTACTTATCTCTGAAACTCTGAAGATGATTTTGACTGGTCCAGATTTGATACCAGGAGAAGCCGGATCGCCCTTTAAAATAATCGGAAGATTTAACTTATCAAATGTTTCATCTTTTTGATCTTTGATTTTTGATTTTTGATTTTTAATGGTAGTGATCGGCCTTGTTTGAACAATATACACTTTTCCGTTTTCAATTGCCCATTCGACATCTTGGGGAAAATAATAGTGTTTTTCTAAAAGTCTTCCTAGGTGTGCTACTTCCAAAATTTGATTATCGGTTATTTTTTGTTTGCTGCCTTCTGAGCTTTTAATTTTAAAATTTTTATTCATTCCGTTTTTCTTAACCAACATTATCTCCTGTTTGGCTATTTTTTTCTCTAAAATCTTGAAATCCCTTTTTTCTATCTCATAATGATCAGGCGTTACGACGCCACCAACAATCAGCTCCCCTAAGCCAAAGATTGCCTCGATTACCATTTTATTTTTGTCATTGGTGACGGGATCAACAGTAAACATCACTCCCGAACATCGTGAATTAACCATTACTTGGACAGGAACGGCGATGCCTACCTTGAAATGATCAAATTTCTTTTCCTGCCGGTAAAAAATTGCTCTGGCAGTAAAAAGTGAGGCCCAGGCTTCCTGTACTTTCTTTACCACATTTGTCTCTCCTTTCACATTCAAAAAAGTTGCTTGCTGGCCGGCAAAGGAAGCGTCTGGCAAATCTTCAGCGGTAGCGCTTGACCGAATAGCCACATAGGGTTCCTTAAGAAGAGAAACCAGTTTTTCTTTCAAGGAAAGTCTTCCTTTTGATTTCTCGAAAAGCTTCATATACGAAAGGGCAATCTCTTGGCCGATACCGGAAGGCATGGGAGTTTTAAGAATAAGCTTCTGGATCGAGTCTGAAGTACCCAGGAGAATTTTAGGGTCTTTGTGGTCGCAGGATGATAATATATGACAGATTTTACTTTTAAGACCGCCTTCTTCCAAAAAATCATAATAAGCAGAGACCGTGACCACAAAACCGTAAGGAACTGGAATGCCCGCTTTTATCATCTCCCCTAAATTTGCCCCTTTGCCTCCCACTTGGGAAATATCGTTTTTATCTATCTGTTCAAACCAAAGGATATATTTATTTTTCATAAATATTTTTGTCATTCTGAGCGTAAGCGAAGAATCCCCTGCGTTATTTAGAACCTAGTTGAGATCCTTCGGGCTTTGCCCTCAGGATGACCCTTCTGTCAGCTTTTTTTTAAAATAATTTACCCACGGTATGGCGGCAGGATCAACTTCGTGTAAAACCGCCAGGTAAAAAGAAACCCAAGCAATAAATTGCATCAGCTCCATAGATTGAGTAAAAGCCGAATAACCGTTTAATTTTATCGATTCTACTGATAAGTTATTTTTCAAAAATACGTCTTTGGTTATTTCCATCCGCTGCCGGTTTCTTGCATCGTATATTTGTGAATCCGCCAAGATAAAGACAAGATGATTGATTGAATCCTTCGGATTGGACAGGCCTTCCAATAAATGATGGTTTAACTCCGGAATGGTATAAAATTGGGCAAATTGTTTGGCTGTTTCATGGAACATGTTTCTTGAGGCGTAGGCAGCCCCGGACAGAAAATCAGCCACCACCAGGATGGGCATCTTATCCTGAAGTTTGGTGGCCATTTGCTTGGCTGGGTTTGTCTCAAAGAAAGCGTTTTCGGAAAAAATTGTTTCTTGTCCCTGAAGATAAGTAATTAATTTGTCAATTTCCTCATAAGCTACGGGAATAATCCCAAGTTTGGCTAAAAGACTGATTAAACCTATGACCAGATATCCGAAGCCGATTCTGGGCTGACCGGAAGGATTATTGACGGGACGGAAAATATAAGCAGGAAATTTATTTTGCTCTAGGAATTCACCTAAATCGCCTCCGGCGGTCAAACCGATGATTTTAGCCTTTTTTTCCAAGGCCTGTTTTGCACATGATAATGTTTCCTCGGTTGAACCAGAATAACTGGAAAGAATGACTAATGTTTGTTCATCAGTATAACCCGGCAGCCAGTAATCATTGGCCAGTTCAATCGGGAATTTGGTTATTTCTGCCCCGTCATAAAGGCTTTTGACTATACGCGCTCCATATGAGGAACCTCCCATACCGGCTATGACAATCTTATTGAAATGATGATACGGTTTCGGAATAACTATCTGCTGCGTTTCTACCCAGGCCTGCCGGCATTGATCAGGCAATTTTTTGATGGAGTCAAGAGTGGATTGTTTATCAATTCTTTTTATTTGCTGAAGGTCGTCTAGTTTAAACATTTAAGTTTTCACTCCTCCCAGAAAGACGATTAACTCTTCTATTTTTTTTATCCCCGCTTTTAATAAACTTTGATTGTTGGCTTCAATATTTAACCTCAACAAAGGTTCTGTTTTGGAAGCTCTTAAGGAAAACCACCAATTGTCATACCAGACCGATAAACCGTCTAACCAATCTTGAGCTTTGGCATCTTTAAACTCTTTGGCTACTTTTTCCAGTATATCAGAAGAGTTTATCTGGAAATTAATTTCTCCGCTTGTTTGATACTTATTAAATTCGTCCACTAGTAAAGAAACCGGTAATTTAGTCTTGGAAAGATATTCCATAAAGATTAATGCGGCGATGGTGGAACTGTCGGCATTATAATTTTCCCGGAAATAAAAATGGCCAGAATGTTCACCGGCAAAAAGGGCCTTCCTCCTTCTCATCTCCTCCTTGATAAAAGAATGACCCACTCGAACTCTTACGGCTGTTCCTTTGTATTTTTTTATGGTTTCGGGAACAATTCTGCCGCAAACAGCGTTATAGAGAACAGTTGACGATCCGTATTTCTCTAATAAAGCCTGCGAAAGAATGGCGGAAAGGATGGTACCGGAAATCAATCTACCGTTTTCGTCTAAGACGAAAAGACGATCTGCGTCACCGTCAAGCGCCATTCCTAAATCGGCTTGATGTGTTCGGATTGCCTTTTTAAGATCTAGCAGATTTTTTTCATTAGACGGATCAGGTAAATGATGAGGAAAATGCCCATCCGGCTCAAAATACAAAGGGACGATCTCAATCGGCAGATCCTTTCTCAATTTTTCCCAAGATAGACCCCCCATACCATTTCCTGCATCAATTGCCACTTTAAGCGGAGTGAGAGTCTTTTTATCCACAAATTTCAAGACATGGGAAATCCAGCTTTCCATGATATTCATTTTTTCCACTTTCCCCTTTATTTCCTTTTTCGCAAATTTCCCCTCTTTTATCAGTTTTATTATTTCCGGCAGACCATATTTCCCATGAAGAGGTACAACACCCTTTTTCACCATTTTCAGACCATTATATTGACTTGGATTGTGTGAGGCGCTGACTATTATATTGGCGGGGAACTGAAAATATCCGGAGGCAAAATAATGCATTTCTGTGGAAATCATACCCAAATCTACAACATCGGTACCCGTCTCTAAAATTCCTATGATTAAGGAGGAGAAAAGATTGAGCGAGGATAACCTGGCGTCTCTACCAACGGCAATTTTGTCTACTTTCAGATAACTACTTATTGCTTTACCTAAAAGACAAAAGATTTCTTCGTTAATCTGGTCAGGATAGGTTCCACGGATGTCATAATCGCGAAAGATGGAGAAATCAATCACTCTTTTCATGAAAGGTAAATAACGGAGCTAAATTAAATCTAGAGACTTGTCAGGAAAATGTCAAGTAGTTCACTCATATTAAGAGGCGTTTGTCCTGTTTTTATCTGATAATCGATCAAAAGAAGCCGTCGGTAAATTTTTATCAATTCCTCTAGAGAAAAAAGCCTTGCTTGTTTTTCTAGTTTAAAAATTTGCCATTTTTGCATCGCAGCAAGACCTTTTGCACCCATATCTTTGGCTACAATCAGTAACCTTATTTGCCGTAAAATCATAGTAAAAATCAGTTCCGCTTCTCTCTGTTTTAGACTGCTTCGAAAAAGAGATAAAGATAAAGTTTTATCAAAACCGATTGAATCCAAAAATTTAAAAAGTAAAAGAGGGAAATTACAGAAAATTTCGCGTACCTCACCCAGATATTTTTTTACTGATGATTTGGAAATTTCACTTTTTTCCCAGATGACGATTTTGGCTCCTTGATTGTTTTTTTTCAAATAGTCAAAAAGTTCTTCTTTCGCCTTACTTATGCCGGAAGAAAATAGATTTTCGATAATAATCGTTTTCTTATTTTGAAAAAGAGAGAGAGAAGAAACAGCCGTCACGAGATCCGACAGAGCCGATTCTTTACCGTTTAAATAAATCATTTCATTTCCCTCGTCTTTCAATTTTTCCTGCTCCAGAGCTTTTCTTGAAGAAATAAGGTCGTCTCCGTGGATAATAATAATCATAATTAAGATTGTTAATTGTCAATTGCTAATTGCTGATTATTTATTGTCAATGATTTAAAAGTTTTATGTCATCTATCGATTAACTATTAACAATCAACAATTAAATTATCTATCTTTATATTTTTGGAATAATTTTTCTACCATTCGAGAATCGAGATTTCTTCCCGGTCTCCTGTGTGAAAGAAGGCTGCCGGAAAAATTTTGGGGGATATGCAGGAGTTCGTGGATAAGGACACGGGTCTTATCGTCTTTAGATAATTTATCGAAATGTTCTGATAAAACTTCGATAATATAGTAGGCGGGAAGGGTAAGTGCTTGCTGCCAGATTTTAGGAAAACTCCAAATTCGAGCGCGAGCTCTGGAAGATGATCCGTAACTTCTGAAACAAATAATCCTTTGGCTGTCAATATGTTTTAATTCAAGCTTTTTAACCAAAGCTTGGATGCTTTTTTTTATATCTGAGGCATTTTGCCAGTTCATATTGAAAAATTATAAATTGATATGATCATGAATAAACGATTCTGGTCATTCCGAACTTGTTTCGGAATCTTAAGGGGATCCTGAAATAAATTCAGGATGACATGACTTAGTATGAATATCAACAATAAATCATGTCACTTTATACACTTCATCGTTTTCTTTAACCGGTCTATCCACCTTCAGACCTATATCGTCGCCCTTTTTAGCTTTTTTTATTTGCTGATGTTCCATTTGCATAGAAACAACTTCTTGGGTGAATTCATTATCGTGTCCTGAAATTTTTATTTTATCGCCAACAGAAAGTGGTTTATCCAGTTTTAAAACAGCCACTCCAATCTTATTATAGTAATGAATAATCTTGCCTATCTTGACATCCATTTTCCTCACCTCCCTTTGCCCTCCATAGCTTTATGCGAAGGAGGGTTTTACTTCTTCTAATATAACTTCTTGGGAAAAGATATGCAATTGCCTGTATTTTTTTCTTTGAATTGTTTATCATATAAATAAATGACCAAACACGAACAGTATTATCAGGAGATGATCGATAATCATTCGGAACTTTTTTTCCAATTCCAAGATCTCCATGACCAATATGTTCTTCAACCTGAAAAACTGCAAAAAGAGTTTAACGAAGTAGGGGTAAAAGTCATGGATGTCATAAGAGAATGGGAAAGAAAATTATGCCAGCACAGCGAAAGAGGTAAATTTGGCAAATATTCCGACAAACTGGCCGACAAGTTCTGGAATCTGGTCAGAAAAGACTATCCCAAAATCGATTTCGTGGGGGTATCTTACTAAAAATTAAAGTAAACTTTTTTGCTCCGGAGGTTTTTCTACAGGATTTATAAGAGTTTCATTATCCAACCTCGTCTTATTTATCCCTAT
>Ga0233422_10001271_pt1 | contig 11359 bp, 9 predicted proteins | sample Watercolumn_Mata_2_FD_182724 | JGI IMG/M metagenome (GOLD analysis project Ga0233422, IMG submission 182724) | Freshwater microbial communities from Lake Matano, South Sulawesi, Indonesia - Watercolumn_Matano_2014_110_MG | ecosystem: Environmental > Aquatic > Freshwater > Lake | place...
ATGATCGGATCTATCCCCATGCGACTGGTCCACCCTTATCACAGCATGCTCACCTATTCCTTCTCATGTGTCATGCTTGCTCTCACCGTGGCCATGGAGAGGATGGAACGGAAACGGACCGAATCCGTCACGGCAGCGTCTTCCGAGTTTGGCGGCGTTCCTGCTCTTGATAGGTTTCCGTCTCGCCTGCCCCGTTTGTAGATTTGGATCTCCGCGACGCTGTCCCCACGTCCGATGCCGCCTTATGACCGATACCCCGCTATTGTGCGAAAGTATCCAATCGCGCAGCCGGTTTCGTAGGAAGAAGGTCCTTTCTCACATAGAGGAAATAGTAATATTCGTCTGTTCTTTCTTTCATAAAGAAGTACGGACGCCATCTGAATACGCTCCCCGGACCGCTGAATTTCTTGACGAGCGTGTACCGGGAAAATCTCGGGTCCTCGACAATTGCCTTTGCCTCCTCGTCATGATCCAGGGTATCCCACCGCACGCTGGTAAAGAGAACCGCACCGGGATTGGCGGCAAAGAAATAATTCACTCTTTCCTCCTCGCTCGGTCGAGGTTTAGCCGCAAGGACTTTGTCATTGAGGCCGCCAAAGTCGACCGTCTTCATCTTTGAATAGTAAGGCACGGCTCCCGCGTCGCTGTGAACCGCCAACCACTCTCTGGCCGGGACGTTTTGCTTAAGAAAGTCTGCCGCCGGGACGGCAGCGTGCTCTATAATTTGCCTATATACTCGATAGTACGCGATGTCGTGCTTGAGAACAAGCGCATATAGGCCGATTTGAACGGCTACTGCGGCGGCTATTACGACGCCTGCTCGCCAGGCTCCGTGAGCCTTTTGCGCTGTCCAGGTCAGAGCCCGGTCAAATATCAATCCACTCGTCATGATAAAAATGGGAAAGAACGGGAAGAAGAAGCGGGAACTGAAGTTCATTGCAAGACTCATCCGCATATATTGAAACAAAGCAACGGCTACAAAAAGCCACGCGCCTATCCAGGTCCATTGGAGCGGACTCAGAGGCTCCTTTAAGGCGCGACTGAATTCGAGCCGTACCGCATGGCGATTCGCGAAGAGCAGTAGTATGCATGCAGAAGCCACCACTGCGCAATACGTAATCACGAACTTACCGAAGTCGATTGCAGTATCGGGATTGAAGAAATTCCCCTCGTATGCCTTTGCATAGAATGTGTTCGGGAGCAGTTGCCCGTAGTACGAGTACTTCCATACCAGGTAGGCTACAATAGGTAAGGCGTATAACGCGATACCCAATACTACGAAGCGCACACTATTGTTGCCTTGTCTTTTTTTTACCAACAGGACGGTCAATCCAAACAGGGTCGAGAGCACAAACCCCTCGGGCCGGATAAGGCTCACCATCAACAGACTTAGAAGAAGGGTTGTGTCCTTGAACCTGTGCCGCCCTGACGGGTCGAGGCACCGGAGCATTGCCAATATACTTGCTAGTATGGCCGTTGAAAAGAGCGTCGTCTCGAGCCCGCTCAGTGCATGAACGTACGCGAACGGCGCTCCAAAATAGAGAATCAGAACAATTCCCGTAACTGCGGCCCTGATTCCGCTACCGGAAAGGAGCACCATAATGATAAACCCGCCGATAAATAACGATGCTATGCCAATGGTTTTGGCGGCCACAGCCGGCGAAACCCCGTGCTTCATGAGGAGCGCGAGCACAACGGGCAGGAAAACACCGGTATAGCCTTCAACAGGCGGTTCGTCCACATTCCACGTGAGCACTCCGTGGTTCGCTAGATTCTCTGCGTATCGAAAGGTGATAAACGCATCATCGATGGTGAAATTGGGAAACACAAGAAGTACGAGAACCGCATACAGACCTGCAATTGCATAGATTATTGCCGGTCCCTTAAACAGCCTGACATCTGTGACGCCTTTGTTCATGCCTCAGTTCCTATTGGCGGACATCAAGCCTCTCGCGCGCCCACCTCCAAAGCCTTCCCCTCGAAGTATATATCCTGGTCCCTCATGTTGCCAAGAGCCACGTGAGAGAGTCCGAGACGGCGTTGACTACGGGACTGGGGATACGGTATGTTTGGGCGCAGGAAGGAGAGGCAAAATGATATTGTTAAAAGCTGCAGACTGCCCTGCACGGAAGATTGAGGAATTTCCGTACAAGGGTAAACCGTTGCCGGTAAAAGATGTCTGGATTCAATGGGTCTCCCAGGTCGGGCCCCCGGAATCTCCCGAATATGGGTTGCGCGTGTTTACCGTGGGACCGGGCGGAGAAATTCCCATTCACAATCATGGATATTACCAGACGATGTACATTCTAAGCGGTCGCCTCGTCATGACCAGCTACGATATCAAGACTGACGCCAAAATCCTAGAGAAGGAAATCGGTCCTGGCGAAGTTGCTTTTATCCCAACTATGGAGCCTCACAGCATTACTAACCTGAGCCAAACCGAGCAGGCTACGTTCCTGTGCTGCATTGCAAACGTCTATGAGGACGAGGATCTTGGCGCCTGATGTCAGGCCACTTCGCCATTGTTTCATAAGACTGGCGGAAAACCTTTTTCGCTGCGGACGGCACAACCTGACTTCGCTTCAGAAGTATGCCGTCAGTCCTCCGGAAGTCAGGCCTTTTATCGGGAACTCGTATTACTTGTTTGAACTCGACTCGGTTTGAGGTCGGTCGGCCTTTAGTCTCATGCGGGCTGTCTTCCTGTCGAACGCTCCTTCGATCTTTTCCAGCAGCTCCACTATGGTATATGGCTTGAGAAGGAAATCATATGCCCCCAATTTCATAATCTCTCGGGCCGTTGCCACCGAAGCGTATCCTGTCATAATGATAACTTCGATGAAGGAATCAATCTTCTTTATTTCAGGGAGCAAGTCAATTCCACTAATTTCAGGCATACGCACGTCCAGAATGACCACATCGTAGGAATGCTCTCGCAATTTGTTGAGGGCTTCTTTCCCGTTGGCTGCCACGCTCGCGTCCACCCCTCGGACACTAAGCAGCTTGTGCATAGTAGTCCGGAATCTCTCTTCATCATCTACGATCAGTACTTTCGGACCGGCAGCCATTATCGTGCAGTTCCTCGGTTTCGGATCTCCAGCGGAAGGCGAATCGTGAACGTCGTGCCCTTCCCCACATCGCTGTCGACGGAAATCGAACCGCCCAATCTTTCAATGATACCGCGACAAATAGCCAGTCCCATACCGCAGCCTTTTCCCCTAGCCTTCGTGGAAAAGAACGGGGTGAAGACTTTATCCAGGTCGCCAGGTGGAATCCCGCGTCCGTTGTCTTGTACCCACACCTCGACCCAGTTAGCTCCAACCGATGTCCCGACCCTTATCTCACCGTCGGCTTCAATGGCCTGGGTAGCGTTGGCGAGAAGGTTGAGGATCACTTGCCTCAGCAAAGGAGGGTCGGTGAAGATATGCGGCACTTGCGGCTGTAAGACACGCTCCACCCGTATGTTTCGCGCTGCTGCTTCCTTGTCGATGAGATGGGTAATCTGATCCGCCAACTCGTTGATGTCCACGCGCTGAATAACGGGTTGCAGCTCGGCGGCAAGATCATGCAATTCCGACACGATCTCTTTGCACCGGTCCACTTGCTGGGCAATTGCGGCAAGACTCTCGCGGCACTCGTTGACTCCCTCCAGATCCTTGAGCGAGTTACCCTGAAGCAGATGGTCGATCCATTGGGTCTCCTGGGAGATGATGGCCAAAGGATTGTTAATTTCGTGCGCGATGCCCGCGGAAAGATCGTCCACCATTGACAGCTTCCGGCTGCGGATAAGCTCGCGTTCGAGCCGGCGCTTCTCTTCCTCGGCCTCATGGGCCTTTCGTACCAGCCGTCTCGTCGAATAGTACGCTACGGTAGCCAGCGAGAGCGCCAAAATCGCAGCCAGCGGCCCGGCCAGCAACCCGAACGGAATAGCCCCAAGCGCCAGCAGGATGCTTATCAAGTAGGGTTCGAGATCGCGATAGCTCATTCTCTCCTTAGTGTCCGCGTGCCCTGTTCGGTACGCGACCGGGGGCGAAGGCACGCCGGCCGATAGTTACCGAGAAGCGGTCGGAGTGCTCGCGCCGTAAGCTCGCCACATTCGGATCTCTTCTTGATATAGCGCTTACCGGCCTCTTTCTTCTTCAATGGTCTTGCGTTCGTAGGCTTGAACGATCTTCTTGAGCAGTTCAGCAAAGGGCACCGGTTTCATGATGTAGTCGTACGCGCCCAACTGGAGCCCCTTAATCCCCGATTCCACCGAGCCATGCCCGGTGAGTATGATCACTTCCATCTGGGGCTTCTGCTTCTTCATTGCCTCGAGTGCCTCGATGCCGTCCATGCCCGGCATTTTCACGTCCAGCACCGACACGTCAAACTCCCTTTCCTGGAGGAGTTGAAGAGCCGACTTGCCGCTGGTGACTCCTACTGCGTCCAGGCCCTTGTCTCTCAGGCGCTTGACCATAGTGTCAACAAAATCCTCTTCGTCGTCGACGATCAAAACGCTGAAGCTTTCCATGATTGACTCCCTCCCCTGACGTTATTCGTCCGCTGGTGGACGGCTCTGCCTACACGACCGGCAGGGCGATGGTGAACGTCGTGCCCCTCCCGGATCCGCTCTTGACCGATATTTGTCCACCAAGTTTTTCCACAATGCTGTAGGTGATGGATAAGCCCAAGCCGGTCCCTTCATTAGCCTTTTTTGTGGTGAAGAACGGATCGAATATCCTGCCTCGGATCTCCTGAGGGATACCTGGACCGGTGTCCGAGATGTCCACCACGACTTGCTTGCGGGGATCGGATTGGAAGTACGTCTTTATGCTGATCGTTCCGGCCTTTCCGATTGCGTCAATAGCGTTGTCGATAATATTCAGGAAGACCTGCTGCAGTTGGTTCTGATCCGTAGTGATCTTGGGTAACATCTCATCGTAGAATGTCAGGATGTGAATGTCCCGGTAATGCGCTTCGTTTTCCAGGAAGGTGATGGTCTCGGCCAGAACCTGATTCACGTCCACCTGTTCCTGGGTCGTTTCCATTCGGCGCCCAAAGCGGAGCAATCGATGAGTAATCGCTCTACATCTTTCCACGTGCCGTTCAATCTTTCTGATGCACTCCTCAAACTCACGTAGATGTTGGGACTTGGTCAGGTCCTCTTCCCCGATAAGGTCCTTCATCCAACCGGCCTGATCGCCGATAATTTGCAGAGGATTATTGATCTCATGGGCAACGCCTGCGGCCATTTTTCCTAATGCCGCCATCTTACTGGACTGCATGAGCATGTCGTCGGCTTTCGCTTTTTCTCGCTCGAAGCGAATGAGCTCGTTGGTTATAGAGCGGGACGTGAAGATGGTTCCTATTACCAGGAGCAGAACACCGGCCGCCATGATCAACTGGCCTGTGTAACGGGCGCCGAACAGTGCTGCCATTTCCTCGGCGGGATCTTCTCTTGCCACCAGGACCCATTTCGGATAGGCAATCTCCGTCGCCCCAAAAAAACCGGTTTCGCCACCGTAGGTCAGTTCTTCTACTCGGGTTTGAACGGTTTTCGAAAAATCCGGTGTGGTCGGCGTCCCGAGTATTTCCCCGCTGAATCGAGGAGAGGTCTAGAGAATGTTCTTTTTGTTTATGATGAATGCGTCTCCCCTTTTCCCCACCTGAGCCGCCCTGACCATGTTCTCGAGGATTTCCGAGTCTATCGTCGCGCGAAGGACCCAGCTCCGGTTCCCTTCAATACCGGTCACCGCGATGATGAAGTGGGGGATCCGGCGAAATCCGAGAAAGACGTCACTTACGTACACACCGGATGTCATAACGGCTTGAAACCATTCTTCATGCGCGTAGTTGACCCATATAAGCTTGTCGTAATGCGGCCCCACATAGGCGATGTGCTGCCCGTCGTCGTCTATCACCCCGAGATCTATGAAAGATTTAGACCGCTGTTGGAGTATCTTGAACAGGTTATTCAGGTATTGCTCGTCCTTGAGTCTTTCCAACGTGTGCGTTTTTGCTACCGTGGTCAGCTGCGCGATCCGTTCGCCGAAGAAAAGCTCCACCGCGCTCCTACGGTTTTTGACAAGCGTCTTGAGGTTGTCCATGACCTTCTTTTGGTAGGCGAGACTGAACTGGTAGTATACCGTGAATCCAAGCGCGAATAGAGGGATGAGCGAAAAACAGAGTGTCATCGCCACTATTTTCAGCCGCATGGTGCGGTAGGGCTTGATTTCCATCAGGCTTATCCTTATGCGCAGTGAACGGGGATCGCACGACCCTGGGATTCGGCCATGTTGCCCGCGGGAAGAGTTATTCTACCACATCGACTCCGCTTGGCAATGAAATCGGTCGCGGCACGGACCTTGACGGTCGCCGGTCCTGCTGTCACAATTAGTTGGCGAAGACCCCATTTTGGCGTGGATCTCGGCTGGGATACAGTGAGATGCTTCCGGAAACCTGCGTCGCATAAGCTATCTCATCAGTGGGGCTAATCCAAAAAGCAGCCGACCGGGTTCACCTGTCGACCCCGGTAAACGCTGATTCAGCAGGGATTATCTCGTGACGCTTCGGCTGTCCGTTACCTCACACGCGGACGGCACATTCAGGACGATTCCGACATTGGCGGCAGGGCTTTCATGACAGACCAAGACAAGACGAGAGATCAGCTCATCGACGAATTGGAGGACCTTCGTCGAAAGGTTGCTGAATTGGAGAGAGCAGGAGCGCAATTTGTCGGGACCGAGAAAATGCTCGAGTTGGCTCCTGTAGTATTCGTTGCCCTGAACCGGAAGGGCGAGGTCACTTTCATCAACAAGCAGGGAGAGTCGCTTCTGGGCCTCTCTCGGGACCAGATTCTCGGGAGGGACTGGTTCGACAATTTTCTCCCTGAACAGGACCGTGACCGTGTCAAGAACGTATTCTTCAAGGTCCTCCGTGGAGAAATGACCGCGTCGAAGGCCTTCGAAAATCCGGTCCTCGCGGCGAACGGAGAAGAACGCCTGATCTCCTGGCACAACATTATTCTTCGAAACGGGCTGGGTGAAGCGGTCGGGACTTTGAGTTCGGGGGTGGACATCACGGCACGGAGGCGAGCCGAAGGGGAGGTAGCAAAAGAAAGGAATTTCTCCACCTTCATCCTCGACAGCCTTCCCGGAACGTTCTACGTTTTTGATTCCCAAGGGAAAATCATGCGGTGGAATAGCTTCCTGGAGCGTACCAGCGGCTATTCGTCCGAAGAGATCGGTTCCATGCACGTGCTTGATTTCTTCCCTGATGACGAGAAACCAAAGCTCCGACACGCCGTGCAAGAGGTGTTCACGAAAGGCGAAACACAGGTCGAGGCGGATTGGGTAACCCGAGAGGGCAAGCGGATCTCCTATTACTTCAATGCAAGACGAATTCATGTCGAGGGCAAACCTTATCTCATCGGCGTCGGGATCGACATCTCAGACAGGAAGCGTGCCGAGGAGGCACTCCGTGAGAGTGAGGAACGTTATCGGCTTCTCGCCGAGGACTCTCCTCTGGGGATTTTCATCCATCAGGACGAGCACTTCGTTTATGCGAACAGACGTATGGCGGACATTTTCGGCTATACCACCGACGAACTGACGAAGATGAAATTCTGGGAGGTCGCTCTTCCCAAATACAGGGAGGTAGTCCGAGCACGAGGTTTAGCACGATATGAGGGCGCGGATGGCGCCGACCGATACGAGGGTCCGGTAATTTGCCGAAACGGCAAAACCAAATGGGTGGAAGTCTCTGCTGCGCGTTGCACCTACAGGGGTCGGGCCGCTGTTCTCGGTACGTTTGTGGACATCTCCGAAAAAAAGAACGCGGTGGACGCGCTTGTCAAGAGCGAAGCCCTGATGAAGGCCATTCTCAACGGCATTAATACGAACATTGCATTCGTTGATAAAGATATGAAGATCATGTGGGTCAACAAAGCCGCGGCAGATTCCGTATCTCGGGACGCGTCGGGAATGATGGGCCGAAAATGCCACGAGTTCTGGGCTGACCCCGCGAAGCCGTGCGAGGGATGCCCCACGGTCATGGCTTTCAAAACAGGCAAAGCGCACCATACGGAAATGGTCACTCCTGACAGTCGAGTGTGGGACGAGAGCGGTGAGCCGGTATTCGACGCTCAGGGACGTTTGATGGGGGTCGTGGAGATTGCACATGATGTTACGGAGCGAAAGAAGTCTGAGCAGGAAAGGGAGAGCCTGAGAGCACAGCTCTTCCAATCCCAGAAGATGGAGGCGATCGGGACTCTTGCGGGAGGTATTGCCCACGATTTCAACAACCTGTTGACTGTGGTCATAGGCTTTACGGAACTGCTGCTCCTGGAAAAGGACCGAGATCACCCGGAGTACGCCGATCTGCAGAAGATACTCCGGGCCGCCAAGAACGGGGCGGACCTCGTGCAACGGCTGCTGACTTTTGGCAGGAAGACCGACCCCAAGCCCCTTCCCTTGAATCTCAACAGACAAATATTGCAGGTGGAAAAGATCCTGCGGCGCACCATTCCGAAGATGATAGATATCCAACTTCACTTGTCACCCAGGACCCCTGAAGTGTGTGCCGACACTTCGCAACTGGAACAGGTATTGTTGAATTTGGCGGTCAATGCACGTGACGCCATGCCCGATGGCGGCAGCTTGACCGTGACGACCGAGAAGGTATTGCTCGACGACGACTTTTGCAGGCTTCACGTTGGAGCCAATCCGGGGGAGTACGCGTTGCTGGCGGTTTCGGACACTGGCAACGGGATGACCAAGGAGACCCTTGAGCACATATTTGAACCGTTTTTCACTACCAAAGAGATGGGCCGCGGAACAGGGCTGGGGCTCGCTATGGTCCACGGGATCGTGAACCGGCATAACGGCTACATCACCTGCGAGAGTGAAATCGGGCGTGGAACCACGTTCAAGACATATCTCCCGGCCATACCTACCGATCAGGACACGGAAGACGACATATCGGGGCGAGCGGCGGCGTTTGGGACGGAGACCATTCTGTTGGTGGATGATGAGGAGTTTGTCAGGGACTTGGGCGCGCGAATTCTCACGAGATACGGATATACCGTACTCCAGGCAGCCAATGGCAAAGAAGCAATCGAGGTATTCAGGGAGAAAGGCCCTGAGATTTCGCTCGTAATTCTCGACCTGATCATGCCAGAAATGAGTGGTTCAGAGTGCATGGAACAGCTTCTCAAGATTGATCCTAAGGCCGGCATAGTGTTATCAAGCGGTTATTCCGCGGACAGTCCAATGGGAGAGTCCGTGGAAATGGGTGCACGAGGCTTTGTGCAGAAGCCGTTTCGGATGAGGGACCTGCTCCAAGAAGTTCGCAGGGTGTTGGATAAGACCTGACGGCGTTGTCAGTGTCCGAAGGGCCTTTGAGTGCCCTATTGCATAAGTGCGGTGACGTGTCCTAGTGTCTGGGCTGTCCCGTCATTCCGGCTTCTGCTGGAATGACGATAGGGGTAGGAACAACCGGTTGCCCGGCCGCTCCCCCCTCCGAACCGTACGTGCGGATCTCCCGCATACGGCTCTCCGGTCGGTGGTTCACCGCCGGGCGGGTTGACAGGCCAGGGCATGGGCTGTGGTAAGGAAGAACAACCCGTGCTCGGCAAAGAAGACATTGGGCCAGCGTAGATGGTCATATCCCCGCCCCCGACCACGACCGCCGCGACGTTTCCGGAGGATGCTGCGCAGGCGCATGCGAATCCAGGAATCCAGCCGCGGGAACGTGGTGTGATGGCTGTGTTGGAAGTACCCGAACCAGCCGGTCAGGGTGCGGTTGATGGTTGAGATGGTCTCGGAGAGGCTGTGACCGCTCAGGCGGCGCGTAGCGCCCCTGATAGACGCTTTGAGCTTCTTCAGGCTCTTGGGGCGCGGCCACCGCATCCCTCGCTCAAAGTGGTACCCCAGAAAGTCGAAGCCACCGGCAAGCGAGGCATCTACGATCCGGGTTTTCGTCGGATGGAGCGTCAGGCCTACCCGACCTGTCCACTCGGCGACCAGAGCCAAGGCGCTTGCGGCCTCGATCTGGGTACCACAAAGGATGACAAAGTCATCCGCATAGCGGACCATACACGCACCGGATCGGGCCATGAGATGATCCAGCGGGTCGAGGCAGATATTCGACAAAAGAGGACTCAGTACGGCCCCCTGAGGAGTACCCGTTTCCGGAGTCCAGCCTTTGGCCGTATCCATCACGCGCTGGGTCAGGAACAAGGTTACGAGAGCCAAAACTGCGTGATCTGCAATCTTCTCCCGCAGGCGTGCCAGGAGGAGATCGTGGGGAATCGAATCAAAGTAGGACTTGAGGTCCGCATCCACGACAAAGATGAGTCCCTGACGAAGCAGGGCATCCACCTGTCGGAGTGCATCCTTGCATCCGCGGCCGGGGCGAAAGCCGTAGCTTTGGGGAGCAAAGTCCTTCTCGAAGATCGGTTCCAACACATTGCGCAACGCAGCCTGGACCACGCGATCACGAACCGTGGGAATCCCCAGCGGTCGTTTCTCCCTTGTCCCGGGTTTGGGAATCCAAACCCGTCGAATGGCTTGAGGTCGGTACGTTCCCGACCGAAGGGTCTCTGCCAGATGACTGAGGTTCTCTTCCAGTCGGGACTCAAACATCTCGATGGTCTGGTAGTCGACCCCGGGGCTGCCTTTGTTCGCCTTCACCATGGCAAAGGCCGCTCGCAGGTTGCCCAGAGAGTAGACCTTATCCATCAGGCTGTACCATTTGCCTCCTCTCACCCCGTTTTCCAGGGCCGTCAACATACGCTTCGTCCAGACACTCGGTTCAACCCAGGACCACGCCTCGGCGTGGTCTCGGATCTCTCCGGCCGGTCTAGTCGTGCGCACTTCGCACGACACTGGAGTCGGTTGCGCTTCCGTTTGTCTGTCCGTCACGTATCCACCTCCCTGCCTCCCTTGGCTCCACGCCCATTACGGCGCCTCAACGCTACTATGGAGGCTCTGACTCCTGTACGCCCCTTCCTGGCGTACAGGTCTCCCTGCTTCACGTACTCACCCTTCCTGACCATTCCGCCCCCAACCACCCGGAGTCCCCTGTCGTTGCTTTCTCTTTCCGCTACCTTGTTGTCAGCGCGACAGGTTTCCTATCTGGGAGCCATATGTGCCTTGCCTCGGCTCAGGCCCTCGACAGACAGGTCTAGGCTTCACCATTTCCCAGCAGGCTCGCCGGAATCTCCCGGCCGAATCGGGTTCGTCATCCTACGGACTGGTCGTTCACCTCCTGTTGCTCTCCACCCCGCCTCGCGGCGACGCAGTTACAGTCGGTTACAGGCTGTAGCGCAGGCCTGGAGAGGACTTGCACCTCTCTGTGTGAGTACGCTCGCAGGCGCACT
>Ga0233422_10001272_pt1 | contig 11359 bp, 12 predicted proteins | sample Watercolumn_Mata_2_FD_182724 | JGI IMG/M metagenome (GOLD analysis project Ga0233422, IMG submission 182724) | Freshwater microbial communities from Lake Matano, South Sulawesi, Indonesia - Watercolumn_Matano_2014_110_MG | ecosystem: Environmental > Aquatic > Freshwater > Lake | place...
AAACGGAAGCATAAGATGGAGATTTGTATATTTCATAATATTCCGTACCTTTTTAATCGCATTGAGCTCCATTTCAAAAACAAGCGGGTCAACGATATACCGTACGGCGCCACGGTATCCAAGCATGGGATTTGGTTCCTCCGGCTCATATGCTTTCCCGCCTTTAAGATTCCTATATTCATTTGTTTTAAAATCTGTTGCGCGGTATACGATCGGTCTCGGTGAAAATGCGGAACAAAAAGTAGACAGTTTATCCGCAAGAGTATCAATAAATATCCGTTCCTTATGTTCAGCTATGAGCTTTTTTGGGTGAATCCCTATATCAGCAATCATAAATTCCGCACGCAAAAGTCCTACGCCATCAACATTCATACGGGATATTTCTCTTGCCCGCGACGGTTCTGCCAAATTAACGTAAACTTTTGTAGCTGTTTTTAAATGTATGTCTTTTTTTTGAGTTAAAGGAATTGTCTTCCCTTTGTTGAAAGACCCCTTAAAAATTTCTCCTGTTGTACCGTTTACAGTTACAGTTATACTGTCTCTAAGCTTCGTTTTTATATCTTTTACGCCTACTACTGCAGGAATTCCAAGTTCTCGTGAAACGATTGCAGCATGGGACGTTCTGCCGCCGCGTTCGGTAACAATAGCAACTGCCTTTCTCATAGCAGGAACATAATCCGGGTTAGTCTGTTCTGCAACAAGAACATCCCCGGAAATAATTTTTTGAATTTCTTTTGCACTTGCAAGTATTTTTGACGGACCACATGCTATTCCCGGGCTTGCAGGGTCTCCTTTGGCAAGTACCGGCACGGATGTACTTAAATTATTTTGGGTAATATGTTCTTTGTTATTGATAGTCGTTATTGGACGTGTCTGAATAATGAATATTTTTCCTTTTTCAATAGCCCATTCTGAATCCTGAGGAAAATAATAATGTTTTTCGAGATTTTTACCCAATTGTGCAAGATGAATAATTTCATTATCAGCTAATTTCTGTTTGCCACCATCTTTTTTAGATAGTTTAATAATGGAATTTTTTGAATGTTTTCGTGTCATATAACATTCCTGTTCATGAATTTCCCGAATAAGAATGGAATTATTTTGTTTATCAACTTCATAATGATCAGGAGTAACGGCCCCTTGTACGATCATTTCTCCGAGGCCGAATATTGCTTCAATTGTTATCATTTTCTTATCATTTGTTAACGGATTGACGGTAAACATCACGCCGGATTTGTCAGATGCTACCATTTTTTGTATAGGGATAGCTATACCAACTTGGAAGTGATCAAATTTATGAGATTCTCTGTAAAAAATAGCCCGAGCGGTAAATAGTGAGGCCCACGCTTCTTTGACTTTTTCTATGACGTTTGATTCACCTGTAACATTAAGAAAGGTTTCTTGTTGACCAGCAAAAGAAGCAGACGGTAAATCTTCAGCAGTCGCTGAGGATCGTACAGCAACAAGAGAATTTCTTAAAGAATTTCCAGATAGGCGAAAATATGCCCGTATTATGTCTTTTGAAACATCAGGAGGGAAATTACATTGAAGTATTGATCTTCGTATAATTGATGCGTTTCTTTCAAGAGAAGATGCATTATTTATATCAATTTGTAAAAGTATACGTTCTATAGTATTTTGTACATGAGTATATTCAAGGAATCTCCGGTAAGCGGAGACAGTTACGACAAATCCGTTCGGCACTGGAAACCCTGCATTTATCATTTCACCAAGGTTTGCACCCTTTCCACCGACTGTATCGATATCGTCTTTATGAATATCTTTAAACCATATAATATATGACGCTTTCATATCATTATCTCTATATTTTAGTATGGTTTATTATTAGTATTCTTGCAAGAGGAGAATAATTGAAAAATGATTATTATTTTTCAAGCATTTTCTTTTTAAAATAATTTACCAACGGAATCTCAACAGGATTTTCACCGTTTAGTATAGCAAGATATACCGAAACAAATCCGGAAAAAACGAATAATCCCAAAACTTGTGAAATCTTTGAATCGCCCGTTGTTTCATAAGAAAAAAATTCAATATGTTGTTTTTTCAAAATATCCTGTGTAATGCTAAACCTTTTTTGAATAGAATCACAATATAATGAAGATCGGATTAGAACAAAAATCCAATTTTGTTTTTCTGTTTCTGGATATTTCAGACCTTCCATAAGATGATGATTTAGTTCTGGGATAAAACGGCAATCTGAAATCGTTTTTGCCGTTTCATTTATCTGATTGGCAAATCCGTTGCCGAACCCTTTGAGAAATTGCGATGTTATGATAAACGGATGTTTTCCGCATAAGCGTAATGCCATTTGCTTTGCAGTGTTATCTTTTATAGGGATTTCTGGCAACAACGATTTTGTAATCAATCGGGCATATTCTATTGCTTCGTAAATTTCACTATCTTTGATATCTAAAAGTTTCAAAGATTTGAGAATTCCTATGTGGCCCATAAGCAAATATCCTCCGCCGATGCGAGGTTGACCACAGGGATTGTATTTTGGACTGAATATATAGATAGGAAAATTATATTTTTGAGCGATTTGACTGATGATTCCCCCGCTTGTAACAGCGGTAATTTTAGCTTTTTGTGCAAAAGCCATGTTGGAACAAGATACAACTTCATCCGTTGATCCAGAATATGAAGATAAAATAACGAGAGTATCCTCGTCGACATATGACGGTATCGTATATTCATCGATGATTTCATAGGGTTTTTTGATTCGATCACGGAATAATTCTTTAATTGTAAGTGGAGTAAATCGTGATCCTCCCATACCTGAAACAATAATATTATTGATAGGAAAATATGTTGAAGGAAATTGAATATTAGAACCTTCTTCCCATGCCTGCTCGCATTGATCGGCAAATAATGCGGTTGATTCAATAACGTTTTTGGTATCAAGAACTTTCATCGCCTGTATATCGTCTAAATTATTCATTGCAGTATTCCTCCCATTTTTTCTAAATAATGTATTATTGATGTTGTCTTATCTTCAAGAATTTCTTGTGTGTCTGCTTCTATATTTAACCTGAGAAGAGGTTCAGTTTTGGATGCTCTGATATTTATCCAATAATCTTTATACCAGATACTTAACCCGTCGAGATCGTCTATTGAATCGGCATTATGAAATTGTTTACGTATGCTACTCATCGTTAGTGATATATCATTTATTTTGAAGTTAATTTCGCCGCTGGATGGATATACATCAACTTCACGGAGCATTTCTGATAATTTTTTGTTTTCTTTTGATATGAGCGTAAGCATGATAAGTGATGTTAATATGCCTGATTCTGAATTAAAATAATCATGATAATAATAATGCCCCGAATGTTCTCCTGCAAAGATTGCATTATATTTTTTCATATAATTTTTCATAAAGCTATGACCTACACGGACCCGTACGGGTCTCCCACCGTATTTTGTGATTATCTGCGGGACTATTCGCCCACATACGGCACTGTAAAGTACATAATTACCAGGATGCTTCTCTAACATATACTTTGCCAGTAGTGCAGTCACAAGTGTACCAGACACAAATCTGCCGGTGTCATCTATAAAAAATACTCTGTCAGCATCCCCGTCAAATGCAAGTCCGATATCTGCCTTTGTACGAATAACTGTTTTAATAAGTTCAATGTTATTTGAAGGAATAAGCGGATTCGGAACATGATTGGGGAAATTACCGTCAGGTTCAAAATTAAGGGAAGTTAGTTTGACGGGTATTTCACTGGACATATACGAGATGAGTTTTCCGCCCATGCCGTTCCCTGCGTCTGCAATAACATGAAGAGGTTTGACGGCAGATACATCAATCAGGGAATAAATTTTTTCCTTCCAATCGTTGTAAACATTAATTTCTTCCTTATGACCAACATTCCCTGTATTTTTGGGGGGTGAAAGATTCAGGGCTGATTTTATGTCGTATAATCCTGTATCACCGCTTATCGCAATAGGACCACGAAGCACAATTTTTAATCCGTTATAGGGAGCAGGATTATGTGACGCAGATATCATGATCGTCATATCATATGTATATGTCCCGGATATAAAGTATGCCTGTTCCGTTCCGGTTAAACCGGCATCATATACGGAGCAACCGCACGAAATAAACGCTTGGGAAAGCCCGTCAAAAAGTTCTTTTCCTGACAACCGCATATCGCGACATATAGCTATTGTCTTTGGATGAAACGTGTGCATTATTGCATACCCTACCTGACGTGCGACACTTCCGTTTATTTCATCAGGATATACACCGCGTATATCGTAATCTTTAAAAATAGACGTGTGTATCTTCATAAGATATCAAAAAGAAGTGAGTATTAATTCAATTCGTGTTGATAGTGTTAACGGCGATATACCGGATTTAACTTCGTATTCAACTTCTCCTAATGTTTGATATATTGTAACAAGTTTCTCCATCGTAAATAACTTCGCCTGTGTTGTCAAACGGGTTATCTGCCAGGGAGCGAGCTCTTTCGTAATGACGCCGTCTTTAATTTTCATAAGATCCCGGATCCTTCGAACAAGAAGAGAAAATAAGACTTCTGGTGGTTCTGTTTTGACGATGCGTTGAAAGAGAGGAATAAGATACAATCCTTTAGAAGGAACAAACGAATCAAGAAACTGAAAAATAAGTACTGGATATTTATAAATTTCTGTTTTAATCAAATTCCCGAACTTTTTTAATATCGACGGACTGATTATCCGATCCTCCCAGAGGATAATAATCATATCATTACTTTGAGAAGATAGTATCTTAATATACTTTTCTATTTTATTATCTGATTTAGAAGAGGTTGATAATAGGCGTTCAATACCAATTGTTAACGAATTACCGAAAAGAGATGCGGATTCTAGAGTCTGAATAAAATTAGTTGTATCAACTGTTTTCCCGTCAAGTATCCGAACTTCTTTCGTTTCTGGTGTATGCAACTTTTTTAAATAAGCCAGACGGGAAGATTCAATATTATCGCCATGAATAAGAATGATCATATGTGTAAATATCGTATAACTTCGCGTATTAAAGGCTTGTTTGTATCAGCGTATCCGATTATAGACAGGACAGTTTTTAGAGGTTTCCAGCAGGATTCTGTTATTCCTTCGGATTTTTGACAATGAGTTTGCTGATATGATGACAGCTCAAAAAGAAAATAATATACGGTTTTTTGAATAAGACGTTTTTTTCTGTACCAATATTGTACCGGATGAAGAGTTTTTATATACCGTATTTTACTTAACCCAACTTCCTCATAGACTTCTCTTGTCGCAGTATCTATTTTTGATTCTCCTTTTTCAATATGTCCTTTTGGGAATGTAAGAAATTTATTCATGTCACGAATAAGAAGTACATACCATATTCGCCGAAGCTTTCGAATAACAATACCTCCTGCAGAATATTCCGATTTCATATCCGTCACATTCTAACATGTACAACCATACTATGAGCATAGTTAAGCTACCCTATATACAAGATCTCCTTCTTTAACCGGTTGGTCAACTTTAACACCGACTGATTGGCCAGATTTTGTTTCATCTATTTGTTCATGTTCTATCAGAATGGATGAAATAACCTGCGTAAATTCTTTATCATGCCCGGATATTTTTACGGTATCACCAACTTTAAGAGGTTTTTTCCCCGTTGTGAGAACTGCGACTCCGATTTTATCGTAATAATGAGTAATTTTCCCAATCTTTACGTTCATATATTATCACCTCCTATCCAATGTAATACTTCTTTCCTTTTATTTTATCAGGTAATAAACTATCTGTTGTGTACTTTTCATAACCTTTACTATATCCTAGTCTTTTCATGAGAGATGTTGGAGCGTTACGAATTATAAGAGGAATAGGCAAATTACCGTATCGTTTGACATCAGAAAGGGCAGCAATATACGCGTCGTATACGCTTCTGTCTTTACGTGCATTACATAAATAAACCACCCCGTGTGCGAGATTTTCCTGGCATTCCGGATAACCAATGGTATTACAGGCATCAAAAACAGCATTTGCAACAACCAAGGCAGTAGGCTGAGCAAGTCCGATATCTTCCGATGCGAATACTACCATACGACGTGCTATAAACAAGGGATCTTCACCTGCTGCAACCATGCGGGCTAAATAATAGAGTGCTGCATCAGCCTGGCTTGCGCGCATGGATTTGATAAATGCCGAGATCGTATTATAATGCTCGTCACCTGTCTGATCATACTGAAGCATGGAACGCTGTGAGGCCATTTCGATATCTTTGTCCGAAATTATTTTCCTTTTAGAAATTTGTGATGATATTTCCAAAATATTAATGAGTGATCGGGCGTCACCATTTGAAATTTCCAGAAGAAAAATTTGAGCTTCTTTATTTAAACGGATTTTCAAATATTCTGATGTACGTATAAGAATAGTATTTAAATCCTGATCGTTAAGCTGTTTGAGTAAAAGTACCCGACAGCGTGAGAGGAGTGGAGAAATAACTTCAAAAGAAGGATTTTCAGTAGTAGCTCCTATAAATATAATTGTCCCTTTTTCAACATGAGGAAGAAGAGCATCCTGCTGAACCTTATTAAAACGGTGTATTTCGTCAAGAAACAGAACAGTTTTAATACCGGATTTAAGTCTGTTTTCTGCCTCTTTAATGATTTTTCTGACATCTGCAAGTGACGAAGTTACTGCAGAGCGTGATTCATAATTGGAATTTGTTGAAGTAGCAAGAAGATATGCAAGTGTCGTTTTCCCACATCCCGGAGGTCCCCAAAAAATCATGGACGGTAGAAATGATCCAGAGAGAAGTTTTCTGATAATTCCGTTTTTTCCAACAAGGTGTTCCTGTCCTACAATATCATCGATTTTCTTTGGACGGAGTATTTCTGCAAGCGGACGTAAATCATTCATCACGGATATTTTACACCCTCGGAAGTTGTTTACATAGTGTACAATAATGGTATATGAAAACAACGAATGGTTATCTGGAAATTATTGCCGGGCCTATGTATTGTGGAAAAACTGAAGAACTCATTCGTCAAGTTAAACGAGCTACGATTGCGAAAAAATCTGTTCAGGTATTCAAACATGCCATTGATACGAGATATGGGAACGAACGAAAAATATTTTCCCATGCTGGTATCAGCTTTGAATCGGAATTGATAACCAAAGCAAGTGAGATATTAAAAAAATTACATAAAGGAACAGAAATTGTTGCTATTGATGAAGCGCAGTGGTTTGGTGATGCGCTTATTCCTGTAATTAAAAGCCTTCTTGATCAAGGTATCCATGTGATTGTCGCAGGACTTGCAATGACCTATGATAGGCAACCATTTGCGCCGATCCCGACTCTCATGTCTACGGCGGATAAAGTGACCAAGCTTTCTGCAATTTGTTCCCGATGCGGAGAAGAAGCTGTTTTCCATAAACGCATTACGAAATCAATTAATGTTAATCCTCTTGACGCTGATCCTTCGCTCGTGGGCCGTACAGATGCGTATGAAGCAAGGTGCAGACGATGTTTTGAAAAATAAGTTATCTATAACCACCAGTAGTTATCCCCGGAGCAATTTCTTCAGCATGTTGTTTATATCCTTCTAATGAAGGATAACCTAATTCTCTAGCCATCCTTTCCAGTACATCAGGTGGGCATTGATCGCCGCACATCATGGGCATAAATTGTCCGGTATCGGAGGGAATAATTTGGGGATCTTCTTTAAGACGGACAAGTTCAATTCGCAATTGTACGCCTAATTTTTGTGCTTCCTCAATATCATCCCCTTGTATTAATTTTCCGATTCCAACAACACTTTCAAGAAGTTCTAGATGAGTATAACCTGTTTTGCGATATGCATTTATTGCAGCATCTAAAATATCGTTATCATACCAAGGATACCTTCCAATTACCTCATTCATATGTCCTATATTATATCATTTCATTTCGATTTCTAATTTGATACAATAATAATTAAGATTTTTTATTGTATTTATTGCTTATTTGTCTATTCGTTTATTAATCGGGGCCCCGGTCGTCTAGCGGCCTAGGACTCGTGGTTTTCAGCCACGCAACCAAGGGTTCGAATCCCTTCCGGGGTACTATGTGCGGACGATTTGCACAACCGAAAGATGCAAAGAAAGTATTTGCAGATTATAATTTAAAGTTAACAGCGGATTATCAATCCTCCTATAATGTTTTTCCTGGGTCGCTTCAACCCATCATTGCTGGTAATCCCGATATACAGATCATATTTGCCAAATGGGGTCTTATACCATCATGGAGTAAAGAATTTAGAAGTAAATTTTCAACAATTAATGCGCGTGCGGAAACTGTTTTGACATCACCTGTCTATCGCACACCATTTTTAAGAAAACGATGTCTTGTATTAACTAGTGCTTTTTATGAGTGGAGAACAAATTCTGACAGTACCAAAACACGTTTTGTTATAAAAGTAAAAAACCATGAATATTTTTCTCTTGCTGGTATTTACGACACATGGAATGATATAGAGAACAAACCTTTTAACTCGTTTTCTATCATTACAACCGTACCGTCGGAAAAAATATCTCCCATTCATAACCGCGAGGCTCTCATTCTTGAAAAACAAAATGAAGAAGTATGGCTTAATCCACAAACTCCTACCTCTATAATTCAGTCTTTATTAAAACCGTATCCCTCAGAATATACCGATGCATACCCTGCTCACATTAATACCATTCCAAAAGATTTAGACTCTCCTGAACTTCTGAAGTAATAGCATGAACTTGAGCTATTATTTTCGGTATTTCTTCGTTTTAACCTATTGACGTTGGCTTAACAAAGACGTATTGTAAAAGTACATCTTTCGGGTTTCTTATGTATTCGCGACTGAACATTAACGAAGCAGTATCCGTTCATTCTTTCAGCAACCACCATACGTTTGTAGCCGGTCCAGTGGCTATCCAATGGCGTGGGAGATCCTACAGGATTACGAACGTCGGCATCCACCATACAATCCGGGAAGGACGGACGCTTTGCCATATATTTTCCGTCACGGATGGATCCACGTACTTTAAGATTAAATATGATACGGAAACGCTTATGTGGCAGCTTCTGGAAATAGCCACGCAATAACATATGGACAGCATTTTATCAGAATCTGCGGGATTCAATCCTGCTGTACCGAAAGTTATGCACGTTGATCTTAATTCGTGTTTTGCATCTGCCGAACAGCAAGCAGATCATCTCCTTCGCGGCAAACCGGTCGCCGTAGCGGCATACGTGACCTCCGGAGGTTGTATTCTAACGGCTTCCTACGAAGCAAAAGCACACGGAGTATGTGTAGGGATGCGCGTGAGCGAGGGGAAAAATCTTTGCCCGGGACTTATCGTTGTTCCGCCCGATCCTCCAAAATACCGAACCATCAACCAAAAACTTTATGCGCTTATGAGGGAATATACCGATAACGTATGCGTCAAGTCCATCGACGAAATGGTGCTCATCTTTGAGCAGGCTCCATGTTTTGCCAAACGCATTGCTGTCGGCATGGGTGCTGTCTGTACGATGAAAGATATTGCAACAGACATAAAGCACCGAATTGCCACGGAAATTGGCGACACTCTTCGCGTTTCCATAGGTATCGCCCCAAATAGGTATCTTGCAAAAATAGCATCAGAAATGCAAAAGCCAAACGGACTTACTGTCATTGACCAAAATAATATTCTTACTTGTATGGCCACATTTAAAAGCGTAGAGGAGCTTACCGGGATAAAACGCGGGTTTGGCAGGAGACTTGCGTACTGGGGCATAAAAAACGCGTTGGATTTCTACCGTGCGCCAATACATATCCTCAAGCAGGCATTCCATTCAATTGTCGGTTACCACTGGTGGCTGAGGCTTCATGGTTGGGAAGCGGATGACCGGGTATTTGCCCGAAAAAGTATCGGCCACAGTTACGCATTGTACCGTTCGTATAAAACCGATGATGTCCGGATATATCAGATTCTCTGCCAGTTATCGGAAAAAGCGGCACGCCGCATGCGTAAAATCGGCTATCAGGCATATGGGGTGCATCTGGGACTTTTATATCGCGACTATACCTACTGGCATAAAGGGCATAAAACCCTTAAACCCTTTTATTCCGGGGGAGAATTGTACCGTGAAGCACGGAAGCTTATGAAACTGGCTCCAAATCTACCCGTGCGAACGATTGATGTATCCTCATACCTTCTTATTCCCATTGAGATGCGTCAAGAAGAGCTTTTTGAAGATAATAGTCGGAAAGAAAAATTACTACGGGCGTTTGACGCAATACAAGATCGGTGGGGTGAATTTACGCTTATGCCCGCACGCATGCTCCGTATGCCCGTTAAAATCCTGGATCGGATTGCGTTCGGAGATACTACTAATTTGGTTGCTGAAGAATATGCTGTCTGGCCGTGAAGTTGCCGAACTTTGCAGAATCGACAGCATTGTGAGAAATAATATATTTGTAAAGAAATGCTGCGCCAAAAACGTCTCCTGCTCCTACGGAACTGATAATTGAATCCAATGGAACTGCTTCTGTCGGAATAGACGTAGGAATACCATTTTCAATAACAGTTGCACCGCGTTCAGCCTGTGTGACAACAACAATTGATTTATACAAATCTGACCAATACGTACCTAACGATAGCATATCGGGATGATCTTGATCGGAAACAATGACAATATCCATAACAGGCAATATCTCCGGCGCTTCTTCAAACTCTCTTACATGTACCGTACCATCGGTAGTAATTTCACGAAAATATCCCTGAGGAAGAAGTGCCATGATTGCATTCTTTTTTATGTGTCGCTTAAGTTCTGAAACATATGTTGCCGGGAAATACGGAGTAAGCGGGGCAAGGCATACGATGTCTGCTGAAGTAATCATGCTTATTACATGAGTATCTATGGGGATGGGCGTTGATTCCTGAACATAAAGGCATTTTTGTGTACGTACTCCTTCGGTAACAATGTTTTCATAAACCAATGTATGAATACCCAATGGATTTGACGGATAAAGAGATAGATGACGCGGAAAAGCTAGTAAATCTGCTCCGTATGGCGCTATAATACTAACGTTAATATTTGGTAATTGTTTCCATGTTTGCTCCATAAATACTGCGGGGCTTCCGCGAGCACAATATGCTGCATGTTCGGACTGATTTGTATCGATACACACATGGCCGACAACCAACACTTCAATCATAATTATTTTGTAATACTATTTTCATATAAACAACCTATCCTTTCGGCAATATTAGACCATGATAAATCAAAAATATTGTTGCGTAACTCCGTTCCCATTATTTTTCGTTTCTCCGTGTTTCGAAGAAGATATTCCATTTTTGATGCCAATAAAAG
>Ga0233422_10001273_pt1 | contig 11357 bp, 8 predicted proteins | sample Watercolumn_Mata_2_FD_182724 | JGI IMG/M metagenome (GOLD analysis project Ga0233422, IMG submission 182724) | Freshwater microbial communities from Lake Matano, South Sulawesi, Indonesia - Watercolumn_Matano_2014_110_MG | ecosystem: Environmental > Aquatic > Freshwater > Lake | place...
CGAGTGGATCGGTTGGCTGCACGACCGCGCGCCAGCGCACGCGATAATCGTTTTGGAGCGCGGCGCGAAAATCGTCCTGCAGTGCGCTCTTGTCGGCAATGCTCAAGCGACTGTCGCCGCGCTGCCAGCGAAAGAGGCAGAGGGCTTGGATCGGCTGGTTTGCTTGCGCCACGTTCCAATCGTTGATTTCCTTGTACGCCGCCTGAATCCAGCCGATGTTGCGATTCTGCCACCAGTCAGGATCAGCGGCTTGCGTTTCGGTGATGAAAATGGGGAGCGTGCGCAACGCCGATGGGATGACGCCGATGAAATCGCGGTAGGTGCGAAAATGCTTGTTGCGATTCTGAAACGGCGCACCCATTTTTTCGTCGCTGGTGATGAGATTCGCGTCAAAGCCGTGTGTGTAGGTGTGCAGCGCGAGCGCGTCGGGGGGCGCGTTGAGTTGCACGCACTGGCTCAAGATGTCCTGAAAGTACTTGACCCAATCGCCGTCGCCGTTGCCAGAGTACTGCGTCTGATTGTTCCAGGGCGCGGGAGCCGCCGGCGCGATCCAATCGTTGGCATGACCGGAGCGTTGCTTGATCTCGCGGCGGCAATTGGCAAAGCACCGCGCGTACAGATCTGGCGTGATGACCTCGCCATCGTTGTTCGCACCGCCGGTGTTGCCGGGGCGTTCCGCCACCATGTTCGTCTCGTTGCCGATGATCCAGATTTTCGCGCCGTGCGACGCAGCGACAAACGCGGCGCACTGCTGCGCGAACGTGCTGTACTGCGCAGCGAATGGGATTGTGCCATCGGAACCGTAGCCATTGTTGAGGCGGACGATGACGCCCAAGCCCGCGTTCGCGAGCGCGGAGAAATCGCCGTTGTGGTCAGGAGGATTCACTTTGACAGTGACAGTGATCCAACCGGACTTGGTCGCATTGGTGAACAGGTTCTCAGCGCCTGGGTCGTGCATACCAAAGATGTGGGAAGGGAATTGCGGCATAGCAGCCTCCTTGTTCAAATCATGGATTAACCTCGTCTCTGCGCTCTTTCACGCAGTTGGCGCGCAAACTCGACGCTATCGCCAATGTCCGTGCGATCTTGCCACATCCCGACAATCTCGGATGCCGCAAGTTGGCGCGCGGTCATTCCGCGTTTCTTGGGCACGCGGACGGGGCGTATGATTTTCTGACTGTGATCCAATTGGGCTAGCGCCCGGCGCAGTCTCTTATCTTGGAGAATGTGTCGCAGAACCACTGTTTGTTCCTGACGCGGCAAGACCTGGAATGCCGTCCAGAAGATTTCTGCCGTCGCTTGTGCTTTGGTCATTTGATTTCTTCCTTTCCTTCCACCACCCGTATTTCCTCTGCGCTCAAATCATACAGCCGATATACAATTTGGTCAATCGCCGCGTCCACCTGTTCGATGCGCGCCCCAAGCGCGTGGCGGCGATCCTCCTTGTGGCGTTCTGCCTCCGCGTAGTCCTTTTGCAATTGCAGCATTTCCTCCACGAGCGCGACGATGGCGTCGTGCTGCTGCTTTTCCGCCGCGTCGTCAAAGTTGATGCGGCGGATGGGGAGCTCCTTCAGATATGTACCCTTGATTTTTGGAAAGGTTTCTTTATAATCGCTGAATCGCCCTTTCCAGTACGTTCCAATCACTTTGGAGTTGAGTAGTCCGAGAATGTACTTGGGAGAATATGCCTTTTCCTGGAGAACGATCATAAAGACAGTGTTCAAGCAACAAAGGCGTTCATCATCGCAGGATACGATTGGCACCACACCGATTTGTCGCACGAGAACTTTCTCTGGGGCAAGATGAATTTCCATATCCCAACAGCCACCCCGCCGAGCATCTTCGTGGACGTAGGCATAACGGTTATTGAACTTCTTGGAGTATCGGTCAATATCTTTTCCTGTTAGACACGGCTTGTAGGATTTGGCGAGTCTTTTGGGATTTTCTGTCTCAACCACATCTTTCGGGAACTTCCCACGGTCACGCAATTGCATTCCAAAATGGATTCGAGCCAGGCCACCAAGTTTAACTGCCTGAGATTCGAGCTTCTCCAATAAACCACTTGTATTCTCAGATTGTCCAGCGGCAAAAAGCAAAGTAGGTGATGAATCAAACGCGATTTGTGCCACGCTTTGGGTTTTGGTTAATTCCAAGCCAGTCCGACGATCAACAGTGGCTCTTTGGAATAACACCATATTCTTGTGTCTGTATTCGTGATCCGATTGCTTTCGGAAAACGAAGATGACATTGTCAACGCTTGCGTCCTCGAAGACGCCATTTGGGACAACCAGCAGACTTTGAACCTCGCAGTTGTCAAGAATGTATCGGCGCAGGTTGGTAGTGTAATTGTTTGTCAAAAACGTGCTTGGCGTAATGAAACCCAGCAATCCACCAGGTTTAAGAAGTTGAATCGCCCTCTCGATGAACAAGTGAAATATATCAACTTTAAACTGGGCCACCGAGAATTTGTTGTGGTAGTACTTCAGTTCATTGGCGGGAATGTTTTGCGGTTGTAAGAGAAGGTACGGCGGATTGCCCACCACCACATCAAATCCGCCCTCCGCCATCACCTTTGGAAACTCACGCTCCCAGCAAATCGGCTCTTTGTCCTTCCATTTCGCGCCAAAGTACTTGCACAATTCCTCATCCGTGCCGCTGATGAGCGAATCCTTCTCGACGATGTTCCGCAGCATCGGCAGTTTGTCGCGCACATGCAGCGCCTTGAGCATCAAGTTCAGCCGCGCAACTTCTGCCGCTTGCTTGTCCTTGTCCACGCCGTAGATACATTAGACATTATCGGAAATAAGGAATTGTGCCTCTCTGGTTCGAGCGGCGTTCCGTTCTGAAATTGTGCAAGCCGCACGCAATCTCCATCGCCAGATCGGCAAATCCGTCTTTGGTATTGCGCAAGATGTCTTTGACAATGCGACACCGCTTGATTCCAGAAATCACATGCTCCGCCACAATGCGCACTTTGGAAATCTGGCGATTGCGGCGTTTGTCTGTCGCAGACAACTCCCGCCCGCGGGGCTTTTTCTTCGGCTGGATGACCTTGACGCCAGGCGGTGCGTAGCCTTGAAACCCCGTATCTTGATACAAGGTGCTGCCTGGCGGAAAGGTCGGTTGTTCTTCATCGCAGATCTTTTTATCGTGCTTTTTCCCTTCATAGGTCTGACTCAAATACTTGACCTTTCGACTCTTGAGGGTCACAACCACATTGTTTTTGACTGTGTGGGTATGCTTTTTGCCGCTGTAATACTGTCGTTGTTCCTCAGCATCCTTCGGACGCTGGATTTTACGCTCCGTTCCATCAAGCCCGAACTTGCGTTCGCCACTCGCGGCAAGCCGTACGGCGACTTCTGCTGGCAAGCGCTCAGGCAATTGCTGCAGAGCGGCCAACGCCTGTTTCAGGAGCGGAGTCAGGGTGTGAATCCACTCACAGGCTTGGCTTTGGCCCATGCTAAACTCAAAGGCCAGCACTTCCTGGAGCGGATACGTCTTGAAGTAATACAGGATGAACAACAACTTATCAGCAATAGTGTGCAAGGCAGGTTTGCGTCCGCCGCCGGGTTGGCGCTGGCGGTCTGACTCAGGGCGGGCGGTCTGTTGAACCTGGTCTTTCCAGAGTGTCGCAAAGGGTACCAGCAACTCCTCGAATTCAGCTCGATCCAAGCCCGTCATGGCGCGTAGCAGTTTCGGTTTGCCCTTCACCTGCTCGTATGTAATCATGCGGTCTGCTCCCTTGTGCAAAACTCGGTCTGGAGCAGACATTGTACACGAAAACCTTATTTCCGATAAAGTCTAGTCAATCAGTAATCGGTCAATCAGGGATTAGTCAACCGGTTAACTGATTGACCAATTGACTATTTGACCAATCAACGCGCACCCGGCGACGGTGACCACCGCGGAAGCCTTCTCCAGTGCTTCTGCCGGCTTGGAAGCGTACGTGGGTGAGCGCATGACGCTTGTCTAAAATCTATAATTTCTATCCCCAAATTTCCAATCAGGAGGAAAGCATGTCAATTGAAAACGCGAAAGGAATGCTCATCAAAGCAACCGAGGGCAAGTATGCTGTCGGCGCATTCAACATCACCGACTTTACCCAGTTGGAGGGTATGGTCGAAGCCGCCGTCAACAAGAAAGCGCCGCTCATCATCCAAACCTCAGTCGAGCCGTCCAAGTTCTATGGTGCCAAGGTGCTCGCTGCGGCGGTGCGCGCGGTTGCCGAGTCCGTGCCGATTCCGATCTGCCTGCACCTCGATCATTGCACCGACGTGGCGTACTGCAAAAAGTGCGCCGACGCCGGCTACACCAACATCATGATTGACGCATCCAAGTTCGGCTTCGAGGAAAACATTCGCCAGTCCAAAGAGATTGCCGATTACTGCCACAAGGTTGGCGATCTTTCAGTCGAGGCGGAACTGGGCACTGTCTCTGGTGTCGAGGATCAGGTCAAGGTTGTGGAGGACGAAGCCCAACTGGCGAATCCGAATCAATCGGTCGAATTTGTCGAGCGCACCGGCATTGACCTGTTCGCGCCGGCGATCGGAACCGCGCACGGCGTTTACACGACCAAAGATCCCAAAGTTGATTTCGAGCGCATGGGCAAGATCGCGCAATTGATCAACGGCAAGGGGGTGCGCGTGCCGCTCGTCGTTCACGGTGGCACGGGTCTCCCGCCACACACCGTCGCCAAGTTGATCGAAGTCGGCGGCAGCAAGTTCAACGTCTCGACCGAACTCAAGTACACGCTGATTGACACGACTTTCGACTACATCACCGGGCATCGCAAAGAATACAATCCCGGCAAGATTAACGTCGCGGTCAAGAACGCGATTCGCGCCGCGGTCGAGAAATGGATTGACATGCTCGGCTCGGCAGGCAAGGCGTGATACACGTAGGGGCGACCCTGTGTGGTCGTCCGATGTGGGCAACCACACAGGGTTGCCCCTACATCAACCCAACACAAGGATTCACATCATGACCAAACCAATTCAAGAGTATTTCGCGCCGTGGATCAAGCCGCTCAAGATGTACGTGTCCTCGCACATTGACCTGGCGTGGCGCGACCCATCGTTGCACCGGATGATGTCGAACGAAAATCCGCTGCCGCCGGCACCGAAAGTTCTGGAGGCGATCGTCAAGTATAGCGCGATGGCGAATCGCTATCCCGACCAGGGCATCGTCGTTCGTAGCAAGATCGCGGAGATGAATGGCTTGGCGGGACCGGAGAACGTCGTCATCGGCAACGGGTCGAGCGAAGTGTTCGACATGATCTTTCGCAGTTTTCTTGAGCCCGGCGAAGAGGTCATCCAGCAAACACCCTGCTTTGGCATTTACAAACTGCGTTGCGACGTGCTGGGCGGCAAACTGGTCTCCGTTCCGATGATCTACAAGGACAAGCAGTTGCTCTTCGATGCCGCCGGAATTCTCCAAGCGATCACACCCAAGACCAAAATCGTCGTGATCGCCAATCCGAATAATCCTTCCGGCAATTTCATGGACGCGCAAGATTTTGTCCGCATCGCCGAAACGGGCATCCCGTTCGTGGTGGACGAAGCATACGTCGAGTACGCCGGCTTGGAGATGTCGCAAGTGGCGTTGATCAAGAGATACAAAAACGTTATCATCACGCGTACGATGTCGAAAGCGTACGGGCTCGCCGGGATGCGCTTTGGCTATCTGCTTGCCGATCGCGACGTGGCGATGCAGATTGCCGCGACGCTCTTGCCCTGGAACGTCGGCACGATCATCATGTGGGCTGCGCTTGCCGCGCTCGAAGATCAAGAAGCGTTGGCGGAGCGCGTCAAGTTCAACAACGAGCAAATCGCGTACATCGAAGAAATGCTCGGCAATATTCCGGGGCTGGTCATCTTCCATTCGTACGCTAACTATGTCCTGTTCGACGCCGGTCCCGCTGGCAAAAAGGGCAAAGACATTATCGAGTACGCCCAAAAGCGCGGCATCATCCTGCGCGGCGAATCGCCCAAGTACGGCAGTGAGGGCTGGTTCCGCGTGACCATCGGAACCGCAGAAGAAAACAAGTTGTTCGTCGAGGTCATCCGCGAGTACTTTTCGAAATGAGATTTTTCATCCGCGAATCTTCGCGAATCCACGCGAATAGAAAAAGATTAGCGAAGATTCGCGTGGATTCGCGGATGAAAAAAACACACGGAGAGGTCAAACATGTCAATCAAAGCGATCCTGTTCGATCAAGACGGCGTCATCATTGACACCGAGCGCGATGGACACCGCGTCTCGTTCAACATGACGTTCAAAGAGTTCGGCTATGATTTCGAGTGGGGTGTGGGCGAGTACCACGAGTTGCTGCAAATCGCCGGCGGCAAGGAGCGGATGAAGCACTATCTCCACACCAAGGGCTTTGGCAAGCCGGTCAAACCGGAAGAAGAAGAGGATCTCATCAAGGCGCTACACAAGCGCAAGACCGCGCTCTTCGTCGAATTGATCGCCAGTGGCAAACTGCCACTGCGCCCCGGCGTCAGGCGATTCATGCAAGAGGCGATGGCTGCCGGTTTAAAGATCGGCATCTGCACGACGTCGAACGAAGAAGCCGCCAAGACGTTGACGACGCAGATTCTCAAGGACATCAAGTTTGACTTGGTGCTTGCTGGCGACATCGTAAAGAAAAAGAAACCGGATCCCGAAATCTACAACCTCGCGCTGGAGAAGACGGGATTGAAACCGGAAGAGTGCGTCGTCATCGAGGATTCGCGCAACGGCGTCCTGGCAGCCAAAGCCGCCAAGATGCACATCGTCGCGACGACGAATCCGTACACCGAAAAGGAAGACCTGCACGACGCGGACATCATCGTGACTTGCCTCGGCGACCCCGATGGCGAAAATGGCAAACTGAAGCAGGGTGGCGCAGGGTTGAAGTACGACGGTGTCCTCCATGTGAACGATGTGGTCAAGTCCTTTGGTGGCTAGACCGCGCGGGATCATCTTCGACCTGGACGGCACCATCTATCGCAGCGGGCAACTCATCCCCGGCGCGCGCGAAACAATCGAGAGGATGCGCAAGGGCGCGCATCCTCTCGTCTTTGTCACCAACGCGATTGAGCCGGTGACCGAGCATGTAGATAAACTCGTCGGGCTGGGCGTGCCGGTCAATCCCGACGAGATCATCAACTCTGCGCTCGTCCTCGTCCATCATCTCCGTCGCGAGATGCCGACCGCGCGTGTCTTTGCCATCGGCGATCCTCCGCTGTGGGAACAACTCGCGCCGCACTTTCGATTCAGCGAAGACCCGAGCGAGATTGACGTGGTGATCGCGAGTGTTGACCGCGCTTTCGACTATCGCAAGTTGAACATTGGCTTTCAAGCCCTGAGGCGCGGCGCGCGCTTTTGGGCAACCAACGCCGACCCCACCTGGCCCCAAGTCGGCGGCGAAATTCCGGACGCGGGTGCGATTATCGGCGCGTTGGAAGGTTGTACCGGGCGTAAAGTCGAGGTGGTCGCCGGCAAGCCATCGCCGCTCGTCGTCCAAGTTGCGCTTGAACGATTAGGACGAACCGCGCGCGAATGTCTATTGATCGGCGATAGTTTGCAGTCGGACATCGCGATGGGGAAGCAAGCCGGGATGACGACCGTGCTTGTTCTGACCGGCGTCACGGCACGCGCTGATCTGGAGTGCGCGTCTGTGCAGCCGGATTACGTGGTGGAGAGTGTGGCGGAGGTGGGGCGGATGGTGGGGGATGGTTGATCTCCACCGCGCGTTATCTGCAACCTGCGCGTCCAGCGTCGTGGTATGCCAGGTCATTCAAAGAGCGAACTACCCTGCCCAATCCTTCGCGATCAACTCGGCTTGCTCCAGCACCGTTTGTGTTGCCTTCTCCTGCTTGTCAGGTGGATAGCTGTACTTGCGGAGCAAGCGACGTACCATCACACGCAGTTTCGCGCGCGCGGATTCACGCACCGTCCAGTCAATCGTCGCGTTGCGATGTACTGTATCCACGAGTTCACGCGCAATCGTCTTGAGCGTTTCGTCACCCAACACCTTGACTGCGCTGTCGTTCACTTCGAGCGCATCGTAGAAAGCGAGTTCGTCTTCGGTCAGGCGCAACGCTTCACCACGACGATTTGCCTCGCGCATTTCTTTCGCAAGTCGTACAAGTTCTTCGATGATTTGCACCGTATCCAGCGCGCGGTTCTGATAAGCACGGATACTGCGCTCTAGCATTTCGGCGAACGAGCGCGCTTGCACGAGATATTTGCGCGACCGCGTTTTGATTTCGTCGTTCAACAACTTGCGGAGCAGTTCGACCGCAAGATGACGATGCGGCATCGCTTGCACTTCTGCCAGAAACTCGTCGGACAGAATCGAGATGTCGGGTTTCTTTAGCCCTGCCGCCGAAAAGATGTCAATGACCTGATCCGATGCCACTGCGCGCGAGACAATTTGTCGGATGGCGTGATCGAGCAGGTCTTCCGGCTTGCGGTCGGTGGTGGTGTCTTTGGCAAGCGCGGCGCGGACGGCTTGAAAAAAGCCAACGTCGTCGGCGATGGCGAGTGCTTTTTGATGAGGCACGGCGAGCGCGAATGCTTTGGACAATTCAGTGACCGCTTGGAGCGCGCGTTCCTTGCCGTCCTCTTGAGAGAGAATGTGCTCTTGCGCGGCAGGCAAGAGGGACAGTCGCGCTGCTGGTGGACCGCTCGTCCAGCGCGACCAATCAAAGCGGTGAAACAAGCCACGGCAGATTTCGTATTTTTCGAGCATCACGGCAACGGCTTGTTCTTGATCGAGCGTTGCGTCGCCCTTACCGCCGCTTTCGGTGTACGTGGCGAGCGCAGAGCGCAATTCTTCGGCAAGACCGAGATAGTCCACAATCAAGCCGCCGGGCTTGTCTTTGAAAACGCGATTGACGCGCGCGATGCTTTGCATCAAGCCGTGATCGCGCATCGGCTTGTCCACGTACATCGAGTGGAGTGGCGGAACGTCAAACCCCGTCAGCCACATATCGCGCACAATCACAGTTTTGAGTGGGTCTTGGGGATTCTTGAACCGATTCGCAAGGATTTCGCGGCGCGCTTTGTTGCGAATGTGTTTTTGCCAATCGAGCGGATCGGACGCCGAGCCAGTCATCACGACCTTGATCGCGCCGCGTGTATCGTCGTCATCTGCCCATTCAGGATGCAACGCGACAATTGCATCGTACATCTCCACACAAATCCGCCGACTCATGCAGACGATCATCGCTTTGCCGTCCATTGCCTCGAGGCGCTTCTCAAAATGCGCGACAAAATCGCGCGCAATGAGTCGAACGCGTTTTTCCGCGCCGACAATCGCCTCCAGCGCAGCCCACTTGGTTTTCAGTTTTTCCTTTTGAGAGACTTCTTCGCCTTCGGTGGCTTCTTCAAAATCCTTGTCGAGATGCGGTTTTTCTTTTTCGTCGAGCGCGAGTTGCGCCAGGCGACCTTCGTAATAAATCGGAACAGTCGCGCCATCTTGAATCGAGCGTTCGACGTCGTAGATGCTGATGTAATCGCCAAAGACCGCGCGCGTGTTCGCATCGGTCTTTTCAATCGGCGTGCCTGTAAAGCCGATGAAGGTCGCGTGGGGAAGCGCATCGCGCATGTGGCGCGCATAGCCGTCAATGAAATCGTACTGACTGCGGTGCGCCTCGTCCGCGATGACGACGATGTTGCGGCGGTCAGACAATGCGTCTGTCATTGCGAGCGTTTTTTGCGAAGCAATCCCCGACGTCCAATTAGGGGATTGCTTCGTCGCAAAAACCGCTCCTCGCAATGACAGTTCGGCGCGGGGCAAGAACTTTTGAATCGTCGTGAACACGACGCCGCCCGATGCGACCCGCAAGAGTTCGTGGAGATGCTCGCTGCTCTCCGCCTGCACAGGCATCTGACGCAACGTATCGTGACAGCGCGAAAACGTGCCGAAGAGTTGGTCGTCAAGGTCATTGCGGTCGGTGAGCATGACGATGGTCGGATTTTGCATCGCGGGATGCAGGATCAGTTTGCCCGCGTAAAAAAGCATCGTGAGCGATTTGCCCGACCCTTGCGTGTGCCAGATGACACCCGCGCGGCGATCTCCGCGCTCGCCTCTGGCTTGCGGCTTGGCAAAATATGTGCCGCGTTCCTCGCGTGCAACGAGTTCTTCAACACTCGCCGCGCGAATCGTTTCTGCGACGGCGGTGTTGACCGCGTGGAATTGGTGATAGCCCGCCATCTTTTTCGCGACGTTGCCCGCGCCGTCGTCTTCAAAAACGATAAAGTGACGAATCAGGTCGAGGAAACGGCGCTGCTCAAAGACGCCGCGCAAAAGTACTTCAAGACGCGCGAGTGACGCGGGCGCGATGGTTTCGCCTTCGATTGTGCGCCAGGGCATAAAGCGTTCGCGGTCGGCGGTGAGTGTGCCGATGCGCGCGTCGAGCCCATCGGAAATGACGAGGGCTTGATTGAAAACAAAGAGCGTGGGGATTTGTTGCTTGTAGGTTTGGAGTTGGTTGAAGGCGTCCCAGACCGTCGCGTTCTCGTCGGCGGCGTTCTTGAGTTCGATGACGCCAAGCGGTAGACCGTTGACAAAGAGGATCACGTCGGGGCGACGGTTGAGATGATTCTCAATGATGGTGAACTGATTGACCGCGAGCCAATCATTGTTTTCGATTTGTTCAAAGTCCACGAGCCGCGCTTGCTCGTGAACGATTCTGCCGTCGCTCGCGTACTCGACACTCACGCCTTCGACGATCATTCGATGGAGAGCACGATTATTCGCGACAAGCGCGGGATGCGCGGGGCGCGTGACTTTGCGGTACGCGTCTTCGAGCGCGTCAGGGGGCAAAGTGGGATTGAGACGCGTGAGCGCGTCGCGCAAACGACGTGGCAAGACGACCTGCGTGTAATCGTCGCGTTCAGCCGCGAGTTCACCAGGCGCGATGTCGGGACCGTGCAGGATGGTGTAGCCGAGTTGTTGCAACCAATCGAGCGCGGCGTCTTCGACGACGGATTCGGTGAAATGGCTCACGGTGAATCAGGCGAATTGCAGAAAATTGGGCGGCGCGTAGAGTCGTCGTTTCCGCAACGGTTCGGGCGATTGCGTTTCGCACAATTCGCGCAGTCGTTTCATACGCGCAGCGGATTCGATCAGGAAGAAAGGTTCGTTCAGCGCGCCGATCTTTTTCGTCCATGCAGGCGGCTCTTGTCCTTGATGCGCGGCAAGCAATTCGACGATAGACGCGCACACTGCCAGCACGCGCGGATCACGACCCGATGGGCGGGCGAGTTTGTTCAATGGAGTTTTGCTGTAAAGTAAATCCTGTGCCAGCCCGCGCAGGCGCAGGTTATCGCGCGCGAGCGCGGCTTGGGCGAGTTGTTCAATCAGT
>Ga0233422_10001275_pt1 | contig 11356 bp, 5 predicted proteins | sample Watercolumn_Mata_2_FD_182724 | JGI IMG/M metagenome (GOLD analysis project Ga0233422, IMG submission 182724) | Freshwater microbial communities from Lake Matano, South Sulawesi, Indonesia - Watercolumn_Matano_2014_110_MG | ecosystem: Environmental > Aquatic > Freshwater > Lake | place...
TAAAGGCAAGTTCTTGGCAGGCAGATAGCTGGAGAGGAACAATTATTGGGAAGGATGAGTGGTCTGGAGCAGGATCATTATCTAAGGGATATGTTTTGAGAGCTGGAAATAATGGGGCTTTGTCTTTTACTGTAAGCACTCTGGGCTCTGTTAGCTGGAGAGAGGCTCTTACCCCTTCTTTAATGTCGGCAAATACGTGGTATTATGTTACTGGAACATTTAATGGGACAACTACTCTTGCATATATCAATGGAGTTCGACAGGGCTCAAATTCAGCATCTCACTCTCTTATGGGCGCTTCTAATTATCCTCTTGAAATTGGCAAAGATCCATATGGTTCTGAGACAAATTACAGAAGATTTAATGGAAGCATAGATGAAGTAAGAATATGGAACAGGAGTCTTTCTGCAGCTGAAGTTTATGAGCAATATGCTTCTAATCTGCAAAGATATAACTCAACACAGTGGTATTTTTATGTAAACCAGAGCAAGAATTCAACTGCTGGATTGGATTATGGAAATTATACTTATCAATTATTTGCTGCAGACAATTTTGGAAACTTGAATCAGACTGAGCAGAGAATATTCACAATCAGGCAGAATACAGCTCCGACAGCTACGCAAAATTCTCCTGCAAATAACTCTGTTCTAAATAGGATTAATTATCTCCTGCTTAACACAACTGTTTTTGATTCTGATTTAGATAATTTAACTGCCTGGATCTATGGGGGATATGCAAATGGGACTTATTCTCTGATTAATATCAGTTATAATCTGACAAATGGAACTTCTCTGAGCTACAATTGGAGTTTGGGAAGCTCTGGGAGATATAACTGGACTGTTGTTGTATCTGATGGAAGAACAAATTCGACAAATTCTTATTTTTATTTTAACTTATCAAATTTTACAATTAGTTGCGAGGCAGGAGGTCCGTATCAGAAAGATGCCCTGGTTTTAGTCCGTGGAACAGTATTAAATGAGAGTGTTGCTGTCTCAAACTATCCTGTTAATATAAGCATTTATGATGCCAGCATGAATCTTGATGCAAATAAATCTTTGACAACAGCTAGCAATGGAATATTCGAAACTAATTTTTCTGGACTGGCTGTTGGAAACTATATATTAAATGCAAGCTCTTTTTATAATACCTATAATGAAACTTGCCAGGATACTTTTTCTGTTGGGAGCAGGGCCTCTTTAATTTTAGACAAGATAGTTAGTATAAGCAATATTTCTAATTACTCTGCAACTTACAATGTTATTCTGCGAATTACAAATAATGGGGGGAGTGATGCTGCTTCTGCTGTTTTGGTTGACGATGATTCTGCAGATTCTCCTTATATCTTGGATGATATCTCTGCCAACTCTTCTACACTGATAAATTATCTTAAAACATACACAAGAGAGTCGCTGACTTATAATACCAGCCTGGCGATTGCAAGACTAAATGCAACAGATTTGTTTTCTGGAAGAGAGATTTCTGCAAATTCAAGCGAGATTATATTATCAATCCCTGCTTATGATTTAAGCCAGCTTTTAACTCTGACAAAGAACGTTTATTATAACTCTGAAAATTCAAGCTCTGTTAATTACACTGTTTCTATCGAAATTGTAAATTCCGGAGGAAAGGACTTGGAAAATATAATGCTGATAGACTCTGATCTTGGACTGGCTGAGACAATAAGCTTGAATAGAACACAAAATTACAGCTTTAATATTTCTATTGTTGTTGATAAGGCTGCCTCGAACACTAATAAATTATTCGCAAAGGCTTCAGCTAGTATTAATGGGGAAAATTATTTTTCAAACCAGATTCACATAAGAATTCCAGGATATGGCGGGCCTGCGGATGCTATTGTTGATGCTCCTGAATCTGTTGAAGCAGGCAGCAGCTTTGATACAGTAATAACTGTTGAAAATCAAAATCAAGATATAGGGCAGGATTTTATAATTGACTACTGGATTACAAATGAAGATGAGAGTGAGAATTATTCCTCTGGCCAGCAGACAATTTATGTTGCTTCTTTGGGAAGTTCAGATTTAACAGCTAGTTTGACCTCTCCAAGTTCAGATGGAAATTATAGATTTATGGCTAGAGTTTCTTGGGTGGGGGGAGTAGCAACTGCTTTTGACAGCTTTGAAGTAACTGCAGATGAAGAAGAAACACCTAGTGGGGGAATAACTGGAAAGTCTATTGCTATTGTCTGCAATCCTCCTTATATAAGATATGAAACAGGATGTTGTTTAGATGCTAATAATAATAGCATATGCGATGAAGATGATGTTATATTTAATACAACACTTAGCGAGACCAATAAGACTGAAGGAAAAGCAGAAGAAATTTTGACAAGCCCTAATGAATCAACTAATGAGACTTCTTATCATCAAGGCAAGAGTTCGAGTTTCATTTCTAGTGCTGGAAAGTTTATATTCTCATTTAAAAGCTTGATCTTTTTGATTGTAATTATTATTCTACTTGTTTTAATATTAAAAAGAGATAGTGTTAATATAGGGATAATAAAAGTTGCGCAAGTACTATTTTCATTTAATATAATTGAGAGCATCAAAAATCTGTTTTATGATGTTGAAATGATAATAAAAGGAAGAGCAAGCCTTAATAGTATGCTTGGGAAGAAAGTTTATACTTCTGATGGAAATCTTTTGGGCAAGATAGAAGAAGTTTATCTTGAAAAAGAGAGAGCTAGAGTTTATGGATGGCTGATTAGAGTTGAGAGCAAAATTGCCAGGAAAATAGAGAAGAAGTTTATCTTAATCAGACATAATCTTGTAGTCTCTATTAGAAATGTGATGATTGTTGACAAGAGAGTTGTTGGGTTTTTAGAAAAACCAGAAGCAAAACAATAGATTTATACATAATTCTTTTGGAAAAAGAAGCAAAACCCAAAGATTTAAAAGACTGAAGTCTTAAGAACTTTTATGGTTAATGGAATTGAGAGACCACTGGACTTGCTCAATCAGAGCAAGGGAAAGGAAATCCTTGTTCAGCTGAAAAGCGACAAGCAGCTTGTTGGTACTCTTCTAGCATTTGACATACATGTCAATATTGTATTGGATAATGCTAAGGAGATGGAAAACAACGAGATGAAGAGAAACATTGGATTGACTTTCTTAAGAGGAGATACAATAATTTTTATCTCTCCAGCTTCAACAGCAAGCAAGTAAGCGTTACAGCCTTTATTTTTCGCAAGGGCATTTCTAATAGCTTATAACTAGTTAGAAGTTTATTATTTTTTGGGCTTAGCCTCGCCTGGTCTGAAGTAATCCCAGGGGCATCTTACAGATTCCTGCAGAGTGCCTAGAAATCTTTGTGCTACATCTAAAATGTATATTCTACTATCGCTCCCATAGTGTCTTACCCATACATGAGCTGCATAGCTGTCATTTCTATCTATTGAGGATCTTCCTGAGTCTCTAAATTCTTTTGTTGCAAGCTCTATTATAACTCCTGCTGCTAGAGCTTGATGTCTGCATACTCCGCAATGCTCTTCTATAAAGTGGCCTAGATAGAGTTTCTTGTCATGCCAGGCATTCAATCTTGAAATAAGGTGATTGGCTCTTTCTTCATTATAGGGAATTTCTTCAGACACTATTTGAAATACAGCTGTTAGAAATCCTAGTCTTCTTGATTGAGCTCTTAGCTTTGCCTTTTCATAAAGAATTCTTATTTGGGGGTCTTTTCTTGAATCTACTACTATGGCTTCTCTCATCCCGGCTCCGGGATAGACTCCAAGGTCTATTGGGGTGTCCCTAAATATTATACGCCTGCCTTCGTGAGTAGTTCCTCCAAGTCTTTCTTTTACAACAATTGATCTATTCCATCCCATTGTAATTATCAAAGAAATTATATACTTTTAAATCTATCTATTTTTAACCCTTTAATAGTGACAACACTAAACTTCTACTTTGGATAAGTCTTCAACTACTTCTGAATTTTTGAAGATTTTTCTTGCTTCTGCAAGAATAAATTTCTCTTTGAATTCATATCTTTGTGAGATGTGTGTGAGAATTAACTTCTTGACTTTTGCCTTTTTTGCTGTTTCTGCAGCTTGTTCTGCGGTTAGATGATATTTAAAGCCAGAGGCATCTTCATCTTTTTTTGTATAAGTTGATTCACAGATAAGTAAGTCTGCATTTTCTGCTATTTTTTCCATATTTTTGTTTAAGCTAGTGTCTAAAATAATTGATATCTTTTTTTCTGGCTGAGAATAAGTAAGATCCTCTGCCTTTATCTTCTTGTTATTCCAGAGAATATCTTTTCCCTGAGCAAGCTGGGCTATAATCTTCCCCTTGATCTTTAGTTTTTCCAGCTTTTCTTTATTAATTCTTGTCTTTGCTTTTTCTATAAAGGAATATGCCAGGCAGGGAGCTCCGTGTGTCATTGGCAAGGCTTCTAAAGCAAAGTCAGAATTCTCGAAAAATTTTCCTTCAACTTCTATTACTTTATATTTAATTGCGCCTTGGAAGACAAACATGTTCATTATCTTATTCATATGGAATAAAGTGCCTCTTGGACCATAGACTTCTAATTGTTTATTATATCCAGATAAAGCAAGAGTTTGAAGCAATCCCGGAATTCCTAATATATGATCGCCGTGCCAGTGGGTTATCAATAGTTTTGTTATAGAGCAGGGATTAAGCTTTGCTTTTCTTATCTGTCTTTGTGTTCCTTCTCCGCAGTCTATCAGTATATTCTCATCTTTATACTGCAAAAGAATTGAAGTATGATTTCTTCTAGGGGTGGGAATTGCCTGTCCTGTGCCTAAAAATGTGATTGGAATATTCATTCTCTTTCTAGGATAAAGGGATTTAAAAATTCTTTGAGTAGATAAAAAGAAAGCTTTAAATACAATTAATAGTATTATTATAAGTATGAAGGAAAGAGTAATTAAAAGTGCGATTAATAGTACTATTAATGGCAGCATAAAACAAAGCATTTTGGATGTTCTCTCAAAAGCAGAAAAACCTCTTTCAACACAGGAAATTGCTTCTAAATTAGAAAGATCATGGCACACAATTATTCGATATTGTTTAGATTTACAAACTGAAGATAAAATCTCTAAATTTAGCTTGGGCAGAATAAGTGCTTGGAGCATTAAAAATGAAAGATAAGAAGAAAGAAGTTATAAAAAATGAATCGGAGATGAAAAAGTGGTTTATCAAAAACTATAAAAAATTGGGCTATTCTGGGATTGCTAGAAAGGATGTTGGGCAGTGCCCGGATTTTATTATGGTAAAAAATGGACAGAAATTAGGTGTTGAGTTAGAAACTGTTGCTTCTAACTTTCTTTTGCATAAGCATGACTTAAACAAGGTGGATGAGATTATATGTGTTGTTCGGGATGTTAATTTAGACAAACCTGTTATTAAAATAAATGAATTAAAATTTGTTGGAAGTCCAAACATAAAAGTTACTTTAAGTATTGATAGAAAGGTTTATAATAAATTTCAGACTTTTTGTGAAAAGAATGCCTTTGCGCTTTCTAAAAAAGTTGAGATCTTTATGAGAAAAATGTCAGAAAAAGGAGGGGAGAATGAATAAAGGAATCTTACTTTTAGGCATATGCATTGTTTTTTTAGTTAGTATTTCTGCATTATCAAATGCGGTGACAATCATCTCTAGCTGCGGCCAAGATATAAATATGACTGGAAGTTATTTATTAAATCAGTCAATTCGTTCTGGTGCAACTTGCTTAGCTACAAATGCTTCCAATGTGGAGATAGATTGCGGGGGTTATACTATTCTTTATGGGACTGCGGGAACAGCAAGCTCATTTGGCATAAGTGCTTCGGCTAGTGTTGCCCAGACAAATCTTACAATAAAAAATTGTATAATTACAAAAAACTCCTCTTTAGGAGGCTCTGGAAGGGGCATCTCTTTGACGAGATTCGCCAATTCTACTATTGTAAATAATACTATAATGACAAATGGCACATCTTCAAATATGGGAATCTATATTATAACTGGCTCTGACAGAAATAATCTTTCTAGAAATACAATAATTACCAGTGGCACTTCTTCCAGCAACTATGGCATCTCGCTTAATGCAGGCTCAGCAGACACTATAATTGATTCTAATAATATCACAACTGGAAGGGGGGCATCAACAACAGATAATTATGGCATTTACGCATCTGATCCAAGGGTTAATATAACAGACAATATAATTAAAACCTATGGCTCAGGGGATAGTGATTATGGGGTTTATTCTACAGGAGCTACAGGCACTATAATTGTGAATAATACTATATATACATCCGGGGCTAGTGGCAATAACCGCGGAATTTTTTTGTCCTCTTCAAATTCAAATTATATTGCAAATAACACGATAAATACGACAGGGCAGGCATCTGCTGGAATCTATTTAGCTTCTTCTAATTCAGCAAATGTGTTAAATAATAAAATAAATTCTAGTGCAGATGCTATTTATTTGACAAGTTCAACTCTATCTGATTTTGCCACAGCAAATATAAGCAGAGATAATACCCGATTTGGAAGAAACATCACTGTTTATGGGGGAGGAGCACTAAATCTGCCTTGCCCTAATAATACAATAATTGATAATCCTTCAGATGGCGGATTAAAGTTTATTAGTTGTAATAATGTAACTATCCAAAATTGGTATAGGCCGAATAGAGATACTGATGGATTGCTATTTGTAAACTCAGATAATAACAAGATTATCAATAATACTCTTAATGGGGGATTAAATGGGCTGGAAATGGTTAATTCGGTTGCATTATGCGATAATAACTTAATAGCAAATAATACTTTATTTAGTTATGGCTATATTGATTCTTATGCAGTCCGTATTAATGGATATAATAATACTATTACTGGAAATACTTTAACCACCAGTGGAGTTACTTCTGGAAATATTGCTGTAGTGATAGGCAATAATTATAACAATATAACTAATAACAATATCAGTACAGGGGGAACTTCTGGAAATAAGGGAATTGATTTTGGAGTAGCGGCTAATTATAACTTAATTGAGAATAATATTATTAATACTTCTGGGACTTCAGGAAACTCTGGAATATATTTTGAATCAACTAATGTAGGGAATATTGTTAGAAATAATACTATTATTGCTGCAGGAACAACTTCTGGGAATTTGGGAATAAGATTGGTTACAAATTCCAATGGGAATATTATTGAGAATAATACTTTTTATACAAAAGGATTAACTTCCGGCAATAATGGAATAGACTTATCTTCGAGTTCGAATAATACATTTAGATTTAATAATGTTTATGCAGGATATGGTGCAGGAACAAGTGATAATGATGCTATATCTATTGTCAGCAGCCAAAACAATACTTTTATGAATAATATCTTGTTTGCAAACGGCACTGCTACAAGCATTACTTCTTCTGCAGTATTTTTGCAGAGTAATTCAATTAACAATACCTTTGCTAATAATATTATCATTAAGTCAGTTGGAAATGCCATAGAAATTGATTTTTCAACAACATATCCACATAAAAATATTTTTAAAAATAATTCTTTAAACAATGTTAGTGGCTCTGACTTGTTCTTTTTAGATGCCAGCATAAATAATACTTCTCTTGTAAACCAGCCAATAGGAAAGTATAACTTTACAGGAACTGGGGGAACAATAAGTATTGAGAATGAGCAATTTGGGAAGATTGTCTTTACTTCTATAGTTAATGGAACTGGAAATAATCTGAGCAGCGACATTCAAATAGGATTTGATGTTGTAAAAATTGCAGATTCAAATATGGGATTAAATAAGAGCGCTAATGTCTCTCTATACAATCTTCAGACTAATTTTATAGACCCTGGAATATTTAAAGACGGACAGCTGTGCAATGACTGTTATAATTTTACTTCTTTAAATGCCGGAAATGTGAGTTTTAATGTCAGCTCCTGGAGCAACTACAGCATAGGCGAGAAGCCAGATATAACCCCGCCATATTTTACAACAATTCCAAGCCCAACAGCAATAACTTATGGGGAGGGATTTGGAGTTTTATTTTCTGCTTCTGATGGTTTTGGAGTAGATAGTTTTTCCCAAAACTGGACTTATGGATTTAGCATAAATAAAACAGGATGGCTCACAAATACGACTAAACTTCCTGCAGGAAGCTATAAGATAAATGTTTCTGTGAATGATACTTCTGGAAATTCAAATTCAACTATTTATAATGTTATTGTGAATAAAGCCAGTTCCCAGACTTCTTTGACTTTTGATAAAAGCTCTCCTCAGGATTATGGAACTTCTATTACTCCTATTTGTTCTATTCTTGCTGGAGGAAGTGAGGCTTTATCTCTCACAAATGGAACTTCTGGAACAGCAGAAATTTTATGGGCGGGAAGCTGGAATTTTAACTGCTCATATGATGGAAATGAGAATTATTCTTCATCCAGCAATTTTTCCACTTTTGATATTAACAAGGCAAATCCAAGTTTAATTGTTTCAAGCTCTGCGGGATGGAATGTGGCTTATGGAAATTCTGCAATAATAACAGGGAGCGGATGCCCAACTTCAGGAGCAGCAGATGTTGTTTGCAGCTTGTTCAGCAATAATATAATTATAACAAATCCAAAGACAATCTCTGATATTGGAGTCTATAATATTATATTTAACACAACTGGGGGGGAGAATTACAGCTCTGCTTCTGCTTCAAATATATTGAATATAAGCGATAGCCAGCCGCCAACAATAGTTATATACTCTCCTGAGAATATTACTTATACTGGGAACTCTATTTTCCTTAATTATTCTGCAACAGATGATGTTGCTGTAGATAAATGTTGGTATCAAGTTGATGGAAGTCCGAATATAAGCTTGCCTGGGTGTGCAACAGCTACTATTTCTGGATTAGAAGATGGAAGTCAGCATATAATAGTTTATGCAAATGATAGCTATGGAAATTTGAATTATAGCATCAGATATTTTAGCATTGCCAGCATTCCTCCTCAATGGATTGATATGCAGGAAGATGTTCCTCTAATTTATTCTGATTCTTACAGCTATTTTAATATTAGCTGGACGAGTTCAAATAATCTTTCAGCAGTATTATTAGAGGCTAATTTTTCAGGAAGTTTTGCAAATTACAGCATGGCTAGCTTGGGAGATAATATATATTTCTTTAGTAAAAAACTTCCAGCAGGAAGTTTTGTCTGGAGAAGTTTTGCAAATGATAGCTATGGGAATTCAAACTGGAGTGATTATAGAAGCATAACAATTGAGAAAGCAGACAATCCTCTTGATTTGTATCTTAATGGGAATAAAAATCAGAATTTGAGCATCACATATGGCATAGAGACAAATGCAACTGCTGCTTCTTTAGCTGGAGATATTTATTTGTATCGGGATGGATTTTTAACAAGCAATCCAGATATTAAAATACTCGGAGCAGGGACTTATAATTATAGTGCTTATGCTCCTGGAGATGAAAATTATTCTGCTAATTCGACAGAGTTCTATGTTTTTATTGATAGGACAACATCTGGAGTTGATTTATTCTTGAATAACAATAAATCTGATCTAATCTTAGATTATGGAACAGAAATAAATGTGACTGCTGTTGGAATTAATGGAAGTGTTATATTATACCGAGATGGAACTCTTGTAGATAATCCAGATATTAAAATACTCGCAGCAGGGACTTATAATTATAGTGCTGTTATTTTATATAATGAAAATGTTTCTGGAAGCATGGCTTCTTTTTCTGTGAGTGTAAATAAGGCTTCTCCTATTTTGAATCTGCTTTTGAATGATAATGCAATGGATTTAGATAGGGATTATGGGAATATAACAAATGCAACTGCTTTTAGCAGTATATCTGGAGATGCTGATGTTAGCTACTTTTTATACAGAGATGGAAATCTTGTCAGCAATCCGGATATATCTCTGTTGGGCGCAGGAATCTATGTCTATAATTATACTTCTTCAGGAGGGGAGAATTATACATCTGCTTCACTAAGCAGAACTTTAAAAATAAACAAGGCAAATCCTGAAATTAGGCTTTATATTAATAATGCAGAAGGTGATGTCTTGCTAGACTATGGGAATATAACAAATGCAACTGCAAGCATAAATCTTGAGAGAACAGTAAGCCTGCTGAGAGACAATGTTGCAGTAGATAATCCAGATATTAAGACTCTTGGAGCAGGAACTTATAATTATACTGCTTTATCTGAAGGAGATGACAATTATACCTCTGCTATTAAGAGTTATATTATAACTATAAATAAAATAGAGCCTAGCATGAATTTGTATCTTGATGGAGATGAGTCTGATTTATCTTTCCCGGTTTTTAGAATCTTGGAGATAAATGCGAGTTTGAATGCTCCTGAAAGTTCTGCTGGTCTTTATGAAAATGATGTTTTTGTCAGTTCTGGAGCTAATTTATCTATTCTAAGAAATTATACTAGTCTGGGAGATAGAGTCTGGAAATTTAGCTTTAGTGGAAATGAAAATTATACAGATAAAAATATCAGCTATACTGTCTCTTTGCTAGATCCTGATTTTCCAAGCTATTCAAATCTGAAAAGATCTCCTAGTAGTCCTGCTGCATATTCTACAAATAAGAAATATATGTTTAATGCTACATGGAATGATAATATTGGGATAGATGATGTTATTTTTAGTTTTAATGGGAAAAATTATAGTTATTCTAGAGATGAAGTTAAGAAAAATGGAGGCGAGTACTATATTAATTTTACAGGACTTGGGCTCGGAACTTACAGCTATAGATGGATTGCAAATGATACTTCTGGAAATAGTGTAAGCTCTGCTTCTCAATTGTATACAATTGAAAAAGGAATCGCTGCCTTATTTTTAACAGTCTCTCCTAGCAACAGTGTTGTTTATGGAACAGAGACAACAGTAAGCTGCTCTGCTAATAATATTGAGTCTGCTCCGATTATAACTAGAAATGCAGGTTCTGCGGATAATCCTGATATTAAAACTCTCGGAGCAGGAAGCTGGAATTATGCATGTACTGCTATTGCAACTCAGAATTATACTAGTGCAAGCACAACTTCTACTTTAATAGTATCAAAAGCAGCTCCTGAGATAAAGCTAGAACTAAATAATTTAAGCCAGAACTTGGAATTTGATTCTGCTGGAGGAAATGTTCAGATAAAAGCCAGCTTGTTGAATCCTGGATCTGGATTTTTGAATTTGACAGTTGACAGCAATCTAATTAATTACGGAGCGAGCCCTGTTGAAAACTATAGCCTCTTTTCTATAATTGGGACACATCCTGTAAGTGCGATTTTTGATGGGGATGAGAATTACACTTCTGGAATTCAGAGTTATAATGTAGTATTAACTTCAGGAGGAAGCGGGGATGATTCTGGA
>Ga0233422_10001277_pt1 | contig 11352 bp, 9 predicted proteins | sample Watercolumn_Mata_2_FD_182724 | JGI IMG/M metagenome (GOLD analysis project Ga0233422, IMG submission 182724) | Freshwater microbial communities from Lake Matano, South Sulawesi, Indonesia - Watercolumn_Matano_2014_110_MG | ecosystem: Environmental > Aquatic > Freshwater > Lake | place...
TATTGGCTGCGTGAGATAGTGAAAGACCACACCCTCTTCGACCGCATCTTCCACTTCTCTGGGATCGGAAGGCATTTCCTTTTCGGTTCTCCGGTAGACTACGTGCACTTCGGTAGCGCCGAGCCTGAGGCTGGTCCGTGCGCAATCTATCGCGGTGTTTCCTCCGCCCACGATAATGACCTTATCGCCGACGGCTACCGTCCGGCCGAGATTAATGTCCCTCAGAAAGTCGATGCCGCCCCTGAAGACCCCTTCGATTGCTTGATCCTCGCCTTCGATCCCCATTGCGATGGAGAGATGCGAACCGACGCCAAGAAACACGGCTTTGAAGCCTCGATCGAAGAGATCCTTCAGGGTGAAATGATTTCCGAGGGCGGCCCGCTCTTCCAAGGTCACTCCAAGGTCGCAGATAATGGCAATTTCTCGCGAAAGGACATCACGGGGCTGGCGGTACGGCGGTATCCCCACCCCGACCATTCCTCCAGAACGTGGGAGCGCTTCGAACATCGTCACCGGATGACCGAGACGATTCAAATAGTATGCCGCGCTGAGCCCCGCAGGACCCGCTCCTACGACGGCCACCGGTTCGCCTGTCAATTCCTTCTTTGGCATGGGAGGCGGAATCTTGTGGGTGAATTCATAGTCGGCCGCGACCCTTTTGAGGACCTTGATGGGGATAGGTTCCTTACCCATGTTCGCTAGCGTGCAGGCCTTTTCGCACGGCGCCGGACACACTCGCCCCGTGATACCGGGCAGGGGCATTTCTTCCCGGATAACCCTAAGAGAATCGCCGTATCGAACCTCCTGGAGCATCTCCACATAGGCCGGGATCTGGATGTGACACGGACAAGTTGTCATGCACGGGGCCGAGATTTTCGCAACGTATCTGAGGGGGTCTTCTCCGACGCCCGAGACAACCGCATTCAGAAAGCTCTCGGGGAAATACTTTAGACCGTCCTTCACCAATTCACCCGCGCTCTGGCAGACCGAACATTTTGCTGCGTCGTCAAGAATATGAGCGACACGCTCCAGGAGCGCCAGATCTGACTCCTCGCCTCGGCCTTCGATGATGCGATCGAGAGTCATAAGGAGCATCTTGGTCCCTTTGATGCCTGTCAGACACTTCCCGCAGCAGTACTCGGCCTGGATACGACTCACATACTCACGGACCATCGAGACGAAGTTCAGTTTCTCGTCAAGAACGAGGAAGCCCTTGCCGCTCATAAGGCCGACTATGTTCTCAGGAAAGCGCTCAGTCGCAGGGAATTGACTTACCTTTTCGTCGGCGCCAGCGGCCGCCGCAGAGCGATCTATGACGGAATTACCCCAGCGTCCGCACACAATCTGTTTCATCTGTTCCTCCGGTCAGGTGGGAACTCATAGAATACTCCCAATGATGCAATAACGGAAGTCTTTCAGAATGAATTTTTCCCCGGCTAGATGATTCTATCAGAATTGACCGGAAGGCTCAACTGCCTCTCTGCTCTTCGATAATAGGGCGTCGCGGCGGTCTGCCTAGTGGCTTTTCCCGGCGCGTGCCAGGGACCGGATTAAGCCGATTGGTCGGCTTGACAAGCAACTGGCCGCATTGCTACACTACGGTCAAGGTTAGGGGCGTCCCCTTTGACGAGCACGATTGGAATTGAAGCGGTTTCGCGGTTGTGGTGGCGGGTTAGCCGTTCGGTCCGCAACGGTGTCAAAACGGCGGGCAGGCGGTGAGGCTCCGAGGCCGAAGAGCGATTCGCTTCAGCCATGCATCCGTACAGTTCTCGGGGGGCAGGAGGAGACGGAATGAATCCCTTCGAGCTTTTTCAATCCCGGGGGATCTACAAGATTGTCATGCTCTACTTTTCTCGCGTCAGAGGACTGGCCATAGTCGGTCGAAAGACGTCGGGAGACAATGTGGAAGTGGTTCAGCTCTCGGGCGAGGTTGACCCTCACACCGGGCTGTTCACCGCTCTCGACTACCCGGCCTCGGAGCGCGTTGAGGATGGCCCGGTGGTTACGAGGCAGGATTTTGAGAAGCTCGTGTCGTACATAGCAGACAAGATCGACGATCAGACTCGCATGAGCGTGATCGAACCTGAGGTGATCAGGTCGCTCCTCTCGATGAAGACTGGTGAGAGTCAAGGGGATTACATACAATAGGGTTTCGCAGAGCCAGTTGATTGCCTGCCGATCACATTGACTCTCCGCTTGTACGGAGTACAGAAGGCCTCTCCGATCCGTGAGCACACGCTGCCCACAAGACAGCATCCCACCACATGATGATGAAGCGGAGCTATGATGGCCCGGGCTTGGATCAGGGCGACCATTATCCCGTTTTTCTGCGTTGCCGTGATCTTGGCCGTGCTGTCATGCCAACGTAATGAACCCGACATTGCCGCGTACAAAGAGAACGCGGAAAAGTCCACCCTTCCTCGGGACCGGCCTACTGCCCAACCGGATCACAACCGTGGCGTTCTTCGAACAATACGGGATCGCGGCGAGCTGCGGGTGGGGATGCAGGTTGGTTACGCACCATTTCAGATGCTCGGCCCGCAGGGAAACCTGGTCGGGTTGGACGTTGATGCTGCTCAGATACTATCTCGCGCTCTGGGCGTCGGGCTTAGGATTGTTCGACAAGATTGGGCGGAATTGATCCCGTCGCTGCTTTAGGGCAAAACCGACTTGGTTATGTCCGGAGTGGCTATTACGCCGGAACGCAATTTCGAGGTCGTCTTTTCGGCCCCGTTGCTCGAAACGGGCAGGATGTACCTGGTCCATCAGAAGAATGCGGAACGTTTTCGGAAGTTTTCGGACCTGGACGCCCCTGGTGTTTTTGTTGTGTCTGTTCCAGGAGCCGTGGGCAAGCTCCGGATACGGCAAGTACTGCCTAAGGCGGCATTTAGAGAGTTCCCGGACCGGGAAGCCGCGTTGAACGAGGTGATCCAGGGCAGGGCTCACGCATACATTCACGAAGAGTTCGACGTTCGCCTCGCATGCGCGAAACGTCCGGACTTACTGATCGGACGATTCACCCCTCTCACCTTTGAGCCGATCGCGTGGGCCATAGCACCGGGTGACGGCCATTGGTTGAACTGGCTGAACAACATGATTCTGAGCATGAAAAGGGACGGCACGCTCGATGAACTCAAGAAAAAATGGCTTCAAGACTACTATCTGGACATCATTGCTCACACCCGATGATCCAACTGCCAAGACAACGGCTATTCGAGGAGACTCATGACTGCCGGTAATCGCCTCCCTAAGCCGACCGCGACCGCGTTGACGGATACCCACGCGCACCTGGAACTGGAACCTCTCTTCAAGGATGCCGCCCAAGTCGTGGAGCGAGCAAAATCCGCAGGGGTACAGACAATCATCACAGTCGGTATCGATCTTGAAGACGCGCGGCTCGCTCTGGATGTGGCTGAGCGGTTTCCGGACGTGTTTGCGTGCGTGGGCTTTCACCCCCACAATGCTCGATCAGTCGGCAGAAGCGGCATTGCCGAAATGGAACAACTGGCAAGGCATCCCAAAGTCGTAGGTTACGGAGAAATCGGGTTGGATTTCTTCAGGAACCGCTCTCCGCATCCTGTGCAGAAATCGGTGTTCTTCGATCAGTTGTTTGTCGCGAAATCCCTGGGGAAACCGGTGGTGATACACTTGAGGAACGCGTACGAGGAGGGCCTGGAGATGCTGGAAAAGGCCGCTCCCTTTCCCGAGGGAGGCGCCATTCACTGCTTCTCCGGCGACGAAAACGACGCACGCAGAGCGCTCAATCTGGGTTTCTACATATCCATCCCGGGAACGATTACGTACAAAAAAAACGACAAGCTGCGGTCCATTGTCCGAACACTTCCGGAAGATCGAATACTCCTGGAAACAGACTGTCCTTTTCTCTCTCCCGAACCGTTGAAAGGCAAGACGAACGAGCCGGCGCACATGATCTATACCGCAATGGCCGTGGCCGAGTGCCGTGGAGTCACCATCGACGCAATTGCTGAATCCACAACTACCAATGCTGCTCGTCTGTTCAAGTTGCCCCATAGTTAGAGCATAGGCGCTACGCTCGTTGAGAGGTTTCCATTATTGAATTGAGATCGGACATGTTCTTTCCCTCACCTACGGTCTTTTTTCATGAGACTCCCGCCTTCTTCGAGACAGTTCGTCGGCATCGGTGGCCACACTTCGCCTAAGCATGTGCTGCAACTTGCGCTTTATGGGGGGCGGCGCATTGCGCATCGCCATGCGAACCACCCGCGGATCTGCTTCGCCCAACCTGTCCGTGAGCGGTTCGGGACTCTTTACTGTCCCTCCCCCGAGGAGGGCTATTGTCCACCAGACGGTCTTTGGCGGCAGCTCTAGGAGACGGCTATCCCAGAACTGGTGCAATTCCTTAGAATCAGCAATCTCTTCCGTGTCGACTGCAATTCCCGGACGTCCTGTCCAATCAAGAACCAGATCTCCGCTGCACAAATTCTCCATGTGCGCCCCCTCTCTTTACGGCACGGCTTCATGTGGTCGTTCCGGAGGCGAAATATGACGTGAGGCCACGTCGGAGCCGGAGCGTACAGAAGGCTGTCCGAATAAAGATGCTCACCGTCGTACCATGGGTATGTTAGCAAGCGACTAATTCTGCATTGCCGTTTTGTTAGGACCGCCAGTTGCCAGGCATCCGCTCGAACGCGGCCCGGGTCATGAAGCAAGCGAACTTGGAGCTATTCGATTTCTAACCTCCGGGTAATGCGTTTCAAAAGGTGACCTTATTGAATAAGGGTGGGAATCCGGACGATGTCAAAGAGTGTTTCAAGCTAGGGCGAGGCGCCCTCGGCGTTGGGGTGAGCGTCACCCAGGCGAAGGACAGGCGGGCCCGGTGGTCCGAAACAAGCATGAATCAAGGCCCAGTCTAACACCGGCAATTGGGCCGATATCTCAGCCCATGAAGGAGAGACAGGATGAATCAGCAGGCAGAAGCTACGGCACTAAGGGTTCGGAACATAGCCTGGTACGGTCTCGTAGCCCTAGCTATCATCGGTTTAGGCGGAGCGTTGTGGCTGGACTCAGCCATCGTACCCAATGCAGCCGCGGACGTGGACAAGGTTCAGGGCGCGGGCGCTACGTTCCCAATGCCGATCTATTCGAAATGGGCCTCGAAGTACCACGAGGTAAAGGGGTTGAAGTTGGCGTATCAGGGCGTCGGCTCCGGCGCGGGGATCGCACAGATTAAGGCCAAAACCGTGGATTTCGGCGCGTCCGACGTTCCCTTGAAGACCCAGGAATTGGAAAAGGACGGACTCCTGCAATTTCCGATGATAGTTGGCGGAGTCGTGCCTGTTTACAACTTGGAGGACGTTGGAAAAGGAAAGCTCAAACTCACTCCCGATCTGCTGGCGGATATATACCTGGGCAAGATTAAGAATTGGAGCGATCGCCGCATCAAAGCAGTCAATGGAGGGCTCAGACTTCCAGACCAAGAGATCACGGTCGTGCACCGGGCGGACGGATCGGGTACGACCTGGATTTTTACCACGTACCTGAGCAAGGTCTCTGAAGAGTGGAAGACCAAGATAGGCGCCGACAAAGCGGTACCCTGGCCCACTGGGATTGGTGGCAAAGGAAATCCTGAGGTCGCGGCGCTTGTAAAGAAGGTTGCCGGATCCATCGGATATGTGGAGTTCGCATACGCGCTGAAAGACAAACTGAAATGGGCGTTGCTCCAAAACAAAGAGGGCGACTTCGTAACTCCTACGATTGAGAGTTTCCAGAAAGCCGCCGAGAATGCCGATTGGGAAAAAGCGGAGGCATTCAACGTGGAGCTGATAGATCAGCCGGGAGAAAAGACCTGGCCGATCGTCGGCACGTCGTTCATCCTGATCCACAAGCACCAGGCTGACAAGGAAAAGGCCGCTGCCATGCTGAGTTTCTTTGATTGGTGTTTCAAGAACGGTGCGGGCATGGCCAAGAATCTGCACTACGTGCCCATCCCGGAAAAGGGCCATGACGCTGTTTGCTCCTCCTGGAAGAAGGAAGTCACGGCCGGCGGCGAGCCGGTATGGAAATAGGCGTAAGCAAATGCTGAGCGCATCATGACATGAAGCGCGGCTTACAGGTGCATTCGATGTGGCTGTCAATTCTAGAGGTTTTCGGACGGCGCCTGCGAAATAGCACGGTGAGCCCTTTGCGGCTTCTCACGTGTGGCATCGTCCTCGATTTGGCGCTGGTATCCGTCATGGTTTCCATTGTGTGGAGTATGTACCTTTCTCTCTCCACGGTGGGCACCGATGAGTTCAAGCTTCAAAAGCTCGTAGGCAACGTCACGCACCTCAACGAAGTACTGACGATGTCGGCCCGCATGTCTGCGGCCACCGGCGACCCAGAGTGGGAACAGCGGTATCGTGCGATAGAACCGGAACTCGACGAGGCCATTACGAGCATCGCTCTGCTTGCGCGTGAGGAGTACGAGAAGACCTACGCAGCCCACACGAAACTCGCGTACCTCAAACTTATCGAGAGAGAGGGCCTGGCCCTTTCTCTCGTTAAGTCCGGCAGGAAGCAAGAGGCCTCAGAGCTGCTCTTCAGCCCCGAATACGATCGGCAGCAGACGCTCTATTCCGAAGGACTCAGTGCAATGACTTCAGCGGTCGAGAGGCGCGTTGCGGAGGAGATCAGAGGCTTTCGGAAGCGCATCTGGCAGATCGGATTTCTCGGGCTCGTGAACTTGTCTGTTCTGCTCATGGCCTGGTTGGGAGTCTGGCTCGTAATGAAGGGGCATTTGGCAAGGCGAAAACAAGCGGAAGACGCGCTGGCACGAGAAAAGGAACAGCTCTCCGTTACCCTTCGGTCGATCGATGAGGGAGTCATTACCACCAGCCCCACCGGCAGAGTGGTCATGATGAACCGGACCGCGGAACAGCTTACCGGCTGGACGCAGAAGGAGGCGCTGGGGAAGAAGATTGAAGATGTCTTCCACGCGTTTGATGACGAAGGGAGACAAAAGCGGGCCGATCCCCTGGTCGAGGGACTCAAGCGGTTGCCCACTCCTCGACCGGAGACCCAGGCCGTCCTGGTTGTCGTGGGAGGTGCCAGACGGCTCATAGGCTGGACCTCAGCCCCCATAAACGATCCTCAGAGCAACATCATCGGGGTCGTGATAGCTTTTCGTGACATAACCGAGCGTCAGGCCCTCCAGGCCGAACGCGTAAAGGGGGAAAAGCTGGAGTCGCTCGGCATATTGGCAGGGGGCATAGCCCATGACTTCAACAACATCCTCACGGCCGTAGCAGGGAACATCTCCCTGGCGAAGCTCGACGTGCCTCCGGAAAACGAGGCGTTCCATCGGTTGACAGAAGCTGAAAACGCGGCGATGAGGGCCTCTCATCTGACCCATCAGTTGCTCACCTTTTCCAAGGGAGGACTCCCCATACGACGCATCGCTTCGGTCCGCGAATTGCTTACTGAATGGGCCGTGTTCGCTTTGCGAGGTTCCAACGTCCGGTGTGAGTTTGACATCGAACCTGACCTGTGGCCTGCGGAAATCGACACCGGTCAGATCAGTCAGGTTGTCAGCAACTTGGTGATCAATGCCGAACAGGCGATGCCCGACGGAGGCACTCTGCACGTATGCGCCGCAAATCACACCCTGAGGGGCGATGCATCACCGGGCTTGAGGCCGGGACATTACATCAAGATAACGGTCCGAGATGAGGGGGTGGGTATCCCACCTGAACACCTCAAAAAGGTGTTCGACCCCTATTTCACCACAAAGGAGAAAGGAAGCGGTCTCGGGTTGGCCACCGCACACTCGGCGATAACAAGACATGACGGCCGTATCACTGTTGAGTCACGCGTGTCCGAGGGCACTACGTTCACTATCTTTCTCCCCGCGAGCCCGCTTGGCCGGCCTGATAAGATCGCAGTGGTCGAGCCTCCACTGAACGGTGCAGGGAGAATCCTTTTGATGGACGACGACGATGCTGTACGTGAACTTGCCGCAGAGATGTTGAAATTCCTGGGCTACGAGGTATCTACAGCCTCGGAAGGCACCCAGGCGGTGAAGCTTTATGACAACTCGCGAGAGGAAGGGCGCCCGTTCGATGCTGTGATCATGGATCTGACCATTCCAGGAGGGATGGGAGGGGCGGAAACAATAACAATACTTCGGCGTCTGGATCCGCAGATCAGGGCCATTGTGTCCAGCAGATACTCCAACGATCCCATCATGGCCAATTACCGGGACTACGGCTTCAGCGGGGTCCTTTGCAAGCCCTTCTCCGCAGAGAGCATGAGCGAGGTGTTGCGGCAGGTTATCAACCTTCAGGAAACAAGCGGCGCACTATCGGAAAACTAGCCCTTTGCTCTGGGCAGCCCGACCGTTTCTGAAAACCCGCCACAGGCAATTCACTCAATACACGCGCGGATTATTGACCGCCCACTCCGGCCCCACACATCCCGGGGGAAGGGGTCGTCGCTTGGGGCCGAGTTCATGTGAGGCAGAGAGAATAGGCCCGGGACGAGCAACAAATATCTATTCAAACGCTGATACGACTCTAATGAGCCCAGTCCATCTTCCTATCAAGGATATGTTCCAACCGGTATCGAAGTGTTGTCGATGATCTGAGACGACCGGCTGCGTCGAAAACGTGCGGGCTTTCGATTGTCCCGGTTCTCCGCAGCCCTTTGCTGAGAAAGGAGTTGCCCATGCGTGCGCGTCACTTAAAAGTAATTGTTTGTCTTTTAGCACTCTCCATCACGTCGGCCCTATGCGCCTGGTCAGTCTTTGCACAGGAGACGAAGAAGGTCGTACGGCTGAGCGGGTCAAGGTATGTCTATTATACGGTGATGGACCTCGCCAGGCCATTTATGGAGAAGCATCCGGATGTGCGGGTGGAAGCCACTTCCACCGACTTGGATGCCGCCGTGTCTAACCTGACTACGAAAGCCGCCCATGCGGTGATGAGCTTCGGAGAACTGGACGAAGATCGAGCCCAAGAAATTATGGAAAAGGGAATCAAACTGGTCAAGCTTACGCTCGGCACAGGGGCCGTGGCTCTGGTCGTTCACCGGGAAAATCCTGTGGAGTCGCTCACTGTCGATCAGATCAAGCAGATCTACGCGGGGAAGTGTGCCAGCTGGGACCAGGTCGGGGGGGCCAAACAACCGATTTCCATAATCACGAGGGACGACGTCATTTCAGGCACGGAGGAGTTCTGTCGGAACTTGATACTGGGCGGAATGCCCTTCCCCCAGACCACGATAAGAATTCACGACCACGATGTGGTGCGGCGGGTATGGAAGGAAAAAGGCGGGATAGCTGACGCGAGGGCAAGCGAAGCCCTCAGAGGGCAGACAAGGGGGATGGTCAAGATCCTTGCCATCAAGAAAGACGCTGCCTCGCCTCCGGTGATGCCTTACCAGGGGAGCCTGCAAGACGGCGCTTATCCCTTTTCAGCTCCATTGGTCGTGTACTACGATCAAGGGGTCAATCCGAACCCGGCAAAAGGGTTTGTCGAATACTGCGCGGCAAACGGACTTGGGACTGTGTACTCAAAACGGCCATAGGGAGAGACGGTCATGTGCCGCCCGTGGTTGTGGCGGCACTCCCTGTGAATCCCTAGAAGGCCGCTCGATTCAGGTCGAGGAGATCTGATGGCCTCCGGACAAGTCAAATTCCCACAACCCGCCTCAATTGATCCAATGTAGCGGGATCGAACTCCTCACCTTCACCCGGCCTGAACAATTGCTCCCACAAATGGTACGGCAATACGGCCGGGTCATACTCGATTACGGCTGTCCTCCAGAACGCGCTGATTTCACAGCGGTTCAGTCCTGGTATAGCACACAGGCCTCCCTCGATATCTGCACTGGCCAGGTTATCGAGACCGGAAATCAAGGTCCAGAGCCCGGAAAAGGAAATAGATAGAGTGATATGGCCTGGCTCGTGCTCCGATATGCTAACGTCTGGAGCGACTCGTGCCAGGAGTTCCAAGGCCTGTTCTACGTTCACCTTTGTTTCGGAATCTCTCATTGTCGTTGCCTTGCTGTACCCGCGCGCCTGAGGTTCCGTTCAGTGCCTGGCGAGAGTCCCTTCGTTGTCTGCTCGTTTGGATGGGCCGGAGGCACTGAAATTCTCCGGGGAATTGGACGCGCGTGAAAACGAATATATCTCGCCGCAGCCGTTTGAGTCAAGAATGGTTTCTTTTCAGCGACTTCCCATGAAAAACTAATTTGGCCCTCACATTTTTGTAACACTTGGCCTGCAGTTGTATTAGTGAGTCTACCGAATGCGCCGTGGCAAGTTGCTTGCCAAGCCCGGGCACGACGACGGCGCAACGGCGTAGAGGAGGGCGAATGAGTTACTACCTGCACGAGTTGCCGGGTCGAGTTCGCATTAAGATCCCAACCCTGAAGCGGAATCCTCAGGAAGCAACGCGGCTGCAAAATTTCCTGGAGGAGATCGCCGGGATAGAGTCCGCTTCTATCAACACTGTGACCGGCAGCGTTTTGATAAAATTCGATGAAATTGCCATCAATCCCCACGAGATCATGCACCTGCTGACCCACGAGGGCTTCATCGATCTTGCCAAGTTGATCACGAGTCGGCAGGATTTCGAGGACGGTTTTTCAAGAGCCGGCGCCGTCGCGTCCAGGGCATTGCTCGGCCTTGTCATCGGAAAGGCCGTTGAAGGAACGCCTCTCACACTTCTGACAGCCCTCATCTAACGATCCGGTCTTCCCGGACGAGAACTTACATCAACACATCGATCTGAGCGAGTCGACCTTGTCAGTTGCTTCCCACGGCAACTCGAGGTCGGTGCGTCCGAAGTGGCCGTAAGCGGCCAGTTTTCGATAGAAGCCGCCCTTTGAAAGCGACGGAAGCCTGCGAAGATTGAATTGCTTCACAATACTCGCCAACCGAAAATCAAAGGCCCTGCTCACCACGGAGGTGAGAAGCTCGTCGGGGACCTTTCCTGTGCCCCTTGTGTCCACCTCAATGCTGACCGGATCTGCTCTCCCTATGGAATAGCTCAAAAGCAGTTCGCACTCCCTGGCAAGACCCGCGGCGACCACGTTCTTGGCCGCATAACGAGCCGCGTACGCGCCCACTCGGTCGACGCGAAGCGGGTCCTTACCGCTGAGAGCGGACCCGCTCATCCGAGAATACCCCCCATATGTATCCACGGCAATCTTTCTGCCCGTAAGGCCCGAATGGATCGCCGGCCCCCCCAACTTCAGGGGTTCGCCATGATTTATGAAGATCGCGGTATGGTCGTCGGGTTTGACGGACTCGTCTTCAAACACCGTCTTCACCACATATTCCATCATATCGTGCTGCAAAACGCTCGACTGAGGTTGCGAACGGTCCTTGAG
>Ga0233422_10001278_pt1 | contig 11345 bp, 14 predicted proteins | sample Watercolumn_Mata_2_FD_182724 | JGI IMG/M metagenome (GOLD analysis project Ga0233422, IMG submission 182724) | Freshwater microbial communities from Lake Matano, South Sulawesi, Indonesia - Watercolumn_Matano_2014_110_MG | ecosystem: Environmental > Aquatic > Freshwater > Lake | place...
TCTACCAATTTCACCACCCGGGCAAATATATAAAAGATGGACTAAGAATAAAGAATTATGAGACAAGAATCAAGAACAAAGAAAACAGGCGGCGGCTCTAAGCCGCCGCCTGTTTTCTTTTACTGTGCGCGAGAGAGGAATCGCACCTCCACGTCCGCAATGGACACTAGCCCCTCAAGCTAGCGCGTCTACTGTTTCGCCACTCGCGCAATAAAGTGTATGCTACACGGTTTTGACAGGTTTGTAAACATATTGCCGCGGCTATCTTGAGAAGGTGTCGTGTGTATATAAAAACATGTTTCAAAAGATAGTGTGTATGTTCAAAAGAAATCTGCTATACTGTTTCTATTGTTTTCATTCGTATGCATATACATGTCTGATTATCGTTCTCGTACTCTCACTATTTTTGCAACTCTCGCATTTTTTGTCGCCGCGGGAATTTTTTTCATTCTAGGAAAAATGGTAAACGCTGAACGTCCTCCCGTCACTATCATGTATCCCGATGGATCAGGTACGTTCGAATATGGTGCGTTTCCCGCACTTTCGCGTCCAGATTTCTTTAACGACGTGAAGATGAAACTCGTTGAGAGCAAGGAGACATTTATTGAAGCAGATCTGTCTTCTATGGTGATGCGCGTATACAAAAACGGAAGTGTTGCACTTGAAGTGCCTATCAAAACAAAAGGCAAAGAGGGTTCGTGGTGGGAAACACCAGCGGGACTGTATCGCATTGAGACGAAGGAAAAAAACCACTTCTCATCATTCGGTAAGGTGCACCAGCCGTGGAGCATGTCGTTCCAAGGAAACTTCTTTATTCACGGATGGCCGTATTATCCAGATAGTGTACCCGTATCGTCCACATATTCAGGGGGATGTATTCGTCTTGCGGACAATGATGCGAAGGCGATATACGATCTTGTGTCCGTAGGAACGCCCGTACTCGTGTTTGAAAAGGATTTTGCGTCTGATGGTTTTCAGTATCAGGCACTGCCTCCGAATATTTCCGCTACCGGATATCTCATTGGCGATCTCAACAATAACGATATCCTTTTGGAAAAAGGTGAAGATATGGCGCTTCCTATTGGCCCGGTAGTAAAACTCATGACCGCGCTTGTTGCAGGTGAATATATTAATATGGATGGGCAAGTAACCGTTTCCAAAGAAGCGCTTGTTCCTACGATGACGCCACGCCTTGCGGAAGGGAAGATGTACAAAGCATTCCATGTGTTGTATTTGTTGTTGCTTGAATCATCCAACGAAGCGGCGGAAGTATTCGCTATAGAAAAAGGGAAAGATAATATTGTCGGTTATATGAACAAAAAGGCATTGGCACTTGGTATGACGCATACAATATTTGTTGATCTGGAAGGGACTGATGTACGAAACATGGCGACAGTGCGTGATCTGTTCGCTCTTGCGCGATATACGTATCATAATAGAAGTTTCGCTTTGGACATTGTATCAGGTAAGGCCAGTAGCGCGACATATGGAGAATCGCCGTTTGCTCATGTAGAAAACGTGAATATCGGGGCAGGTGAGGTCGGATATGGAGGAGGTGTTTCTGGTAAGGATGCCGATGGGAAAGGTGTCGCACTCGCCGTGTTCGATATTACTCATCAAGGACAAACACGTCCTATTGTGTTTATCGTCCTCGACTCTTCGGATGCCAAGACGGACATCGGTATTCTTCGTGATTATATGGTGCGGATGTATCGCTAGTCACAGCAAACATGGCGTCGTGTTGAGCACAAGGCGCGAACGGGAAAGAGGTTAACCAGATTTTTTTTCGTGTATGAAGCGAGACAGAAGTATATATTCAACCATATGGAGATATCACCATGAGACAAAAAGAAAAGAGTTATATACTCTCGTTATTTGATCGTGCCGGTGGGGAAATCAATGGCCTTCATCCACACAATATCCGTGTCAAGGATGAGAAGTTTTACGACTGGGTTGTTCGGTACGGATCACTCGGACTTGGAGGGGTGTATATGGCAGGTTTCTGGGAATGCGATGATCTTTCTAGATTCTTTCAGTACGTCATCAAAGAGAAAATCCAGGATCATGTGCACGATATTCATGTACAGATGCGTCTCGCTCCAGAAGTAATTACTTCTGTGCTTCGTGACTGTGGACATTGGAGTAAGCACATCTCATTGGAAAACACCATTACAACATCGGGAACGATTTGTATGCTCGGATGCTCGGTAAACACCCGGTGTACTCATGTGCCTACAGAAATGCGCGGGAAATCTTGACTGCGCGCAGGAAAATAAGATGCGTCTCATTTGTGAGAAGCTCCATATTCATCAGAGGGTGAGTATACTAGATATTGGGTGTGGTTTCGGAACACTCTTAGCATATGCCGCGAAGCATTACAACGTGGCAGGGGTGGGCGTGACTGTTTCAAAGGAACAGGCAGAGTACGCCAATGCTCTTTTCAAGAATTGTGGAGTTGAAAAATCGGTTTCTGTGAATGTTCAAGATTATCGGACATGCATGAACAGCCAACACTTTGATCGCATTGTCTCTGTCGGCATGTTCAAACACGTGGGTCCGAAATATTACCGCACGTATTTCGATACGATCAGGTCATATTTGAAAAAAGATGGACTGTTTCTTCTCCACACGATTGGCGGACATGTGTCACACCCTACGACTGATCCGTGGATAGACAAATACATCTTCCTGGGAGGCGTTATTCCGTCGTACGAACAAATGACACGGGGGTTCCAAGGGAGATTTGTTGTGGAGGACTGGCACAATATGGGGTCACACTATGACACTACGCTCATGGTGTGGTACAACAATCTTCTTCCATGTTGGGATCAACTTATCGCAACAGGAAAGTATAACGAGAGATTCCGTCGTATGTGGGAGTATTATCTGCTTTCGCCTCCCTACCCCTGAACTAGGACACCGCCAATAATGTCCTATGATACTCAAAAGGAGTACGAAAGCCAATAATCTTCCTCGGTCGATCATTCAAGAAGGCGTAAAGAGCATCCAATTCTTCTTGAGTGACGGACGCGATGTCTCGTTTCTTCGGAACAAAACACCTGATCCATCTGTTGGTGTTTTCCACTCGTCCCTTTTCCCAAGAGTGGTACGGGTGTGTAACATAAATACGTGTGTGAAGTAACGATTCAATCGTCTTCCACCACGTAAACGCAATATCGTTATCCGTGGTAATACTGTTGACAGAGATACCCCGGAAGACGTCAGAAAGCATACTTCGTATGACAAATGTGCGTATTTTTTTGTTGTTCGTTTCATATGTTGTATATGTTACTTCGTGTCCTATTTCAAAGGTATAGGGGGTTTTCCTGCGCTGGGGCGTTCCGTGCTCGTGAAATGGATGTGTGGCAAATCGTATTGTCATCAAATGGGGTTTCTGGAGGATATACGAGGATATACGTCGGTGAGATGAGAGAAGTAAAATGTGGTAAAAAATGGGCGGCGCGTAGCGCCGCCTTTTTGTATGGTATGATAAATATGTTGGTGATGAGAGGTTGGTTTTCGGGCTCCTCGCAGTTTGTGTTGCGTTCCCAACTTTCTTGGTGTACCTTCTCATGTTTTGGTATCCTTACGTACTATGTACTACACACGCACAGGCGATGATGGCACGACGACGATTTGTGGATGTGATCAACGTCTCTCAAAGAGTTCCGCGATTATGGAAGCTCTTGGTGCGCTTGATGAAGCAACGAGCACGATTGGTTTGTGTGGAGCAGTTGCGGGGGATATGACACTTCCCGATGGTACAAAGGCGTGCGATGTATTGAGAAATGTACAAGAGCATCTCTTTACTATTCAAGCGCAGGTTGCCGGTGCAGATAACGTTCTTTCTGAAACGACGGTGGTGACTCTTGAGGAGAGGGAAGAGATGATTGCGCGTACGATTTCACTCATACGTTCATTTATTATCCCCGGCGGAAGTGAATTGTCCGCACGTGTTGATGTGGCGCGTACGGTTGCGCGTAGAGCGGAGCGGCGAGTGGTCGCCGTTGCGGAAGAGGCGGTAGCAGACATTGCACCGGAAACACTGCGATACCTCAACCGCCTTTCGTCATTTCTGTTTGTTCTTGCGCGGTACGTGAATGTCCAGGAGGGTGTCGTCGAGCATGCACCGAAGTACGATAAGTAATTTGATGGTACATCCATTTTTCTTGTAGTGTATCGTTTATAGTTATCACATCCTTTATTTTCTTTTTTCTTTTCAGATATGTTTGAACTCCTCATACTCGGTATCATTCAAGGAATCGCTGAATGGCTTCCTATCAGTTCCGAAGGAATGATTGTCCTTGCCAAGACATATCTTTTTGGTGGTGGTCGTGTCGATGATATGATTCATCTTGCGCTTTTTCTGCATATGGGAACGGCACTTGCGTCAATTGTATATTTTCGCGCGGAGATTGCGATACTTCTCAAAAATCTCGCTTTGTTTCATACGAAAGAAGAGGGAGAGAAGCGTGAGCTCATGTTTTATATTGTGGCAACGATGGTAAGTGGTGTGCTCGGGTATGGACTTCTCAAACTTGTGGGTGAATCGAGCGCGTTTGCAACGGAGACATTTGCTCTCACGCTTTTGGTGGGAGCGGCACTTTGTGTTACGGGAATTCTACAGATGGTGCGACGGGGGAAAGGAGATGAAAAAAAAGAAACGGACGCGACGATGAGTGATAGTATTTTGCTCGGCATACTCCAGGGAGCGGCGGTGATTCCTGGAATTTCGCGTTCGGGCATGACAGTCGCAGGGCTTCTCTTTCGTGGATATACGGAAGAGGCGGCGCTTCGTATGAGTTTTATCTTAAGTATTCCCATTGTGGTTGCGGGCAATATTGTTCTCAATCTCAATACGTTCACGTGGAATGCGGATATGTTCGTTGGGCTTATGGCGGCGTTTGTAGTGGGCTACGTAACGATTGATGTACTTTTGCGCGTGGCGAAAAAGGTTCCTTTTGGTCCGTTTGTCCTCGCGGTTGGTATTCTTGTTCTTATCTCCGCGTTTGTATGATGACTTCATTTTTAGAAAGCATTGTCGCCATACTCGGTGTTGTGATGTTTCTCGGATATTTCCCTCAGGTGTATTAAATATGGCGAAAGAAAGACGCCGATGATATGTCGCTTATGACATTTGGCATATTCGCGCTCGGCACGTTTGTGTGGACGATATACGGCATTGTGCTTCACGACGCTGTCATTATTGCGAGTTTCGCGGTTGGTGTTGTGGGGTCATGGTTGGTTGTCGTGCTTACATTCAAGTATCGCTTTTTAGGGAAGAGAAAGCACCTGTCTTGGGTTTTCTTCTGCATCTGATAAGGAAAAACTGGACTAAAAGGAACAAAATTGGTATAATAGAGCGACGGCGTGGGGTGGGCGCGACAAAAGCGTCCACCCCGTGTACCAATCAAATATGGTGCCTATAGCTTAATGGTAAAGCTCCGCCCTGTGGAGGCGGCTATCAGGGTTCAATTCCCTGTAGGCACCCTGTTTACACAACACGCTGGATATCTCGCGTGTTGTGTGCATATGGTATGATGTGCGTGTATACATGACTCCGATATGATGTTTTGGGAAGATGACATGGCGCGCACGCACTCTCTCCTTGGAGCGGTGAAAGCGCATGTTGCCGATGACGAAGCGCGAATCATGACGTTTGACGCTCTATATATGATTGTTTCGGATGAGGAGTAGAGTGGTCATTGAACGTATCATTACTATCAATCTATCTGTGTATGGATTTACCGGTCTACATTTCGGTATAACGCTCATGCCGGATGATTTGGCCGCACTTGTTGATCAAGAGTATGTCATCACTAGCATGACAAAACAGTTGCAAATGCAATATCTTCCCGCACGTGTGTACGAAGCGTATATGCGTATAAATAATGCGATGGATAGCGACATCGGCATGGGGTCCGTGTATTGGTCACTCGCGTATCAAGCGATTGTCTTTTTACGCTACCTTGCCGAGAACGAATTTGATGTGGTGAAAGCCGCCGCCCGCATTGCCGTCACGGGATACAGTGAGCACGGCAATCCGGCGCTGCGGGGGATGTATGTGTGTATGATGGAAATGATTTTTGACGAGGAGGGTGTGCCTCTGTCGTTCGGTGACAGTGTCGAATATCGCTGGCTTGCGGAACATGCGAAAGAATACAGCTTTCATCTGTCGTATCGGGAAGGAAATTTGCACGGCATCATCCGGGAACCGTGGTATTGGTGTTATGAACAATAAATTAAAACGGTTGCATATGGTATGATATAAGGGGTGTGTCTATGAACGCCCTTTTTTTGCGCATTACAAACCTCATACAATCATTTGCTCGCATCTCTCGTGTGCGTGCGTTTTTTGTACATCACCCGAAAGTGTGGGAGTTTTTCGTACGATGCCTCAACCCCAACTGCTTTGAAGGTTTGCCGCTGACACTGTTGTTCGTATTACTTCTTATTGTTTTGTTTTTTCTTGGTGCAGTGATTGAGGATTATCTGACAAACGACACATTGGTCCTTTTGGATAGGCGCCTCGTCAATCTCTTGTATACGTTTCGCACCGACGGTGCACTCAAGTTCTTTTATTTTTTTACTCTCTTTTGTGAGACGAACGTTTTTGCCGTCGTCGCTTTTGTGGCAACCGTATTCTTTTGGAGAAACAAGCATCGTGTGCATAGTATTGGGCTCTGGCTCGCATTTGGAATTGAGGAAGGGTTGGCGACACTTGGTAAGCTTGTCTTTCATCGCATGCGTCCGGATATTGCACTTCATACTGTTATCGAAACGTCATTTTCGTTTCCCAGTGGGCATGTGTCCACGGTGGTATCCTTGTATGGATATTTCGTGTATCTTATCCTCAAATGCTATATGTCTCGACGAATAAAGACGTGGTCGGTTGTCGGGTTTATTGCACTCGTTCTCCTTGTTGATTTCAGTCGTTTGTATCTCGGTGTACACTATCTTTCCGATGTGATTGCCGACAATCTTGTCTGATTCGTGGCGCTCATTGTTGCAATTGGTATTACTGAATGGGTAATCAGTCGACGTGAGGAAATTCGTGCAAGTGTGACAAAACTTTCTCCTGCTGTGGGAGCATTGTGTGTTGCCGCTCTTGATGCTACGGCGTTGTATGCATCATCACCGATTTGTATGTCATCTGATGCAATTGACGATGTACGCACCGCTACAAATCACAGGCGCTTGAAAGTGCACAAATTAAAAGGGAAACTTTCTGGGTGTTATGTATGTTCGGTAAACTACAAGATACGAATTGTTTTTTCGTATACGAAAGAAAAAGATATACTTCTTCTCGCCATTGGCGATCACGACATATACAACTGATAATTAGTACGTATTCTGATATACTGCACTCATGACTCAATCTGAAGTGCTTTCAATACTCAAAACTGGGGCAAATGTCTTTTTGACGGGGGAGCCAGGAAGTGGCAAGACCCATACAGTGAATGCGTATGTGGCGTATTTGCGTGAACATGGTATTGAGCCGTCTGTGACAGCCTCAACAGGTATCGCCGCGACGCATCTTGGTGGACTGACGATTCATTCATGGAGCGGTATCGGCGTGAAGCATTTTTTGTCCGCGTATGATTTGGAAAACATTGCGTCACGCGAGTATGTCGCCAAGCGCATCCGTAAAGCACATGTGCTTGTTATTGACGAGGTATCCATGCTTGGTCCTGAGACACTCGACATGGTAGATGCCGTGTGTAAGGAAGTGCGTGGCAACAGTGAGCCCTTCGGTGGTTTGCAGGTTGTATTTGTCGGCGACTTTTTTCAATTGCCGCCGGTATCGCGCGGGGTGGGTGTCGGTGCATCTGATGATATACTTTTTTTGGATGAACAACCGCCATGTTTTGCGTATCAATCGCAGGCATGGAAACGCGCGGTGCCCATCATCTGTTATTTGTCTGAGCAATACCGACAAGATGACGTGCGATTTCTTGCGCTATTGTCGGCGATTCGTCGTAATACATTCGGACCAGAGCACCGTGTGCATATTGAAGAGCGTATGCGCGTCCGCGGCGCACGCGAGGATGCTATGCCAAAACTCTTTACGCATAATGTGGATGTGGACAGGGTGAATGACATGATGCTTGCAAAGATTGTCGGTGAGACGCATACATTCTCCATGAAAGAACGTGGTAAAACGGCTCTTGTAGAGGCACTTAAGAAAGGATGCTTGTCGCCGGCGGAACTCAAACTTAAAAAAGGTGCGAAAGTGATGTTTACGAAGAATGATCAAAACGGCGTGTTTGTGAACGGCACACTCGGAGAAGTTGTCGATTTTGACGCGTTCTCCGAATACCCGATTGTTCTTACCAAAGACGGCAGGAAGGTAACGGCTGAACCGATGGAATGGTCAGTGGTGGAAGACGGAAGAATGCTCGCGTCTGTTGAACAAGTGCCGCTTCGATTGGCGTGGGCGATTACTGTACACAAAAGTCAGGGAATGAGTATGGATGAAGCGGTGATGGATTTGTCGCAGATATTTGAGTATGGTCAGGGATATGTGGCTCTTTCGCGCGTGCGACGACTATCAGGCGTCTATCTTCTTGGATACAACGAGCGCGCATTTCAAGTGCACCCTGATGTGCTTGCTGATGACGAGCGATTTCGTGTTGCATCCGATGAAGCGGTGCAGGGATTTTCCGCGCTTTCTCAAGAAGAGTTGAAAAATATGTATGACAATTTTATTCTCGCGAGCGGGGGTGTATTGGGAAAAAAGAAAAAAGAAGACAAAAAAGAAAAACAAAAAAAGAAAAAAGAAAAAAACGACGAGGAAGAGAGTGATTGGAATGAACACTTGGCGAAATTACGCGAAATGTATCCGAATGCGTATCGTCCATGGAAGCCCGAGGATGATATGCGCCTTACCAGTTTGTTCAAGGAGGGGAAGATGCTTGAAGAACTGCCATCGCTTTTTGGTCGACAACCAGGAAGTATCCGCGCGCGCCTTGAGATGCATGGTCTCATTGAGCCCGATCCGACGTATCAAAAGAAAGAGAAAAAGTGATATACTATGGGTATGAATAAATCAATAGATTAATTTGGAGAAGGTCCGAATATAAAAGTGGTGGGAAATGCACCTGAAAGTGTTAAAAAGAATATTGTAAATAAAAGACGGGACAGATTGCACGTGCACGATTTTTTACATATTTCTGAAGCAAAACGGAATGAGTTGGTGCAATGGGAATATCCAAAAACACCACAGGAACGTTTTTGTATTGCGCATGCGAATACGTATACGACACGTTTATTGAAACAAGCAGGCATGCCGGTGTACGATATTCCAGAAAAGAATATCCATATTCTTCCCGGTGATTTGTATAAAAATATCTGCGGGGCAGACAGCGGAGGTTGCACGATGTGTTCTGAACAGGCGATACTGTTAAATGCTGTAAACGTGCGCAAGTCGGGATTGTTATTTGGTTCTACGAATTTTCATGAAATGTTGCACTTGAAAGGGGCGATGACGATTGATGTGAGGAATGACGAAGAAAAGAAAGATTTTTATGGAAGGCCCTTTCGTCAGGGGCTAAGTGTATTTGGTACGGAAAAAAGCGAGGAAGATTTTGGAAAATATGAATATTTCAAGGGGTTGCATGAAGCGATTGTTACGTTTGCTGAAAAAGCGTACATTGAAGAATTGATGCAGACATCGGAGATGAGCGAAGAGAGACGTTATTGGGAGTCGTCAACTATAATTGAGAAGCGCAAGAAGATTGCGCAGGAAAGAGGTGTTTCGATGGATGACATAAAGTGGGTCGGAGAAGATGGCTCGTTCCAGAGTAGTGGTTATCCCGTGCAGCGAAAAGTCCTTGAGTTTATCCTTGGTGAAATTCTTTCCGCGTACCCTGATGACTTTTCTTCAACGGAGAGTGTGTATGGGAAATTTTTGAACGCACATTTGACGGGTCACTTGAGTTCAATCGCTAAGTTGGTTGATGGAGCAATTGGAACGGGGGCGTTCCGTGTTCTGGGTATTATGGGAAAGGATAAAGAGTCCTCAGTTCTTGTTGGACGGACGCTTGTGATGATGAGACGGGAACGAAAAAGAAGGGGAATATGATGTTGATGTAAAGATTATCTTGAAATACATTTGAGACATGAGCAAACTATTATCCACGCAACAAAATATTATTGGAGTGAAAGAATTGCGCGAGAATCTTGAAAAATATATTATGGAGGTAAACAAAGGTAAATCGTTTATCTTTGTGCGCCGTTTACGACCGGTGTTTTCCATTAATCTCGTCCTTGATGATGAAAATGAGCGGGAAATCATTGTTGATTTTACCAAAGTCAGAAAAGGTGAGATGCTGTTGAAAGATATTTTGGTGTATTTGTAATATGATTAAACTGGAAAAAGAAATTGTCAGACTTTCAACGAAGGAGAAAGAAGTTGTTGCAATATTCTCGTTTCTCTTGACTCCAGAAATATACAGAGTTTTGATATAAAAAAATTAAAGGGGTACGATGATATTTTTAAAGCACGAAAAGGTATCATCCGTGCTATTTTTAAAATTGTTAGGGAGAGTATATTGTTGTGGGCGTAAAAAATGAAAAACGTATAAAGATTTATAATATGTCGCGAAAACATAACAAAATAGTTATCATACATGACACGATCCAACACGGATATCGATATGAACTGTCTGAGCCAGCGGGGAAGAACTTTCGTGCCGATTTCACTCCGGATTTACCACCGAAGGAGATGCTTGCGCTTGGAGTATTTGGTGGCAAGTATATGACAGATTGCACGAACGAGTTTCCAAAGGACTGGTTCGCACACGCGAAACTCTGCCATGAGAAGCATGACCCGACACTGAACTATTTTGGCGTGAATGCGAGCAAGTCATTGGCATATTGGCGTACCAAAGGATGGATCCATCCAGATGATCCGCGTGGGTGGTTCCAGTGGTATTGCAGGTATTATATGGGGCGACGGCATCCTGACGATGACAGACAAATAAAACGCTGGAAAGCATTTCGTCGACATGCGGGAGCTGTGGTGGCAAATTGCAGACAGGGAGATATGACGTGCCGTCGTCGTCAACGCCAAGCGCTGTTGCATTGGGCATACGATAGCAGGAAGATATAAACGAAAGTTCGGAAAAATAAGATGTTCTTAGAACCCATCTCATATGACATGGCTTATTCTCGTGCTCTCTACCCGAGCGAGTTGATGTCGCGGAAACTCCGGCGTACTATCGTACGCCGCAGTTAAGCGACGAGACAGAGCGGTATAGAGAGTGCGAGAATTGCCAAACTTAACACACGAAATGTAAAAGTATTATGTTGAGCGGTTTCATATGAGATGGGTTCTGGGGTGT
>Ga0233422_10001280_pt1 | contig 11330 bp, 9 predicted proteins | sample Watercolumn_Mata_2_FD_182724 | JGI IMG/M metagenome (GOLD analysis project Ga0233422, IMG submission 182724) | Freshwater microbial communities from Lake Matano, South Sulawesi, Indonesia - Watercolumn_Matano_2014_110_MG | ecosystem: Environmental > Aquatic > Freshwater > Lake | place...
GTGGGTGTCTTGCCTGGACCGCGTTAGTGTGTTAATCGGAAGACCGGCTTGTAGCATGTGCAGGAATCAATGTTCACATTTTCGTTGGCGACATCCTGTTATCCCTGCGGACCCCGGATCGGGTCCAGGGCAGGCGCAGGAATCCCGGTTTAGCATGGGAATCGTGGAAGCTGGCTGTGAGTATGGCCGCTTCGGGAACCTGGATTTCCGCATGCGCGGGAAAGACGGAAGCGGCGCCTGCTGCTGTCGGCCTTCTTGGTAGCATATCTTGAGGCTAGCTGGATATTTTTTCCGGCAATCACTGTAGGTGGGCAGCTTGTTCATGCGTCCTGCGATCATCAATCGGTACGTCTTTTGGGAAGTGAGTGGATCTTTTATCTACTGTTTCGGCATCTTCCTTCTCGCCGGTCTGATCGCCGGATTTCTGCCGCTACTCCAAAAGGGCATGGAAGCAGGACTTGGTCTCACGTTGATCCTGTTTCAGATGCTGATGAACGCGCTTCCCAATACCTTGGTGACGGTGCTCCCCCTCTCCATCACGATCGGTATTCTGCTTGGCCTGGGACGCATGTCCGTTGACAATGAGATAGCTGCGGCGAAGTCTGCCGGAATACCCGTTGTGCGCCTTCTCCCGCCTGTTCTTCTCCTGGGCATGCTCGGGTTTCTCCTCAGCCTGGCGTGCACGCTCTGGCTCATTCCCAGAGGCATCGGCGAAGGACGACGCCTGCTGCATCAGGCATTGACCACGAGGGTGGACGCAGGACTTGACGAGCGAACGTTTTTCGATACTTTCAAGAACCTGATCCTCTACGTGGAAAAGATAGAACCGGCCACTGGAGTGATCACCAACCTGTTCATTCGGGAATCGTCGCAACCGGATGAAGTCAAGACTATCATGGCCAAGAAGGGCAAAGTGGTGCCCGACCCGGAAGGCAAGGCCCTCATCTTGCACTTGCGAGACGGGACGATAATCTCCGAGGATCGTAACGGCGATTCCGCCGGAGCACTTGTGTTTGAGAGTCAAATCTTTCGCTATCCCATCCATGAAGCCGCTATGGAGACTTCCGTCGAGCGCTGGGAGGAACTCTCGATCGGGCAGATTCGGCGTCGAATCAGAGAGGCCCAGGAACAAGAAAAAGTGACCACCGGTTTTGAGAAGGACTTCAACGCCCGCCGGGTACGGCACGGTCGCGTGCTCATAGCCCAGCGGATCGCTTATCCGCTGGCGTGTCTGGCTCTCGCTCTAACCGCCTTCCCCTTGGGCGTGCTCAGCATGGGAAACAGCAGACTCAATAACGTGGCCATCGGCATGGTGGTAATCTTCGCTTACTACGCGGTAACGCTCGCGGCCGAGCGGGTGGCTCGCTCCGGGCTTGCCCCCCCTGAGCCGTCCTTCTGCGCGCCGGCCCTGCTATTCTTCGCGGTTGCAGCGTACCTGATTCATTGCGTACAAATGGAACGGACACCGGTGTTCGTCACTTGGGCTCGGAAGGCGATTCGGGCGCTCGGACGCGACCGGGTCTGATGCCAACCGGCGTGGCGAAGAGCGCCGAACCGAACATGAAGATGCCTCCCCCAGTCCCATTCACAGTTCAAGCCCAGGAAATACCTGCCCAGGCGCAATTCTGTTAGCGGGTCATGCTACGCCCGGTGCACGTGACGTGGTCTATGAAGAACTTTTAGGACCCAGGTTGCGTCGAGGTCTTCCTGGAAGAGGGAATTGAGCGAGCCTCCGAATGACGATCATCGCGGCTCAGCGTTTGTGCCTTGAGCACCATATCCCGGACCGAAAGCATGTTCAGACCTTGCGCGCAGCCAAGGACAAACAGCTCTACACGACTAGGGTTCTTCCTATAGACTTCGAGCAATTGACTCCAGAAATGGCGCCGGGAAGATGGCCGGATGCCTATTTTCCATAAGAGGCGGAAGAAAGCGCGGGCCGTGCGGAGTTTCAGGTTGAGAGGCCTCTTGGCAGGCCGGACGGACGGATCGGATGCCGGGTTTTTCATTCCCAGCGCCGCTCGGGTTGGTCTCATCTGCAGATAGTACCGGGCAGTGCGCTTTAGGAAGCGCTCCGGTTCGTAGAGATAACTCCATATACTGGCCACTTCGTTGAGTATCTCCGATGTCGGGCGAGTAGGCACGAAGTTCACCTGATCTCCTATCATGTCCTCTCCCACATTCATGATCTCCAGGAGTCGCCCTTCCCTTTCCAGTCGCTTCCACAGAGCCGTATCCGGCAGCGCATTGAGCACGTTGACCATAACAATCGGAATTCCTGTCTGTTCCACAAAGGCGCAGATACGTCGGTCCGTGCCCTTTGACTCTCCGTCGAACCCGACAACGAAGCTCCCCATGACGGTGAGACCATTCTTGTTGATCGTTTCCACGCACTCTGTCATTGAGTTTCGAAGATTGTGGTGCTTGTGGGCGAGTTTTAAGGCGTCCTCATCGACAGACTCAAGCCCGATGAAAACTTTGGCGAAGTTAGCCGCGGTCATCAGGTCGATCGTCTCCAGATCCTTACCCAGATTAATGGAAGTTTGAGTTACATAGTTGAACGGCTGGCCGCGGCTCCTCTGCCATTCGATAAGCTTGTGAAGGATTGCCCTAGCACGCGTTCTGCTCCCGATAAAATTGTCATCCGCAATGAAGACCTCACCTCGCCAGCCCAGGCTGTAGAGCGCTTCAAGCTCCCGTATTACCTGATCGGGATTCTTGTATCGCTGCTTGCGTCCGTAAAGGTTCGCAATATCGCAGAACTCGCAATCAAAAGGGCAGCCCCGAGACGTTTGCACCTGGAGCAGGAGATAATCCCTCTGAGACAAAAGATCGAACCGAGGGATCGGCGATTCAGTGAGATCGGGTCTCTCCTCATTCTTGAAAACCCCGCGCGTCTCTCCCTTCCTTAACGCCTCGAGCAATAGCGGTACTGTATTCTCGCCTTCACCCCGGACAAGGAAATCCGCCCCTGCGTCGAGTACCTCTTGCGGGACAGCCGTAGGATAGGGTCCGCCCGCGACCACCTGTTTCCCCCTGCCCTTAGCCTCCCGTACTGCCTTGAGCAGGTTAGTCCTGTGCCCAAAGTTCCCTGAAATCATCACTATCTCGGCCCAGTCCCAGTCATCCTCGGTGAATTCCCTGGTGTTACGGTCGACCAGTCTCAATTCCCATTCCGGGGGCAGGAGTGCTGCCACGGTGATTAGGCCAAGGGGAGGAGCCAGAGTCTTGACCCCCATGAGGCTGCAAGAATCGGGCAACGTCCAGAAGGAGAAATCGGCTTTAGCATTGACCAGGAGAGCTCGCACGTTCTAAGACTCCCTTACAAAGTGAACGGCAAAGGCACTAAAATCCGAAGATATTGCGAGGAATGCCGATGTCATTGCGCCTAACTATACCGTACTGAGAATCGGTGGTCAATTGTAGCAGCCATTCCTGCCTGTGCCCCGCACTGCCCTGATCTCACGAGGCCGGAGCGAAGCACTACCAACGCACACTACGAGGTTGACTCAGACGGCGATCGTAGAGTAAGCTGACAAATTAGCAAAAGCGCCTGCTAAACTAAATTGGCGGCAGTGCAGGGTCCGTGAAAACCCGTGCGCAGTGCAAGACGGTGCGCCTGCCTACCTGAAAGGGTGGAGGAACCGTCGAAACTGCGGTCAGCAGTTTGAACACCAAGACGGACGTCGCGCGGGCAATTCTTACTAGGTTGAAACGATGAGAGTTCTGCTGGTCAACCCGGGGTGCGCTCAGACCTGGTGGTCTATCGACATTGTCTTGAAACGACTGGGCAAGAAACTCCTTGAACCTCCGCTGGGTCTGCTCACCATTGCCGGGCTGCTTCCCAAGGACTGGGACCTTCGGCTCATCGAATTGGCCGTTCGAGAGATCTCCGAGGATGAATGGCAGCACTGCGACATTGTTATGGTGTCGGGAATGGGGGTCCAGGCGCCGGGAATAGTCGCGACCATCAAGGAAGCTAAGAAACGGGGCAAGAAGGTGGTGGTAGGAGGTCCCCTGGTCTTTCATGTGCCCGAAGAAGCAGTTAAGGCAGGAGCGGACATCGTCGTGAAGGGAGAAGGAGAGCTGGCGATGCCGCTTGTTCTCCAGGCTTTGGAACGAGGTGACTCCGGCGTCGTAATCGAAGGCAAAGGACGACCCAATCTGGAAGAATCTCCCCTTCCGAGATTCGACCTCGTGGACCTCAGCCTCTATGCACAGATGAACGCCCAGTTCTCAAGGGGATGCCCCTTCCGATGCGAATTCTGCGACATCACGCTGATGTATGGCCGACAGGTCAGGACCAAATCGCCCGGGCAGATCATCCGAGAATTGCAGAATCTCTACGACCTCGGCTGGCGAAAGCACGTTTTCATGGTCGATGACAACTTGATCGGGAATCCCATGCGAGCGAAAGCGCTGCTGAAGGAACTTGTTCCGTGGGTGAAAGAGCGAGGATATCCTTTTGTGTTAGACGCGCAGGCGTCAGTAAATCTTGCGGCATACCCCGATCTGATGGATTTGATGGTTGAGGACGGGTTTTATAAAGTATTTCTCGGCATAGAGACGCCGGACAAGGATACGCTAAAACTCGCCAAGAAGCACCAAAACGCCGTTGTGGACCTTGACGCTGTGTGCAGGAAGATAAACAGCGCGGGTCTGCAGATTATTGCCGGCTGCGTACTGGGCTTCGACAACGAATCTCGCGGGGCCGACCAACGCCTGATAGATTTTGCCCAGCGCACGCAGATCCCCGAAATGTTTGTCACCTTACTGCAAGTGGGGCCGGGCACAGACTTGAATGAACGCCTTCGAAGGGAGGGTCGCCTGCTTCCAACCGCCTGGGATGAGGAAATCGGAAGTCAAACGAGCTTGATGAATTTTGTACCCACCAGGCCGGCGAGCGAGATTGTGGAAGAGTTCATTCGCGTCTACGACGTGCTTTATCAGCCTGAAGCATTCCTGGAACGGGCGTACAACCATTTTGCGAGAATGGAGCGGCCTCCGGTGAAGAAACGCCTTCCGTTTCCCACGCATCGGGAGCGGGTGGCGCTGACCGTCATGCTATTCAAGCAGGGTTTCCTGTACCCTTCCCGATGGAAATTCTGGAAACTCTTCTTCAAGGCGCTCATCAAATTCCCTGGAAGGATCGATCAATTTATCACTTACTGTATTCTCTCGGAGCATTATTTTGAATATCGCGAGACGATAAGAACGCGACTCCGGGCCAAGTTGGCCGCGCACAAGGATCTGGCAGAACCGCCCCCTCGAATTGAGGAACGACGCGCTGCGCCGGGCGCCTGACGTAAGATATATAACTAGGGCTTCACGAAACCGGCCCGATTGCCGGTCATAGGTGGATGAGGGGTAACGCCGTCGTGACTCGTGAGACCACGAACACGCCACACCGTGCACATACCCTCGAGCAAGACCAGCCGGATTCCCCTCCTGTGACGCTTATCCGTCGCTTTGCGGTCTCCCTCCGCGATCTGTTCACGTCTCATCGATTGGATTTCTTCAGAGTATCTGCAGGCTTCCTCGCGCTTCTGTCGTTCAGATGGTCCGACAAGATCGTGGAGCAGTTTGCCTGGCTTGGAGTTTCCGGGGACGTTGTAGTCGCTGCATACTGGATAGGCTTGGCAATCACCATCTTCTGGGAGCTGCACAAGATAAGAAGACCCGCCAGGGACATCACGTGCGACGCGCTTTTTCAGAAAGACACCCTGGCTCATACGTTGTGTCGCAAGAGGGTCGTTCTGTGGGTTATCGGCGTGCCGTTCGCGCTCATTGCATCGGCAAGCGCGTTGGTGTTTATCTACCTGGCGGACACTGCGACGATTGCCGTTCTTGCTGTGGACGTGATCGTTTTTGCGCTCCTTTCTTCATTGATGCGTCGTTCTGTCACGATGGTGAAACCGACGGAGGCCTTTGAAAGGGTCCTCGTACCGATTGTTCAGATACTCGCAAACATGGCTGTAGTCGTGCTCAGCTTGGTGGCAATAGAGATATACACGTATTACATCAGCGTCCCCGCTACCATCGTCAATCCTTTGGCAGACCCAAATGCAGTGGCTTCAGACGTGGTAAACGCGGTGAACCACTCGTCCTGGTATTTCCGAACTCTTGCCAGGTTCGTGTACCTCAACCAGTTGATGATGAGAGGTCTATTAACCGTTCCTGTCGAAGGGAAATATCTCTATGCGGTATTCTACCTTACCCACCTGGCGACAATCCCTGCTGCGGCGATCTCCATACTGTATAAATTCTGTTTGAGGAGCGTACCATGAAGAAAGTATTGGCAGTTATACTGGCTGCGGCCGGTGCGACCGGAGTCGCCCTGTACGCGCCCGATACGGTACAGGACATCCTCGAATCAAAGAAGAAATACGAGGAGATGAAGGCAAGTTACGACGACCTGCGGTCTCGATACGATGCCGTGCAGAATCGTTTCGCGCAGCTCCAGAAGAATCACGAAAAAGAGATTGAAGCGGCAAAAAGGGCCTATGACCTTCTCGGCGCAGAAGTGAAGAGGCTGGAGGAACGTCATAAGCAGGAGATCGAACAAGCAACAAAAACGATTGGCGAGCTAAAGGTAGACCTGGATACCGCACAACAACGTGTCGTTCAATGGAAAGAAGAGGCTGAGAAGTACAAGCAAGCCTTCGACAGAATCCTTACGGAACCAGGCAGACCGAAATAACAGTTTTCTCGGGGAGGACTCAGAATGCCAAAGCCGCAGTATCCAACATCGGAGGGAGTTTGGTCGAGAGGGGAGAGAAAAGAGCCGGGCTACGGGAAAGTCCGGCTTGGAGCGCCTTATCCTGAAGCGGTGGAGAATTTTCGTAATGCAATCCAGGGCCGCGAGGACTTCGATCCCGCAGTGCTCTTCATCTGGGGCACAATGCAGGCGAAGGCAGTCCTGTATATCTTGAAAGCGGCAGAAGAGACCTTCGGTGAGGCGGGCCAGGAAATGGTGCGCAAGGCTATTCGCAAGGCCGGATACGAAGCCGCCGAAGGCCTGCTGCAAAACTCCGCGTTTCCCGACGATCTTGATGACATGGAACTGGTCTCGTACGTTGTCACAGGGATAAACTGTGTCTTGTACGCATCTCTCGAGCGCCCTTGGATTACATCGGACAACCGCTGTGAGTTTGACATTCTCTGGTGTCCGCACCAGGACTCCTATACCGCGTTTTATTGCAGGGTCCAGCGTTACTTCGTCGAAGGAATGATCGAGGCGCTCAAGAGCCTGGGAAAGGGCAGGATAGTGCCCAAGGTCGAGAAACTCATCCCACGAGGAGCTGATTGCTGCCATTTTGTCGTAGACCGGTTGGAAACCGATGAAGGCGACAATCCCTGGCACGATTACTCGGATCAACTCGCTCGCAGAGCATTGAAAAAGCTGGCGGAAGAGGGGTAGGAAGCCTCAGGTAGCAGTTCTTATGCCGATGTACTCGGTGTGCAAGCGTGCGACATCGCTGCGGTAGGGGCGTACCCGTGTGTGCGCCCTCATCAGTTGGGCAGACGAGCAGGTCTGCCCCTACGGAGGGATTGACGGGGCTCAAAAAGGTCATGCGGAATGAAGTCTCACTGCCGGACAAACCAGCAGTGGCACCCGAAAGCCGTTCCGTCATTTCTTTTTCAGAGCAGCTATGTTATTCGGAGGGCGAAGCTCCAAAAGATGATGGTTTCAACCGTTTTGTCAATCGGAATGAATGTGGTTCTGACCTTCAGACCGTATCGCCGTACAGGTGTTCTGCGGCACTACCAGCCGAGGATTCAAACCGCGACACGATATAGCGGTCGCATTGCCGGCCGAATTCCTTCACCACTTGCCGGAGCGGCTTGCCGGTTAGTTCGGCTTCTTGTCTCAGCATGGCCCACAATTCATCCAGCGCGCGCAGGACTTCATCCGTAAAGGTGAGTATCAACGTGTTGCCGCATCCACAGTGACGATATGTCATGGTGAATGCTCGCTTCATGACGTCGCTACAGTCCTCGAGAACATGACCCTTGGGAAACGTGTCGCGTACATACTCGGGATAGCTCCCGAATGTCTTTCCGCATACCCTGCATTCCTTGGGAAAGAGCTTCTCGTGGTCTCGGATACCTTCGAAGAGCCGCAAGAAGGGGAGGAACAGCTCGCTGAAGGGATCGTCAGTCGCGTCGCCGACCGCCGGTGTCACAGGCTCTCGCTGCCTGTCTTCCTGAGCCACAGCTCGATCCTCTCCCGGTACAAATAGGCGGCCGCAATTAGAGAAACAGCAATAATGGAAACAGCAATGAGCAACGTCCAATCCTTATCGTACACCGCGCAGCCGCAAAAGCCCAGCATCACGGTCCCCGGAATCCGGCCGATGGTGCAGGCGATCAGGAACGTCAGAAAGCTCATCGGGCTCAGGCCCAAAACGAAACAGAGGAAATCCTTCGGGAAACCTGGAATAATGAAGAGCACGAAAGCCAGGGCGCCCGCACGGCGTTCGGCGAGGAAGTCGAACTTCTGCAGGAAGTCCCGGCTTACCACGAGCTGAACAAGGGGCAGCCCGACGAGCCGGGATGCGAGAAACGCCAGCACTGAACCGACCGTCAACCCAACCGTGGAGTACACGGTGTTCCAGAAGGTACCGAAGATGAACCCACCCACGGCGCCGGTGAATTCGCCGGGGATGGGCGCGACCACCACCTGCAGCGCCTGAATGAAAACAAAGCCCGCAGGCGCCAGCGCACCCCACGTTTCTACATACGCACGCAACTGGTCCCGGCCCTGGAACGCCTCCCACAGGTTGTGCAATATCGTCTGCAGATGGCCGGTCACACTCAGAACACCAACGACCGTCAACCCGCCTGCCAGGATGCCTATGGCCAACTTGAGCTTTGCACCGTTTTGGCTGCCGTAAGTCGCCATCACTGGCCCCCCGACTGCGCGTCGGCATATGCGCCTCGCCGGGCGACTTCAGGCCCTGACACATAGCGCAGGATTTCGTCTTCCATATGCGTAACCAGTTCAGAGAACGTTTTGGGGTTCACCGCAGAGATTGCGATTCCGTTATAGGTGGAACATATATTATCGACCGATTCCGGGTCCAGCAGGTCTTTCTTGTTGAAGACGCGCATCATCGGAATCCTGTCCAGATTGAGCTTTTCGATGAGCGCTTCCACCGCGTGCATCTGCTTCTCGAACATGGGGTTGGAAACATCGATTACGTGAAGCAGGAGATCTGCGTCGGCCAATTCGTCCAGGGTCGCGGAGAAGGCCGCCACCAATGCGTCCGGCAGGTCCCGGAGGAACCCCACCGTATCGGTTACGATCACCTCAGTGTCCCGAGGAAATCTCAGGCGGCGACTGGTAGGGTCCAACGTCGCAAACAACCTGTCTTCCACTAAGATCTGTGACTTGGTAAGGCTGTTGAGCAATGTTGACTTACCTGCATTCGTGTATCCCACAATGGAAATCACCGGGGCCCCTCGCCTCCCCCGCAGGCGACGTCGAAGGGATCGCTGACTGCTCAGCTTCTTGATCTGATTCTCGAGCAACACAATCCTGCTGTGAATTCGACGGCGGTCTATTTCGAGCTTGGTTTCTCCCGGCCCTCTCCCACCGATTCCTCCCGTGAGTCGGCTGAGTGCGTCGTCCTTTTCACCGAGTCCAGGGAGCGCGTACTTCAGTTGGGCCAGCTCCACCTGGATCTTGCCCTCCCTGCTTTTGGCACGCTGGGCGAATATGTCCAGGATCACTTGCGTCCGGTCGATCACCTTTAGCTCGGTAAAAGCTGCAATGGCCTTGACCTGATTGGGAGTTAGTTCCATGTCGAAAACGAGCAGTCCGGCGCCTTTCTGAAGCGCGTCGATGATGATTTCCCTCAACTTGCCTTTGCCCACCACAAAGCGTGGGTCCACCGATTCTCGCCGCTGGAAGGTCTTGCCAACCACTTGGACACCACAGGTTCGAGCCAATTCCTCCAATTCCCTAAGCGACTCCTCTGCCTCCCATTCCGGGAGATTCGTTTTTCCGATCAGGTATGCTCGCTCCACTGTGCCGAGAACGGACCGAGCCTTGACGGACCTGGAGATCTCATCCTCCAGAGACCTGATGAACGAGCTGAAGTCCAGGTCGAGAAGAGCCGGGTGAACCGGATCGAGAAGTTGCCACGTTTCTCCGGTAGGATTATCCGGCAGCAGATGAGCGATACGAACCTGGGTCGGCAGACCGTCTTCGCCCACGCCGATCGCTGCGATCAGGTCCAGTCGCAAAAGAGCAAGGTCCGTTAGGTCTTCCTGGCTCAGCGGCTCATCCCGGAGGTGGGTATGAATAAGGCGCAGTCCTCTGAGGCGCCCTACCCCGACTCGCCAATCCTCCAGCTTGGGTATCAGGACCGATCGCGAATCCCCTACCAATACTTTCCGAACGTTGCCTGAGCGGTCAACGAGGAGGCCTATCTGACGCCGAATCTCGAAGGAAAGCTCGGTCAGTCGGCGCGACAAATCCGGAGTGACGACCCGGCTAGCCGGGATTTTCTTGAGACCGAGTCTTTCGATTCGGGCCCGCTGGGAAGGCTTCAAACCCCGCAGGAGCCCAGTAACCAAGCTCAATGAGTATGCCCCCGGGACTTGTCCACTTCTCGAACATTCATTCTATTTGACAGATCGCTACTCCCTATGGTTTGGCTTCTTCCTTGTCTTCCGGAAGAATTTGTACCACAACACACCGACCCATGTCGAGAAACTTGCGCGCCGCTGCGAGCACCTGGTCGGCAGTCACCTGGGAAATCTTCTTCACGTATTCCGCCTCGTAATCATATCCCAGACTGTACAGGGTGTTCAGCCCCATATTTTCGGCCCTGGCCCAGGAACTCTGCAACGCGATCTGGTGGCTACCGATGATGTGGATAATCGACCGCTTCAGTTCCTCATCGCTCACGCGGTGTTCCCTGATCCGCTCGATCTCGCGCTGCATACCGCGTAGCGCCTGGTCCAATTTGGGAACGTCACAGGCAAGGTACAGTGCGAAGAGACCGGGGTCCATGCCCGGTCTCACAAACGACGTTACCGAATAAGCGAGAGATTCCTTGTCCCTGAGTTCCAGAAAGAGGCGACCCCCCATCCCCGCGAGAATGTCGTTGAGCACGTCCAGGGCGTACCGCTCCTCGTCGGCCAGGGTGGTTCCTCGGAATCCCATCATGAGATGGGCCTTGGCTCGTGGAATGCGGACCGTCTTTTCTCGTACCGTCGTCAGAGGCTCTTCCGCCGGGATTTTGGGCGGATCGAGCGGCGTGGCGGGAATTTTCCCGAAAATCTCGGCGATCGTCTCCATTGCACGCTCTACATCCATG
>Ga0233422_10001281_pt1 | contig 11313 bp, 13 predicted proteins | sample Watercolumn_Mata_2_FD_182724 | JGI IMG/M metagenome (GOLD analysis project Ga0233422, IMG submission 182724) | Freshwater microbial communities from Lake Matano, South Sulawesi, Indonesia - Watercolumn_Matano_2014_110_MG | ecosystem: Environmental > Aquatic > Freshwater > Lake | place...
TTTTCCACCTGTAGAGCTTTATACTCGCGTGATGGCGTTCATTCGTGAAGTAGGGATAAAAGAGCTTCCCGATAGAAAGCTTTATGAGACTCAAAAAACAGCCATGCTCTCGGATATGTTTAATTACTCATTGGATGAGGTTAAACAACGCGCACTTTACGAGGAATACAAGCGATATTATGACACTGAAGTAAGAAACAATTTTGCTTTGGTTCATCTCGGACCAATGATGAATGCGCTTGATGTTTTGAATAAAACTCTTGAACAAAAAAGACTACTTCAAGAGGAAATCAACGCCATTACAAGCAAGATTGATTCAACCATGTTGTTTCTGAGTGACGAAGAAATAATGACTTTCATCGTTGAAAAAAGCGGTGACACTACAATGAAAGCAAAGCTTGATCTTCGTGCCGCGCAGAAGGCCGAGCGTGCGGTTATTGATAAGACTTATCTTGATAGGATGGCTCCGCTTTATACCGAACGCGGCGGTATAGTCGGACAGATAAATACGCTTAGAAGTCAGTTGTCTTCGCTTAGAATAAGGCTCAATCGTGGCGAGGCGGTTGCTTCCCAGATTGATTCTGTGAACGCTCAGATTGCAACTCTGAACGCCGCCTATAAAGTTGTTCAAGATAAGCTCAACGCAATCGACGCTGAGAAGATGGTTATTGTCAACGCAAGACCTGATCTGTACCCCAGAGTCAACGGCATGTTTGTAAACGTTACAGATGCGGAATTTTTGGAAAGTGTCATAAAAGAATTTATCCAGAAAGACCCGACACTATTTATCACGGTGACAAAAACACTCATGGAAGATCGCGCTCGCGTTTGTGATTCGCTCATGGCTGTGAAGATGGCCGAGCGCGAGAAATCAATGAGTGAAATGTCAGTTTTATTGAGTGAATATGTAAGGGGTCGCGCTCAGGCCGAGCTTAAACTGTATGAGGACGAGCTTAAAAAATCAGAAGCTATTTACAACGAAGCAGCGGCAAGACAAAAAGCACGCGAGGCGCTTCTTAATCATCTTCAGACTACGCTGCAAACACAGCTTGAAGCTCTGGGTGGTGTCATCGGCATCTGGACCTATGAGAATAAGATCAGTGAGGAAGCACAGAAAAACCCGTTTTTCATCAAGTCTAGCCTTGGAAGCATCATCAATTCAGGCGTAAGCACCTACTCAGGAAACCTACGCGGAAGGTATGAGCTTCGCGCCCAATATAATAGTGATGACAACCCCTCGGCGGGAGTTTTCTGGAAGGGTGAACCGACCGGCAGCATTCAAGCATGTCGCAATATGCTTGATCGCATGGCAGAGCTTGAACGCGCCCAGAATGATTATGACACCGGAGGCGGCAAGGCTGATCGTGATGTCATGACGGCCATGGCAAAAAGACTTAATGAGATGCAACCCATCTATCAGATGATTATTGACCGGATAAACTCTCCTGAGTTCGCCGTGGAGAGCACGCACTTATTTAAAAAGCGTCCTGAATGGCTTGAGAAGGAAGCGATTAACAAGGCCCTGCAAGACGAGTACAGTAATATTTATTCATGGCTTGAATACCGACGCCAACGCTATTCTGATCTTATTGATCGGTTGGAGGAAGAAAATCTCGAACTTCATGGCGAAAGTATTCCTGATGTTGAATTTGGTCTTTTTGAAGATAACCGTAAACTTTGGCTTGGGGTTAATGACTATTTGGCAAAGGCCATGCCACAAATGAAAGCGGTTAAAGCGGAACTGGATAATATCAAAGCGCGTGAAGCATCGGGTAGTATGAGTTCTGAGGATCATGAGCATTTAAAAATAATTCAGGCCATCTATATGAATATTCAAACGGCTCAGTTGATCTTCCGAAGACTTGAGAAAATGACTCAGTTTCAGTTACAATTAAAAATACATGAAGAAGATAAGTTGAAAGAGAGTTTCAATGCGCGATCTTAAACCGATACCTACTCCAATAACGCTGAAAGAGCTTGCCGGTGATGGTGGTAGCGAGATTATCACTCACATGAGTTGGTGTTCTGATATTTTGACTGATAAACCAGCGGTTAGGGCGAAGAAAGCCAATCAAATTCTAGCGGATATTGCCTGTTACAATTCCAAGAATGGCAAGCCCACGGCTGAAGGGCTTAAGCTTGCTCATGAGTATGCTGACCCTACAAAATATCAGCTTATTGGTTTTGTAAACATGGTGAGTTACGTCAAGGCCACCGGCACAAAGGCCGAGCTTGGTTCCACGTTCATTCATCCACTGAGCGAGGCTTTGCTGCTTTTTAAGAAAGACTCATGTTGTTTAATCATCGCGGGGGCTGATGTCAGGTTTGGAAAGAGTTATCTTAGTGAAATAACAGAAAATCGCGTTCATCATTCTTGGCTAGAGAGTGGTGACGGAATCAAAAGTTGAAAGGAAAATAGGTTATGGACTTGCAGTTTGTTTTTGGAAATCCGACTAAAAAGAGAGGTGTTGCAAAACACCAGAAAGACCGAAAGAATAAACATAAGGGGAAACTGATAATGAGAAAGATCAAGAAAAATCCTACGGCAATCATAGCCCAGAAAAAGGGCACCAAGAAAAAGTTTATGTTCAAAACCCCTATGTGGAGTCAAAAAGAGGGGACAGTTAAACAAGCTCGCGGACAGTATCGCCATATTAGAGGTGTTTTGAACAAACATAAGCAAGATTTAGCAAAAATAAATGAAGCTCTTAAGAAAACTAAGAATGCCAAACGTAGGGCTGCACTTTTTGCTACTGCAAAAAAAGTTGCCGCTGATTTGAAGGATTCGCTCAGTCTTTTTAATAAGATTGGCAATGTGAGAAAATCTCGTATCCTAAGCACAAAAGCAGCTAAAGCCAAAATGAGCCAATTATCTGCTAAGGGATATAGCTTTAGAAAAGTGAAAATCGGTGAGAAGAAAGCCAAGGAACTTCTTAATCAGCAGAAAGATATTGATATGAAAAAGAACACAAACTCACAAAATGCAGCCAAGAAAGCGGCGGCTAAGAAAGCGGCGGCTAAGAAAGCGGCGGCTAAGAAAGCGGCGGCTAAGAAAGCGGCGGCTAAGAAAGCGGCGGCTAAGAAAGCGGCGGCTAAGAAAACTGCTAATAAAAAGAATAAAAAAGTAGCTAAGAAAAAGACTCGCAAGGCTAAGAAGTCTGGAAACTACTCGTTTAAAATGAAGGTGTCCAAAAACATGAAACGGAATATCTCCGTCATGAAGAAATATAAAAAGGGCAAGCGTCGTTTTATCGACATTATTGCTCGTACTAACCCTGTTAATAAAGGAGAAGGTATGATCGGTAAAATTGGAAACTATTCTGAAATGATTCTTCTCAATTCCGGTGAGGAATTGATCGGTTCTGGTATCGGCGCGGTTGTTACTGCGGTTATTACCAAGAACAAAATGGCCGCTGATGTTACAACTAACATCATCGCCAAGGCTGAAGCGATTCATCCTGCGGTTGGCGTTGTGTCTCGTATTCTTGCCCCAAGAATTTTACCTTTGTTGATTGCTCACGGCTTGAAGCTCACGAAGAATAGGCACGCTATTGCCGCTTCTAAGGCGATTGCTACTGTTCAGGTCTTCGCGATGGCACAACAGGCCGTTGTTGAAGCTGGCAAGCCATTCGGTTTGGCTGCGATCCCTGATATGAGCGGTGTAGATTTCACCGTCAACGGTGTTGACTTCACAGCGATGTCGGCGATCCCAGACATGCGCGGTGCGGATTTCGGCAGAAACGCTGATTTCGGCGCGAGCGATTTCAAGTCGGCGGCTGGTCAGTTAAAGAGCAAGGCTGATTTTGGCGCGGTTGATTTCACAATGAACGGCGCTCATGACATGGATTCAGACGCTCAAGCGGATTCTGACGAAGATACCGGCGAAACCGGCGATCACGTTTGGTAAGGTTTCTCGCAATGCGAGAGGACAGTGATTACACTCATGAAGATTGTTTCACTGTCCACCAAACTAGCTGTCCAATGGTTGAAAGTTTCGGCAATCGGACAGACTAGAAAAATAAACCGGAACATTTTTGAAAGGTAAAAATAATATGTCACCTTTAGTTCAGCTTCCCGGTGGACAGTTGCGCGACGAAATTCGCCAGCCAGTTTATGATGGTATCATCATTCAGGCAGCGGAAGGCCCACAAGCCATTCGTTCTTTCTTCTCAAACGTTCAAGGTAAGGCTCGTTACTTGACGAACCTTCGCCAGAACAACCTGCTTGAAACAGCGGTTTCGTATCGCGTTCAGGGCTTGGCTGTAGATGTTGACAATGATAGCGAAGCAAACCGTTTGGCGCTTCCGCTCATTATGCGTCATTCGTCCGTGTCTCTCCGTATCGGTGAAAAAGTGTACTACGAAGCACCATTCACCTTCATCGGTGGACGCATGGAACAGTCGGCTGCTATCTCCCGTTCAAGCGGTAACGCTGAAGCGGCGGGAACGGTTGTTGAGCGCATTTATCAGAAATACGGACAGGCCGCTGTTGCTCCAGTCGTATTCACTGGTCGCCATACAATCGACATTCTGCCCCTCCAGAGCTTCCAAGCCACATGGACAGTTGAAGGTATGACCGCAGGTGAGCAGACCGCTGCTACACCGGCAGCGTCAACCAAGCTGCTATTCTTGTTCAGCTTGAAAGGTCTTCTCCGTCGTCCAGTCCAATAAGGACAAGGCCGCGTAAAGGTTGGGTGCGCTCGCCTCCTTGACCGTGATAAACGGTTGCCATTTCGAGCGAATAAAGCCGCCTCGGAAGTTTATGAGACTTCCGGGGCGGTCTTACTCTGAAGAAAGTTTTCAACCTGTTTTGAAGAAAACTGTTGTGGGTGAAAGCTTTGAAAAGAGAATGATTTGATTTTTCTTTTCTCAGCCATCACAATCTAAGTCATAGGAGAATTTGAATGGTTGAGCCAAGAACGATAGAAGAAGCGCAAGCCCAGATCAAAAGCTTGCAGAACCAAATGAAAGACCTTCGCCGCATAGAAAGAAATATCCGAGTGCGCGAACAGGCTTTAAGTTCTGAACCAATGGTAAACAATAAAGACTTACGTAGTTCGCTCTGTGAGTTTTTACCGGATCATCTGATGCCACGTAATGTCGGGTCATATAATTCTGTTTCATGGCCGTTTTTCTTCCAAGTCAATTTTGATTTTGGTTTGAATCCAGCGATCACGTCATATCTGAGCCAGAGCCAGAGTTTCCAAGTCACGCAGGAAGGCGCTTTGCTCTTGCTTCAGATTTCCCGAACTTCCGATGAGTACACGACGGCAGGTGATTTAGGGCCGTGGACGGTTGAGTTCAGGGATCGTCAGAGTTCAAGACAGTTTAACGACCGTCCGATACCGCTTCAGATGATCGGTACAAAGGCGCGTCCTTCTGATCTTCCGACTCCGATGTTGCTTATGCCGAATGCTTTCTTTGATGTGAAAATGAGTAGCTGGCTTCCTGCCGGTTTGACTCAAAATACCTTGGGTGTCGGTCGGCATCAGATAAGCTTCCACGGTCTTCGCGTCCGTGTGGAAGATTATGATAAGGTTCTTTCAAGCATTTTTGTGTAATAGGGGTGATAAATGGCTAACGAAAATCCGATACTGAATCAGCTTCGCAATCTTCGGGTACAGGTGGCACAGAGTAGTGCCGCTAATGCTGCTAGGCTTGAAATTGTTGAGCAGCAAGAACGCGCTAAAAGAGAGGGCTTGGAAAGAAACACTGGTCCTCAGTCATTGGCTAGAAATATGGGTCGGGCGCTTCCTAAGTATTTGGTTCCGGGCAATCTCGGAGACATAAATAAAGTCGTGTGGCCGTTCTGGTTCACGGCGCAAGCTCCTGAACTTCCCGCTGCCGTGGGTGGTACTCAGGTTCAGGCATCAAGCACGATCACGGTCACTCAGGAAGCTTGTTTTGTGCTCATGTCGATCACGAAAACAGTGTTTGTTAAGACCTTGGGACCGGTGGAATATACCGCTGTTGACGCGGATCAACCGGGCGCTGCGGGTAAAACTCCGGGCTTGTCCATGATTATGACGGACGCTCAGAGTCGCCGCATTTTCATGTCGAATCCATACAATTTGGATAATATGGGATCGTCAAGGTTTCCGACCGAGATGCCTCCGATGTTGTTCTTGCCGAACTCGACGATTGAAATGCAGTTGTTCAACACGAATACGGTAAACACTTATGTACCGTGGATTACCTTCTTTGGTTATCGTGTACGCGTTGAAGATGCACAGCAACTTCTTAGCCTTGTAACGGGGTAAATATGGCTTATGAGAAATTTACAGGAGAAAGGCGCTATGCCGGTAGGGGCTTGGATTTCTCACATGCTACGAGTGCTCAGACGCCGGATGACGCCAAAAAACTTGCGGGTATTGGTCGCGCTGGCTTGAACGAAGATGGTCAGAGCATTGTTTCGTTTCCGAAACATGCTTACGTTCCGGCTGGCGCTGAAGTCGTGGACATTAGGGCCGTGGCAACGATACCGGCAGGAAGCACAGGGGTTGTGCTTTGGAGATTTAGGCCGCTGGATCACAACCTACAAGGTAGTGTGGTGCGGTTTATTTCTTATGCGATATTCAACGACGGTTTAAATGAAGCGGATTACTCGTTTTTGCCGACCGTTCAAGGTTATCGGGTATTGAAATATCATGGCAACCCAATGAGTATGCCGCCGTTTCGTATCGGGTTAGGGCTTGCTCCTGATCTGTCGAATAATTCCTTGATTCCCTGCCAGCTTGTACTTCAACCGCAGGAAGAATTAATTTGGAGTGTTACAAACCTGAGTGCTGTTGACACGGCGATGGGTGTTCGCATGTTCGGCTATGTTGACTTGATTCAACCGCGTGTGACTCAGCGGTTTGGTGGGGGATAATATGCACGATGAAGAATGTGAATGCGAAAGATGTTTCACCCTCAGTGGTGGCGCTGATTTTGGAATGGGTCGCATGTACGCTGATTTTCCGCTTGTGAGCGCGATGAAAAGCGATTCAGTGCGCGGGGATTTCAAAACGGTTTATAAGCTTCGTAAAGGCGAGGAACGAGGCGACTTTCAGGGCTTAATGATGGACGGACAGGGAAAATACATCGCTTTAGCTTTGGGGTTGGCGGCGCTGGCTTACTTCTGGTTCAAGGGGCAAAAATGATTTTCACGAAAGAAAATTCCGTTTTCGCCGGTGGTATCGGCTATGCTACTTCACGCGACGGGATTAATTGGATAAAATGGGTTCGTAATCCTATCATGGTTAAGACCGAAATGCTTAAGACGTTTAAACGCTGTTATTGCCCTTGGGTAATACGCGATGGTGTTGGCTTAAAAATGTATTATTCTTGTAAATCACAGGCCGGGGTTTATGCCACGGCTGTTGCACTCTTAAATGGGGGAGTTTAAAAATGAACTATTGTATTCCAGATGCCGAACAAGACCTTGAAAATTCACGACGGACAGCCCAGACGGTCATTTATTCCGGTATTTGGAATCCATCAATAGATTCCACCTATGCCGTGAAGGGAACGCTTTATATCGGCGTGGGCGCTGCTGTAGGCGGTATGCTTTGGCAGAAGCAAGACGATGGTTGTTCGACTAATTGGCGCTTGATCGGACGCGTGAGCGGTGATGTTAAATTGTTTACTGATCTTGTGGTTGTCGCCGGTATCACTGACTATGTGCTGCTAATTGATGCTACGGCTGGACCTGTGAGCGTGACCTTGGCTGCTCCTGTTGCTGGCGTGCAGAATGAAATTTATGTGAAGAAAATTGATGCCTCTTTGAATGCTGTTTCGATTGTGACGCTGATCGACGGTGTTGCTAAATCACTAACGCTTCAAGGCCAGAGCATTCATGCCGTGAGTGACGGCGCAGCTTATTGGGAATTGTGAGGGTGAAATATGCCGCTGACTTATCTTGCTTCGTTTAAAAATTCGCGTGTTTATGGGCGTAAAGCAACTACGTCAGCGGAGACTCTCGCGGCTAACGCGGCCGTGGCTCCGGCTGTAACTGTTTTGGCCGTGGCTGATCCGAATAGGACATACTTACAGGTTCGCAATCTTCATGCGACTGATAGTTTGCGGTATGGGTATGCTACTGGCGGCGTGGCTCCGACCGCTGCTTTTCTCTTGGCGAACGGTCAAGAGCTTCGCGCCGGTGAAGTAGCTAATGACCTTGAAGACCCGGAAGCGGTCTATGCCGTGAGTGAAACCGCAAATCCCATTCCGGTCGCGCTTGATAAAGGGGTTGGCTGATTATGGTGCCATTTATTTATCCAATTCCCGGCGGTGGTGGCGGTGGTGTTTCGCTTGAGACTCGCTTCGGGTCCGGTGTTCCGGGCGGGGGTCTGGGGATTAATGGCGATGTGTATTTCGATGTTACCGCCAAGAATATTTATAAAAAGATCGCTGGCGCTTGGGTGCTGCAAGATTCTTACCTTGATACATCGGTGTTGTTCGGGGCTGGCGTTCCTGGCGTTGGCTTGGGAGTTAACGGCGATACCTATTTTGATACCACGGCTAAGACGATATATAAAAAGACTGCCGGTGTTTGGGCGCTACAGACTAGCTATGGCGGCACTGGTTTGATTGTTCGTGATGAGGGTACGCTTATTGACTCTGCCGTGACTGAAATTGATGTCACTGGCGTTGATATTAGTGTCATCGGTGTGACACCGGGTAAAGTTCAACTCAATTCTCCTCCTCCGCCTCCTCCGGCTTATGGCTATTGGTCCGGTGGTAGTAATGGTATTTCGGGTTTAAATACTACTGATAGACTTGCGTTTAATACTGACACAGCGGCGATGATAGCTCGCGGGGTGTTGACCTCGGCTGTGACTAATACGGCAAACAATAGTTCGACAAAGGGATATTTCTCGCTTGGTGAAGTCAATGGTGATTCTATCGCTGCACTGTTGTTTGCTTCTGACACTAGCGCGATGACTAATGTTTGTAATATGCCGAGCGTCGGATTTACCCGCTCATGTGGCACGGCTAATTCGGCTCTTAAAGGCTATTGGGCTGGTTTTCAAGCGGGTGGTGGTGGTGTTGGTTCGGTTGATAACTATGCGCTGCTTTTCTCAAGCGATACGTCAACGCCTACTGCAAAGGGGTCTTTGACAACGGCTCGCGAGAGAATGAGCGCGGCGAATAGCTCAACGTATGGTTATTTCGCTGGCGGCTGGTCTAATCCTACCGCGTACAATCTTTGTGATCGTTTGCAGTTTGCTTCCGATACGGTTGCGATGACCGCTGGTGGTGTATTAACGGCGGTTAGGGTGCATCTCACTGGCGCAAATAGCACGACATACGGATATTTTGCTGGCGGTAGCACAACGGCAACCGGCTCGGCTGTCACCGGCAGTAATAAACTGAATTTTGCTTCGGATACTGTTGCGATGGTTAGCGCGGGAGCTTTGAGTGTTCCGCGTATGAGATATTCCGCAACAAATTCAACTCTGAAAGCATATTTTGCTGGCGGTGTTTCAGCTAACTCCGGGTCACCTACATATTACTCATCGTGCGATGCGCTTGTGTTCGCCACCGATACCGTTGCTATGACGACTGTTGGTGCGTTGACTGACAGCCGACTAGAAGCTGGCGCATGTCAAAGTGGTGGTATATTGTAATTGTTATGAATATTAGAGCGTTTCGTGAAAAGATGACTCGGATTACTCGCGCAAGGCATCCGATTGAGATTAGACACTTTGTTGTAGGTCAGCATTCGGATAAATGGCGGCAATGGTATCAGCTTTGTATTGAGACTGATGCTAAGTGGGCCGCGCTTGAAGAAAATGAATCAAGTGTCGCTCTGGCTTTGCTTGAGATCGAAGAAAGAGAAATAAAAATCCGAGTTATTGAGGCGAGCGGGTCTACTGGTACGGACCTAGAGCTTGACCAAATTGAGATTAAAAAACTGCGCGTGATGAATGAGAGAAGCCGTAGAGAGCTTGAACGCGGTAATGCGCTGGTTGCCGGGGCTGTGCGCGAGCTTGAAGATATGGCACGCATCGCGGAAGAAGAATTTTCAGAGTTCTTTAATGCAAGCGAAGATGAGTTGGTTAGTAAATATGAGCGCGGATATTGGGTGTCACGCTTGGCTCGTCAAATCGGTGTGGACATGCTCACGTTCGGACGCGTGCAAGCGGGAAATCTTGAATGCCTTCTCAGGCTACCGGATGAAATGAAGCGTGATGTGCTGATCGAAGGTGTTTCCCATGTTGAGGGGCATAATACTTTGGTTGGTGATGTGAATAAAAATCTTGAGCTTGATCGAATGAGGAAAGCGATTAAATGAAATTTAAGCGTGTGCTTCACCCAGAAATAATTTTAGATAAGCGAGGTGATTCATACATACGCACAATGTATCGAGAACTTCTTCGTTCCACAAGAATGAGAGGCGCGCTTACTATCGGCACAGATGATCCGAGAATTGCAGAATTTTTGCAACATGATGTAAATTTTAGAATGCATCTTGGTCACTGTCATCTGTATGTCAATGATCCTAATGCTCAATGTTTTCATTTAGGTAAGGACTTTGCACAGGCTCTTGCAAAAATAGACCGTGACATACCTATAGATATTCTTCCGAAAAATTTTGTTTGTTATATCTCGTTTGCTGAAGGCTCTTTGAGTGATGAGGACGGCGATATTCAGGGCGGTTATGTTTCAATCTCATCTGAAGCAAATCGTGTGCTGTCTATGAGTTATATTAATACCAGAATGATAAATAATGCGTTTCCGGTTACGACAATAACCGCGCCGCTCAAACAAGCTAAAATTGATGAGATGTTTAAAGACGTGCCAATTAAGGATATAGGCTGCGGTAAAAATGCAAGTGCTGTTGAACTCAGTAATCGCAATAATGTGTTTAGAGCATTACTGAATGCTGTTGTTTATTTGTATAGCCAAGAGCCGCTAATTGAGAAAACTCGACCTGTCAAAGAAATAGGACTTAGCAATAAAGAGATTTTACGAAGGGGTCAGGTTCTTAATGAGTGTACTATCCCTGTTTACTTTTTAAATCGGTCTTACCATCGCGTGTATACAAAAGATAAAACATGGGTTGATAGTTTTTTGCGCTGGCAACGATGCGGTCCGCAGTTGTCACAGGTGCGGTTAATAATGGTAAGCGCCCATGAACGGACATATAAGAGCAACCCAATCTTCTCTAAAAGCGTAAAGGGTATTCGAGGCGTTGGGCGTGTATATGTCAATCATAGCGTTGATGACATTAAAGCTTTGTTGAAAGATAAGCTCTCGCGCTTTGATGATCTGATTTATATTCGCGGCGTTATTTGTAGCGGGAAAATCTATGCGTGGCCGGGTGAGT
>Ga0233422_10001282_pt1 | contig 11312 bp, 14 predicted proteins | sample Watercolumn_Mata_2_FD_182724 | JGI IMG/M metagenome (GOLD analysis project Ga0233422, IMG submission 182724) | Freshwater microbial communities from Lake Matano, South Sulawesi, Indonesia - Watercolumn_Matano_2014_110_MG | ecosystem: Environmental > Aquatic > Freshwater > Lake | place...
CTCAGATAATGTTCTTGTTGAAGAAACAAAAATGGCAGGAACATTTGCAGCAGAATCTGTTCAGGCAGTCTCAACTTCTTTATCAGTACAGCCCTGGATGTGGTTTGCCTTGTATTGTTACCTTAAAGGGTGCTAATAATAGGTTTTAAAAAGTTAGAATTTCTTTATTATTTATGGAAAAAGAGGATATAGAAAAGATTGTTGATATTCTTAAAGAGATGCCTACTCTTTGGAATGGTAGAAAAGCAATTTTAGAGATGAAAAAAGCAAAATTTAATCAATGGAAACAGATGGAATGGATTGGTTTTTATTTTGAATTTTTATGTCAAAAATATTTTAAAGATATTATGGAATTTCACAAAATAAAATATGGAAATGTTAAATTTGATGGTTTTTATAAAGTTCCTTTTGATTTTAAGGCACATGCTATAAATACAGAAAGTCATCAAGTCATAATTAATGATACAGAAGCAACTATTAAAGCAATAGAAGAATATGGTTTTGTAATAGTTATAATGGCTCTTGGAGAAGTAGAATATAATGATGTTGAAAGAACATTCCAAAAATGGCATGAAAATCTAAAGGGTGGAAAATCTAATTACGAACTTGAAAGAATAAAAAGAGGAGCAATATCAAGATTAAGGAAATGTGAATTTGATTTGAAAGAAATAATGCTTATTAAAATTGATAAATCTACTTTAGAGAAATGTGGTTCATTTCAGAAAGATTTTAGAAATGCTGATGGCTCACCAAGAAGGTCTAAAGTTTTATTGAATTTAGAGGAATTAAATGATGAAGAGGTTATAAGAAGGATTGCTTTTGAGTAGGTTTATTTTTCCACCAATCTTGTATTTTCTTATCTTGATTTAATCCATTCTTATTTAAATAATAATCTAAAAGATGTTCAAATACTATCTTGCCATTCTTATTTAAATCTCCTACAACAAAGTCTCTTTTTAATATATGTGCTACAACTCCAACCATTCCACTGCCTCCAAGAGGGTCAAAAATTAAATCTCCTTCGTTTGAAAAATGCTCTAAAATGCACTGAAGAAGTTTAAAAGGTAGTCTTGTGGGATACTTTGGCATATTCATTTTATAATCTCTTATGAATTTAAGTGTAGATAAATTTGGCTCTCCATTTTGGCAGTGATGAGTAGAACATCTATTATGATAATGCCATTTATCTCCTTTTGTAATCCAGAATATCTCATAAACATTATGAGCAGGTCGCATTTTGCATGCAGGAGCAAAATTGTAAACCCAATACATCTTACCCCTTAATGTTAATCCCTCAAAGTTCATAATTTCATTATGTATTATATTGCTATTATTCCATCCTGAAAAAATTAATGCCTGTCCATTATCTTTTAAATTTTTTTTAATGCAGGTTAAAAGTTGTAACATTTTTTCTTTATAATCTGTAACACTCCACTCAACATAGACATCTACTACATTATCAACATTTCTATTATAATTTCCATTCTTGCCACTAAAAGATATTCCAAAAGGTGGGTCGGTAATAATTAAATTTGCATTAACATTTTCCCAACTATTCATATCTTTGATTATATATTTATCTAATAGATTATAGTCTATTTTCTTTTTTTCTTGATTATCCATTTTCCTTGTTTAAATTCTATTTCTTTGTTTATTTCTAATTTTCTTAATCTATTTAAAAGATAAAGACTAAGGGTTCTTGTTGGATATTTCTTTTTTACAGCTTCCCTTATTTCATCAGTAGTTGCTTCTCCACCAAGCTCTTTTAATATATTTAATACATCTTCTTGGCTCATCTTAAAAGATTATCAGTTTAATGCTAATATTTCTGAACGAGAGCCACCACTAACTACCTTTACTATTTTCCCTTTTTTAAGTCTGTCTATATCTCTACTTATCACCTGATAAGTAGAAGACTTACCAAACTTATGTCTTTGTTTTTTCATCACTTCTTTGTAGAGGTCGCCTCTCCTTATCTTTCCATTCTCTTTTAAAACTTCAAGGATAAGAGACACATTTTTTTGTTTTTTTATATCTTGAAACATTTTATCTACCTCCTTTAATATTTAATAAAAAAGCTTTATTATAAAGCTTTCGTTTCTTTTGTTGATAGATTAATTAATTCCAACCATTTATTATCAGATTTAAGTTGTAAGTCAGTAGCAAGTTCATAAGGACAGCAGTTTATAGTCTGGTGTTTTGTTATGAAATTGTAATAAATTTCATAACCTTTTAATATAGCATTTGCAGAATTTACAGAGCCATGAAATCCCCTCATTACCTTTGTTCTTGCTCTTATATTGTTGTGTAATCTTTCTATTTGATAATTAAAAACTTCTTCTTTACTTGTAATAACTTTATTATGAAAGACATTGTATTTTCCTAATTTATTGTTATAACCCCAAATACTTTTTATAATTCCCTCATAATTTAGTAAGCCATCTGTTGTAACTACTTTAATTTGCTTACCTGTTTTTTTCTTTATTCTTATTCCAACTTCTTTTAATTCTGGATTACCTCTTGCTTGCACATAATTAGAAGCTACCATAAACTTTGTTATAGGGTCTATGCTATCAACAAAAAAGTTATCTTCAGTTCCCCTACTGCCTTTTTTATGGCTTTTTCTTCTCTTGTATTCTATTTCATCTATTTGCACTTCTTCTCCAACTTCAAGTTTTAATTTATCCGTAAAATTATGAATTAATTTAGAATATTTAACTATCCATTTATAGATTGATTTATGGCTTGAATTATGTGGATAAAATGCCTTAAAATGCTCCTGCACTTTTCTTGTTGAAACTCCTCTATAAAACAAGTCAATAGCACAAGTAATCTTATTAGGATTATTTCTCATTCTAAAGAAGCCATCATCAAAAGTAAATCGGTTGTTACATTCAAGACATTTATATCTTTGAATTTTACCTCTATTCTCGGTTTGTCTTTTACCATTTTTCTTATAATGATTGCTCTTACACTCTGGGCATATTATTTCTTTTGTCATTTTCGTCTTACCTTATTTAGTATAACTATATATAGTAATACTACTATATAAATGTTTCGTATTGAAAGTAACTACTAATAAAGTATAACTATTAATAGTAATATTTATAAAGTAGAAATACTTAAAATTAGTATGCCTGAGATAGAAATTTGTTTACAAGGATATAAATGCAATAATTGTGGTAATGAGTGGCTACCTCGTTCTCCAAAAGAAAAGCCATTAATCTGTCCTAAATGCAAATCTGCAAGATGGGACAAAGAACCACGAAATAAAAAACATATTCTTAAAAAATAGAAATGTTTAACCAAGCAGTAGATAATTTTTTCAGTTAATTATATAAACTTAATTCCATTAACTTTATAAATGAAAGAGGTTGAAAATTCTGATATGGTGGATATAGAACCAAAACAAGTAATAGAAATGATAATGGATATTTTAGAAGTCTCTTATGGTAATTTAGGTTACCTCTCTTTTAGATTGCACTCTATAAATCCAAATACAGATGAAGATGTATATATAATAAAATATAGTTTTATTCCCCGTTCACCTGAAAATAAAAGAATTTATTATGCTGGAAAAGTCAATATAAAAAATAAGAATATGTTTAAAATAAAAGAGATAAAAGAAGAAGATTTACAAAAAGATGATTATTGAAAATCCTAATTTTTCTTTAAAAGAAATAGATAAAAGAAAATATATTGAATCGGGTGTTATTATTGATAGTTTTGTTTTGATAATTTACTTTTTAAGTATGTATGTAGCAGATAATAAAAATAAGAATTATACACTTAAATGTTGCAATGTTAATGAACATCATATAAATTGTTTAAATTCAATATTACAAGGTTTTAGAATTAAAAAGTTAATAATAACCCCTCATATATTATCAGAATTTTTAAATAAAATAAGAAGAGATTTAAAAAAAGATTATAAAGATATAAAAAGCAAATTTATGAGCCAATTAATAGAAATAGATGAAATCCATATTCCCAAAAATATACTATTAAATCATAACGATTTTATTGATTTTGGGAATGATATATCACTACTTATAGCTTCTGAAGAGAATATTAAAAACAATAAATATTCAACTATAATATCTTTAGATGGAAGATTTATCAATAAATTTTTTGATAAAAGAGATGACATCTTAGCATTTAATATGAATGTTTTATCTTGCTTTTTTTAATTAATTTTTTTAGTGCTTTCAACACCCTTTAAGGTAACAATACAGGTTTGCCTTAGGTTGTTTAGTTGCGATGATAATTGTAACAATTGTAAATTGGAAAAAGATGTAAAATGAGAAATAAGGTTGAAAGGATGAATAAATTAAAAGAACTAGGTCTTCCTGTCCCTGATTTCGAGGTTGTCAAAAATCCCGATGAGATAAGATGGACTGATAAGAAAAATGAGTATTGTGGCTGGGTTATAAGGGGATCTGCTGACAAAGAAAGAGGTTTTTCAATGAATTGTTATGCTTTATATGTGCCCAAAAATGAAGTCAAGAAGAAACTTGATGAACTTATAAAAAAATATGGAAATAAGGAAGTCAGCTATATTATCTATGCTGCATGGAAAATGAAAAAAGGGGGAAATTTAATGATATTAAAAGACAAGATAATTCTCGAGGCGGTAAATGGGATATTCGAACCAAATAAAACTCCTGAACTTCATATGGTTTTTATGAAGAGAGAAAACGGATTGCCTGTTTTACAAAAAGTGGTTGGTAATAAGGATTTATTGAGTCATAAAGAGCTACTTGAGGTCTTAGAACTTTATAGAAAAGCTAAAATCAATAATGTTGTTTTTGAGTGGTCTTTTAATGACAGGGGAAAGTTTGGGGTTTGGGATATAATTCCTATAGATATCAAAGATGAATAAAAAAAGAGCTTTATTGCAGTTGAAATTCTATTTTAAGAGCTTTTTTCAGTAAATTCCAGAATTCTTCATTTTCAACAGGGATTTCGCCATTCAATGTTCTTAATAATCCTAATTCCCCATAAAATTCAATCAAGGGTTTTGTTTGTTTTTCATATACGGTTAGTCTTTCTGAGAAAGTTTCAGGTTTTTCATCTTCTCTTTGAATTAGTTCAGATGAACATTTATCGCATTTTCCATGGACTTTGGGAGGCATTGTTTTTACATTAAAAATTGTTCCACATCCTTTGCATGTCCTTCTTGATGCAACTCTGTCAATGATAAGTTCTCTGGAAATCTCTAAATCAATTACGTGATCAATGTCGGTGATATCTTTTAGCAATTCAGCTTGTTTGATTGTTCTTGGAACACCATCAAGAATAAATCCTTTTTTGCAATCTTCTTCTTGTAATCTATTTTTTAGCATGTTCATAGTAACTTCATCAGGAACTAGCTGGCCTTGATCAATTATGCTTTTGGCAAGTTTTCCAAGTTCTGTTCCATTTGCAATCTCTTTTCTGAACAGATCTCCTGTAGAGATATGCGCTAGTTTCAATGCTTTAGCTATTCTAGATGCTCTTGTTCCTTTTCCAGATCCTGGCGGTCCTGAAATTATGATTTTCATATTAAAATGAAGAAAAGTGGGTTTTTAAATATTAATGAGATTAAAGATTGTAAAAGTCTTTTATGCTGTTGTCTTCATCTAATATTAAGGGATAATTTAACCATTCTTTTGGAGTAAGCCATTTAGCTTCTTTATGTTCTTCTAATCTTATCTTTATTTCAGGTTTTTCCTCTAGAATCAGATGAAATATATGATAGATGAAGTCATTTTCAGGATATCTGACATACATCTTTTTGCACCATTTGAATTCTTTCTGAGAAATATCTAGTCCAGTTTCTTCTTTCACTTCTCTAATTATTGCGTTATTAATCTCCTCATTTTTCTCTTTTTTTCCTGCAGGAGCGCCCCATGTATTCCCATAACTCTTATGATCCTGCCTTAATAACATCAGAATTTCACCCTTGCATTCTATAAAGCAGCTTACAGCCTCTTGAGTTGGATTAAAATCCTGTGGCGGTTCTTTCCAGTACATTTTATTTTAAAGTTAAGTTAAATTTTTTTAAGTTTATTGGGCATTTACTTAAGCGCTTCTTTATTGTGTATCTCTCAGTTATTTTCAGATAGGGATTTTAATGCTTCTAGAGCAAATTCTTTTACATTTGGCAGTAAACTTAAGTTATTTTCAAGATCTTCTTTGGAAAACCATCTTAGTTCTTTTCCTTCATCATCTATTTTTAGACATTCAGGGCTTCCTTGCTTAATTTTTGCGAAATATGTCAAGTTAATATGCTTATGATCCTCTTTTATATGGTCGAGATGGACATTTACTGGCTGAGCAAGATTATCTGAAGATTTTTTGTTTAATGAAATAAGTTCTATGTCGAGATTAGACTCTTCTTTTGCTTCTCTTATTACAGAAAAACAAGGAAGCTGGTTTTTTTCTATATGCCCCCCAATTGGGATCCAGTTATTGACTTTATGATTCCATGTCAAGAGAACCCTGTTTTCATGAACAACAAAAACAGTTGAGATGAAGTCCCTCGTTATTTCTTTTTCTTCCATGTTTTTTTTTATTATTTTAGGTTTATAAGTTTTGTTGGTATAAGTTGGATATTTTGGTTTAATTTGTTGGTTCATGAGCTTTTGGCTCACAACGTTGTGAACCAAACCTATATATTTTATTATAAGAATATTATTAAATGTTAGAGTTCATATTAAAACATGTCTCATGATCTTATTGAGGTTACTCCAAAGCCAAAACCGAGAGCTGGTTTCGGAATTCTTTTGTTAAAAAATGGGAAGGTTTTGCTAGGAAAAAGGAATGATAATGCTGAAAAAGCTTCAAGTTATCTTCATGGCGAGGGAACTTGGACAATGCCTGGGGGAAGCTTGAAATTTCAAGAGGACCTGAAAGACGCAGCTATAAGAGAAGTTTTAGAAGAAACTGGCATTTTTCTCAAACCAGAAGACTTGAAGATAGTCTCTGTCACAAATGATCGGGTTTCTGATAATCATTTTGTTACAATCGGATGGTTTTGCAAGGAAGTTCCAAATAATCAAGAGCCAAGAGTAATGGAACCTGATGAAATAACAGAGTGGAAATGGTTTGATATAAAGGAATTGCCCAAGCCAATGTATCTTGCTAGTGAGAAGTTATTAAGGAATTATCTTGAAGGGGAGATATACAAGAACTAGGCAAGAGGTAAGTTAAAAAAGATAAGCTGATAAAATAATGATGTAATGTGCCAAGCTGCTTGTTTATTGCAATAAATGCCTTTTTCTTTGATTTTTTGTTATGCATAAACGTATGTATAAATACTTATTTATAATTAATTGTAAATATTTAAAAAGAGCAAAAAACTAGTGATTTATGCAAAAGAGGGTTACACTTAGTATTGATTCTGAAGTCTATGAAGAATTCCAGAAATTCTGTGAAGAAACTGATATTATTTTGTCTAAAAGGGTTGAAAAACTCATGAAAAAAGAAATGGAGGAAAACAAGAAAAAGAAATAACCTTAGAAAGGAAAACCTTGGGAAAAAAGATGGTGAAAATAGAAAATAAAAAAGGTGAATTTAACAAGAAAGCTGAATTGAAGCGAGTTGTGATTATCTTGGGATTTATGCTAGTTTTGCTTTTATTAGTGGTAAGTGCAAACAAATTGGGATTAACTGGAAATGATATCTTAAATGAGAATGAATCTGGGATTTTAGAAGAAAGTTCGATTGAAGAGGGACTTATTGAAGACCTAAACGAAACAGTAATAGAGGAGACAGACGAGAATTCCACCATCGGTTCAGAATCCGGAGATAATGGGAATAACATAACCGAAGAAACAAATGAAACAAATCAGACAAATGAACAAAATAAAACAATAGAGTGTTTTAACGATACAGATTGTGATGACAATAATAATTACACTTTGGATATGTGCGAATTTGGGTTCTGTATCCATGAATTCTTAGAGTGCTTGATTGATTTGGATTGCGAGGATAATAATGAATCTACTAGAGATTATTGTGAGAATTTAACTTGTTATCATGAATTTAATATTACTGAGTTTGAAGAAGAAAACATAACCCTAGAGAATGAAACAATCTTTGAGGAAAACATAACTTTATTCACGAACTATGAAAAAATCCAGGATGATCCTGATTTTGATGTTTTTATTGATTCGGCTTTTATGAATAAATCAAATCTCTATGTCCTTTTCCACCATACTTCTTCAAACACACAGCATATCACTCTAGTCACAAATGAGTCTCTTGATTACCAGCTTGAGAAAAAAGTCTCAAAACAAGACGAGAATGTTTCTCTTAATGTATCTAATTATCATGAAGAATATTTTGAATTGTGGATCGGAGGTCATACTGAAAAATTCGCTTTTGGAAAAAAACCTCTTATTTTAAATCAATCAAACTTGACAATAGTTTTCTCTAGAAATCTTGAATGTCATAAGTGTGGACAGCATAAAGCCCCTCCTTTGACAAACATAAATATGACTATAACAGCAGAATTTTCAGGAACTTTAGAAAATTCTGTATTTGTTGATTATTTCAATAATAACTGGACTATTGTTGACCCGAACAATGGTTCAATAGAGCAGTTCAATGAAACTTATAACAAAATTTCCTGGATAATTGAGAATGTTTCTGATTATGTTGAAAAAAGCTATATTGTAAAAAGTCCACAAAGAACTTTACCTCCAACAAAATATGACTTTTATTCTGAATTAGAGAGTCAGACAAGTGATGCTTGGCAAGTCATTGTTTCAGATCCAACAGAAGTAAGTGATTGTGGTAATTTAACTACAGCTAATGAAATCTACACTTTATTGAATAATGTTAATTCATCAGGAACTTGCTTTAACATCTCAGCTTCAAATGTTACACTAGATTGTCAAGGATTTACAATAAATTATTCAAGTTCTTCAGTTGGTTATGGCGTTTATAGCAACTCAAGCAATACAAGTGTGAAGAATTGTGTTATAAGGAATTCTGTTGTGAGCTTAACTGGAGTTCAGGGAATTTATTATAATGGGGCAAGTGCAAACAATGGGACAATTTTTAATAATAGCATAATCATCTACTCAACTACTGGTACAGATAATATAGGAATACGTCTTGGTTCAAGTTATAATAATGTTACTTCCAATAATATAACTACCGGGGGCAATAGCAATGTAGGTATAGTTTTTTTAGATTTGGTCTCAAATAATAATATAACAAACAATAAAATCATTACATCTGGTGCTTCAGCCCATGGTATTGGATTTTTAAGGAGTTCAAATAATAATGTTGTTTCAAATAATATCACTGTTTATGGTAGTTCTTCTTCTGGAATTTATTATTATCCTGCCTATTTGAATAGCAATAATAATTCATTCACAAATAACAATGTTACAGTACTTGGTTCAAGTTCTTTTGGATTCTACTTGGATAAGTCATCAAATTCAAACCTAACAGGAAACAGAATCAATACATCTCAATCAGTTGCGATTTATGTTACTGGTTCAAGTTCTTCATATTACAATAACTCCATAGACACAAGCAATTTAGCAGAAGGTTTGCCAATAAATTACACTTTCAATGGGCAAAACTTAACTTATCAGAATGTTGCTTCAGGAACATATGGGCAAGTTATATGCGCATGGTGTAATAATGTGACTTATAATAACTTTAATATGACTGCTGATGGATTCAGCTTGTTCAATACAAGTAACTCAAAGATAAATAATTCTGTTGTGAATACAACAAATGGATATGGGGTTTTTATTTATGGAAGTAATTCAGCTTTCTTGCAGAATAACACAATCAATTTGATGAATATTACTACTCAAACTAATTCTTATCTTTATGGGATTTATCTGAATGGGGCGAGCGGGGCTAATGTAACGAATAGTAATGTGACGACGAGTTCGGCTTGGCAAACTTGGGGGGTCTATCTTTATTCATCAATTTATAATAATTTGCTTAGCAATACCATCTCTAACAGTTCTGCTGGAATTTATTCTACCCAAAATTCAGATTATAACACTTTATTTAATAATACTATTCTGGGGATTAGTGCCTACGGAATATCTGTTGGCTCAAATTGGAATATTTCAAACAATATAATAAATTCTGCAGTTTTTGGTGCAATCTCGCTCGACCTCTATCAAAGTTCAAATAATATTTTTGCATACAATAATCTTACTTCGAGTACTGGAGACGGGACAATCCGTTGGAGGACAAATTCAAATAATAATACCTTCTCTAGTAGTAATATCACAACGACGGCGGGTCCAGGAATTGTTTTTAGTGGAAGTTATAATAATTCATTTTCTAACATAAATATTCAAACAAGTGGCTCGGATTCTTATGCGGTTAGTGCTGGTTCGGGTGATTTCATTATGAATAATTCAATATTAAATGCTTCTTATTCTGGAACCCCGGATATCTATAGTTCAAGTTCGGGTATTTACAATTTCACAAATTGTACATTTAACAAGTCTGCTGTAAATATAACAGGAAATGGTTCCATCAACGTCTTCTGGTACGCAGACGTTTATGTGAACAATACAGCAGGACAACCAGTTTCAGGAGCAAATGTCTCAGGATATAATGTTAGTGGAGTAAATGTGTTTAATGCAACAACATATTCAGGAGAACTTCCAAGTAATCAAGGAAGCACAGATTATGCAAACATGAATGGAAATGTTTTGCTTTATCACATGAATGAGGTTTCTGGAAGCATAACTGATTATTCTGGCTTGGGAAATAATGGGACAAATAATGGGGCAAGTTATAATGCTTCGGGAATTTTGAATACAAGCGCATTGTATTTTGACGGAAGCACTTATATTGATGCAGGAAATGCAAGCAATTTGAACATGTTCTCTAATGACTGGTCTGCTGGAGCATGGATTAAAACGAGTAGCGGTTCAAACAATGGAATTCTTAATACTTGGCAGGGGGGTGGTTCCAGCCCTAATTATAGGCTAGTTGTTGGGGATGGTATAAATCCTTCAGTGCCACACAAGGTATTTTTTGTTATTTATACTCCAGGCCAGTTTTATGTTATGAGTAATACATCTGTTGATAATAATGCTTGGCATTATGTGGTTGGTGTAAGGAATTCTACAAATATCATGATTTATATAGATGGTAATTTAGAAAATATAGCTGCTGGTTCATCAGCTAGTATAATAAATACTGCTAATCTATCAATTGGAAGAGGATATGGCGGTGGCTGGTATTTTAATGGTTCAATTGATGAAGTAGCGATATGGAACAGATCACTTTCAGCAACTGAAATCCAGGCAATTTATAATTTAACTAGGGCAATTTAT
>Ga0233422_10001283_pt1 | contig 11310 bp, 10 predicted proteins | sample Watercolumn_Mata_2_FD_182724 | JGI IMG/M metagenome (GOLD analysis project Ga0233422, IMG submission 182724) | Freshwater microbial communities from Lake Matano, South Sulawesi, Indonesia - Watercolumn_Matano_2014_110_MG | ecosystem: Environmental > Aquatic > Freshwater > Lake | place...
AACGATTGGTCAGGGAATGCATCTATCGCGATCGTCGCCGCCTGACCCACTTGAAGGCTGCCCAGCGTTGTCTCATCCACGTTGATCAGGACCTGCATCTGCGTCAAATCGGCAAAGATGAGCGCGGGCGTATTCGCGATTGCCGATTCGCCGATTTTGGGCACAATCGAAACGACTGTGCCGTCGAAGGGCGCGATGAGCCGCGCATTGTTGAGATTTTGCTTGGCGAGTTCGTAGGCTGCCTGTGCTTGCGCGAGCGAAGCCAGCCCGGCTTCGCGTTCCGACGGCGTAGGGCGATTGACCGTAATGTTGTACTGCGCGACCGCGCCTTGATAGGCGGCGGCTGCCTGTTGGAGGGCAAGCGCCTGTGAGGTTGTGCTGATCTTTGGATTGCTACTGCCGCCGATGCGATCATATGCGCTTTGGGCTTGATTTAGCGCGCTTTGGGCGCGTTCGAGATTCGAACGCGCGATGGCGACGTCGTCTGCCGTGGGACCTTGCATTGTGCGCGCCAGGGTCGCCGCCGCGAGATCCAGCGCGGCTTTGGCTTGCGCCAGTTGGAATTCCAGGGTGCCGGTATCCAGCGCCGCCAGGAGCGTGCCGGCTTTAACGCGGGTCCCTTCGGGCGCCGGCAGGTCTTTCACGCGCCCGGTCGTCGAAAAGGAAAGCGAGGCTTGGTTCGCCGCAACGAGGTTGCCGACCACCCTGATCTTGAAGGCAGGGCGCGCGGAGGGAGGTAGGGTTGCCGTTGGCATGGGCGTTGGCACGGGTGGACGCGTCGCGGCAGCAGTCGGCGTCGGCGTCGCCAAGAAACTCAGCAGGTTGTTTGCGCCGCACGCAGTCGTCAGTGCCAGCACGAGGACGCCGCAAGCGGTCGAAATGAAAAACAAAATCGAAGAGGATGGCTTGTGCAGCATAGCGTGGAGATTCTCCCATCAAGAAGGATGAGTCGGCGACTGCGGCGCAAGTTCGGCATCCGCCAACGCGGGCAGGGCTTTGGTCATCAAGTGCAGCAAGGTCTTGCGTTCGCCGGGCGTAAAATGGCGCAACACGGTTTCAATGCGCTGTTGGGCAAAGTCGTGGATGGTGCGATAGAGCGAATTGCCTTCCGCGGTCAGCGTGATGCGGACGATCCGGCGATCCCGCGGATCGGTTGCGCGCTTGACGTAACCGCCCGCGGCGAGCCGATTGACGAAGCGCGTGGCGGTGCTAAGGGGGACGCCGAGCGTGTTGCTCAATTCGCCCATTGTCGCCGAGCCGTTTTGCCGCGCGATGATCACGCAGACACGGTAGAAGAAAAAGGGCTGGTCAGTGGAATGGCGCGCGCTTCCCCCTGCCAACTTGGCGAGACGCCTCTTGGCGCGCAATAGATTCGCCGGGAAAAGTGACTTGTCATATGTGTTGAGGCAAATAGCATCTTCCCACAAGGTGATGAGGTCAAGCGATTGATCGGTCAGGGTGTTCTTGGACATTGCGCCGCGCTCGGATATTTCCAAAGTGGAAATATTATACGGGAACTGTGTAGACTGTCAAATTTGCGGTGCGCTTGCCGCGTCAATGCAATCTGAGTATAATGGGGCTGCGCAAATACATACGACGCGGGTGGTTATGTCTCCGATTTCCGATGCCAACGTGCTCGATCTCATCAGTCATAGTGTCGCGCAAACCCAGCGCCTCGGTGCGCGGCTGGGCGAACTTGCCTGCGCGGGTGATCTGTTTTGCCTCGAAGGGGATTTGGGTTCCGGCAAGACCTCGTTCGTTCAAGGTCTTGGACGCGGACTTGCCATCGTCGAAGATATTTGCAGCCCGACGTTCATCTTGGCGAACGAGCATTCCGGCGGACGCTTGACGCTGTATCATCTGGACGCGTATCGAATGAACAGCGCGCGTGAAGCGTGGGGAATTGGCTTGGACGACTATCTCTCCACGGAGGGCGTCTGCGTGATTGAATGGGCGGACAAAATTCGCGCCGCGCTGCCGGCGGAACGGTTGTGGATCGCCTTCCGGCATCTGGGTGAATCCAAACGCGGCTTGCTCCTGAGAGCGGCGGGCGCGCGTTATGAGGAATTGCTGCGCACATTCAAAGCGAGCGCGTTTGGGTGATTCGATGTTACTCGCAATTGACACGGCGACCCGTTGGGCAAGCCTCGCGCTGTACAATAGCGAAGGAGTGCAAGCCGAAACTACGTGGCGCGCGCGCGAAAATCACACGGTTGAATTGATGGCGCAAGTGGCGCGCTTGCTCGAACTGGGTCACACGACGAAAGAGAATTTGAGCGCAGTCGGCGTTGCACTCGGACCCGGATCGCATACCGGCTTGCGCGTGGGCTTGAGCGTCGCGAAAGGACTGGCGTATGCGCGCCAAATCCCACTGCTCGGGATTCCTACGCTCGACGTGGTCGCGTGCGTGCATGCGCATCAACCCCTGCCGATTTGGGCGGTGCTGGCAGCCGGACGCGGGCGCTATTCCGTCGCGGAATATGCTGCCAGGCGCGGCACCGTCAAACGGGTGAGTGATTACGCGCTCGTGGATGCCGCCGGATTGCTTGATCTGGTCGCGCGGGCAAAAGAGGAGAGCGCGAAGATGCCGCGCGCGCTTTTCTGCGGAGACGTTGACGCCGCGTTGGCGCGCGCGTTGGCGAAAGAGTGCGGCAGTCGTGCCGTCGTGGCTTCGCCTGCGTTGAGCGCGCGGCGCGCCGGGCTGCTGGCGGAACTCGCGTGGGCGCGGTACCAACGCGCTGAGACAGATGACCCAAAGTCGCTGGTGCCGACGTACGTGTCGTACCCAACATGATAGATTACGCCTCCCTGCCTTTTCGCGTCGACCCGATGACGCTTCAGGACATTCCCCCCATCATGGAAATCGAAGAGGTCTCGTTCTCGGCGCCCTGGTCGGCGCGGGCGTATGACTACGAACTGCGCTATAATGAAATGGCGCATTATTGGGTCGCGCGTTGGCCGGGCAGGGATCTTTCAGGTAGGGACGTTCAATTGAACGTCCCGCCAGGGCAACGATCATGGTGGCAACGCCTGTGCGCGCCGCGTCAGCCGCAACCGGCGCGCGACGCGCCGGTCGTCGGATACGCTGGATTCTGGGTGATGGTGGATGAAGCGCACATCAGCACCCTGGCGACCCATCCGCAGTGGCGGCGGCAGGGCGTTGCCGAATTGCTGCTGGTTGCAATGTCGGAACGTGCGGCGGAAATCGGCTTGTGCGCGATTACATTGGAAGTGCGGGTGTCGAATCTGAGCGCGCAGGCGTTGTACCAAAAATATGGCTTTCAAGTGGTCGGGCGGCGTCCGCAGTACTATAGCGATAACCGCGAGGACGCGTTGATCATGACCACACCGCTAATTACTTCGGGCGGATATCAACGCGATTTCCAGGCATTGAAGACCGCGCTGCTTGCCCGCTTGTCCCGCTGATGCGAATGTGGTAGAATCGTCGTTGGAGATAGGGATGCAATTCCATTGCATCCAGTAATGACCCTGGCACTTGCGTTATCGCCAGGGCAAGTGTAACCTGGGAGGAAAAGATGGTCAGTCCAGAATTGCTTGAGATCTTGCGCTGTCCCGCGTGTGTCCGCAACGGACCGAATGCGGGCTTGCTTGATTTCGTAAGGGAAACCTGGCTCGTCTGCCACGATTGTGCTCGCAAATATCCGGTCAAGAATGATATCCCGATCATGCTGATCGAGGAAGGTGACAAATACAAGACTACGCCGGTGGAGCAGTTGGCGTCACCCCAGTGACCAGTGGGCAGTGGATGGCGGACAGCGGTCACGGTACACTACTGTCTGTTCATTCGGAATTGCCATGAGCCGCGTCTTGACGAGCTTGGTTTCGGTGTGGGTGCTGGCTGCTCTTGCGGTGCCGGCTGCAGCGGATGCCCCAATTGCCATCACATCAAGCGGGTTTACGAACAACTTTCGCCGAAATCTGGTGTTCCAGGTTCAAGCCCAAGATCGGGTTGCCCAGATCACACGCGTGGAATTGCTCGTTCAACTTGAGGGGAGTCCTGCGATTGATCGTTTGGCTGCCGATTTTGAGCCAGGCGCGGCGGTTCAAGCGACGTATGAATGGAACTTGGCGCGCGGGTATTTACCCCCTGGGGCTTCCGGGCAGTCCTGGTGGGAAATCGGGGATAGCGCGGGCAATCAATTGCAGTCCCCGCCGCGACCTTTCCGGGTCGAAGATCAAACGCACTCTTGGAAGCAAGTCGCGAATCCGAAACTCGCCTTGAATTGGTACGCGGGCAGCGATAATATTGTCGAGCGATCGGATGGCGACACAGTTAATTTCCTCGGTTTGGTTTTTGCTGCTGTATGCGTGTGTATTACGTTGGGGGCTGTTCTGCTGGCGTTCATTTTTCGCCACCGCCGCGGGGTGTTTGTGGCGTTCATTCTGGTTGCCCTGTGCGCCTGTGCCGCGCCCCCCTTGGTGTTTTATGCCGTGGGCGATGCCCGCCCGCGTGGCGATGCGCCGCCGATGAGTTTTGGGCAGGCGTTGTTCAATCACGGCATCAGATCGCTTGAATACCTTGAACGCGATACGGGCGTCGTGCTGGAGCGGCGAATCCAAGTCTACATTTATGCCGACCGGGACGATTTTTTCGACGCGATCGAGCCGGGGGCGAAAGAATGGACAGGCGGGCGCGCCTATCCGCAATTCGGCGTTGTGATGATTGACATCCATCCAGCTGATTGGGAGTGGGGCAAGCGCGCGCTCGCGCATGAGATCACGCATCAGGTCATCCACCAAAAGATTCGCAGCCCCCTGGGTGGGCTATCGTTGCCGCCCTTGATTGACGAAGGGCTTGCCGTGTATTACGAATCGCCCGGTTCGCCCGGCGTGCAGTTTGTCACTCCACTCAGGCGGGCGATTAAGAATGATACGCTCATTCCGCTGCGCGCGCTCACCAAAGCGTTTGCGGCGGAACCGGACGCGGCGACCCTTTCGTACGCCGAGAGTTACAGCGTGGTGGATTTCATCTTTCGACGTTACGGTCGTGACAGAATGGCGCAATTGCTGCAGGCATTCAAGCAGGGCGGTTTTTACGACGATATCTTTGCGCGGGTTTTTGGCATGAATCTCGACGGCTTGGAGGAGGAATGGCGCAAAGACATTGGCGCCAAGCCGCGCGTCGTTCCCACGCGCGCAGTTGCAACGCCATTTCCGACTTTCAGTCTCTCGACTGAGGCAACCCCAACACCGGCTCGGTAGGTACGTGCCTGCGCTGCAAATCACAAGGATCGCAGACCACTGACCACCGACCGCGTGGAATTCTCCGCTGTCGGCGGTCAGTCGTCGGCAGTCATATTTCAAGGAGCAACCGACATGAAACGCGTTTTGATATTTCTGGCACTCGTTGCGGTGCTGATATTGTCTGTCACACCGGTTTCGGCGGACGATGCAATCACAGTAGCGAACAGTCAGTTCACTTGCAATTTTGGCAAGAATATGCTGTTTCAGTTGGACGCGCAAAGCAGCGCGGATATAACCAAGGTCGAATTGTGGCTGCAGTTCGATACTAACGCGAGCATCTTTCGCGGCACCCCCAAATTCGACGCGGAAAAAAAGATCCAAGCGACGTATGATTGGAACCTCGCGCAAAGATACTTACCCCCCGGCGTGTCCGGGAAATTCTGGTGGGAGATCGAAGACCGCGCGGGAAACAAGCAGACGAGCGACAAAAAACCTTTCCGGGTTGAAGACAATCGCTTCAAGTGGCAGAAATTGTCGGATCAACGCTTTTCGCTCTACTGGTACAGCGGCGGTGATGCCTTCGGCAAGGCGATCTTTGAGCGGGCAGTCCGGGCCATGGACGCGCTGCAAAAAGATACTGGGGTTGTGGTTGAGCAACCGCTGCAGATCTATCTGTATGACAAACGTGCGGAATTCCTGGGTGCAATGGAGCCGGGGGTCAACGACTGGGTGGGGGGACGCGCGTACACAGAACATGGAATTACCTTGATTCATGTGGGCGCAAATGATCTGAACTACGGGCTGGTGGCGACGCCGCACGAACTCACGCATCTGATTGTGCATACGAAATTGGGCGACATTGGCACGGCTGGGCTTCCGCGTTGGCTCGACGAGGGCTTGGCGATGTACTATGAATTCGTGCCGCCAAAACTCGAATCTGAGTACGATACTCGGCTCAGGCGCGCGATGCAAAGCGATACGCTCGCGCCGCTGCGAACCCTCGTCGGCAATTTTGCGACGGACGCGAGTCTGGCAACGCTTTCGTACGCGCAAAGTTACAGCGTAGTTGACTTTATCTACCGCCGATATGGCAAGGACAAAATGACGCAGGTGTTGTTGGAACTGAAGCAAGGCAACGCCTTCGACGATGTGTTCCGAAAAGTGGTGGGCGTTGACACGGAGGGTTTGGAAGCCGCGTGGCGGCAGGACATCGGCGCGAAACCGCGTGTCGTCCCCACGCGGGCGAGCGGCGCGCCGACGCCATTCCCAACCTTCGCTTTGTCTACCGATGCAACCTCGACGCCCGCGCCGCGCGCAGCCGGAGCGACGGCAGTACCCACGACGGTCGCGCGCGCGGCAACCCCCGCGCCTGCGCCCACTACCGCGCCGCGCGCCTCCAGCAACCCGATCTCACAATTGTGCGGCGGTTCGTTCGCGTTCATCGCGGTTGCCATTTTCGGTCCCGTGTTTTATCGGCGGATGCGGAGGTCAAGCGTATGATTCATCCCTGGCACGACGTTTCGCCTGGCGCGAACGTGCCGTACGATTTCAACGCGGTGATCGAAATCCCAGCAGGGAGCAGCGTCAAGTATGAGTTAGATAAGACGAACGGCTTGCTGAAGATGGATCGCGTGCTGTACTCGGCAGTGTACTATCCTGCAAATTATGGCTTTATTCCGCAATCACTCGCCGAGGACGGCGATCCGCTGGACGTTCTGGTCTTTTGTCAAGAGCCGGTCGTGCCGCTGACGATCATGCATGCGCGCTGTATCGGTCTGATGTCCATGATCGATGCTGGCAAGGTGGATTACAAGATCATTGCCGTGGCGATGGACGATCCATCGTTCAATTCATACCAGCAGGCGAGTGAAATGCCGCCGCATCAATTGACGATGCTGAAGCGCTTTTTCCAAGATTACAAGCAACTCGAAGGCAAAAGCGTTGAGGTGGGAGAGTTTAGACCTGCCGAAGCCGGCTATCCGGTGATCGAACAGGCATTGGTGACATACAGCAAACAACGGCGGACCGGATTTCAGCAGTTCAGCGCGTAGCAATCCTGTTCAGAGTTCCAAAGTTTCGGATTACTTTGGAACTCTGGGTTTTGGCGTCTTGTTTCACACGTGTTATAATACGCTCCGTGAAATTGCCGAAAGTGTATCCGCTGTTGGTGATTCTCCTCGCGGTCTTTGCGGTTGCGCCGCTGGAATACCCCGGTGCGTTTCAATCCCACTCTGGCTTGCTCGCCTACTATAACCTAATTGATCTCGATCAGAACCCTTCGGCTTCGCTCAGGGCAGGCCCGGCGCAGTTTTTCGCGTGGGCGCCGGTCGTCGGTCGCGCGTTCGATCTCTTCCGCACCGATGGCGCGCTGCCATACCTCGTCGCGCAAGTTTTCCATCTGCTCGGATGGAGTTACCTCAACGCGATCAAACTTGTCTACGCGCTGGCATGGATCGCCAGCGGCTTGACCATGTATGCGCTCGCACGGCGCTGGCTCAGCGAAAATGGCGCACTCCTCGCGGCGACGGTCTACGTCTATCTGCCTTTCCACATTGCGACAATTTACGTGCGCGGTGCGTTCGTTGAAGCGGCGGCGTGGGCTGTGATGCCTGCGGCGTTGCTCGCGCTGAATAGTCAACCACCATGCTTCGGCTATCGCTCAGCAGCAGACACGCTATGCGGACGGATTCGAGCGCTTTCACTTTTGCCTTTTGCCTTCCCTACGGGACACTTGCACCTGCGGTTACCGCAAGTGCAGGTGTGCTTCGCGATGTTGTTTTTGATCCAACCGGGTTTCGCGGTTCTGTTTGCGCTGGTTGCGCTTGCGATTACTGCCGCGTTGCGCGGGCGCGAATGGTCGGGCGGTCTGTGGTCAGTGGTCAGTGGTCTCGTGGTCGGCGCGTTGTTGTATTTGCCCACCATTCTGCGCTATGACGCGACCATCGGGCGGGATGGCTTTAATCCGAATTTCGTCCTGCCATTTCAATTGTTCTCGGCGTTGTGGGGGTTTGGCGCAAGCACGGGCAGTTATCTCGATCAATTCCCGTTTCAACTTGGCGTTGTTCCGCTCGGCTTGGCGATAATCGTCGTGGCATTGGCGTGGCGCGGCACCGTCGAATCAGATTCGACGGCTAGATCAGATGCAAGTCGGCTTCAAGCCGACGTGAATCTACCTGCGACGGTCGTTTCAAACCGTCGGCGCGTCATCGCGGTTTTCCTTGGCGCGGCAATCGTATTGACGTTGCTCACGTTCCAAGTCGCCGCGCCGTTGTGGCGGGTGCTGGGCGTATTTGTCGTGTACCCGTGGCAGTTGTTGGCTTTCGTCGGCTTTGCGCTTGCCATCGTCGCGGGGGCGGCGATCGAATTTAATGCGCGCTTGGCGCGCCCGGCGATGACTGCGTTTTTCGTCGCGCTGCCAATCGTCGCGAGTTACGGCTATCTCGCGCCGCGCTTTCTGGATGTCAACCCGGCGCGCCCACCCATCGCGATTTTTGGCGACAACGAGATCGCGTTGTGGGATTATCGGATCGTGGGTCCTCTGCGCCACGGCGCAACGGTGCGACTCCATTTAACGTGGCAGGCGCTGCGCCCGGTGAATCACGATTATACCGTTTTCGTGCATGGCGTCCATGAAGATGGCGGCTACTATGCGCAAGCCGATTCCAAGCCGCAGGGCGGCGCACTGCCGACGACCCAATGGCAGCCGGGGCAGGTGATTTCTGACACGCATATGATTCAGATTGACGTGGATGGACCACGTGAGGATTATCATCTCGAGTTCGGTTTGTACGTCGCTGCGACCGGCAAGCGCGCCATCACGACCACGGGCGCGGGTTTTGTGAGTGTACCGCGCCCCGGGGATCCGGAGCCAATTGTGAGCGAACAAGTTCGACCGGGTAAGAAATAATCATGAGGAGGTCTGGATCAGATGACACCCATTCGCAGCGCTGGGCTGTGTGGGGGGTGATCTTTTTCATCGCGGCGTATCTTTTTGTTGCGCTTCCATCGTTCATTGACGCGCTGAGGCCATTGGTCGGTGACTCGACGAGTTATTATGAACTGATTTTTCGGAACAATGTTCACGTTTCACCGGTACTGGTACAGTTTGTTCGGCAAAATACGCCGGAGAATGTGACGCTCTTGCTTGGATCGAATTGGTATCCGGCGCACGCACGCTATTTCTTTTTTCCGCGCGTTTTGATTTTTGGAAACGAAGAAGCGTTGAGCCAACATCCCGACATTGATTATGTCGTGGTTTGGAAAGACTATCCTGATTTTCCGGTGCCTGGGGAAAAACTGATGCTCGATGATGAACGTGGCTTGATCAAGGTTCTTCGATGACGCTTGTCGCGATTGTCTGCTTTGTTTCAGTGTTGGCTAGCATTGGTTGGTTCTGGGTTGGCGTCGTCGAACACGATCTTGGAAAGATCGAGCGAGCCGGGCTGGCATATGGTGTTGGCGCAGGCGTTTTCTCCCTCGGCGTCTTTCTTGGATCGCTGCTGCGTTTGCCGATCAATCTGCTGACAGGCGCGCTTGTCGCTCTTGTGTTGATGAGTGGGGGCGCGTGGTTGCTGGCGCGCCGCCGCCGCGTCAATACGATTATTCCCAAACCAATTGACTCGCCGGGCTGGTCATTCTTTGAACTTGAAATAGTCGGCGCAATTGGATTCATCATTATTTTGGCGTTTGTTCTTGCTATTCGATGGCAGCCCTACACTTGGGATGCTTTGTCGGCTTGGCTGCTCAAGGGTAGACTGATCGCCGCAAGCGGCTCGCTTGAACTTGTCGGACTGAGTGATGCGCCGTCTTATCCGCTGAACATTTCAATTCAGACCGCGTTCATTTACATGATCGACGCTAAATTTGTCCAGGTAATTTTTCCAGCCTATCTGCTTTCGCTGATCCTGGTCTTCTATGCGCGTTTGAGAGAGATGGCGAATCGCGCTATCGCGCTCGTTTGCGCGTTGCTACTGGCAGCCACGCCGTTTCTGCTGTCGCTGGCGACGATTGGGTACGCCAATATCCCCTTCGCGTTCTATTATGTTGTCAGCGCGCTGTATTTGTATCAGTTCTTGCGCGAACGTAAGCCGAGCTGGCTCATTCTCTCGGCGCTGTTGCTGGGATTGGCGGGGTGGACACGTTCCGAAGCACCGGTTTATTTCGCGATCAATATCGTTGTCCTTGTGGTTTTCTTGCGGTTCACTCGCGAAACGATCAAGCCGCTCTCCGTGTATGGCGCCATTGTTCTGATCCTCTGGCTGCCCTGGAACATCTATTGGCGCGCGGCGGGCTTGGGCGATTTCTTGGCGGGAGGGTTTGACGTCTTTAAAGAGATTGCCCTGAATCGTTGGGATGTTCAGCGCATCTTGGACATCTCGAGTTTTTTCTTCTCAAGCGCGCTGGCCTTTCGCACGTGGAGTTTGCTCTGGATTGCTTTTCCGATTGCCCTGATTGTTGGCTGGAGGCAAAGACGCGCGTTTGCGCCGCTGATCGCTCTGATCGTTTTGAACTCATTTGCCTTGATATTTTTCTATTACGCAGCAGGAAGCAACGCCCAGTTGACCATTCACAGATGGTTAGAGACTGGGTTTGATCGGATGGCGCTCCATTTTGGTCCGTTGATTCTATTTCTGTTCGGGCTTGCGCTTGAGGAATTCCAACCTTTGGAAGAATTCATGCAACATCCCAGAATCAATATCGATCGCTATTTGATTTTGCTTTTATTCTTTTCTCTCTTCGCCATTGTGCCGCTTCTCGCGCCCGGTTACTTTTGGGGCGCGCACGATGGACGACATTCGGTGTACTTTTTATTTGAGTTTGATCGTTCGATTCAGGACGGCATCTTGTACCCGCGCTGGGCGCCCGATTACACCTTCGGCTATGGCTATCCAATGTTCAACATCTATGCCCCCGGCGCGTTGTACGCCAGCGAAGCGTTTCACTTGCTCGGTTTTGATTTTGTGACCGCGACGAAAATTGTCTTCGCGTTGGCAATTGTGTTGTCTGGCGTCGCGATGTTCGCCCTTATCAAACGGCTGACCAGTTCGCGCCAAGCCGCGTTTCTGTCCGGGGTGGCGTACGTTTACATTCCGTACCACATCGCCG
>Ga0233422_10001284_pt1 | contig 11309 bp, 19 predicted proteins | sample Watercolumn_Mata_2_FD_182724 | JGI IMG/M metagenome (GOLD analysis project Ga0233422, IMG submission 182724) | Freshwater microbial communities from Lake Matano, South Sulawesi, Indonesia - Watercolumn_Matano_2014_110_MG | ecosystem: Environmental > Aquatic > Freshwater > Lake | place...
TGTTCTAGTTGCTTCTATTAGATGATAAATAACAATATTTTCTTGCCCTTTTGTATTAGAAAGGAGTTCTAGTAATTCATTTCTGTACTTATCTCTTAATAAAGCTATTTTATCTGCCTTGTCAAAGTCTCTTTTATAGAAAGCATCTGTAAAATCTTTAAATAGGTTGATAACTTTCTCAAATTCTTCCTGGCATTTTTTGCTGATTTTTATATTTTTATTAGTATCTTTAGTTATATAATAAAAAGCATGATAAATTAGCGAGAGTCTGGATACTAACAGAAAAAGATTGTATGAAGTTTTTATTCCTGAAATTTTATCCCTTACTATTAATCTTCTGCAGAGATTTGAATAATTATCAAGTATGCTTTTTGACTCTTCTAGATTTATTTTCTTGCCCTCTTTTAGTGATTTTAGTATCAATTCTGAATCTTCTTGTATAGAGAGAAATATTTTTCTTAGTATAGAGTCAAAATTATCGCTTGAGGGCTCTGCAATATTCTGCAAGACGCACTTATTTTCAGCTTCTTCTATTACCTCAAAGCCGAGAAGAGTATTTCTTGTGATTTTTTTGATGCTAGCCAGCTGTGATTTGCTAGAAATTTTTAGAATTATCTTCCCATATCCTTTTCTATAAAGAGTATTTAAAACATTTATTATAGTTCTTTCTTGATAATCCTTTAAATCATACTCTATACTCTCTCCTATACTCTTGCTCTCTCGTGGAAGAGATAAGATTAGATTATTATCTTCTTGAGAGATTTCTACCTCTTTATTTTCTTCTAGCTTTTGCTCTCTAATCCAATCTATTGGAAGAGTCAGTGTGTATGAGTTGTTTCCCTGCTTGATAATCTTTCTTCTCATAATAAATCAAGGGAGGGGCTGTTTTTAAACCTTTCTTAAAAAGAATATTAAGAATATTCTTAATAGCGAAAGAATATATTAGAAAACCATGCTTTTGAGGATTAGAGGTAGAAAATATACATAAAAAATACAAAATGAAACAAAAAAACTTTGTGATAACAAAGAGAATAGCCAAGCACGGAAAGCAGGCAATCATAGTTGTACCCAAATTGATAGAGGGCAGCTTGAAACCTGGTACAATAGTGAAGGCTACTCTTGAGATAATTAAATTTCAACCAGGAGGACAAAATGAACAGGAAAACATTGCTAATGGGAAGTTGTAGACTTTTCCACAACACTGTTTTATATCCCTGTTTAAAGGCAAAATTTGGATGAAAAATGAACTTAGATGAACTTATGGGTTTCCTTGGAAGCATTGATTCAGAATTAATGAATGAAGTTAGAAGAAATCCTGAAAAAGTTGAGCAAGCACTTCATGCTGAAAGAGTTGCAGAGTTTAGAAGAGGGCTAGCAGACTTTGAAGACTTTGTTATAAATAGCAGAAGCCTTCAGGAAAGCCAGCAGTCTATAATAAGAGTGTTTGAGACTCTTCAAAGATTTCTAAAAGGATATACAACTCAGAATAAGAGAGAATTTTACTGGGCTGCAAATAATGTAGCTCTGACTTTAGAGCATTTAGATATTGCTCTGACAGCAAGAAGAATATTTGAAACTTCTGGACTTCAGTTTTATGGAGATCCGAGACAAACTAGTTTTAGAAGCTATTCTAGATGCAGAGATAACTATTGTATTCTTGACGTAAATATAAATGGATATCAACTTGTTACAGATGATAAAAGTCAGACAAGCACTTTAACTTTGAGAACTTCTCAAATTACTCCTAGAGCTATAGAAAAGGGAGCATGGAGAGGAGATTACAAGGCAATTGCAGATTGGGTTTCTAGAAATAAATCAGAGAGAGTTGTTTGCTTGGTAAACTTAGATGGAGCTCCTTGTGAGGAGGGATTGAGATTACAAGCAACTAGCTTCATGCAAGGATATTGTATAAAAAATCACCTGGGAGAGAAAAATGGCAGATAAAATACTTGTTGTAGAAGATAATGAAGCTTTTAGAGAAGCTGCAAGAAGCTATCTTGAATCTAGAGCAGGCATAGAATATGCAAGAGATTATGAAGAAGCCTTGTCTAGATTAAGTTCTGGCTACAATGGCGCGGTATTTGACTGCTTTTTTCCTCAGAAAACAGGAAGTGGAATAAGAGAGTTAGGATTATCTGCAGTTGAGAAGATGGCTCTTCAAGATCCTGAAGAAGTTAAGATTAGAGGAATTATTTCTAGAGTTGGAGAGATACTAACTTTAGATAAAGAAACTCTTCCAATAATAAGAGTATGGGCAAATTCTTCTGTAGGATATAATACTAATATTGAGCCAACAATAAGAGCTTTAGATAGATGTTCAAGAGCTCTAGGCAAGGATGCTGCTGCTAAAATTGCAAGAAATACTTTTGGAATGTTTTCTCAAGATAAAAGTTATGCAAGAAAAGATTATTTTGCAGCTCTAGCTAGTGCGATAGCAGAGAGTGAGGCAAATCAACCACTTGGAATCTTGCTAGCAGAGAGAGCAGAAGAGCTTGGATTGCCTTTTGTTCTTGCAACCTCAACAAACCATCATGATATCTTGACTCAGCCAGTATGCAATTATGCTGGAAGGAAAAGATGGAGATTGGTTGATTGTCCTAAAGATAGAGAAGCTGATAAAGGAACAGCAGGATTCTGGGAAAATGTCTATTTTAATCTTCAGAGAGAGATGGAGGCTAGAAGATGATAAGAATAATGCCGAAAAGTGCAAGAGCAGAGCTAGACTTTAGAATATTAGGAGAGAGATTTCCAGAAGCTAGCCAGAGAGTTCAATCTTTGGGAATGTTGGATCTTGCAGAGGTAGGGATAGACTGGAATTTAACTGTTTTGCAGCCATATAAAAGTGGAAGAGGTTTAATCTATCTTCTAGGAGAACATGACAGATTAAGTGGAAGAATAAGAGATGTTGGACATAATCAGGCTGGAATTGAAGTTTTTAATCCTGCTCTAATTGGAACAAATGGCTTCTATAATGATAATATCATAAGAAATCTTAGCGAGGCAGTTGCTTATGCAGCTAAACTTGAGATTTTAAATGATGTTGAGATACTTCCTCAGGGAGAAATTGCTAGAAGTAGTGGAGCAAGCAATCCGAGAGGACATGTAGATAGAGATGATTCTCAGTACAGAGCTTTTGCTTATGAGTTGCTTGCAAGATCAAGAAGAATTGTGGTAACAAGAGTTGGAAGAGATTTTGGAGATTATATTGTTACAGAGATGCCTTCTGGGTTTTTTGTAGCTTATAATACAAATTATGGAGAAGCTCCGTATATTACTCTTGATATTTGCACTTTAATGAAAGATAAGCAAACAATTAGAGAAAATAAAGATGCAATAGTTTTCAGAAGAGACAGAAGAGGAAACTGGGCTGAAAGAATTTTGGAGGAAGTAAAATGAGTTCTCAGAGAGCTGTTGTAAATTGCAGAAGATGCTATGAATTAGCAAGAGAACTTATTAGTTCAGACTATAGAGCAACTCAAGAGAGAATTATGAAAGATGACAGAGTAGCTGAAGCAAGAAATGAGGCAATGAAATCTTTGGAAGTTAATATTATTCCTCTTAGAGCAGAGAATGCTCTTGGAAATAGAGGCATTGCTGAGATAAATGCTAGTATGGCAAAAGCACTGGATGCTTGTTTATCTTGTGATTATAGCCAAGCAAGAATTGCTGAGATGTTTGATCCAGAGGATGCAGCATGATCAAGTTCATAATAACTAAATTTAACCAGGAGGTAAAACAAAATGACAGAACAAATACAAGCAACTGAGCCTAGGATTGTAAGAGTAGCTATTCTTACACCTTATTTAACTAATAGCTTGGAAAATATCAGAAATCCAGGACTAGCTAAATGTGAGGGCTGTGGACAAACTGAAACTTGTGATACTTATAAAGCAGCACAGGAAAGGTATTTTAAGTTTCAGGTTGAGAAAGCAGGATTCAATCCAGAAAACTTTAGAGGCGTTAAAAGTATTGCAACTCCAAATGGACTTGTAATTCTAGAAACTCCAAGAGATCATACACTTGCTTCTCCAACAATGGCTGATTTTGCAATAGCAGGAAGCACTGAGCCAGGAGAAGATGAAGTTGAGGGTTTTAAGGGATCAGGACTAGTTGTAGCAAGATATAGTATGTTCTATGGAAATCCAAGCAGATATTCTGGAAGAACTCCGGAACAGGGCGGATATGCATTAGACATACCAAAAGAAGTCTCTACAGTAAAAGCAATTCTATCTGATGATAGATTCTTGGATGCTATAGTAGCAAGAGAAGAATCTAGAATAAGAGAAGCTGTAGAAGGACTAAATAAAAGTCTAGCTCAACCAGTGTTGATTACACCATATCTTTCTGTTGCTCTTTCACAAGAAAGAAGAAGATAATGGCAAAAATTTTAGTAGGTGATGACAAAATTGAATTTTTTAGAGGAGGGTTAGAGAGAGCTCTCCAGGATATTGGAGTAGACTTTGCTAACTCTCCTCAGATTGTTTTAGAACTTGCAAGAAAGACAAATTATGATGTTATTGTTACAGATTTGCAGTATACAGAGGGAGGAGTAGAAGGATTTGGTGTTCTGCAAAATATTAGAGACCTTGCTCCTGTCAGAATATTATGGACTGCAGCAGCTGGGATGAGAGAGGTTCATGAGGTTGCAAGGCAGTGCGGAGCTAGTTATGTTTATGGAAAAAAGCAGACAGATGAAATGCTTGCGACTATAAGAAGATTATATGAAGCAAGACATTAAACTCTTGCTACAAATTCTATTACAAATCCTTTTTTAGCTATATCGCTTGCTGTTAGGGCTTTTAATGCGTCTTGATAGTCTTGTATGTTTTCAAAGTAGCTAGAGCTAAAATCTTCTATGACAACAGATTTGAGATTCTTCCCATTAGTAATCGGAGAGCAGACAATAACTACAAATATATATTCAGATAAGATAGCTTTAATCTTGTGGACAGATCTTCCAGAAGCTGTTTTAATCAAGAATAAGGCAGCTGCAGAAGCTTATAGGAGTTATTTTGAGATATTATGGAAGCAGGCTAAACAATAAACTTATAAACTATCTTTAATAATCCTAATCATGGCAAATATGAACATGCCTGCAGGTTTTGGCGGGCTTATGAGGTATAATGAAGAGTATGACAGCAAGTTAATGATAGATCCCAAATATGTTATTGTTATGGTTGTTCTTGCTATTTTGTTTGTATTTGGATTAAAGATGTTCTGGAAAGTTTTCCTGCCTTTAATATAAGGGAAAATTATAAATATAAGTTTGTCTTTGTAGAAATATGCCGAAAATATCAAAGAAAGTTGGAAAAGAAGATTTTAATAAAAAGATAAATCTTATTTTTGGATTGATTGTATTAGTATTGGGAATTTTAATTCTTTTTTTGCCTAGCTTACTAAGAATCCTTGTTGGAGTTGCTCTGTTATTCTGGGCTTTTCAAATACTTTTTCCTTTAATGATGGATTATACTAAAAATAATCAGAGGAGAAAATAACAATGTTTAATTTAGATCCTAAGAAGATGAGTGGAATGATGAAGAAGATGGGAATTGAGCAGGAAGAGATAGAGGCAAATAGAGTTATTATAGAGCAGCAGGGAAGAGAGATAGTAATTGAGAATCCAAGTGTTGTAAGAATAAAGATGCAGGGGCAGGAGAGCTTTCAAATTTCAGGAGATGTTAAGGAAGAGGCAGGAATAAATGAGGAAGATATTAGAACAATTATGGAAAAGACAGGAAAGTCAAGAGAGGAAGCTATTCGCGCTCTAGAGGAAAACAAGAGAGATTTAGCAGAGGCTATTCTTAGTTTAAGTGATTTATAAATAAAAGAGTTCTGATTTTTTAGCAATATGGCAGATAGAAACAGAGTTTTGTTTTCAGAGGAACAAGGAAGAGAAAACATTAGGCAGGCACTAGATGAAGGCGTTCTTGTTAGAGGAAGCGATTTAAAAAAAAGGATTTTAAGCCCTATTCCTTATGAGCAAGCTAGAGATTATACTATGGATGAGGTTTTAAAAGGCCTGGGGTTTTGTGAGGTTGAGAGATTTTTTATTCAACATTTCTCAATAGTAGTTTTGGATGTTGGGCAGTATGGAAAGACTTTCCCTACTTTGCAAAGAGTAAGAAGATATTTTGAAGAAAATAAAAGAAGAGCATATAAAATGCCTCTATCAAAGAACGATCAAGATTTAATATTAGATATTCCAACAAGCGATAGAGTTGTAAGAATATTTTGTTATGATTATAATGGATTTATTGAAGAGTTTGAAGTAGGTCCTGGCGAAAGAGTATAGAAAACTATATTAATTCTGAAGATATATATTCTTAGGGAAAGAGAGCAAGGAGATTGTATGGAGAAATTTATAGAATATTTAGACAGCTCTGCTAGGAATTTAAGAACAGCTGATCATATGGCTTATGTTACCTATCCTCTTCTAAAAGAAAAGAGGATCTTATTTGAGATTCTTAATAATATCTATACCTCTGTTCTGAATATTGTTAATGCTATTCTCCAGTATGAATATTTTTACAAGAGAATCTCTTTATATAAGGAATCACGGGATAATTTAGCTGTTTTTAAAGAGAGGTGCGCATCTAGGTATCAGATTTCTCAGGATGAGATATCAAAGATAAATGAGTTGTTTAGTCTGATAGAGAAGCATAAAAATTCTCCTTTTGAGTTTGTAAGAAAGGATAAGATAGTTATTATGGGAGAAAATTTGCATACAGATTTTATTAATTTAGAGAAGATAAAGGCTTATCTTTTGCTTTCAAAAGATGTATTAAGAAAGGCAGAGGTAAGAATAAGGGGAAGAATATAGCAAAAATTAAGTATATATTTTTCCAAGTAGCATTTTTTAATAGTTACAATAAACCATAAGGTATTTATATAGGCTTGGCTTTAAAATTCCGCACCTTTTTAGACTGAGCATGGAGAGAATAATACAGGAGAAGATTTCAGCTGATCATTTGTTGTATGTAAGCCTAAAGTATACAAAAACTTGTGATGTAATTCTGAATCTTATAGCAAGATGGAAAAGTATGATAGATCTAGCTATGGATCGGCTATTAGAGAAGGCAAAAAGCAGAAGAATGATTTCTTCTATTCCTTCTTCTCCCAAACCAAAGTTAGAGGCTTTAAAGAAGCTTTTTGCAAGAAATCCTGATGTTAAAGTTACTCTGGAATTATATGAATTTTTTAAGAGAGTTGAAGATTCTCAGAAGATAAGAGAGAATGAATTCAGAAAGAATGTTACATTAAAGATTTTAGATAAAGGAAATTATGTAAATATAGATTTAGAGAAGTTAAAAGAGTACAGAAAAATAATTGAGGTTTTTATTGCTTTTGTGAAGCAGTTTCTGGGATAAAAAGGTTTTTAAAATACTAAATATAGTTCTTTAACATGGGGAAAGTATTTGTGATAACATCTGGAAAAGGAGGAGTTGGCAAGACAACTAGTGCTATTAATTTAGGAGCAGCTATAAATTCTTATGATGAGAATGTTATTGTAGTTGATGCTAATCTAACTACTCCTAATGTGGGATTGCATCTTGGAGCTCCAATAGTGCCTGTAACTTTAAATCATGTGTTAAGAGAGGAGGCAAATGTTGAGGATGCTATATATAGACATGAGTCTGGAACAAAGATAATTCCTGCTGATTTATCTATAAAAGAGATTGGAAAGTTAAGATTTGACAAGATTAAAGATGTAGCTGATACTTTAAGAGAGTATGCAGATTATGTTGTTTTTGACTCTCCGGCTGGCTTGGGAGAAGATGCTCTATCTGTTTTAAAATCAGGAGATGAAATTATTGTTGTTACTCACCCTGAAATTCCAGCTGTCACAGATGCTTTGAAGACTATAAAGATGGCAGAAGAACATGGAAAGAAAATTAAAGGAGTTATACTTAATAGAGTGAGAATGGCAGATACAGAGATGCCTTTATTTTCTGTTAAAGAGATGCTGGAATATCCTGTTCTTGGTATGATTCCAGATGATAAAAATATGCAGAAGGCATTATCAAGAAGAGATGCTATTCTTCACACTCATCCTTCGTCAAAGGCGTCAAGAGCTTACAAGAAGATAGCAGCAAAGTTAATAGGAAAGGAGCATTTGTATAAAGAGACTTTTTCTGAGAAGCTGCTTAGAGGCTTAGGATTAGATTATAGTTAGATATATTCTGAAGGATAATTATTCTTTTAAATCCGACATATAATAATTCTGCATGGAAGGAGTTGTCAGAACTGTTTATAGATTTGAGCTGAATAGAATTTATTATGAGCATCATAGAGCTTTGAGTTTTTTAGCAGAACATGGGGGAAGTGCGATTTCAGCATTTTTAGAAGCCCATCTTAGGGGAGTTAAATGTAAAGATGGAGATGCAGTTCTTCAATTATTTTTAGCAGAAGGTGTAAACTTGCTAAAGCTTCTGAATGGACTTGAATTAAAATTAGAAACAGATATAAATCTATTAGATGTTGGAAGTTTTTCTTTTGTTGTATCTCCTATGAGGGGGGAGATTGAACAATATCATTTAAATTCTGCTAGCTTCTTCTTTTCAAATGCGCATCAAAATACAGATCCGATTATTACAAATCATATAAATAGAGATATTCGTTTATGCCCTGAAGAGAAAAGAGGAATAGTTAGAATGCCGGGGAGAAAAAAGGTTTATGCACCCAATGTTGTTTCAGGAGGAGTTTTTTTCAAAAAACCTGTAGAATCATATCCTGGATTTAAAGATTATTTTAATTATCACGGTTTAGATTTAAAAATATGGGCCTGACAGGAATCGAACCCATATTCTATCGACGTGAACGATATGTCTTAGCCACTAGACGACAGGCCCTAATTTTAGCTTATCTTACTTCCTGCTGTTATATCTTTATCTAAGGAAAGAAGAATAACTTTATCTTGCTCATTTGATGCTGCTAGAAGCATGCCTTTGCTTTCTATGCCTTTCATTTTTCTTGGAGCAAGATTGGCTATAACTATAATCTTCTTGCCTACTAGATCCTTAGTTGAATAATGTTGCTTGATGCCTGCACAAATTACTCTTTCTTCATCTCCTAAACTAATAGTTAGCTTGTATAGCTTGTCTGCTCCTTCTATATCTTCTACTTTTTTTATTTCTGCTACTCTTAAATCAAGTTTTTCCCAATCTGAAAAATCTATTATGGCTTTATCCGGCATGTGCTAGCACTCCTTCTTGTATTTTCTTGCTTTCTTCTACTAGAGATCTCATAAATTCTATAGTCTTTTTAACATCATAACCTCTGCTTGCTGCATATCTCCTTATTGAAGCATACATCTTATCTTCTCTAGCTTGATCAAAAGCAAGCAAGCCATGTTGGGCTTTATAATCTCCAATTTGTGATGATAGCTCTCTTCTCTCTTTTATTAGCCTTCTCATCTCGTCGCTGTCTCTTCCTTCAATATTAAGTGTGTCTACTATCTTTAGGTTGACTGCATCTATTCTTAATCTTAATTCTGCTAATTTATCTGTTAAAACTGGCATTTTAAATTTTCTTGAATAAAATCTCTGATTTTTTTATTTTTCCTTTGAAAATGTTTTGTATTTTTTCTGCTGTTTCTGGAATAAATGGAGACAGATAAAAGGCTGCTTCTTTTATTGATTCTACTAGTTCATATAGTTTCTTTTTATCTCCTGTTTCCCAGATTTTATTTTCCTGGACATAGAGATTGCATTCATCTATAAATTCAAAGATTAAAGCTAATGCCTTGTCTAGCTCATAGCTGTCTAAAAGAGATTCAATTTCCTTTACTTTTAACTTTTTCACTAATTTGTTTTCTGTTTTTTCTGTTCCATATTTCTCTGCTAGGGTAGAGACTCTACTTACTAGATTTCCCAGCTTGTTAGCCAGCTCTGAATTATGTCTCTCTATTAGAATTTCTTCTGAATAATCAGAGTCTTCAAATACAGAGCATTTTAATAGAGAATATCTAACTGAGTCTGCTGGATATTTAGCGAGCAACTCTATCGGATTGATAATATTTCCCAGAGATTTTGACATTTTCTGCCCTTTAAGATTAAGATATCCATGAACTAGTATTTTTTTAGGAAGCTCATATCCAAGAGCAAGCAGAATTGCAGGCCAGATAACAGAGTGAAACCAGTTTATTCCCTTGCCGATTACATGAACATCAGCAGGCCAGAATTCCCCTTCCTTGCTTTCTAGAGCAGTAACATAATTTGAGAGTGCGTCTATCCAGACATAAACTTTAAATTTTTTATCAATTGGAGAGTCAATTCCCCAAGATAGGCCTGTTCGCGAGACACATAAATCTCTAAGCTCTTCTTTTTCTAATCTTGCAAGAATTTCTGCTTTTCTTGCTTCTGGAATTACAGCTGATTTTACAAATGATAAAATTTTAGAGTAGTATTTGCTTAGCTTGAAGAAGTAAGCTTCTTCAGACATTTTTATTGGAGCTTTGTTATGTTCAATACACTTTCCATCAATGAGATCTTTTTCTGTTTTATATTCCTCACAGCCAACACAATACAATCCTTCATATTTTCCTTTGTATATTTCTCCTTTTTCAGATAGTTGTTTGAAGAATTCCTGAACTTTCTTCACATGCCTTGCTTCTGTTGTTCTAATAAAGTCATCATTGCTAATATTGAGTTTCTTGCATAATTCTATAAAAGATTGAGAATTTTTATCTACAAATTCCTTAACTGGAACTCCTTTTTCTTTTGCAGCCTGCTCATTTTTCTGAGCATTTTCATCTGTGCCTGTTAGAAAATAAACTTTTTCTTTTTTTAGACAATGCCATCTTGATATAGCATCTGCTAGAACTTTCTCAAATGCGTGCCCTATATGAGGACTTGCATTGACATAGTCTATTGCAGTTGTTATATAAAATTTCTTATTTTTCATAGACTATGTAGAAATAAGGGATATAAAAATCTAACTCTATCTTTTTAGCCGGTCTCTTATAACTATTGTTCTGTTATTTCCATGTTTTCGCAGAGTTGCTTGAACTTGTTCTCCTCTTATCAAGTCTGCCAAAACTTCGTCTTCTCTTTCGTGAAAGAAGAATATTAGGGAGTGTGCATTATCTATTGGTTTAAAATAAAATTGGCCTGGAGATGGAAGAAAGAGCTCTAGTCTGGATCTTCCATTTCTATTTATCATCCTTTCTACACTTTCCACTCTTCCTTGTTCATCATAATATCTAGCATAGCTTCTATGAATAAAGCATTTTGGAATTTCTGGAACTGCTCTAACAGAACCTTGTTTATACAAATAGATTGGCTCAGACATCACTCTGAAAGAAAAAGTGG